>Ga0247727_10010430_pt1 | contig 16469 bp, 13 predicted proteins | sample WisWelCaveWW1625_FD_202498 | JGI IMG/M metagenome (GOLD analysis project Ga0247727, IMG submission 202498) | Biofilm microbial communities from Wishing Well Cave, Virginia, United States - WW16-25 | ecosystem: Environmental > Aquatic > Deep subsurface > Groundwater > Cave microbial mat | place... | reverse complement strand
CCGGGTTCCTCAAGAGCCTTCCACTGATCAGGCGGGGCGGCAGCCCCCAGTGGCTCCCCGCTCTTTATGCCCGGCTCGCCGCTCGGGTCCTGGCGCACGAGCTGCTCCACGTGCTCCTGCGTACCACCGAGCACCGCGACAGTGAGTTGGCCGGCGAGAAACTCAAACCGTCCGATCTCTTTTTCGACGCCCGCCTCCACCCTGCCGAAGCTGCCGCTCTCGGCCGCATCTACGCAGGAGCCGCCTGTCGGCCCCAGTCCAAAGATGACTAACAGAAGCCGGGTGTCTGAGAACCGCTGGTGTTCAGGGGGCATGACGCTCAAAGCTTAAGAAAGAATGTCTTCCTGATCCGCGTCCTGAGATTGTATACTTGAGCATGAACAAATCGCTTTCGATTCCGTCCGTCGCCTGGTGAAATGACTGGCCTACAGACCGCTCCTTCCGGGCACCCAAAGGGCTTTCGGGCCCGCGTGCTCCTGACTTCCGTCTTCGGGCCTTACGCCCGCGACGATGAGTACGGCAGCCGCGCCATCAATCCGATGGAGCTCTACCACAACCAGGTCACGCGGGCCCAGGGGCCGTTCTCGCCGCGCATGTTCCACCGCTCTGGGGCATCATGTTGATCCAGGAGAACATTTCGGCGCCGTCCACCGTGCTGGACTTCCCTACTCGCGAACGCTTCGCCAGCGAATTGAGTTCCCATCGCTACGACATCGTTGGCATCTCCTCGATCATAGTGAACGTCGGAAAGGTCCGGGAGATGTGCCGTATGGTGCGCGACCTGTCCCCCCATTCGGTCATCGTCGTGGGCGGACACGTCACGGCGATTCCCGGCATTGAGCGATTGGTGGATGCCGACCACGTCGTAAAAGGAGACGGGGTCTCGTGGATGCGCAGTTACCTGGGCGAGGATCCTCGTGCCCCGATCCGCCACCCCGATATCGTCGCCGGATTCGGTCACCGGGTTATGGGCCTTACCCTGCCACGCCGCATCGGTGCCACCGCGGCCACGATCATCCCCTCCGCCGGCTGCCCCATGGGATGCAACTTCTGCACCACCTCGGCCTTCTTTGGCGGCAAAGGGAAGTTCCTCAACTTCTTTGAAACCGGCGACGAGCTATTCGGCGTGATGTGCGGCGTCGAGGAGCGCCTCAAGGTGAACTCGTTCTTTCTGATGGACGAGAACTTTCTGCTCTACCGGCGCCGCGCGATGCAACTGCTAGAACGCATGGAGGCCGCGGGCAAGAGTTGGGTCCTGTACGTGTTCGCCTCGGCCAACGCGATTCGCAAGTACACCATCGAAGAGCTGGTGCGGCTCGGAATCTCCTGGCTTTGGATGGGACTGGAGTCGCCCCGCTCGGCCTACGAGAAGTTGGACGGCGTCGACACGGTAGACCTGGCGCGCCGCCTGCGCGAGCATGGCATCAAGCTGCTCGGCTCAACAATCATCGGGCTGGAACACCACACGCCCCAGAACATCTACGAGGAGATCGAGCATGCCGTCTCCCACGAGACCGATTTCCATCAGTTCATGCTCTACACGCCCGTTCCCGGGACCCCGCTCTACCGGGAAATGGCCGAACAGAGCCGGCTGCTCGACGTCGACCTCGCCGACATCCACGGCCAGTTCCAGTTCAACTTTCAACACCCGGCAATCTCGTTGGGGGAATCCAAGAAGTTCCTCGACTGGGCCTTCCGGCGAGACTTCGAGCGCAATGGGCCCAGCCTGTACCGCGTCTGCCGCACGACGCTCGAGGGCTGGAAGCGTTACAAACTCCACCCGGATCTGCGGATTCGTGGGCGTTTCGAAGCCGAACTGGCCTCGCTGAGGTACGTCTATGGCGCGGTGCTGTGGGCCATGGAGTGGCGGCTGAGGCGGACCAAGCCCGCCGTCAGCCAGCAGATCCGCAAGCTGCGGGGCGAACTTGTCGCCGAGTTCGGCATCGCTTGCCGTCTGGCCACGGCCCTAGTCGGACCGTTGCTGCTGTGGACCTCTCGTCGTGAAGAGAAGCGCCTTACCCGCGGCTGGACGTACGAGCCTGAAACTTTCGTGGAGCGGAGGAACTGGGCGGTCGTTGGGTAGATCGGAAGGTCGTCCGGGGACCGGCCAGCGTGAGTTCATTACCAGACCGGCCTTTCCGCGTCGGATTGCTACAGTGCGGTTCCCCGTGGGACCTCAAGCAAGACAGGCGATGGTGTCGGGCTACGGCTGGTGGGGCCTTCCCTCGACGGCTCGCCCATGTTCTTGCCCGAAGCCGACAGCCAGGAGGTCTGCGCTCTCGACTGGCAAGGCGCCCCAGGCCGCTCGAGACTTGGCCCGGCGCTGCCGATACGAGTTCGTCGACCTCGACCGCGAGCACATCGAGCACGACCTGTTCCGCTCCATCCCCGTCGACCTGACAGCCGTCGCAATCAGAGTCGGTGCGAGGTTAGGTAGAATAATAGAGCCCGCGAATGGAGGCTTCAGCGATGGCGGACAACGGTTACGAGGCTGTTCTGCAGGCGATCGAGAAACTGAGCCTTGGCGATCGGCTGCTTGCTGGACGCGAATCAGGCCGTCTTGCGCGGTCCGGAGGTCCCGAGCGAAGTGAGTAAGGGTCCATCTCGGGCAAGGCCGGCCGCCGCGCCCGGCAAAGGTAGGCCAGTGAGCCGCGTGCTCCACAGCACGTTGGAAAGCGAGCTGGCCAGCTTCTTGGACTGCGTGAAAATCCAACGTCATCGTCAGATTGTTGCCCGCTACCTCGGCTGGGACGGAAGAGGAGCGGCGACTCTGCAGCAAGCGGGCGACGAGTTCGGGATAACGCGCGAGAGGGTGCGCCAGATCTCCGCCCGCGTTCTCAGCGCACTCCAGGGAGGGCGGCCATTTGCCCCTGTTCTCGACCGGGTGCTTGCTGTCATCGACGAAACGCCTCATGATCTAGCTGCCGATCTAGAGGCAAGACTGCAGTCGTTAGGGCTTACGGCAAGGCCGTTTCGCTTGGAGGGAGTGGCAACCGCTGCCGAAGCGCTCGGCCGGAAAGCGCCCTTCGGCATCAATGAGCTCGGAAGTCAGCGGTTCGTTGTTCGAGATCGCCGAGACAGATTCGTTACACGAGTGCTCCGTCTGGCCAGGCGAAGTGCCAGGCGGTGGGGTGCTGCAACTGTTTCAGACATTGCCGCTCAAATCCAGAGCGGAGCTGCGAAGCCCGCGGCAGATTCCCGCGCCAACCAGGTTATCCAGGTGGTCGCCAAGGTTCTAAGAACGCAGAGCGATTTTAGGTGGCTCGACGAAGCAGGCGGCTGGTTCTGGTTCTTCGACGCCTTTGAAAACAGCCTGTTCACCCGGATTCGAAAGGTCCTCGCGGTCGGAAGGAGAGTGGACCTTGGGGAGCTACGTGCTGCCATTTCGCGGGACCGCCGGATGCGAGGGTTCTGCCCCCCAAGACAAGTCTTGCTTGAGCTTTGCCAGCAAGTGCCGTGGTGTCGTGTTGAAGAACCGGCATTCATTTTCGCTGATCCCCCGCTGTCAAAGGATGGGACGCTTTCGAGGAATGAGAAGTTGATCGCTGAGATCCTCGAAAAGAACGGATCGCTGATGGAGGGAGGCAAGCTCAAAGAGATGTGCTTTCGTGCGGGCATGACTCGCTCCACGTTTTGGGCCATGGTGTCCGGGTCACCGATTGTCTTGAGGTGCGCGCCAAGAGTTTATGGACTCATTGGCGCAGGTATTGAGCCGAGCGCCGTAGAATCCCTAGCTCCACCACCTCCACCACGCCGCGCGGGCCGCGTAATGCTGGAGTACGGATGGGTGTCTGATCGGAAGATTTGGGTTGGTTACAAGCTGTCTCCGGGGATGATCCGGAACGGCCTGTTTGCCGTCCCTGCCGCAATTAAAACATTCCTGGAAGGCGAGCATAGCCTTGGCGCGTCCGACGGGACCAGGATCGGAACTTTGGTTGTCCGAGGCAATGGCGGTTGGGGGCTCGGACCATTCTACAGGCGCCGAGGTGGCGAGCCGGGAGACTGGCTGGTGATACGGTTTGATCTCAGTGGACACCAGGCGACCGTATGCTTGGGTCAGGAAGACTTACTCGATGAGTATCGAACTGCAGAAGCTGGCTCTCCATAGAATCGATCAAGTGGTGCCCTGAGATCCCGATTCAGGCCGTGCCCGGGCGAATACCCCCTGTGTCTTCAACCTCTTGCCAGCAACTCAGCCCTCCGCCACGTGCCCTCCGGGTAATCTTCTAAACTCTTCTGCACGCGCACCTTACCCGCCGCGTCAGACCTATTTGCGGGACGCCCGTCGGGTGGGTGTCCGCACGGTGTCGCCCATGGCCACTGCCGAAAAGCCCCTCCGCGCCGATCCGGCCGCCGAAGCCCAGGCCGCTCGAGACCTGGCCCGGCGCTACCGATACGAGTTCGTCGACCTCGACCGCGAGCACATCGAGCACGACCTGTTCCGCTCCATCCCCGTCGACCTGATGTTCCGCTACAACTTCGTGCCGCTGCGCGCGAATAACGGGGCCCTGGAGATCGCCATCGCCGATCCACGCCAGCTCATGCTGGTCGACGAGATCTCGCTGCTGCTGAACCGCAAGATCCGGGTCAAGGTGGCCACGCTGTCCCAGATCACTGAGCTTCTGAAGAAGACCGAGCAGTCCCAGCGGGTGCTCGAGGAAGTGACCGAAGGCTTCGTCCTGGACGTGGTGCGCGACGAGGAAAACTCCGAGGAGACCATCTCCATCGAGAAGCTAACCGCCGTCGACACCGATATCAGCCCGGTGATCCGCCTGGTCGACACGACGCTGTTCAACGCTCTCGAGCGGCGGGCCAGCGACGTCCACATCGAGACTCGCGATCAGGAAGTGGCCATCAAGTACCGGATCGACGGCGTGCTGCACTACGCCATGCCGCCCATCTCCAAGGACTGGCACCAGACCATCATCTCCCGCATCAAGGTGATGTCCGAGCTCGATATCGCCGAGCGGCGCATCCCGCAGGACGGGCGTTTCCGCGTCCGCTACAAGGGCCGCTTCATCGACTTCCGCGTCTCCATCATGCCCACCATCTACGGGGAAGACGCGGTGCTTCGCGTGCTGGACAAGGAGTCCATGAGCGAGAAGTTCCATCGGCTCACCCTGGACGTGGTCGGCTTCGACGACGCCGATCTGAAGAAGTTCCGCCGCTATATCAGCGAGCCTTACGGCATGGTGCTGGTCACCGGGCCGACCGGCAGCGGCAAGACCACCACGCTCTACGCGGCCTTGAGCGAGATCAAGAACGACGAGGACAAGATCGTCACCATCGAGGACCCGGTCGAGTACCAGATCAAGGGGATCACCCAGATCCCGGTCAACGACAAGAAGGGCCTCACCTTCGCCCGCGGGCTGCGCTCCATCCTGCGCCACGATCCGGACAAGATCATGGTCGGCGAGATCCGCGACGAGGAGACCGCCCAGATCGCCATCCAGTCGGCCCTCACCGGACACCTGGTGTTCACCACCGTTCACGCCAACAACGTGGTGGACGTGCTGGGCCGGTTCCTGAACATGGGCGTGGAGGCCTACAACTTCGTTTCGGCGCTGAACTGCATTCTGGCCCAGCGGCTGGTGCGGGTCATCTGCGAGCACTGCAAGAAGCCGGTCCGCTTTCCCGACCAGTACCTGGAAGAAAGCGGGCTGAATCTGGACGAGTACCGGAACTTTGACTTTCACGAAGGGGAAGGCTGCATCGAGTGCGCCGGAACCGGCTTTCGCGGCCGGACGGCGATCCATGAGCTGCTCGATCTGAGCGATCGGATCCGGGAGATGATTCTGAACAAGCGCCCCGCCTCCGAGATCAAGCGGGTAGCGCGGGAGGAGGGCATGACGTTTCTGCGCGAGTCGGCCTTGGCCAAGGCCAGGGAGGGCGTCACCACCCTGCGCGAGATCAACAAAGTGACTTTCATTGAATAAGATATGCTGGCCCGGCTCCAGGAATGGCTTAGCGACCCGCCGCCCTCACTGATCTTCGAGATCAGCGAGGCAGGCGTGTCCTTGGGGCGGGTGGGACCTCGGGCCCGGCTTCCGGAAACCCTGTTTTTTTCCGCCCTGGCTGAAGGCGCCGTCGAGCCCACCCCGATCCGGGAGAACGTCCGCAACCAGGAGGAGCTGGCCCGCGCTGTGGCGGAAACGCTGAAGCAGGCCGGTGCGATCCGCAAGAAGGACGCCGCCCTGCTGCTGCCCGACAACTGCGCCCGCCTGACCGTGCTCGATTTCGAGAACCTGCCCGGCGACGCCCGCGAGCGCGGATCGCTGATTCGCTGGAGGCTCAAGAAGGCCGTGCCGTTCGACGTCGATACGGCGCGCCTTTCCTACCAGGTCCAGCGAGGGGAAGGCGCGGGAGCGCAGGCGATCAGCGTCCTGGTGGCGGTTTCGCCGGCCGAGGTGATCGCGCAGTACGAGGCGGCGCTGAGCGGCGTCGGGCTCATTCCCGGTTATGTCTCGATCTCGGTGGCCGCGGCCCTGAACCTGGTCGTGGAACACGGAGTCACGCTGTTGGTGAAGCTGAACGGACGCGTTCTCAGCCTGGTGGTGATCGACCAGGGACGGGCCCGCCTGGTGCGGACCCTGGAGGCCGGCGGCTCCACGGCGGCGCTGACCGAGGACCGGCTGCGCGAGATGGCCGCGGACCTCTACCCGACCTTCGTCTACGTGACTGATAACTTCGGCGCTCCGGTCTCCCACTTGGCGCTGGCCGGCTTCGGAGACGCTTTCCCCTTGGCTGTCGAGGTGTTCCGGCGCGAGCTGGGCTACGGCGCCGAAGCCCTCCATGGTCCGCGGGGCCCGGTGGACGCATACAGCGGCGGCCTGTGGGGATTCTTGAGCGGCTACCACTAAACCGTCTATGCGAGTCTCGCTGAACCTGGCCAGGAAGCCCTTCGGTCGCAACCGGATGTTCTACGCCTTGTCCGGGGCGGCTGGCCTGGTCCTGGTGACCACGGCCGTGGTGATGGCGGTCTTGTTTGTTCGCAGCTTCAGCCGGTCGCCGGAGCTGACCCGCGAGTCCGACGCTTACCGCCGCCAGCTCAGCGATCTGGCCAGAAAGCAGAACGAGCTGGAGACGGTGCTCCGGCGGCCGGAGAACGCTCCCGTGCTCCACCGCTCGGTCTTTCTGAACCAGCTCCTGTACCGGAAGGCGGTTTCCTGGACGCGAACCTTCGCCGACCTCGAGAAGGTCATGCCGCCGCGCGTGCGGCTGGTGGCCGTTCGCCCCTGGCTGGACGCGGACAACCGGATCAACCTGGAGATGCACGTCGGCGCCGAGAGCCGGGAGGCGTTCGTCGAGTTCCTGAAGGGGATCGAGGATTCCGAGCTGTTTGAATCCCCGGAGGTGCAGAGCGATTCGCCGCCGACCGAGAATCAGCCGCTGTATCGTTATCGGATGCGGGTGGTTTATGATCAGAAGCTTTAAACCGGATCGCCTCCTGGCCGAGAAGGGGCCGCAGCGGAGCATCCAGCTCGGCTTGGCCGCGCTGGCCGTCATCGATCTGCTGTTCTATCTCTTCGGCGTGGGACCGCTGGGCGAGTCGGATCGAGAGCGGCGCCTGCAGGTCCAGAACATGCGCAAGCAGGTCGAGCTGCGGCAGACGCAGGTGGCCCGCCTGGCCGGGAACGTCGAGAAAGTAGAGAACGCCCGGGCCGAGGGCGACAAGCTGCTCAAGTCGGTCGCTCAGCCTCGCCGCACGGCTTATTCGACCATTGTCTCGGAGCTGGATCAGGCCGGCAAGCAGGCCGCGGTCGAGCTGCGCGACCGGAGCCTCTCCATCGAGCCGATCGAGGGCAGCGACACGCTGAGCATCATGACGGTCACGGCGACGCTGGAAGGCAGCTACGAAAACCTCGTCAAGTTTCTGAACCTTCTGGACCGCTCGCCGCGCTTCCTGATCATCGGGTACGTGGCCGCGGCGCCTCAGCAGGCCGGCCCGCAACAAACCAGCGACCGGTTGGGCGTCACCCTGAAGCTGGATAGTTTCGTCCGAGGGGAGTCGTGAAGGTCGGGGCGGAGTCGAAAAAAGTCGTCATTCTGGCGGGGCTGCTGTCGGTGGCGGCGGTGCTGCTGTATCAGCAATTTGTGGCCGCGCCGGGCTCTCCTTCCGCCGCCGCTCCCGCTCGAAGCGCCCCTCTCCCCTCCGCCCGGTCGCGCGCCGCGGTCGATGACGTCGTCGAGTCTCGCGCCGCGCCCAGGAGCCGGCCGGCGTCGCGCGCCGCGGACTTCAAGCCGTCGCTGAAGGCCAAGAGGCCGGGGGAAGGTCCGGATCCGACCCAGATCGACCCCACCCTGCGCACGGACCTGCTGGCCAAGGTCCAGGCGGTCAACTTCGAGGGCGTCGAGCGGAACCTGTTTCAGTTCGGCGCGCGCAAGCCGAAGGTGACCCCCGAGCAGATCGAAGCCGCCAAGAAGGAAGCCGCGGCGGCCGCCGAGAAGGCCGTCGCGCCTCCGCCCCCTCCGGCTAAGCCGGCCGACCCTGTCGCGCCGCCCATCAACATGGAATACTATGGGTATGCCAGCGACGGCCGGCGGCGCGGTATGCTGAAGGAGGGCGAGGAGCTCTACATCGTGGCCGAGGGGGACGTGATCAAGAAGCGTTACCGCGTGGTCCGCATCGGCATCAACTCCATTGTGATGGAGGACGTGCAGTTCAAGAGCCAGCAGACACTGGCCCTGAAGGAGAATTGAAGTGATACCGCGACGCGCCAGACCCCAAGCCGGATACGCCCTCCTCACCGTCCTGTTCTTCGGGGCCGTGATGGCCATCCTGGTGGCCGTATCGCTGCCCCGGGCCGCGTTCGAGGGCCAGCGCGCCCGCGAGGACGAGCTGATCTACCGCGGCAGCCAGTATTCACGGGCCGTGCAGCTCTTCTTCCGCAAGTTCCGCCGCTATCCGGGGCGCATCGAGGAGCTGGAAAACACGAACAACATCCGGTTCTTGCGCAAGAAGTACGTCGATCCGATTACCAAGAAGGAAGAGTGGCGGTTGATCCACATCGGCCCCGCGGGCGTCTTCACCGATTCGCTGGTGTACGACCGGCCGCGGGTGAAGAAGCAGGGCGAGGCGAGCTCGTCGTCGACGCCGGAGACCAGCGCGGGCGGCGCCCTCTCGGTGGCCCCCGCCTACGGCATGGCCGATCGGCTGCGCGCCGGCGTCCAACAGGGTGGTCCGCAGCACGAGGGTTCGGGACATCCGGAAGACGGCGTTTCGCCGGGCGTTCCCGGACCCGGCTATCCGGCCTACTACAATCCAGGACAACCGGGCGCTCCGGGCGTGTATCAGGGAGTCACAGGCTACCCACCCGGGGTATCGCCAACTGGGGGGTATCCAGGCCAGATGGGCTATCCACCCGGGGTATCGCCGCCTGGGGCATATCCAGGCCAGACGGGCTATCCACCCGGGGTGTCGCCGCCTGGGGCGCGTCCCGGCGCATATCCAGGGGCGACTGGCTTTCCGCCCGGCGTCGCCCAGCAGGGGGCCTATCAAGGCACGACCGGATTTCCGCCGGGCGTTTCCGTTCCTGGCGGCTTCCCGGCCGGTGTTTCGGGACAGCCGGGAGCTGCGCCGTACCCAGGTTATCCGGGCGCGGCGCCCGGTCCCAGGTCGTTTACCGTCCCCGGGCGCCCCGTCCAGCCGGGCGGCGGCTTCGGTTCCACACCGAATCCCGCGGCTATCGGAGGCGAGGCCGCGCGAATCATCGGCCAACTCTTGACCACACCGCGCCCCGGCGGACTCGCGGGAATCAGTGGCAGCACCAATACCGGCGGGGTTGGCAGCACGCCGGCCGGCATGACCGGAACGGTCTTCGGCGGCGGGATCGCCGGCGTGGCCAGCAAGTCCGAGTCGCGCGGGATCAAGGTGGTCAACGAGCGTGAGAACTACAACGAGTGGGAGTTTGTCTACGACTATCGCCGCGATCCGTTGATGGCCGCCGCCATGGGGGCCGGCGCCGGCCAGCCCGGCCGCGCGCCCAGCCCCGGTCAGCCCGGCTCCGGTGTCCCCCAGCAACAGGGATTTGGACCGGGCATCGGTCAGCCGGGCTTCGGGCAACCCGGCTTTGGACAATCCGGCTTTGGACAACCAGGCTTTGGACAACCAGGCTTTGGTCAGCCTGGGTTCGGACAACCAGGCTTTGGACAACCCGGATTCGGACAACCCACCCCTATCAACCCGGCGCAGCCCGGGCTGCCCAGTTCGCCCTTCGGCCAGCCGGGACGGCCCGGCGGGCCTGGCTTCGCTCCGCCACCGCCTCCTCCTCCGACGCGCCGTTGAGGGGAGGACCTTCGCCAAGTATCACCACAAAAGGCGCCCTTTCCCGCCCTGTGCTATCCTGTCCATACTTCGGAGGACGCCACCATGAAACGACGCGACTTTCTCAAGACCAGCCTCTGGACGGCCTCGGCCGCCCTGGCCCGCCCCCAGAGCCCCGCCAACCCAACCGCCGCGCCCGTGCTCGGCGTCCGCCACGCCAACGACGTCGTCTACCTCGGCCCGGACCGCGTCAAGCTCTCGCGACTGGCCATGGGGACCGGAACCAAGGGCGGACGCGGCAGCTCCAACCAGACTCGGCAGCTCGGCCTCTCCGGCCTGTCCGATCTCTACTGGTTCGGCTACGACCAGGGCGTCACCTTTTGGGATTCGGCCGACAGCTACGGCAGCCATCCCCATCTCAAGGAGGCCTTGAAGCGGATCCCGCGCGAGAAGATCTGCATCATGACCAAGACGCGCTCCAAGACGGCCGAAGACATGCGCAAGGATCTCGACCGCTTCCGCCAGGAGATCGGCGCCGACTACCTAGACATAATCCTGCTCCACGCCGTGCGCGAGCCCGACTGGCCCGAGCAGCGCAAGGGCGCCATGGAGGTCCTCTCCCGCGCCCGCCAGGACGGAATCCTGCGCACCCACGGCGTTTCCTGCCACTCCCTGGAGGCGCTGGAGACGGCCGCCCGCACCCCCTGGGTTCGCGTCGATCTGGCGCGGATCAATCCCATCGGCGCCATGATGGACTCCGGCCCCGACACGGTGCTCCCCGTGCTGCGCCGGATGAAGGCCGCCGGCAAGGGTGTCATCGGCATGAAGATCATCGGCGAGGGCGCGATGCGCGACCGTGTTCCCGAGGCGCTCCAGTACGCCATGGCCCTCGACTGCATCGATTGCTTCACCATCGGCGCCGAAGACCGCCAGGAGCTGGCCGACCTGCTCCGCCGCATCCCGGCCGCCTGCCGCGCCGCCTGATCCGCCATGCTGCCCCGGCGCGAGTTGTTCAAGACCGGCGCGGCCCTGACGGCGCTCTCCTACCGTCCGGGTCCTGGGAGCTAACGAGCGCGCGCGGCTCGGCTTCATCGGCTGCGGGCTGATCGGCGAGCGCCCCGTGATCTACTTCCAGCAACAGCCCGACGTCGCCATCACGGCCGTCTCCGACGCTTACGCGCCCCGCCGTGACCAAGCCGCCTCCTTCATCGGCGGCGGCGTGAAGACCTACCGCGCCAGTGTCTGGCCTGGGCTGCGCGGGCGGCGCTATAAAGCGAGCTTACTTTTCATTAATCGGCATCCTTACGTGACGGACAACACGTACCAGAACCCCTTCTTCAACGAGGCCGCGCTGATGGAGACCGACGGCGGGCACATGACACGCTGCAACGTTTTCTGGCTGGTGTGCGAGGACGGCGAACGCGCGCAATGGTACGGCGAGAACGGGACCCTCTACATGGCGAATAGCGGGCTGTATGGCGACCTCCGGCGCGAGCGGATGGACAAACCCCAGGCGCTCCAGTATCCGAAATACGTGACCGATCCGATGGTGCCGCCCCCCATGCGCCACCACAGCGATCACGGCGGCAGCCACGTGTTCCTGAGCGCCGAGTTCATCAACGCGCTGGTCGATGACCGCGAGCCGGCGATCGACGTGTACCAGGCGCTCGCGATGACGGCGCCCGGCATCGTTGGTCATCAGTCGGCCATGAGAAAGGGAGATCGGCTGAAAGTGCCGTCCTTCGACAAGGCGTGAGACGACGCCGCGCGGCTGGACACCCTGCATGACTACGACTGGTAGATTAAAGCCAATGGACCCGGTTGGCGCTTTCGAGGCCAAGACTCATTTGCCTGCACTGTTGCAGCGCGTGTCTAATGGAGAGACGATCCAGATCACGCGGCGCGGAGTGCCTGTGGCGAAGCTGGTTCCGGCCGATTCGCCGAACCTGCGAGACCGCCCTAAGAAACGCCGCCGGCCTTGAACTTTTCCGCCCAACGGATCCGCCCCGTCAACTGCATCACCGCGAACAGCGTCAGGATGGCCCCCACCGTGATCGTCAGCCCGGTGAAGCCCTTGAAGAAGAACGCATAGGAGAACAGCACGAGGTAGATAAACTGCGCCCCGCCGGCCTCCATCGCCGCGAAGCGCATCCCCACCACCAGCCGCAGATAGCTCACCACCAGGAACATCGACACCAGGGAGCAGACCACGAACGCCGTGTGAATCGAAACGTGGTCCACCAGGTAGGCCAGCAGCAGGTGAAACGCGAAGAACGCCGCCGCCAGGAAGAAGTAGTTCATGGGGTGCAGCTCGATCCCCCGCAGCGTGGTCAGGATGAACATCACGAAAAAGAAAAAGAACAGCGATACCGGGGCGAACAAGCTGATCTCGCCTGCCAGCGGCCCGGGCTGCAACTTCTGCGGCATGGCGATCCCGACCTGGAACCCCGAGATGAGGCTCTTGTAGTTCCAGTCAAGCTCCCAGCCCCGGGCTGTCTGTCGCTTCTGGGACGGCGACAGAGTATTCTCCGGAAAGTCGATGTCGCGGAAGTTAGTCGCAACGCGGAGCGCGAAGTCTCGCACCTGGCTCACCTCCCCGCCGAACCTGTAGCGCCAGCTCTCCAGCCCCTGCGACCGATAGCCCACCCGCACCGCCACGGCCTTGCCGGCCGTCACCTGCGCCGTGCCGCTGACACCTTTTGCCTGGCTGGCGAGCGCCAGCGGCTGCCCGTCCACCGACACCTGCAAATCGTCATAGATGGCCTTCTCGGCCGGATACGGGAACGTGAAGGTGACTCGCTGCTCACGCTGAAGCGCCAGGCGCTTCATACCCGTAGTTCCTTCGGCGAGGCCTTCAGCCTTTTTGACAAGCCCCGGCATTTTGGGGGGCTCCCGAGTTACCCCCAGGTCCTCGTCCCACTTCCGACGGAACCTTTCATACCTTTCCTGCTCTGTTTCCTGGGGCATCTTAGTCCAGCCTTGGCTCGGGCCGCGGAACGTATACACCCCCGCGAACGCAACCTTGTAGGTACTGTACCACAGCAGCCCCTTCTGGCGGTGCTCTAGGTCCAGCCGCACCTCCAGCCGGCTCGCATCCAGCGCCAGCGCTCGCGTCACCCGCTCCTCACTGATCCGCTCGGTCTTCTTGCCGTCAACCACCGTGGTCACCTTGCGGGGCATTGTTTCCTCGTAATGCGCCGACGGCGGCGCCTGCTCCTGCGGGGCTCCCCAGCTAGACGCCACCTGCCCCGACAGCATCGAGCGCGAACTACGCGTCCGCGAAAAAATCGTCGCCCCCAGGATCCCCCACGCCGCCGCGGCGGCGCAAAAAATGAAAACAATGGCCACAATGCGCTTTACCATACGGCAAGAATACCTCTGGGGGGGCGGCTTTGTCAAGTACTTTGAAATATAAAGTTGTGGACGGGTCTGCTAGAACTGAACTGCATGCCCTTGTATTGCGACGTGGCGCTCCCCGTCCCCATCGACACGTCCTTCACCTACGCGCTGCCGGCGACACTGCAGCCCCGCGTGCGAGCCGGCTGCCGGGTGATTGTTCCCTTCGGCCCGCGCAAGATGACCGGCGTGGTGGTGGATTGCCACGACCGCCCCCCAGGAGTCGAGACCCGCAGCGTCCTTCGCCTGGTGGACGAAGAGCCCGCCCTGTCGCCGGAGCTGCTGGAGCTCGGCCTATGGATTTCCGAACGATCCAGATCAGGCGGCGCGGAGTGTCTGTGGCGAAGACTTTTCATTACAAAGTACTTGACATGGGAGAGGCTTTCGCCTACAATGGGCGGGGGGAACAGGCAATCATGCCACCGCTCCTTTACCATCTGCCCGCCACCGGCAACGGCCGCTCCGCCCCACGCGGCCACCACGCCGCGATCCAGCTCTACACCGGCGACGCCATCCAGTTCATCGACCTCACCGAGAAGGTCGCCGAGCTTGTCCGCGGCTCCGGCATTTCCGAAGGTCTGGTCAACGTCCAGACCCGGCACACCACCGCCGCCGTGCTGGTCAACGAGAACGAGCCCCTGTTGATCGAGGACATGAAGCGGATCCTGCGCCGCCTGGCGCCCCTCCAGGCGGCCTACCGCCACGACGATCTGCCCAGCCGGGCGCACGTCGAGCCCGGGGAGGGCCGCAACGGCCATGCCCACTGCCAGGCCCTGTTCCTGAGGACCTCGGAGACCATCAACATCGCCGGCGGCGAGCTGCAGTTGGGCCCCTGGCAGCGCATCTTCTTCGTCGAGCTGGACAAACCCCGCCGCCGCGAAGTGTCCGTTCAAATCCTGGGTTGCTGAGAGTGTTGCTGAGAGTGTTGCTGAGGGTGTTGCTAAGGGCGTGGTTACCGCCACGGAAAGTGGTAACATCTGCCTGATCCCCGGAGAATTGCTCTATGAGAATCCGCCCCGCCTCGATTCTTCTCTTGGCCCTGACCGCCCTGACCGCCTCCGCCCAGCGCTTCGACGCCGCCGCCTTCAAAGAACTCAAGTGGCGCTCGATCGGACCCTACCGCGGCGGCCGCGTCACCGCCGTGGCGGGCGTCGCTTCTCAACCCAGCGTCTACTACTTCGGCGCTACCGGGGGCGGGGTCTGGAAAACCACCGACGGCGGCCTGAGCTGGGAGCCGGTCTCCGACGGCCACTTCTCGACTGGCTCGGTCGGCGCCATCGGCGTCGCCGAATCCGACCCCAACGTGATTTACGCCGGCATGGGCGAGGTTCCCATTCGCGGCAATGTCTCCCACGGCGACGGCGTCTACAAGTCGATGGACGCCGGCAAGACCTGGAAGCGCGTCGGGCTGGAAGACTCGCGCCACGTCGGCCGCGTCCGCGTCCACCCTCGCAATCCCGACATCGTCTATGTCGCCGCCCTCGGGCATATCTTCGGACCCCACGACCAGCGCGGGGTCTTCCGCTCGACCGACGGCGGAAAGACCTGGCAGCGCGTCCTCCACCGCGGTCCCCAGGCCGGCGCCGTCGACCTGATCCTCGATCCCTCCAACCCCAATATCCTCTACGCCGGCTTCTGGGAGGTCGTCCGCACCCCTTACAGCCTGGAAAGCGGCGGGGCCAACAGCGGCCTGTTCAAATCCACCGACGGGGGCGACACCTGGACGGACCTGACCCGCCATCCCGGCCTGCCCAAGGGGCTGGTCGGCAAGATCGGAATCGCCGTCTCCCCGCTGAATTCGGAACGAGTCTGGGCCCTCATCGAAGCCGAGGACGGCGGCGTGTTCCGCTCCGACAACGGCGGCCAGAACTGGACCCGGGTCAACCAGGACCGCCGTCTCCGCCAGCGCGCCTGGTATTACACGCGCATCTACGCCGACCCGCAAAAGCTGGACACCGTCTACGTCCTCAACACCGGCTTCTATCGCTCCCAGGACGGCGGCCGGACCTACTCGACGATCCGCGTCCCCCACGGCGACAACCACGACCTGTGGATCGCTCCCCACGACTCCCAGCGGATGATCGAAAGCAATGACGGAGGCGCCAACGTCTCCACCAACGGCGGCCAGAGCTGGACCACGCAGGGCAACCAGCCCACCGCCCAGTTCTACCGCGTCGCGCTCGACCAGGACTTCCCCTACCACGTCTACGGCGCCCAGCAGGACAACTCGACGGTGAAGATCGCCAGCCGCACCACCGGCTCCGGCATCGATGAGCGCGCCTGGCACCCCGTCGGCGGCGGCGAGAGCGGCTGGATCGCCCCCCACTCGCGCAACTCGAACATCGTCTTCGCCGGCTCCTACGGCGGCTACCTCACCCGCTACGACCACCGCACCGGCCAGACCCGCAATATCAACGTCTGGCCGGACAACCCCATGGGGCACGGGGCCGAGGGAATGAAACACCGCTTTCAGTGGAACTTCCCCATCGTCTTCTCGCCCCATGACCCGGACACTCTTTACGCCGGCGGCAATATGCTGTTCAAGACGACCAATCAGGGGCAGAGCTGGGAGCCGATCAGCCCGGATCTGACGCGCAACGACAAGTCGCGCCTGGGACCCTCCGGCGGCCCCATCACCAAGGACAACACCGGCGTCGAGTATTACTGCACCATCTTCACGGCCATCGAGTCGCCGGTTCAGAAAGGCGTCATCTGGACTGGCTCCGACGACGGCCTGATCCACGTCACCCACGACGGCGGCAAGAAGTGGGGCAACGTTACGCCGCGCGAGATGCCCCAGTGGATCCAG
>Ga0247727_10010429_pt1 | contig 16471 bp, 6 predicted proteins | sample WisWelCaveWW1625_FD_202498 | JGI IMG/M metagenome (GOLD analysis project Ga0247727, IMG submission 202498) | Biofilm microbial communities from Wishing Well Cave, Virginia, United States - WW16-25 | ecosystem: Environmental > Aquatic > Deep subsurface > Groundwater > Cave microbial mat | place... | reverse complement strand
AGCAGAAGCCCGTCGAGGGCGTGAGCATGGTGTACACGTTCGACAACGCCAAGGCGCCGTCGAAGCACACGACGCAGTATTTCGAGATGTTCGGCAACCGCGGAATCTACCACGACGGCTGGGTGGCCTGCACCACGCCGGCGATTACGCCCTGGAGCACTTCGTCGGTGTACCCCGGGGTCAACGACTACAAGTGGGAACTCTACCACGTCGCCGCCGACTTCTCCGAGGCCGACAACCTCGCCGCCAAGCAGCCCGCGAAACTCCAGGAATTGCAGGAACTCTTCTGGAAGGAAGCGGAGAAGTACAACGTCCTGCCTATCGACAACAGCCGACAGGAGCGCTTCGACGCCAGCCTCCGCCCCAGCCTCACGCGCGGGCGCGACGAGTTCACCTATTTCCCCGGTCTGGTGCGCATCCCCGAGGGCGCTGCACCGGACACGAAGAACAGGTCATTTCAGATCACCGCCAACGTGACCATTCCGACGGGCGGCGCAGAGGGGATGCTGCTCACACACGGCGGACGCTTCTCCGGGTGGGGCCTCTACCTGCTCAAGGGCAAGCCGGTCTTCTGCTACAACCTTGCAGGCGTCGCCCGCTACACCATCGCCGGCAAGGAGGCGCTCGCCGCGGGCGCGCACACCATCGTCTACGACTTCAAGTACGACGGCGGCCTCGGCAAGGGGGGCGCGGGCACGATCCAGGTGGACGGCAAGACGGTGGCCACGGGCCGCATCGACCGCACGCTGGCGTTCCGCCTCTCGCTCGACGAGACGCTCGACTGCGGCGAAGACACCGGCACGCCCGTCAGCGAGGACTACCACGTGCCGTTCAAGTTCACCGGCGAACTCAAGCGGACGGTGCTCAAACTGGGCAAGAGCGGGCTGGCGGCTGCGGATGAAAAAGCTCTCGAAGCGGCAAATCAGCGGGTCGCGTTCGTTCGGGAGTGAGCGCGCCGGCACTAGTCGTGGTCTGGAGACCGCGACAAAACCAGTTCGTGGCCGCGCCGCCGTCTTGGCCGGCTCAGAAATCGATCTTGCCGCGTAGTCCGAGAATGACCGCCGGATCTGGGTCTTTCACCCCCAACGCCGGCGCACCGGCGAACCCTTGGTCGATGATTTGCAAATCAGCCGTGAGGTGGAACCACGGCGTCACTTCAATGTTGTAGAACAGTTCCACGCCGTCGGTATCGCCGAAAAGCGAACCCAACACGGGGCCGAGTTCGTCGGACGCGGCGGAGTGATAGTAGCCGATACCGAACGTGTCACGCTCGCGACCGCAAATCGGGCTGGAGCCGCCGACGCCGGCCGAGACGAACCATTCGAGCGGGTTCGGGTTGCCGTCGCTGACGCCGGCGCGACCGAACACGCCCCAGCCGCGCCGCGGATCGCACGGATCGACGACCAGATACTGATCGAAGTTGTACGTGAACGCCCACGAATCGTCCTTCTCCGTGATCGGAATGGGTGACGGAATTCCGATGATCGGCAACAGTACGCGGGGATCTTGTTCGAGTGCCACAAAGTTGCGGCTGCTCCACATCGCCCCGAATAGCTGGTGCCCCGGTAGGCAGAAGAAGTTCGTCGGCAGCCGCAGCTCGGCCGCGAGCACGACGCCTTCCTCGTACAGCGAATCAAAACCGCTGGTCGTCGCCGAATCCACCGGGTCGAGCACCGAGAACGTGAAGATCGGCTGCCGCTCTTGCAGAATCATGAAGCCGACGCCCAGCGTCGAATAGGGTACGGTGCGAGCCGCGATCGGGTTGAAACAGAGCGACGAGTTCATGAACTGGTCCTTGCCGCGCCCATGTGCGAACGCGTTCGCGTCGCCGTCGAGCGTGTCCATCTTGCCGAAGAACACGCCGAACGATTCAGAGAAAAACTGCGTGAACAGGAAATCGGTAATGGCCGTTTCGTTCTCCTCAGGCCGCGGCAGGTTCGTAATCAGGCTCGGCGGCAGAATCGCGCCTGAATCAGCGAAGCCGACCGCCTCGCCGTACAGCGTCTCGGTCCGCATCTTGAAGAACAGCCCCTTCAGGCCCGCCGCTTTGTCCATGTCGATGTTGAGCACATAATCGGCGTGCCCGCCATACTTGAACGTCGTGTTCAATCCGCCGCTCGACACGCCCTGATAGACTTGAACGAGGTCGGCGTCGAAAAGAATTCCATTCTCGGCCAAGCAATACCGCAGCCCGCACAAACTCCCGCCGAGTTTCGGCCGCTCCCAGATACAGTTGTCAAGGCTGGCGAGCATCGCCGCGACGGGGTCCGCCGGCGCCGGAGCGGAGTCAGCCGCTTGAGATGCGGCCGAATTTTCTTGAATTAGCCCGACGAGCTTCACCGGCTCGTCCGCGCGAGAGGCACTGCAAACGGACAGAAAGCCGGCCGCAAGTCCCGTGGAGAGAAAGCCGATCCAGGTACGCAAATTGCCCGTCATTGAACGAGCCTCCATGCTCGTAGCGCCAATAAAGAGAAGTGAACCCCCTCAATGGACTCAACGATCAAAACACTTCAACTTATTTATCGACCACGACGCTTCCGCGTGATAGCCCGCGCAGCCACGCTATGAATGATCGGTAGCCAATTCGCTCAATTTGTCGGTCGTAACGGCGTGGATCTCCGTGTCATCTGGCGATTCGGCGACAGTGGCATTTGTGCTGAAACTAGTGAAGCAGCGCCCCGCCACTGGACACTGGCCCAGTGGTTTAACGGCTTTCGCGCTACGGGGTCGCCAAGATTCATGAACGACGAGCGTACTCCGGTTTGGTAAGCTGTTTCGCTAAGCGGTTGACGCGATGCCGAGGTTTGATTGTCCGCAATCCGATACGCCTTCGCTTGAGCGGGCGTCAGTCCCGTGGCGACATGCACTGGCACGGTTTCGAGTCCGAGCTTTTGCGCAGCCTGAACCGCGTGTGGCCGACGATTACGCCGAACTCGTGCAGGCCGGCCAGTTCTACGACTACCTGCTCGCCGAGTTGGGGCGCGCAGACATCCACATGGTCCGCGATGTTCTGAATCGCAGGTTTCTCTGCGACGTTTTGGCCAAGCGCAAGGCCAATGCCCGCGGCGCGGAGTATCCGAGCGCCGTCGGAGACATGTTCCGACGAGTTTTCCCCTCCGTCTACCGATTCGTTCGCCGAGTGAACCACAACGGGTGGCAGCACGAGAATCTGATCCGCGAGTTGCAGCGCCAGGAGTCTCGCCTGGTGATTGAAACCGTCGCCGCCGACTTGGTGACGCGGTATCCGAGCACATTCTTCCCCACGCTCCACGACGCGATCTACACGACGGCTAAGCACGTGTCGAAGGTCGAGAGGGCGTTTGGTCGGGCCTTCGAACGTTCCGGCTTCACTATGACGCTAAAGGTCGCGGCATGAACACTCACCATGCGATGACGACCCTGAATCGGACGACGTTTAAGATCAGCCGCCTGCTCGACTTCTGTTCCCGCAAGGAACTCATCGCACAAACTGGCCATCAACCGCAGTCGTGGCCGCATGTCGCGCTCAAGGAGTTGGTCGATAACGCCCTGGACGCCTGCGAGGACGCCGGCATCGCACCTCAGGTGAGTGTGACGGTGGACCACACCGGGATCAGCGTCGCGGACAACGGGCCGGGAATCCCGTGCGATACTGTGGCAGGGGTCCTCGACTTTTCGGTCCGAGTTTCGAGCCGCGAGGCATATGTCTCCCCCACCCGCGGCGCCCAAGGCAACGCCTTAAAAACCATCCTGGCCATGCCGTTCGTGCTCGATGGCGAGCGTGGTCGGGTGAGCATCTCGTCCCACGGTCGTCGCCACGAGATTACGTTCAGCGTGGATCGGATTCGCCAGCAGCCGGTCATTTCGCGAGAACAACGCCGGGCGAAAAATGTAAGAACCGGAACGAACGTTACCCTTCACTGGCCCGATTCAGCTTGCTCAAAACTTCAGAGTTCCAAACCGCGGTTTTTACAATTCGCCGACGACTATGCGATTCTGAATCCTCACCTCACGCTCCACACGGACTGGTTCGGGCAACGAGCGAGCATAAAGGCCGCGGACTCCGGCTGGACTAAGTGGCTGCCCAGCGATCCAACGTCGCCTCACTGGTACAAGCCGGAACATCTGGAACGGCTGATCGCGGCCTACATCGCCCACGACGCAGAATGCGATCACGACCGCAAGGTCCGCGAGTTCGTGGCGGAGTTCCGAGGTTTGACCGGGTCGGCAAAGGGCTGTGCCGTTCTCGAAGCTACCGGTCTGGCACGCGCGAGTCTCTCGTCCCTTGCGAACGGTCAAGGGCTGGACTCGCGATCTGTTATGCGGCTCTTGGAAGCCTTGCAGCGGCATTCCAAGCTGGTGAATCCATCGGCGCTCGGCGTCATCGGTTGAGACCATTTAGCGTCGCGCTTCGAGTCGCTCGGCTGCGAGATGCAGACACTCGCGTACCGCAAGGTCGCGGATGTGACAGACGGCGTGCCGTGGATCGTCGAGACGGCATTCGCCGGCTGCCCCAATGCGGAGTCGCGGCGATTGATTACAGGGGTGAACTGGTCTCCCGGCATCGTCAATTCAGAATCGAATATTTTGCGATATTTTCGCGACACCTCGCGGCGTACCGGCGACAATTCATTTGCAGAACGTTCGCCTTCTTCAACGAGACGGCCCTTGCTCGACGAGCATGACCAACTTGCCGTGATCCGCGGCCTGCGGGACGGCAGCCGGGCGGCGTGGACTGCGCTGTACGACAGGTATTGCGCGGATGTGTGGCGCTACGTCGGTCGCTTGATGGGCACGCAACCGGCCGATATCGCCGACGTGGTTCAGGAAACGTTTCTCGCGGCGGCCCGGTCGGCGCGGCAGTTCGACGCCAGCCGCGGCACGTTGTGGAGTTGGCTGGCGGGGATTGCGCATCATCAAGCTGCGGCGCACTGGCGGCGGAGCGAGCGAACGGCGCGACTGCGGGCCCTGGCGGAGGCGGGTGCGGTCGAGTTGCGACACTGGCTGGACGGCGACGAGTCGCCGCACGACGTGTGCGAAAGACGAGAGACGGGCGATCTGGTCCGCGCCGTGTTGTCCCAACTCCCGGCCGATTACGCGGCATTGCTCAGCGCGAAATATCTCGACGATCAGAGCTTGGACGACTTGGCCCGCCGCTTCGGAAGTTCAGTCGAGGCGATCAAGTCCAAGCTCGCCCGCGCCCGGCGGGAGTTCCGGGCAAAGTTCGAGTCGCTGTCTCGCGAATCGACTCCGAGCGTTCGAGAGTAGTTCATTGCTTCGGGAACTTTCGTCGCATGAAACACGACAAAGAACATGAGCGGAATGAAGAACGACTGGCCGCGCTCGTCCGCGCCGCGGACGCCGGTATTTCCCAGCCGGCCCCCGCGCTGGTGGACGCGCTGCGTCAAGCATCAACCGAGCTGTTTCTGAGCAGCGTCAGCGAGTCCGGCGGGCCAATCGCGCCGGCAGAGATCGGCGAGTCGCCCGCGGCCGGCCCGGTCGGGTTCCGGTCGCACGTCGAATCACCCACGCCGACCTCGGCAACGAAAAGGAGAACTTCCAGGATGTCACTCGCTTTGCGTGGAATCGCCGCCGTGGCAGCCGCTGTCGCCGCGCTGGCCGTCTGGTTGGGGAACTGGTCGAGCAATTCCGTCAGCGGCGCCGTGCCGTTCTCCGCGGTGCTGGAAGAACTTCGCGGCGCCGAGCCGCTGCAATTTCGGGTCGTGAAAGAAGGCCGCTCGGCCGAGGTCTGGGTGCGCGCGCCGGGCCTGGTGCGTTGGGAGGAATCGCCCGAGCGCTACGAAATCGCCGCCGGATCGCGGCTGTGGAAAGTGGACGAAGCGACCAACACGGTCACGGAATGCGATTCGCCGTGGTTCCTCAACGCCGATCGGCAAGTGGACTTGCTCGGTCTGCTCGGTGTTGATTTGCGAGACGCCTCGTCGTTGCTCCAAGCTCGGCCGGTCGAGCGGTCGGCGTACGACGGGCGAGACTGCCTCGTCTATCGCGTCGCGTTGCCGACGGAACATGGCCGCGTGCGGGTCGAAGCATTTGCGGATGCGACGAACCACCAGTTGGTCGGCATCGTCGCGTGGTCGGCCGACGCGGCGCGCGACGCGAAGCGGCCGCTAGCCGAACTGCGGCTCATTGCGACACACGTGCCCGTGGCCGACGACAAGTTCGTGGTGGCGAAGTCGCTCACCGAAGACGGCCGCATCGGCAAGGTGTCGGGTTCGCAGGGCGTCGTCGTGTTGCGTCCGATGCTGGCAAAACGCTGGACGCCGCTGCGCCGCGACACGTTGCTGAAACCCGGCGACTGGCTGCGCACCGAGCTGCGCGGGGCGAACGCCATCAAAGTGACTCTGTCGTCCGAGGTCGAACTCACGCTCGGACCCGGCACGCTCGTGGAGTGCATTTCGCCGACCAAGGCCCGGCTACACAGCGGACAAGCGCAGGTGATGATTCCCAAGCAGAAAGATGCCGCCGCGAGCATCGCGTTCGAGCTGCTCGCCCCGCGCGACGGCAGCCGTTCGTTCAAGCCGGGCGACAAACAACTCGTGCGAGCGGACCGCGACGAAAAGCTCGTGAACGTGCTGCAAACGCCGGTGTGGCTCGCCGGCTTCGAGGGCACGACGAACAACGAGTCGCTCGGCTCGCTGATCGTGAATCTGCCGGACGGCCGCAACGAACCGCTCACGGTCGGCTACCACAAAGTTGCGGTCGAGATTCGCGATCAGATCGCGCGGACGACGATCGAGGAATCGTTCGTCAATCACACCGACTCGCGGCTCGAAGGCGTCTTTCATTTCCCGCTGCCGCAGGACGCCTCGATCAGCGGGTTCGGCATGTGGATCGGCAACGATCTCGTCGAGGCGGACGTCGTCGAGAAGCAGCGAGCTCGCGAAATCTACGAGACGATCCTGCGCGAGAAGCGCGATCCGGGGCTGCTCGAATGGACCGGCGGAAACATCTTCAAGGCCCGCGTGTTCCCGATCGAGGCCCGGTCCGAGAAGCGGATCAAGATCGTTTACACGCAAGTGCTGCCGCTGCGAGCGAACCGCTACCGCTACTCGTACGGCCTGCGCAGCGAACTGCTCCGCACGAAGCCGCTCCGCGAACTGTCGCTGACCGTCACGGTGAACTCGGCGCTGCCGCTCAAGAGCGTCGCATGCCCGACGCATTCCGCACGCACGCAACAGACGGCGCACTCGGCGCAGGTCGAATTCGCCGCGCAGGAATACACGCCGACTCGCGACTTCGAGGTGGTGTGCGAGATCGATGGCCGGCAGTCGGACGTAATCGTCGTCCCGCATCGCCGCGGCGACGATGGCTACCTGCTCGTGCAATTGACGCCGCCCACGCCGGAAGGAAACTGGCAGCGCGAGCTGCTGGCCGACGGCAAGCCGCTCTCGATCGTGCTGCTATGCGATACGTCGGCCTCGATGGACTCGGAGAAGCGCAGGCAACAGTCCGAGTTTGTCGCGATCGTGCTGTCGTCGCTCGGGCCGGACGACCGATTCATGCTCGCCTGCGCCGACGTTGGCACCGTGTGGGCGTCGGACGAACCGATGGTCCCAAGCGCCGACAACATCGCGAAAGCGAACTCATTTCTCGACGAGCGGCAGTCGCTGGGTTGGACTAACCTCGACCGTGCGTTCGACGACACGATCAAGAAGGCCCCCGCGGACGCTCATGTGATCTACATCGGCGACGGCATCGTCTCCGCGGGCGACACCGATCCGGCCGCGTTCGTGAAACGGCTCGGCTTACTTCGTAGCGGAAGTCGCCAGACTTCGGGCGATCGGAACTCAAACGCACTGAACTCTGGCGAGTTCAGCTACACGTTCCACGCGGTCACGGTCGGCAACTCGTACGAGTCGATCGTGATGAAAGGGATCGCGTCGGCCGGCGGCGGCTCGGTGCGGACGATCGGCGGCGAGCAGACGCCGCCGTTGGTCGCGCTCGAATTGCTCAATGAAATCGCGCAGCCCGGCCTGCGCGATCTCAACGTCGAGTTCCGCGGGCTGAAGGTCGCCGCCGTTTATCCAAGCCGGCTGCCGAACGTCGCCGCCGGCACGCAGCAGATTCTGGTCGGCCGCTATCTGCCCGAGGGAAAAGATCAGCAGGGCGAAATCGTCGTCACCGGCCGGCGCGGCGCGGAGAAGGTACGCTACGCGGCCAAGGTCAACCTGAAGGACGCCGAGGACGGCAATTCGTTCATCCCGCGACTCTGGGCGCGGGCGCATCTCGACCAGTTGCTGGCTCAGGGACATAGCACCGCGATCCACGACGACATCATCGCGCTGTCGGAAGAATTCCACATCATCACGCCGTACACCTCGCTGCTCGTGCTCGAAACCGACGCCGATCGCGAACGATTCGGCGTCAAGCGCCGCTACGAAATGCGCGACGGCGAACGCTTCTTCGCCGAAAGCCGCGACAACGCGAACTACGAACTGCTCCAGCAGCAGATGAAGCGGGCCGGCGACTGGCGGCTCGGCCTGCGCCGCCAAGTGCTGCGCAGCCTGATGACGCTCGGCCGCGATCCGCGAGCGTTCCAACAGCAGGTGCAGATCCTCGACCGGGCGCGATACCTCGGCGACGGAACGTCCTGGTACCGCGTGAACGGCGGCCCTTCGGGGGGTCTCCCGCAGTCCGGTTCGTGGGCGAACGGCCGTGGCCATGCACTGCTTCGAGACGTGTATGGTTACGAGGATTTCTCCGCTGGCGACCTGGCCGGGGGCCTTGGCGGTGGTGGATTCGACGAAGACTACGAAGGAATGACGTTGCCGTCGCCGCGATACCTGAGTGACGACGTGCAGTACTTCACACCGGGGGATGTCGAACAACTGAGCCTCGGACTTCGCGAACGGGCGGAGGGTGACAGGGACGGGTACGACCTCGGCGAGGAAGGGATCGTTGTCGGCGAGAAGTTGGGGGCGCTGGAGCAAAGCATCGACGACCTCGGGCTCTATGCTCCAGAACCAATGGCCGGCCCGGCACAGTCGCTGGCAATGGCGCCGGGTTTTGCATTCGCAAGGGGTGGGTCGGCGATGAAGAGGGACGGCGGTTACTTTGCCTCTGAGGAAGAGTCTGTAGGCTTCAGTCGCCTGTCAGTTCGCCCGCGGGGTGGCTACGCCGGGCGATACCGTCAGCCGGATTACACGAGTTGGCTCAACTCGATCTTCCCGCCGCTCGCCGCTGCGCCGGGCAAGCCCGCACCGCCGGCAAAGAACCCAGAGACGTGGTCGCCCGAGGCGATCGCGCTGGCGAAGAGCCTGCTGCGGACGGAAGCATTGCTCAAGCTCGAAGGCGGCATCGAATTGCTCCGCGTCACGGAGACGTTCGATCCGCGCTGGAACCGACGGGCGTCGCGCAACAGCGATCTCGCCCTGTACGCGCCGAGCGCGTGGCTGACGCGGCCGACGGACTCGAACGATCACACGGTCGTCGAGTACTGCGACGCGAAGGAACGCGGCGTGTTCTCGCTTGCGTTCTTGCTGGGTCGAGTGCGGGCGTCAGTCGAACTCGAATTGAAGACGCCGCCGCTTGGACTCGATGATTTCTCGCTGTCGCCGCTGCACGAATCGTATCGAGCGTACTCGGCGCGAGTCGAGCCGGCGGGCGAGAACCTGTCGAAACTCGTGCTCACCGTGAAGACCTCGACGCACGAGGACCACTTCACGATCGACACGGCCAAGCACGTGCTTGTGAAACACGAATCGTTCAACGACGGCAAGTCGGGCGGCGCGACGAGCTACTCAGACTTCGTCGAGGTCGCCGGCCGCTGGTGGGCGAAAAAGTCCACGACGACGGACGCGAAGGGCCGCAAGATCGCCGAGACGACGCGCGAGATCGAGGCACTCGCCAAGGAAAAGTTCGACGAGCGAATGAACGCCGAACTGGCCGCGAAACCGACGGTGCAGTTCGTGTGCCTGCCGTTCGTGAAACTCAAGGTCGCGCGGCAGCGGGCGGCCGACGGCTCGGCTGGGTTCAACGACCGGCTGGCGATGATCCTGCACAACGCGTCGATTCAGCAGTGGGACGAACTCTGGAAGCACGTCGATGCGGCGGAGAAGTTGTCACCCGACGCCGACAAACCAGCCGTGCGCTGGGTGCGGACTGTGATCCTCGCCACGATTCGCCGAAACGACGAGGCCCGCAAGCGGCTGCTCGACGAAGCGCGGAAACTCGTTGCACAGCCGCGGCACGACGAACTGTTCCTCGCCGAGTTCGTGCTCAATCAGGCGTACAGCTTGTCGGGCTGGTCCGAATTCCTCGAACTCGTCGAACTGCTCAAGCCGGTCTACCAGCGGCAGCCTGCAGAACTCGACGTGATGCCGCGGTGGCACGAGCGTGTGGCGCGGTGCTACGACGCGCTCGGCCGCCACGAAGAGGCACTGGCCATCCTCCGCGCGCGGGCCGAGGCCGCGCCGTGGCAACTCGATTGGCAGATCGACTTCGCGCGGCGGCTGATGCAGGCCGGTCAAACCGACGCGGCGTTCGCCTGGCTGCGGAAGGAACTCGACCGGCCGATCGAGCGGGCCGGCCACGAAGTCGAATCGCTGTGGACGGCCGTCGCCGACCTGTATCGCACCTCGGCCCGCTGGCCGGCGTTGCTCGAATTCACGACGCAATGGATCGCGCGAAAACCGGAATCGCAGTCGGCCTACTTGCAGCACCTGTCGGCCCTGGTTTTCAACGATCAACTCGACGCGGCCAACATGCTGGCCGAGCAGTGGTTGAAGGAAGCCCGCATCGACGGCAAGCTCGCCGCGGACGAGCGGGCACGGCTCGAAGCGGCCCTGAGTTTCGCGAACGGCAGCGCGTACAACCTCTCGTTCCAGCGCATGGACGAACGCTGGTTCGAGCCGCTCGCCGACACGATCCGCTTCTTCCTGCGGCACAAACACCACTCGGACATCGCCACGCGCGGCGTCGGCAATCAGCAGTTCCAGCAGAGCGACGCGGCCGACCAACTGCGTGGCGAGTTCCTGCGTCTGCTCGAAACCGACGTCGCGAACCTCACACCGCCGCAAATCAACGCACTGCTCGGCTGGACTCTGTCGGGCCGGATCGAGCTGAAGCAACCGATCGCCGGCCGCAAGCAGTTGGATGCCAGCGAGGTGCCGAACGAGCTGTGGCGGAAGATTGCCGACGAGCTGAAGCCGCGCTGGGCGGAGTCGCAAGACAAAGCCGACAAGCACTTGCTCGGCGAGTCGCTCCGCTCGATTTACGCGACCCGATTCGCGGACACCGAACTGTTGCCGTTCCTGCGCGAGCGCATCGGTGCCGCGCACGCGGACTACAAGGCGTCGTACATCGCCGCGCTGTTCGAGGCCCTGCTCGGAGCCAAGTGGACCGACGAGATCGAGCTGGAAGCGTTCGCCCGGCTGCGCGACTTGTCGGACGCCGAGGAACCGGTGGACCGGCTCGCGGCGCTGCACCGACTGGTCGACGCGATGCTCGCCAACCGGCAGTCGCTGGCCGAACAGCAACTGGGCGACCAGGGCGAGCAAAACAAGCTCACTCGCAAGGAACTCGCCGCGAAAAAGGCCGAGCTTCGCAAGGCGACACGCACCGCGGTCGCCGCGCGGCTTGCGGCCGAAGCGGCGAAGGAGCAAGGCCCGCTCGCGGCCTGGCTGAAGATCGAGCAGACGTGGCTCGACGTGCAGCTCGACCAAAACCTGGCGCAGGTCGAAGAGCAATGCTGGCAGATTCTCGGCGAGGCACCGCCCAAGCTCGAGGCCGACGCCGACGATGACGATCTCACCGACTCACGCGCGCGGCAACAGTTCATTGACGCGATGCTGAAGCAGCGCGCGTTCACGACCGTCATGAACCTGACCACGCGGAAGAAGGCCGAACCGGCGAGCATCGATCGCGTGCTCAAGTACATCGACGCCGGTATCGCGCTCGGCGGCGATGCGGCGGCCACGTGGCGGAACACGAAGTTCAAGACGCTCGTCGCACTCGATCGACCGGACGAACTGGAGCGCGAGCTGCGCGACTGGATTCGCACCGACGTCTCGACGTCGCCGTGGCGGCAGATGCTGGGCCGGCTCGTCGCCGAACGCGGCAAGATCGACGAGGCCATCCAACTCTTCGAGGCGTGTGAGAAGGACAAGCTGCTCGCGGCGGCCGATTACCGCGTGCTGGCCGACTGGTATCTCGTCGCGAACCGGCGCGAGGCGTACGAGCGGTCGCGCGTCGAGTCGTTCAAACAGATGCCCGAACACCAGCTCTCGAACATGCTCTATCAGATTCGCAACCGCTGGTATCAACCGAGCCTGCCGCTGCCCAGCGAACTCGACGAGAACACGCTGTTCGCCTTTCGGGCGTTGTTCGAGAAGTCGGCCACGCCGGAGAGCTACCTGCACCAACTTCGCGACCTCTACGCCGCGTGCCGCGATTTCCGGCTGCTCCAGATGCTGCCCGACGCCGTGTTGGGCCGCTCGCCACAGCAGGCGTATGCGTTCCTGAACACGCTCCACGCCAGCGTGCTCACCGAACTGCGCAACGAAGCGACCACGGACGAGATTCTCGCGCGGGTGAAGAAGCTCCGCGATGCCGACCGCACGCCGACGGACCTTCGCGCTCTCGACCTGCTTGAAGCCGTGGTCGAACGGAGATCGTCCGAAGTGCTGAACCAACCCGGTCCGCACGTCGATGCCTGCCTGGCCGCGCTGCGCCGCGCGTTCGACCGCAAGTGGGCCGACGGTGAGCCAGTGCAGATGGCAAGCTTCCTCCGCCAACTCGGCACGCTGCCTCACGCGAAGCTGGTTGACGAACAGCTTCGCGAACTGCGAGAACTTAAAACGCTCGCCCCGCCCGCCGGCCGCGATCATCTGCTCATTACAAACGATCTCGCCAACCTGCTGTTTTCGTCGTACGGTCGAAAAGACGAAGCGATCCGCGAGATGGAGGTCGAAGTCCGTGGCTACGAACAGGCGCACAACGGCGTCTGGCCGCATCTCGACAACGCCGTGCTCGGCAGCTACGTGAGTCTCTACGAAGAAGTCACGCGCCACGCGGCGGGCGAGGCCGTACTGCAGAAATATCTCGCCAAGCCGGAGCACGACGAGCAACGAAAATGGCTGAACGACCGGCTGATGGCGCTCTACAACCACGCCCTCGAACACAACGGTGCCGTGTCGATCGGCGACAGCCGCGCGAAACTCTTCGCAAACATCGTCGCGCTCAGCCTGAAGGAACTCGACGCCGCGCCCGACGAAAACGTGCGGTACAACCTCGTCGTGCGGCTGGCGACGACGCTCGACATCGCGCACCGGCACAAGATCGCCGGCACCGCCGACGCGGTCCGCAGGTTTGCGTTCGAGACGATGCCCGCACTGCTGAAACGGCAGCAGGCGCAGTACCGCAACACAGCCACGGCGCCGATGCAGGTCATCGCCCAGTCGCTCCGGGCCAAGCTCGCGCTTCATTACGTCGTCGAACGCATGGAGCAATTTCCGCAGCGGCTGGAGATTCAGTGGGACAACTCGTGGAACGCCTTCGGCTCCGAACTGGCCGGGCAGCGAGAACAAGCGGCCAGGCTGAAGCTCGACATCCGCGAGCTGGAACCGCGAGTGCTCAAGCTGGCAATCCGCGAACTCCAGCGCGAACTGCGAACCGGCGAGAGCCGCAGCAGCTACATTTTCTACCGCCACGCCAGTCAGTTCTGGGCGGAGAAGGCCGCCGATTTCGCACGGGCCGCGGAGGCAGTCCTCGCCGAACGCAAGACATCCGGCCGCCGAGCGGTCGCTGTCGCAAACTACCTCTGGAACGGACTCCACCTCTTTCCGCGCGCCATCGAAATCCTGCTGCTCGCGCACAAGAACGGGCTGCTCGACGAGTCGGCTCAGGTTCAGTTGACGCACTGGCTTCAGGAACAGAAGCGGTTCGCCGAGATGATCCCGATCCTCGAACCGCTGGTAGCGGCCCGGCCCAATGTGATCAACTACCGCACACTGCTCATGACCGCGTACCACCACTCGCAGCGGCCAGAGCAGTTAACCGACCTCATCCAACAGATGGACGCCCACTTCCACCAGGGCGGTCGCTGGACGGAGGCGAACGTCGTCGCGTTCGCGCATGGCTCGTTCAGTTGCGACGAGTGGGATCGCGCGATCGGCTACTTCAACGAGGCGATTTCGCTGCACCAGCGCACGAATCTCGGCCACGGATTGAACGACGCCGCCCTGTCCAACCTGTATCGACACGTCGCGCTCGCACAGTCAAAACTCGGCCACACGTGCGAGGCGGTTGATGCCGCGTCCGCGGCGATCGTCTGCTGGAGCGCTCGGCACGAGCGACGACGCCAAACGCTCGAACTGCTCAAACAGGTGTTGGCCGCCGGGAAAGACCTCGACGAATACATCCGACATCTCGACGCGGAATCCGCCAAGACTGGCCAGGACAGCCCGATCCTTCGGAAGGCCGTCGGCCAGACGTACCAATCTCGCAACGACCACGTGAAGGCGATCGCTCAGCTTCAACTCGCGAGCGAGTTGCAACCGAACGACGCGGAAACGCACCAAGCGCTCATCGCCTGCTACGACGCGACGAAGAACGCCTCGGCCGCCACGCGACAACTTCTCAAACTGATCGACCTGAAACGCCACGACCTCACGCTCTACCAACAACTGGCCGACCGCCTGAAAGACAACGAGGCGGAGGCAGAACGCGCCGCCACGTCGATCATCGAATCCAGCCCGAACGAAGCGGAGAGCCACGCCGCGATGGCCGAAGTGCGTCAGAAGCAAAATCGTTGGGACGAAGCCATCCCGCACTGGGAGCAAGTCGCCCAGCTCCGCCGGCTCGAACCGACCGGCCTGGTCAAGCTGGCCGAAGCCCAGCTTCACCAAAAGCAGTGGGAGGCCGCGCGTACGTCGATCGAAAAGCTTCAGAAGGCCGAATGGCCCGCCCGCTTCAGCGATGTGAACAACCAAGTGCGCCTGCTTCAGGAACGGCTACCAAAATAGATCTGCCGATCCTGGAATTTAGTGTGGCCGGCTCAAGCACAGTAGCGAAGGCTGGCCCTGCGGGCGACTCTCCAAAGCTGTTAACTGCCGGGTACTGTTAACTCAGAGAGTCTGAGAGTTCGATGAATTCTTTCGGGGTCCGATCGAGACCTTGAAGGTTCCTTTCGGCCCTCTCGCTACAAACAGAGAGCGCGGCGCAAGTGGTGAAATCGCCGAAAGTACTGGAAGAAAGGCGAAAGTGGAAAACGCGCGCTCTCGGCGTTTTCTGTTAACTGGCGTGTCGCGAAGTTCGCTAAAAACGTCAAGCTCCCCGATAGGGACCGTCTTCGAACTAAAACGCGAGAGAGGCCAATGCGTCCGGCTCTGCGGCTCAACTTCATCTGGACCTGGTCAAGCGATTGACGGCCCGCTATGGGCCACGCTCCCGGCGCGCCGGGATTAGAGAGTCTCCTTGCCGAACCCTGACGGCAAGAGCCGGAAGATTCCAAACGAGCCTCGCGAGACGGAACAACGCCACCCGTCCGGCAGCCGGCCGGACGAGGCCGGGTTCCTTGACCCCGGCTACACGCCGGAAGCAATCCTCGATGCGCTCGACGGGCAGTTCCATCCCGGTTCAAACTTCATTCGAATTCGGGCGGCTTGTTCAATGTGCCGGCGAATTCCCAGCATCGTTTGCTTCTGATCGCTTACGTAGGCACTCAGCAAGCAACTCAGGGATTTCGACGCTGGCCGCGGGCTGAAGGGATGGTTCCTCAAGGGCGCGCTGCAGCGACGCCACGGCGCCGTTGTAATCGCCTAATCCCATTAACGCGTGGCCGATTCCCCAATAGTTGCCGAAGTAGCTCGGGTCTTCGTCACGTGCTTTCTCGAACGCGGCCATCGCATCGCGCCAGCGTTTGCGGTCCACATAGAACCATCCCTGGCTCGTAAAGACAATCTTTTGCGGTTTATGATTGTCTCGCGCGCATTGACTCGCCATCTGGAACTCCGCTTCGGCGTCGTCGAAATCGCCCAGTTTCCATAGCGCCTGCGCCAATCCAAGGTAGGCTAACTGGTGCCGCTTTCGGTAGCCGAGTACCGTGCGAAATTGCTCCGCGGCCTCAGCCATTCGATTCAACTTCAGCAGAAGCATTCCGTAGTTGTAGCACGTTTCACTCGTCGGAGTGTTTCGGTCAATGAGGGCTCGATGATGCCGCTCGCTGTCCTTTTGAAGGTCATCGCAATCTGCGGGTAACTTGAGTACGAAACACACATAATGCGTGCGAACGTCCATTGCGGCGTCGTGCGCGTCAAGCCATGTGGATGTCTCTACCGCCAGGCGACGGCGCAGCCCATCAAAGCCGGCGCCTGATGGCAGTGTTTGCAGGAACAAGAGCAACTGGATTGTAGTGTTTCGGCTGAAGTGGCACACCGGGGAAGTTAGACTGGCGGTCTCACGTGAAATGAGCCCTTAAGGAGGAAGAAGAAGAGAAGAGCCTTGAGGGGAAGAGGAAGAATCCTGGAAGGAG
>Ga0247727_10010428_pt1 | contig 16471 bp, 13 predicted proteins | sample WisWelCaveWW1625_FD_202498 | JGI IMG/M metagenome (GOLD analysis project Ga0247727, IMG submission 202498) | Biofilm microbial communities from Wishing Well Cave, Virginia, United States - WW16-25 | ecosystem: Environmental > Aquatic > Deep subsurface > Groundwater > Cave microbial mat | place... | reverse complement strand
CGCAGCAGGACATCCGCACCGAGATGATACTGGAAATGCAAAAAGTCGGCATTCCGGTGGAGAAGCACCATCACGAGGTGGCGACAGCCGGCCAGGCCGAAATCGACCTGCGGTTCGATTCGCTGGTTGTCATGGCTGACAAGATGATGATGTACAAGTACATCGTCAAAAACGTGGCCCGGCGGCATCACAAGACGGTGACGTTCATGCCGAAGCCACTGTTCGGTGATAACGGGTCCGGCATGCACACCCACCAGAGTATCTGGAAGGACGGCAAGCCGCTCTTTGCCGGCAAGGAGTACGCTGGCATGTCGCAGATGTGCTTGCATTACATCGGTGGCATCCTGAAGCACGCGCCGGCGCTGGCGGCGATCACGAATCCGACCGTCAATTCGTACAAGCGGTTGACGCCTGGATTCGAAGCGCCGGTCATGCTGGCCTATTCGAGCCGGAACCGGTCGGCCGGCATCCGGATTCCGATGTATTCGCCCAATCCGAAGGCGAAACGCATCGAAGTCCGGTTCCCGGATCCTTCGACGAATCCCTATCTGGCCTTTGCCGCCATGCTGATGGCCGGGCTGGATGGAATCGAGAACAAGATCGACCCGGGAGAGCCGATGGAAAAGGATCTCTACGATCTGGAGGCGCGCGAAGCGGCCAGGGTTCCGACCATGCCGGGCAGCCTGGACGACGCGCTTAAGAATCTAGAAAAAGATCATAAGTTCCTCCTCAAGGGCGGTGTGTTTAGTGAGGATCTGATCGAAGCCTGGATCAGCTACAAGCGGATGCGTGAAGTGGATCCGCTCAGGCTCCGTCCGCATCCGTACGAGTTCTTCCTGTATTACGACGTGTAGGAACAGGCCGTCGGCTCAAACTGATGGCCGGGAGTTGATAGTGTGTACGTAGGCCTGACAATGGCGTCAGGCCGAGAGGACTGGCAAGGGCGCCAGCGTTGCCGGGGGGGCTCTCGGCGATAAGCTGGCGCTTTTGTTTTGATGCGTGGACAGAGCGGCAAGGAGGAATCTATGAGAAAAGTGAATGATGAGATCATGAGTCAGCCACAGGATGCTCAGAAGCACCTCGAATCGTCGGAAGAGTATTTCGAGCGCACGGTCAGGCAGGCGGTGACGTCAGCCGTGCTGCGCGCTGCGGGACCGACGAGGCGGCAATTTTTGGCCGGGCTGGGCGCCACGACGTTGTCGGCATTGATTGCGGAGACATTCCCGTTGAGCACGCTCACGGCGTTTGCCGCCGATCCGGTTGGGAAGCCGGAAAAGCAGGACGTCAGCATCGGGTTCATACCGATTACGTGTGGCACGCCGATCATCATGGCGGAGCCGTTGGGGTTCTACAAAAAACACGGTTTGAATGCCTCGGTCAAGCGCGCAGCCGGATGGGCGATGATTCGGGATTGGGCGGTGAATAAGGAAGTCGATGCCTCGCACTTTCTTTCACCGATGCCGCTGGCGTTCACAATGGGGGTGGGATCAGTGCCGACCCCCTTCTACATGCCGGCGGTGGAAAACATCAACGGGCAGGCGATCACGTTGCACATCAAGCACAAGGACGTGAAAACGGCCGCCGACATGAAGGGGTTCCGGTTTTGCGTCCCGTTCGATTTCTCCATGCACAATTATCTGCTGCGCTATTTCCTGGCCGAAGGCGGCGTCCATCCGGACAAGGACGTGCAGATTCGTATTGTGCCGCCATCGGAGATGGTGGCGAATCTCAAAGCTGGAAACGTGGATGGCTATCTGGGGCCGGACCCGTTCAACCAGCGCGCGGTCTACGAGAATGCCGGTTTTATTTTCAAGCTCTCGAAGGACATTTGGGATCGCCATCCCTGCTGTGCATTTGTTGTGACCAAGGAGTTTGCGACCCGATATCCCAATACGTTCGGAGCCATGTGGAGAGCGATCGTGGATGCGACGCACTATGCGTCCAATCCTGCGCATCGCAAGGAAATTGCCACCGCCATCGCACCGGCCAATTACATGAATCAGCCGGTCACGGTTCTGGAGCAGGTGCTGACCGGGACCTACGCCGACGGGCTCGGCAAGATCATAAAAGAACCGAACCGGATCGATTTCGATCCTTACCCGTGGCATTCCATGGCCGTCTGGATCCTGACTCAGATGAAGCGCTGGGGACATGTGAAGGGGGATATCAACTATCAGTCGGTGGCTGAGCAGGTGTATCTGGCGGCGGGCTGCGACCGCGTGGCGAAGGAGTTGGGCTATCCGACCCACAACGCCACGTCCATGAAGCACATGATCATGGGGAGAGTGTTCGATCCGAGCCAGCCGGAGGCCTATGTGAAGAGCTTCAAGATTCACAGCATGGCGTGATGGGGTGAGAGGAAAAACGATGGCAATGGGTGGCAAGAGCAGTCCCTGGATGATCTCGTGCTTTCTGCTGACGGTCTTTTTGCTGGCCTGGCATTTCTTTACGTTGAGACCGGCGTTTGAGCCCCGGGGGATGTCCGAGGAGCAACTGCAGATGATGGAATTCAACGGCGATATCGTCCATACGTCGGATGGCGGATACGCCTGGAATCCTGAAAAGGAGAAAGTCAGAGGTGTGCCAGGACCGCTGACGGTGCTCGAGAAAGCCCGAACGGAGCTCTCCGAGGCGTTTGTGAAAAAAGGGACCAACGACCATGGGATCGCATATCTCGTGGCCTACACGGTTTCGCGTTTTGCGGCGGGCTTTCTGGCGGCTTCGGTGGTCGCGATCATGCTCGGAGTGTTGCTGGGGCTGAATAAAGCGCTGTTCCAGGCGGTCAACCCCTTTATCCAGATTCTCAAGCCGATCTCGCCGCTGGCCTGGATGCCGTTGCTGCTCTATACCGTCAAGGATCCGAAATGGACGGCGGTGCTGGTTGTGTTTATGGCGGCGGTATGGCCGACGCTTGCCACCACGGCGTTTGGGGTGAGTTCCTTGCGCAAGGATTATCTGCACGTGGCGGCGATTCTCCAACTGACGTGGTTCAAGCGGCTGTACAAAGTCATTCTTCCGGGGGCCGCGCCGACGATTGTGAATGGACTGCGGATCTCATTCGGGAGCGCGCTCGTGGCCGTAGTGCCTGCCGAGATGTTGCTGGGCGAACTGGGCGTGGGCTATCTGAGCTGGATCGAATGGAACAATCTCGATATTGCCGGCGTGATTTTTGCCATCCTGGTTGTGGGAGTGGTCGGGGTCATTCTGGACTCAGGATTTAACAAGCTGGCAGGTTTTGTCACTTATCAGGAGTGAATGATGGCCTTTTTACAGATCGATCATATGACGAAGTTCTTTCCGAGCCATTCGGGCGGGGACCCTGTCTGCATCTTCAAGGACGTGACGATCAAAATCGAGAAGGGCGAGTTCGTCACCACGATCGGCCATTCAGGCTGCGGGAAGAGCACGCTCCTCAATATCATCGCCGGACTCGAATCACCCTCGGAAGGAGGCGTGATTTTGAACGGGCGAGAGGCGGCCGGACCCGGACTGGACCGGATGGTGGTCTTTCAGAACTTTGCCTTGATGCCGTGGATGACGGTCTTCGACAATATCCGGTTGGCGGTACGGGCGGCCTATCCGGATTGGGACCGCGAGAGGATCGCCGCACACGTGCACAAATACATCGCGTTGGTCGGGCTCAAAGGCGCCGAGACGAAACGGCCGACGGCGCTGTCGGGCGGCATGAAACAACGGGTCGGGTTGGCCAGAGCCTTCGCGATCGAACCGAAAGTGCTGTTGTTGGACGAGCCGTTTGCGCAAATCGATGCGCTCACGCGAGGCGTGATCCAGGAAGAATTGATTCAGATGTGGAACACGTCCAGAAATACGGTGTTCATGGTCACGCACGATGTGGATGAGGCGATTCTGCTATCCGATAGGATTCTGCTCATGACCAATGGCCCGGGAGCACGGATTGCCGAGAATGTCATGGTGACGATTCCACGGCCCCGAGCTCGGGTCACGATCATCGAGCACCCCCATTATTATAAGATTCGCAACCACATCATCCATTTCCTGGTCGAGCATGTCACGCATGCAGAGGAAACGGGCCTGTCCAACAATGGTTCCGAAAAGAAATATCCGTTGGTCGTGAATTTCGAACAGGAATCGCTGGCACGGCAATAACCCGAGCCTTGCGAGGGGCTCATTTACTCATAAGGAGGAGGCGATGGAAGGAAAAAAGGCGAAGGACGTCATTAAGAGCAAGCGATTGGAAAAGAAGGTCACGATCGCCGAGGTCGCCAAGGCGGTCGGCAAGAATCCGGCCTTTGTCTCGGCCGCGCTGCACGGCAACCATCGCTTAACACCCGATGAGGCGAAAAAAGTCGGCCAGCTGCTTGATCTGGACAAGGAGACGACAGAATCGCTGAGCAGGTTCCCCGTGCGGACTGATTTCCCCAACACGACGGATCCGTTCAAGTACCGGTTGTTGGAGATCATCGGCGTCTATGGCGACCCGTTGCGCGAGATGGCCAATGAAATGTTCGGCGACGGCATCATGAGCGCGATCGATTTCACGATCGACGTGGAAAAGGTGACCGGCAGCCAGGGGGAAGCGCGATGCAAAATCACGTTGAACGGCAAATGGCTGGAATACAAAACCTTCTGACAGCAGAAGCACGACACCAGGAGAGCGCCGCGGGCCACGGTGCGGCGCTCCTGTCTTTCGGAGGCACGATGAACCCTGTGATTCCTCAGATTGATCCGGCCGACACCGCCTGGGTGCTGATCGCCTCGGCCCTGGTGCTGGCGATGATCGTGCCCGGGCTGGCCCTTTTCTATGGCGGGCTGGTGCGCAGCAAGAACGTGCTCGGCACCATCATGCACAGTTTTGTCATCCTCTGCGTGGTGAGCCTGCTGTGGATTCTCTTCGGCTACAGTCTCGCGTTCGGGCCGGACAAGTGGGGTCTCGTCGGGGGGCTCGAATGGGCCGGGCTTCGCGATGTCGGGCTGTCTCCGCATCCCACCTACGGGCCGACGATCCCGCACCAGGCCTTCATGATTTTTCAAATGATGTTTGCGGCTATCACGCCGGCCCTGATCACTGGCGCCTTTGCCGAGCGGATGAAGTTCAGCGCCCTGCTCTTATTTTCGGTTCTCTGGTCGGTCGTCATCTACTGCCCGATCGCTCATTGGCTTTGGGGTGGGGGATGGCTGGGCAGGCTGGGCGCGTTGGATTTTGCCGGCGGGGCGGTCGTGCACATCAGTTCCGGGATCAGCGCGCTGGTCTGTGCCTGTGTGCTCGGCAAACGCCAGGGGTACGGCACCGAATACATGGCGCCGCACAGCATGCCGATGGTGCTGCTGGCGACGGGCCTGTTGTGGGTGGGGTGGTTCGGGTTCAATGCCGGCAGCGCGTTGGGGGCCAATGCAATCGCGGTGACGGCCTTTCTTTCCACGCATACGGCGGCCGTGACGGCGGCCCTGGCCTGGATGGCGGTCGAATGGGTGCATCGCGGGACGCCGACGGTGCTTGGCATTGCCAGCGGAGCCGTAGCCGGGCTGGCAACCGTCACGCCAGGGGCCGGGTACGTCGGGCCGTTTTCCGCCATGCTGATCGGATTGGCGGCCGGCGGGCTGTCATACGCGGCAATTATGAACAAGGGAAAGTTCGGGTATGACGATTCGCTGGATGTCGTCGGCATTCACGGCGTCGGGGGTGTGTTCGGCGTTCTGGCAACGGGCCTGCTGGCCTCCAAAGCGATCAACCCGGGCGGAGCCGACGGATTGCTGTACGGCAATCCCGGCTTCCTGGGCGTGCAAACCCTTGCGGTGCTGGCCGTGACACTGTTTGCCGGCATCGGAACCTATCTCATCCTGAAGTTGGTCGACCGGCTGGTCGGTCTGCGCGTCTCGCCGGAGGAAGAACGGATGGGTCTCGACCTTAGTCAGCACAACGAACGGGCGTACTCGTGATGCCGAAAACGGTCTCCAGCGTCGTTCTCGGGTCGCCAAAATCCTCGACGTACTTAGAAACAGTGCGCCTCCGGTTTTGGCTCGCCTGCGGCCTTGCTGGACGATCCGTTTTGAGCATCACGTCGGAAATGGTCACGAGGTGATAGCCTGATGCTTCGGTCCGATCAAACACTGTGGTTGCTGGTTTCCACCGTGCTGGTGATGTTGACGCTGCCGGGTGTGGCGTTGTTTTACGGCGGGATGGTGCGGAAGAAAAACGTGCTCAACACCATGGGTATGCCGTTGTTGGCGCTTGTCGTGGTCTCGCTGGAATGGCTGTGCTTCGGGGATGCGCTGGCGTTCGGCAGGAGCCTGGGGAGTCCGGCGCCGCAACTGGCCTACCAGACGATGACCGCCGCGCTGGCGTTGGCGCTGGTGACGGGGGCGCTGGTCGAACGCATGAAGGTGCTGTTCTTCCTCGTCTTCGGGCTTCTGTGGACCGCGCTGGTCTACGGACCGCTTGCGCACTGGCTCTGGGGCGGCGGGTGGCTCGCGAATCTTGGCGCGCTCGATTTTGCCGGCGGCGCGGTGGTCCATATGAGTGCGGGAGTCACCGCGCTGGTGGCGGCGATCATGATCGGGCCGCGCAAAGGGTATGGACGGGTCGAGATGACACCGAACCATCTGCCCCTGTCGTTTTGCGGAGCAGGCTTGATGTGGGTCGGCTGGTTCGGATTTTCAGCCGGCGCCGCGCTGGCGCCGATGACCACGGCGACCGGCGCCTTTGTGGCGATTCAGGTGTCCGCAGCCGCCTCGGCGTTAACGTGGATGGCGGTCGAGTGGCTGCAACGGGACAAACCCACAGCCTTGGGGATGGTGAGCGGAGCCGTGGCGGGGCTTGTGGCGATTGCTCCGGCAGCCGGCTACGTCGGCCCTTTCTCGGCGATCGTCATCGGGGTCGGGGCCGGAGGGCTCTGCTATATGGTGGTGAACTATGTGAAGCTCATTCTGGGGTATGACGATTCGCTCGATGTGTTCGGCATGCACGGTGTCGGCGGCACCTGGGGCATGATCGCCACCGGCCTCTTTGCCTCCACGACCGTCAATCCGGAGGGAAGCGACGGCCTGTTCTACGGCTATCCCTACCAGTTCTTCGCGCAGGTGGTGGCGGTGGTTGTTGTCTGGGCCTTTGTCGGGGCGGTGACCTTTCTCCTGGTAAGGGGTCTCACGCTGGTCCTGCCGTCGCGCGTGGATTACGAAGCCGAGATCGCGGGGCTGGACATCACGGAACACGGGGAGAAAGCCTATTCGTGAGAAATTGGACCATTGACTCATTGCATCATTGACGATTGTTCCGTTAATGAATCAATGACTCAATGAGCCAATCGTCAATTATGAGGAACCATGGCCATCATTCACGATGATGCCGGCCGGCGCCGGTTTTTGAGCCAGGCCGTGATGGGGTTCGGGCTCCTCTTCGGGGTCGGCACCCTCGGGCTGCGATTTATTCAGTTTCTGGTCCCGAGCCAGAAACCGAGACGGTCCGAAGCGGTGCTCATCGGAGTGGAGTCACGGATTCAGCCGGGAGAAGCCCTGTCGCTGGATCTCGGCGGCCACAAGATTCTGGTGCTGCAGACGGACCAGGGTGTCGCGGCCTTTTCCAGACGCTGCACGGATCTCGGATGCCTCGTGTCATGGAGCAGGGAGCGCCAGCAGTTTCTCTGTCCCTGCCATCAGGGGGTGTACGACAAAAACGGGACGAACATCGCGGGGCCTCCGCCACGCCCGCTCGATCGGTTTGAGGTGATCAAGCGGGGAGAGCAACTGTACGTGAATGTCCAAAGCACGTAGAGATCAGGACTGAGTAACGAGGACTGAGGACTGAGGTTTTCGGAGGCTTTGACAAGCTGTTTCATCTCTCTCAGTCCTCAGCACTCAGTCCTCAGTCCTGAAAATGCTGCGAGCAGGACGAACAAAACATGACCACCACGACACCACAGACGGCGCAGGCTCAACAGGAGCCAACGCCGAAATCCTGGATCGAGTACATCCAGAAGGACTTGCCGGCGCATTTGGACTGGTGGCCATACACGCTCGGAGCGATTCCTCTCACGCTGTTCGGTCTCCTGGTGGCGACCGGCCTCATGCTGACCTTTTACTACGTGCCGTCACCGGAGAAGGCCTACGAAAGCGTGGAGCAGATTACGCATGAAGTCTATCTGGGCTGGTTCGTGCGCGGCGTGCACAAGGTGTCGGTGGACTTGATGATCCTGTTTCTGCTCTTCCACGTCATCCGGGTGTTCATCACCCGCGCCTATCGGCCCCCGGGCGAGCTGAAATGGGTGAGCGGGTCGATCGTCCTGTTCGTCACCTTCGCCATGGGCTTCACCGGCTACTCGCTGGTCTATGACAACGTGTCCTATTGGGGCATGACTGTGGTGACCGACATGCTCGGAAACCTTCCTGTCGTAGGCACCCCGCTCCTGTATCTGTTGCGCGGTGGGCCGGAGGTCTCGGGCAGCACGCTCCTGCGGCTCTACGATCTGCATACCAAGCTGCTCCCCGTGCTCCTGGGAGGGCTGGTGGCCGGCCATGTCGTGGTGGTTCGTCTGCTCGGATTCGCTGATGTCGAAAGGAGCCACGGATTTCATGCCTTCTACCCGGAACATACGATGAAAATGGGCGCGATTGCCGTGGGGTTCCTGGTGTTGATCGTGGATCTGGTCATGATCTTTCCGCCGACGCTGGGACCTCCGGCCAATCCGCAGGAAGTCGCCTCGGACGTCTCGCCGCCCTGGTATTTCTCCGCGCCGTACATGTGGATCTCCCTGCTGCCGGGACCGGTGGCGATCTGGAGTCTGCTGGGTGGAGCCGGACTCTTTGTGGTGTACCCCTTCGTGGACCGTGTGTTATCGGAGCGCGGATGGCCGATGGCGATCATGAATGCCGTCGTGGGGATCGTCGTCGTCGGCGCAGTGGTTATCCTGATGTATCTGGACACGCGGATGTGAGCCAATTCAAGGACAACAGTCACTAGCCAATCAGTAAAGGGGAAATCATGGACGGCACTGATGAAAAACAGGGCGAAGAGCGAAGCGACACGCCGAACGGAAAGTTAAATTTCACCCGCTACATGATCGGGGGGCTGTGCCTCGTGCTGTTCCTGGCGCTGACCGCGGTCGGGTACGTGCAGGTTGAGGAGCGGCTCGGCGGAGGGCTGCGGCCGTTCATTTCCGCCGCCAACAAAAAGTGCATCGATTGTCACATGGCGAAAGACATCGCCGTCGGCGGGATCAACGACTGGAAATACAGCCGCCATGCGCCGAAGGGGATCGGATGCATCGAATGCCACCGGGCTGAGAAGGGGGAGCCGGACGCCTATGACCATTACGGCTCGATGGTGTCCACGCTGGTCACGCCCAAGGATTGCATGCAGTGTCACGACAAGGAGGCGAAGGAATTCGCCAAGTCTCATCACGCCAAGGGCGCGCAGTTCACCAATTCCCTCGACAATTTTCTCGGCAACGTCGTGGAGGGGCCGGAAGTAATCACCACGGGGTGCGCCGGCTGTCATGGGAGCGTCGTCAAGGTCATGGAGAACGGCAAGCTCCACCCGTCAACCTGGCCCAATTCAGGTATCGGGCGCGTAAACCCGGATGGGTCCAAGGGGACCTGCGCCGCCTGCCATGCGCGGCATAGCTTTTCCATTGCCCAGGCGCGCCAACCCGAGAGCTGCGGGCGGTGCCACATGGGGCCGGATCATCCACAGATTGAGGCCTATTACGAAAGCAAGCACGGGGTCATGTTCAGCGCGAACAAGGACAAGATGAAGCTGGGGCAGCCCTCGGAGCAGTGGCATCCCGGGAAAGACTATCTGTTCCCCACCTGCGCCACCTGCCACATGAGCGCGACGGGTACGCAGGAAGTGACGCACGATGTCGGCGATCGGATCAGTTGGACGCTGCGCCCGGTCATCTCGACGCGTCTCGAGAACTACGGCGCACGTCGGAAAGAGATGAGGCAAGTCTGTGCCTCGTGTCACAGTGAGCAGATCGTGGAGCGGTTCTTCACGTCGATGGACCAAGGCATCAACTTATATAACGACAAATTCGGCAAGCCGTCCAAGGCGGCAATGGACAAGCTGCTCGCGATGAAAAAGATCACGCCGACTCCCTACGATGAAGAGATCGAATGGGTGTTCTATGAACTGTGGCATCATGAGGGGCGGCGGGCCAGGCACGGCCTCTCCAAGATAGCGCCCGATTTTGTCCACTGGCAGGGCTTCTATGAGGTGGCCAAACATTTCTACACCAAGTTCCTTCCTATGGTGCGCAAGCTGTCACCCGAAGTGGCGAAGGAGTTGGTCTCGCAGGAGAGCCACAAGTGGGTGGAGAAGGGCATGACCAAGGAAGAGATCGCCAGGATGATCGAGTTCTACGACAAAGAGATGCAGGGAAAACGAGGTGGTGAATAAGGCCGCGTCTTCCGACGACGGCCTGACGCCTCTTGTTTCTTGGACAGGTGGTGCGGTACTCTCCACCTGCTTTTTGCGGAAGCACAATGGGAAAAACGGGCAACAAGAAGCAGGACAGACGGTCCGTCGTCACTCACGACGTCGAACGGTTTCGCGACCTGCTGACCCGCTTCCAGCCGCTGCTGTCCAGACGGAAATCGACGGCATCGTTGGACGAGTTCGACGCCGAAGCCGAGGCCTTGATCGGCGAAGTGTTCGGTGAGACGTCCGAACTTCGTGAGGTCTACGAATACGCGACCGCGGGCGAGGCCGCCGCGCTCCTGAATATGCAGGAAGAGGCGCAGGAGGGCGGAGCCCAGGATACCCACCGCGAAAGTCTGCAGCAGCGCAAACAAGCGCTGGAGAGCTGCGTCGTCGCGCTGCAAACGGGCAGGGCCGGCAGAAGCCCCCTCGCCAACGCCTGCGTGGCCGATTACATGTCGCACGACGTGCGCAGCGTGCATAAGGATGAGCCGCTGAAGGAGGCGGGACGCCTGCTCCAGAAGTGGAAAGTCGGTTCGTTGCTGGTGGATGACGGGTCGCGCTATCTGGGGATTATCACGGACACGGATCTGAGCCGCAAGGCCGTGGCGAAGGGGATGGACCCCAACACGGCGGTCGTGAAGTCGTGCATGAGCAAGCCGGTGATCTCGATCGAGGACGACGAGCCGCTGGCTACGGCGATCGCGCTGATGAAGAAGAAGGCGATCCGGCACATCGCGGTGACCGAGGACGGCACGATCATCGGCGTGTTGTCCGTGTCGGATATCCTGCGCGCCTATGCCGAATTGGCCGGGTTGAATGCGGAAGGGCAGGAGGACGACGACGAGTAAACCATCGAGCGAGGAGGGTTGGATGCCGACATTCGTGTGCTTGTTCAATTGGACGGATCAGGGAATCAAAAACGTCAGGGACACGACCAAGCGGGCCGAGAAATTCAAAGCGGCCATCAAGAAGGCCGGCGGGACGACCAAAGGGATTTACTGGACGCTCGGCCGCTTCGACGGGCTGTTTGTGTTTGAAGTACCGGACGAGGCGTCGGCCACAGCCATCATGCTCAGCGGCGGGATGCTGGGGAGCGTCCGGACGGAAACCCTGCGCGCCTTCGACGCGGCGGAGATGGACACAATTCTGGAGAAGATGCGGGGGTAGCGGCTATCCGCTTTTCTCGGCGAAGCGGTGCGTGTAAATCGTGCGGGCCTGCTCCATGTGCCGCGCGATATCGGCTGCAAGTTTTCCGGCTCCTGCCTGCCAGTCATCTTCCGTGTAACCCATCCGTCTGGCGAGGAAGATAAATTCGTCCGAGCCGGTGTCGGGCAGCATCAGGTCCTTGGCATGGCCGCGGACGATCCGCAGCGCGTCGATGACGCTCCGTAAAAAGAGATAAGCCTCGCGCAGCGCGCGGGCCTCGGGGGCCGTCAGGAGGCGATGACGTTCCGCCGCTGCCAGGGCTTCCAGCGTGTTCGGCGTGCGCAGATCGGCCACGGCGTGGCCGTGCAGTACTTGTAAATATTGAGCTGCGTATTCGATGTCCACGATGCCGCCGGGGCTGTATTTGACGTTGACCCGTCCCGGCTCCACCAGTTCCTTGATTTGCTGCCGGCGCAGCGAGAGGGCGGCGGCCAGGTCCCACGGCTGGCTGCTGTAGGCGAAGGCATTGCGATGGGCTTCCACCTGCCTGCCTAACGCGGGGTCCCCGCAGACGAACCGGAGCTTCACCAGCGCCTGCCGCTCAAACGGAGCGGCAAGCCCGGCTGGGCTGTAATAATGGCGCAGTTCGTCCAGCGTGTTGGCCAGCAGGCCCTTTCCTCCGTGCGGCCTGAGCCGGACGTCCAGACGGAAAATACCCTCCTGCTTCGATTCGATCCACTGGAGCAGCAGATGGACCAGGCGTTCGTAGTATTCGCCATGGTCGAGCGGCTGCCGTCCCGACGTCCGTCCACCCCCTCCGTAGACGAAGAGCACCTCGATGTCGGAGGCGTAGCCCAGCTCCTGCCCGCCGAATTTTCCCATGGCAAAGACGGCAAAGGGACAGGGCGCTCTGCGGTCGAGCCTCGGCGCGCCGTGTCTCCGTGCCAGGCTGGCGGCGCAGTCGGCGATCGCCTGGTCCACGATGGTCTCGGCCAGATTGGTCAGGGCGCGCGAAAAGCCCGGCAGGGCGGTCTTGTGATCCAGCAGATGTTTCATGTCGATGCGGAACAGTTCCTGATCCTTGAACCGGTTGAGGATGGTTCGGCGCCGGTCGTCGCCGCTGGCGCGGGCTAGTTGTCGGCGGAGCGCGAGCGCCAGTTGTCGCCGGGTGCGGACGAGCGGCGTGTCGCGGTAGGCATCCAGGATCGGCAGCAGATTGGCGTGCTGCCGGCGTACGAAATCCTCCCAGAGGTACTCGCTGGTGCCGAGCAGGCGTGCCAGGAGCGGCAGCGTCGCTTTTTTGGACAGGAAGGCCAGCGTTTTTTTCCCGCGGGCGTCGCGAAACAGCTGGTCCAGGAACTGATCGAAGGATTCCAGGGCCTTGGTCGGATCGGGCGCCCAGATGAGGTGCTGCGTGAACTGCTTGGCGAGCGTGGCGGTGACGAGCAGTTCCTGCTGCTCGGTCTTGCCCTCGATTTTCCGGCCGTTCCGTCCGCGGACGAAGAAGCGATCGTGCAGTTCGTCTCCGACATGCTCGAAGCGGGCCTGATGGATGTAGAGCCCGCGCATCGACAGCGCGAGGGCAAAGGCATAGAGGAATGCCGGCGTGTCGGTCGAGCGGATATCCATGGCGGTGCTGGTCGGCGAGATCCGGTTGTCGAACCGGATCTGAACGGGAGCCAGGAGGCCGTGGAACGCTCCACGCGCCCGGCCCAGCGTTTCGACCAGCCGGCGGTTGACGAACCGGCGCGCATCGGTAAACTGCCGGGCATCCAGCAGGCGGATCACCTGCTCAAGCTCACTGGAGAGTGTGCGCTGCTCGACGGTTCCGAAGGTCGAGCCGGGGAGCGGACGGACGCGGAAGACATCCACGATCTTCTTCCGTGACAGACCCGCGCGGGCGGGAACACGTCTGCCGGGGGTGGCGGACCGTGGCCCGGCCGGTCCGGAAGCGTCTGTGTAGGTGTAGAGCGCGCCCTCGCGGATATCCAGACGATGGCTGGAGAGGAGCCCGGCGATGGCCGCGAATTCTGAAAAATAGTCGTAGGCCACGATGGCCAGCAACAATCCGTCATCGCGCTTCGTCACAGACACATGGCAGGGCTGGTCGGGTGTCAGGCGCTCGATGAGTGTGAGATGGGAGACAATATCGGACGGCTGAAACCGTTGGAAGTATTCCTCGTTCATGCGGGACACGAAGTCACGGACGATATCCGGCGGAAGATCCGGAGCCAACGCCTGAAGGCTGTTCAGGATGGCGCCGCGTTGCATCACCGGCTGGTCCATGCCGTCAGTATAGCGAAAGCACGCGTGATTGTCCGGGGGTTACGTCTGTATAATGCCGATCCATGACACGCGCCTCATCCCCGCGTTCGCGGCGTTCCCGCAAGGGTTCCCCTGCAACCCGGAGCCATGATCCGTCGCCGCTCCTGTTGGCGTCCGGTCTCACGCCGGCTGCGGTTGCTTCTCTGCTCGCTCCCTACGGGTTGATGGACTTCAAGCTGGCCGATGCCAATCTACAGTCCATGGCCGGCGAGCCCCGCACGCGGCTGTTGCTGGTCAAAGTTCTCGGCGAACTGTTGGCATCCCTCGCTCAGACCGCCGATCCGGATCAGGGCCTGACTCACTGGGAGCGCTTTCTCCAGGCCGGCCTCAACCGAAGCCAACTGCTCGATTATCTCGGCGGCAATCCGCGCATGCTGCATCTGCTCTGTGCGATCTTCGGGAACAGCCCATCCATGGCCCAGACCTTGATCCGCGATCCGCTGCTGGTCTACTGGCTGGCGGAACAACAAGTATTGACGCGCCGGCCGTCCCGCGAGATGCTGGCGGCGTCGCTACGCATGATGCTGTCGAACGTCAAGGCGGCGGAGCTTCAGTTGGACGCGCTGCGGCGGTTCCGAAGGCGGGAGACGCTTCGGATTGGCGTGCGTGATCTGCTCACGCTGGCGGATGTGCCGGAGACAACCGCAGCCTTGACGGACCTGGCCTGCGTGCTGATCCAGGCTGCCTTTGAGGTTGCCGATGCCGGACTGAATCAAGAGTATGGCAAGCCGCGCCATACAGATGCCAACGGGCGGCTGGTCGAAACAGGCTTTGCCGTCATCGCGATGGGGAAGCTCGGTGGCGGCGAACTCAATTACAGCTCCGATGTGGATCTGCTGTTTGTCTATGCCTCGGAAAATGGCACAACAGCGTCGGCTGGTCGCCCATGCGCCAAAGAATCGAGTCGAACCATCTCCAACGAGGAATACTTCGAACGCCTGGCACGCGACGTGACGAAAGCCCTGGCAGACGCCACGCAGGAAGGGCACGTCTTCAGGGTGGACCTGCGGCTCCGTGCCGAAGGCGCGACCGGTCAGTTGGCCCGATCGCTCGACCGCTACGAGCAATATTATCGGACGCGGGGCGAACAGTGGGAACGGATGGCGCTGCTGAAAGCCTGGCCGGTGGCAGGCGACCCATCAGTCGGCAAGGCGTTTCTGAACCGAATCATTCCGTTTGTGTATGACGGGAGGGACGATCGGAAGCCGGAGGCTATCATCGCCCAGGTCAAGGCTGTGAAGGATATGATCGATACGAAGATGGCCGGCCGGGGCCAGGAACATCGTAACGTCAAGCTGGGACGGGGCGGCATCCGCGAAATCGAGTTTATCGTGCAGGCGGCGCAGATTCTCTGCGGCGGCAGGCTGCCTGACATCCGGGACCGCAGCACAATGGGGGCGCTGGACAAGCTGGCCCGCCACAAATTGCTCTCGTCAACAAGCCGGGCGGCTTTGGAGAGGGCCTATGTGTTTCTGCGGGACGTCGAGCACAAGCTTCAGATGGTTCACGACCTGCAAACCCATGCGCTGCCGGAGTCACCAGACGAACTGGCGCGTTGCGCAATCAGGCTTGGCTATGGTTCCATGGACCGGCGGGCGGCAGGGCGAAAGTTTCTGGCTGATCATCGCCGGCACACGGCGAACGTGCACCGTATTTTCAAAAATCTGTTCGATACTCCGGCGCGATCCGCGCTCGTCAAGGCCGCCCGCAAGCTCTCCTGAAACGATGGAGGCCGGATGGCTTTCACCATCCGGCCTCCATGCATTCCAGCTATTAGCTCTTAGCTCTCTTAGTACATGCCTTCCATGCCGCCGCCGTGGCTGTGTCCGTGGCCGCCGCCGGCTGCTTCCTTCTTCTCTTCGGGCAACTCGGTGATCATGACTTCGGTCGTCAGCATCAGGCCCGCCACGCTGGCCGCGTTCTGCAGCGCACAGCGCGTGACCTTCGTCGGATCGATGATGCCGGCCTTCAGCATGTCCACATACTCTTCATTCGCGGCGTTGAAGCCGTGGCTGTTGTTCTTGTCCTGGCGGACCTTGTCCACCACGACCGAACCCTCGACGCCGGCGTTCTCGACGATCTGCCGGATCGGCTCTTCCAGCGCCCGTTTCACGATGGTGACGCCCACCATCTGCTCGGCCGGGATGCCCTTCAGGGCTTCCAGCGCCGGGATGCAGCGCAGGAGCGCCACGCCGCCGCCGGGCACGATGCCCTCTTCGACCGCCGCCTTGGTGGCGTGCAGGGCGTCTTCGACGCGGGCTTTCTTTTCCTTCATTTCGGTCTCGGTCGCGGCGCCGACATTGATGACGGCCACCCCGCCGACGATCTTGGCCAGACGCTCCTGGAGTTTCTCCCGGTCATAGTCCGAGGTGGTCTCCTGGACCTGGGCCTTGATCTGCTTCACGCGGGCCTCGATCTTCTTCGGATCGCCATGACCCTCGACGATCGTGGTGTTGTCCTTGTCGATCGTCACGCGCTTGGCCCGGCCGAGGTCCGTCAGCTTGACGTTCTCGAGCTTGAGGCCGAGGTCTTCCGAGATCACCTGGCCGCCGGTGAGGATTGCGATGTCCTCCAGCATGGACTTGCGGCGGTCGCCGAAGCCCG
>Ga0247727_10010427_pt1 | contig 16472 bp, 16 predicted proteins | sample WisWelCaveWW1625_FD_202498 | JGI IMG/M metagenome (GOLD analysis project Ga0247727, IMG submission 202498) | Biofilm microbial communities from Wishing Well Cave, Virginia, United States - WW16-25 | ecosystem: Environmental > Aquatic > Deep subsurface > Groundwater > Cave microbial mat | place... | reverse complement strand
AGAATTGGTATTGTACTCAGTGAAAAAGGTGGAGCGCTAAAAGAAATGATGAAGCCCATTCGCTGGAACGTTGGCGCACCGCTCGGCACAGGTACACAATACATGAGTTGGATTCATCTTGACGATCTGTGTAGCATGTTTATGAAAGCGGTTGAGGATAACACGATGCATGGAGTGTACAACGCCAACGGCCCTTCTGCAGTAACAAACTATGAACTGACCTCTGCCATCGCCAAGGCATTGAATAAACGATTGTGGCTCCCCGCTGTCCCGGCATTTTTCTTAAACATCCTGGTCGGTGAAATGGCAGATATTGTAGTGAACGGAAGCATCGTATCCTCAAAGAAAATCCAGCAGACAGGATTTAAGTTTCAGTTTCCAACCCTGGAAGAATCACTTACAAATTTGCTGAAGCGCTGACTGAATAGGTGTACGACACTTTTGTAAATAAGCAAAGGAATTTCAAAAACACCTTATATCACCTCTCTATTGGAGAGGTAAGGGTGAGGTTATAAAAAGCAGTTTTTGAAATTCCTTTGCAAAACTGTCGTACACCTGACTGAATCCATTCCCCTTCATTTCTCGTTGCAACCTTGTATATTTCGATTCTAATGGATTTGTATGGCGAAGAAAAAAAATAAGAGTGATGAAATGCTGACGCAACAAGCGATTGAAGATGAACACCGCATCCGTAAAGCGTTTGTTGATAAAGACTGGGCTGAAATAAAAAGTGCTGACTCGTGGGTGATTTTTAAAGTGATGGCCGAGTTTGTAGAAGGCTTCGAAAAGCTTTCGAAGATAGGACCATGTGTGACCATCTTCGGGTCGGCTCGAACAAAACCAAACAATCCGCATTATAAAACGGCAGAAGAAATTGCCTTTAAATTGGTACAGCACGGGTATGGTGTAGTCACCGGAGGCGGACCCGGTATTATGGAGGCCGGTAACAAAGGTGCGCATCGTGCAGGCGGAAAATCTGTGGGTTTGAATATTTTTTTACCGTTTGAACAGAAGGGGAATATTTACATTGATCCAGATAAACTCATCACATTCGATTATTTCTTTGTGCGTAAAGTGATGTTCATGAAATACTCGCAGGGGTTTATCGTGATGCCGGGAGGGTTTGGTACGCTGGATGAACTTACCGAGGCACTTACCTTAATTCAAACCAAAAAAATCGGACGCTTCCCCATTGTGATGGTCGGTAAAAAATTCTGGCAGGGCTGGCTTGACTGGGTGAAGAAAGTATTGGTCGCAGAAGGCATGATCCATGAAGATGATCTCTATTTATTTAGCCTGGTGGATACACCCGAAGATGCTGTGAAAGTAATTGATGACTTCTATTCCAAGTATTTACTGTCCCCGAACTTTTAATTCTTTACCACAGAGTACGCTGAGTTTTTTTACAGAGATCACTGAGAAATTATGACGAATTCAAATCTTACTGAGCGGATTATTGGTTGCGCAATTAGAGTTCACAAAGCGCTAGGCCCAGGGTTATTGGAGTCGGCATACCAGGAGTGTTTGTGCTTTGAGTTAAGGAAGGAAGGAAGGCATGTATGTTGAAAAGGAAAAGCCATTACCACTTGTGTATGAAGATGTGAGGCTTGAATGCGGTTATAGAATAGATCTTCTTGTTGAGCGAGAAATCGTGATTGAGATTAAATCAGTGGACGCCCTTGCCGATATTCACTTGGCACAAGTACTGACCTATTTGAAATTATCGAATAATAGATTAGGGCTACTCATTAACTTTAATGTCGTATTGTTGAAGGATGGGATTAAACGTGTAGTAAATGGATATTGACTCTGTGTTCTCTGTGAACCTCTGTTGCCTCGGTGGTAAATAGAATGTTGAATACAAAAAAAACTTTCCCTTATACCTTTCACTGCTAAGTGTAGTGTTTGTACTGGGTTATGTTCGCTATGCAAATGACCGAATGAAGAATTCACTCGCTTCAGTAGAGGAAGGCTTGCGCATGAAAGAGGGCACCCTTGCCCCGGCCGATCTGGATGAGACTACCATGCATCCATTTCCGGCCATTACGTTTGATCTACCAGATTCAGTTAGGTTTGCAGGAGAAACAGTTCCAATGCACCTGACTGATGTGCGTGAGCGGCTTGATAAAGAGTTGCACATCAATACGTACTGGCACAACAACACGATCTTTCTGATGAAGCGCGCCAATCGCTGGTTGCCGCAGATTGAGGAAATACTCAGGAAAAATAATATTCCGGAAGATTTTAAATACCTGCCCCTAATAGAGTCGGGATTGATGAACGACATCTCCCCAAAAGAAGCGGTAGGTTTTTGGCAGATTTTGAAATCCACCGGCAAGGAGAACGGACTTGAAATTACAGATGAAGTTGATGAACGCTACGATCCGCTGAAAGCCACAGAAGCAGCATGTAAATATTTACGAAGGGGATATAGTAAGTTCGGCAACTGGACCGTTGTGGCCGCTTCGTATAACCGCGGTATGGGAGGAATAGAACGGGCTCTTGAAAATCAAAAGGTAAATTCGTACTACGATCTTTTTCTGAATACGGAAACCTCGCGTTATGTGTTTCGTATTCTCGCGTGCAAAGAAATTATTGAACATCCGGCCACCTATGGATTTAAAGTAGACCCGCGACACCTATACGAGCCTGAACCAGTCAAGTATGTGGAAGTTCGTGAAACCATCCCCGACCTGATTGCCTTCGCCAGAAAGAACGGAACGAATTATAAATTATTGAAGTGCCACAATCCCTGGCTGCGCGATGAAAAGTTATCAGTGAAGAAGGGAAAAGTTTACAGGATAGCCCTTCCTGCTTAAAGCGATGCAAGAAAACTTTTGTTTTTGATTGCTACTTTTAAGATATAAATTTCAACTATGCTAAACCTGATCAACGAAGCCACCGAATTTATTAAGAAGCGAGGCGTGAAAAATCCGGAAGTAGGTGTTATCCTGGGAACAGGTCTGGGCAATCTTTTTGTGAAGGAAATAAAGAATCCGATTGTTATTCATTACAACTCGATCCCGCATTTTCCAATCTCTACAGTGGAAACGCATAAAGGGCAGTTGATCTTTGGCGAAGTAAAAGGTAAAAAAGTATTGGCCATGCGCGGCCGCTTCCATTATTACGAAGGCTACAGCATGAAGCAGATTACACTGCCCGTCCGCGTGATGAAAATGTTAGGCATCCAACATCTGTTGATTTCAAATGCTGCCGGTAACATGAACCTGAAATGGAAGAAGGGTGAGTTGATGCTGATTGACGATCACATTAATCTACAGCCTGACAACCCGTTGCGCGGAGAGAATTTTGAAATGCTGGGCCCACGCTTTCCGGACATGAGCCAGCCGTATGCGAAGAAATTGAGTAAAAAACTGATCGCCATTGCGAAAACAAAAAAAATAAAGCTGAATAAGGGTGTGTATGTTGGGGTACTAGGTCCGAACATGGAAACCCGTGCCGAGTATCGCTTTCTGAGGACCATTGGTGCCGATGCCGTGGGTATGAGTACAGTGCCTGAAGTAATTGTCGCCAATCACATGGGTGTACCGTGTTGTGCGATTTCTGTACTGACTGATGATTGTGACCCTGATAATCTGAAGCCGGTGAATATTGCGGAGATCATTAAGATTGCAGGTAAGGCCGAAGCTAAACTAACGGAGTTGTATGTGGAGTTGATTAAGCAACTTTAACTAATCATGAATGGTTAATCGGTGAAGTACTGCGATTAACCATTAATGGAGAACATTAACTTTCAAGCTTGAATCTTATGGGTAATACCTTTCTTACAGGAACAGGTATTTTGTTTTGAATCCCTGGCTTCCACTTATCCATCATCGAAATTACACGCACAGCTTCCTCATCACACTCTTTACTAATTCCTTTCATAATCTCCACATTTGTTACGCTTCCATCTGCACTGATCACAAAACTCACGAATACTGTCCCTTGATCTCCCCTAATTCGCGCTTTGGATGGATAACGCAATTTCTTCTGAATGAATTTCATCATGGCGGCCTCGCCTCCTTCATATTCCGGCATGATCTCAACAATTGAAAATGGCTTTGTCACAACTTCAATTGGCGTGCCTGTTCCGGATTCAACAGAATTTTCTGTAATCAGATTATCAGTTCCTGGCTCAGTGCCCTTCGAGTAACTTGTTGTTTTCGTTGGCTGCTCAACCGGTGCTTCTACTATTTGTTCAGTGGTTACACGCGTTGGTATGATTGAAGCATTCACTTTTCTGGGCGGGTGAGTTTGCGCAGGAGGTTCAATTGGTGCGATATTGTCATATTGCCGCAATACAATACCGTCATCCGGAACCTCTATAACGGGGACGATGATTTGTTCATCACGCAGCAAAATTGGAATAATGAATATCAGCAGACCAATTCCAAGGCTTATTACTTCTGCTTTTAAAACATTTCCATTGTAATTTTTACGGATCGCGTACGCTCCGTATGCTTTGTTGCGGTTTTCAAAGATGATGTCGTCCCATCGTTGAATGTTTTCAGATTGCGTTTTCATAACTATAGAGTTTAGGTTTAATGAGAAACACTGTAAGGAGTAATCATGGATTACTTATCTCTATAATTCTGAAGAAGAAGTAAAGTAACGGGTGTTATAAAAAATTTAGCTAAGGAGCAAAAACACAGGATGCAGCAAGCTATAGTAATGCGAGTACGAGTGTCAAGTCACAAAAAGTGAAAGATTATTTCAATTTGCCTTTCAAAAACTCCGCAGTATAACCTTTTCCCTTCTTTACCATGTTTTCTGGCGTACCGGAAAAAAGAAGGTGTCCACCTTTTTTCTCACCACCTTCTGGCCCAAGGTCAATGATCCAGTCGGCACATTTAATGACTTCGAGGTTGTGCTCAATCACAATAACAGAGTGACCCTGATCCACCAGTGCATTAATTGCTTTTAAGAGTTTTGAAATATCATGGAAATGCAGGCCCGTAGTAGGCTCATCAAAAATAAACAGGATATGACCATCGGTAGAATTTTTTCCAAGGAATGAAGCAAGTTTCACACGCTGTGCTTCGCCACCACTTAATGAATTGGATGACTGACCGAGTTTTACATAGCCAAGTCCGACTTCGTATAACGGAAGGATTTTATCGTAAACTCCTTTTTTGTCTTTAAAAAACCCGAGCGCATCTTCAATTGTCATGTCGAGCACATCGGAAATACTTTTGTTGTTGTACTCAATCTCCAGTGTTTCCTGTTTGAATCGTTTTCCATGACAACTTTCACATAGTAGGAAAATATCGGCCATAAATTGCATCTCCACTTTTATCTCACCTTCACCTTCACATGTCTCGCAACGCCCGCCTTCTACATTAAAAGAGAAATTAGATGGTTTGTATCCGCGTTGCTTTGCCAAAGGCTGATCGGCATACAATTGGCGAATGACATCGTATGCTTTTACATAGGAGATCGGATTGGATCGCGATGATTTCCCGATCGGATTTTGATCTACAAACTCAACTTGTGTGATACGCGACACATCGCCCTCCATCTTATCATACTTACCGGGCGTTTCTCCAACGGAGCCATTCATCCGCCCAATGGCAGGGTAAAGAATTTTCTTGATCAACGTTGACTTGCCCGAGCCGCTGACTCCTGTAACAACCGTAAGTGTACCCAACGGAAACTGCACCTGAAGGTTTTTCAGGTTGTTTTCGCGGGCTCCATGAATTGTAATAGAGTCACTCCATTTGCGTCTTGTCTTCGGCACTTCAATCTTTTCAATTCCATTGAGATAATCTACCGTATGTGATTTTGTTTTGCCGTTGAGTTGCTTTAACGAACCCTGAAAAATTAATTCTCCACCATGCGCACCGGCATCCGGCCCGATGTCAATGATCTGATCGGCAGCCCGCATAATTTCTTCTTCATGCTCTACAACAATAACAGTGTTGCCCAAATCGCGAAGTGATTTTAACACTTCAATCATCCTGGCAGTATCTCTTGGATGCAAGCCAATGCTTGGCTCGTCCATAATATACATGGAGCCCACCAAGGCACTGCCCAAAGAAGTGGCCAGTTTGATGCGTTGAAACTCCCCGCCCGATAACGTGGAGGTAACACGATTGAGGGTGAGATAACCAAGTCCGACTTTCGCCATGTACTCCAGCCTTGATCTAATTTCGGTTAGAATTCTTTCGGAGACTTTCCGTTCGTAATCGGGAAGTTTTAAAGATGAGAAAAATGTCAACGTGTCTTCAATGGGCATTAGTACCAAATCGGTGATGGAGGTGTTGGCAATCTTTACATACTGGGCATCTTTACGCAGCTTGGTTCCCTTGCAATCAGGGCACGTTGTTCTTCCGCGGTAACGCGAGAGCAATACGCGATACTGGATCTTGTGCATTTTGGATTCCAGGTATTTGAAGAAAGCGTGAATTCCTTCGAAATAGGAATTACCATTCCAAAGTAATTCTCGTTCTTTTTCAGTTAGCTCATTGTAAGGGCGGTGAATCGGGAAGTCAAACTTGATTCCGTTTTTTAAAAGTGGTTTCCCCCACTCACTCATCACTTCGGTTCGCCAGGGTGCAATAGCACCTTCATACACCGACAACGATTTATCAGGAATCACGAGGTCTTCATCAATGCCCAAAATTTTTCCAAAACCTTCGCACGTGCGGCACGCACCAAACGGGTTGTTGAAGCTGAAGAAGTTTACGGATGGTTCCGTGAACGTCATGCCATCCAATGCAAACTGATCGGAGAAGCGCATTGTTTTGTGACCTTCGGCATACACGAGGCACTCATCCTGTCCTTCGTAGAATGCGGTTTGGACTGAATCGGAGATTCTGAACACCGTGTCTTCATCGTCTGCGTTGACAGAAGCCCGGTCGATCAAGATTTCAAATTTTGCATTTGAGAGTTTTGTTTTGGTAGAAGGTTTCTTTCCCTCACCCCTTCCCCTCTCCCCAGGGAGAGGGGTGTCCGAAGGACGGGGTGAGGGATTAACCAACTCTTCAATAAAGGCCATCTCTCCGTTCACCAGCACACGGGCAAACCCTTTGCTCAACAGCAAATTCAATTCATCCTGAATTTCCTTTCCTTTTTTCAACGCAAGCGGACAGGCAATCATAATCCGGGTACCAGAAGGGAGTTTATTGACAGCATTCACGACATCAGTTACGGTATCACGCTTAACTTCTTTTCCGCTTACAGGCGAGTAGGTTTTTCCAATACGTGCAAAAAGCAATTTCAGGTAGTCATAAATTTCGGTAGTTGTACCCACCGTAGAACGCGGATTACGTGTATTTACTCTTTGTTCAATGGCAATGGCAGGAGAAACTCCACGGATATAGTCCACATCGGGTTTTTCCATGCGACCTAAAAACTGGCGAGCATAGGAGCTGAGGCTCTCAACATACATGCGCTGACCTTCCGCAAACAGCGTATCAAATGCTAACGATGACTTACCTGATCCGGAAAGCCCGGTAATGACAACGAGTTTATTGCGTGGAATGGCCACGCTCAGGTTTTTTAAGTTATTAACCCGGGCGCGCTTAATAATAATGTATTCCTTCGGATCGAGCTGGTCGAGATGAGAGTCGTTTGGTACAAGCGGATTCACCGTGCAAAGTAATTATTAATACTATAGTAGAGACGCAAAATATTGTGTCTCTACAGCTATGGTGGTGTTCAAATCGTAACAAGAATTATTAGATCAGGTATTCAATTGTCGAAATCAGGATCGTAGCTGGCTTCATTGCTTGATTTTACACCTCCGCCATCCTCATCGAAGTTATCGTTGTCTTCATCGCTTTCGGTATCATCACCGCTTACGCCATCGCCACTGCCAAAATCATCCTCGTCTTCAAATTCTCCCTTTGTTCTGTTCTCCATATCGTAGCCTCCGTCACTATTTTTGGTAACGGGCACTTTAACCAGGTAGGTCGCATCGTCTGTTTCCAACGGAAAAACAAAAAGAGGTTCCTTTTTGGGGCTCACGATCCGGGTAATGTTACTTTCGTACCCGTTTGGATATTGACGCTTAAGCAACTCTTTTAAATCTTCGCTCAGGGTATCTAAGCTTTTAATTACACGCTTTTTTACTAACAGGCATACGGTTTCTAATACTCAAAAGTCAAAAGCAAATACCTTAAGAATTTTTGGATGAGACAAGAATTTTTAATTTTTTTTTGCTGTATTTCATAATATTTCTATCTTTTCAACCTAATTGTTCCACTAACCCCCAACAATATCGAATAAACCTCTACGTTACCTAAAAGTGAGACAGAATGATTCAAAACAAATGCAGTGACAGTGAGTTGGTGTCAGGCTACAAGAATGGTAACGAGAAGGCTTTCGAGGTTCTTCTTCACAGGCACAAATCAAGAGTGTTTACAGCCATTTACCTGATTGTGAAAGATCGGTACGTGGCAGAAGATTTATTGCAGGAAACATTTATTAAAGCCATCAATACCATTCGGGGCGGACGCTACAACGAGGAAGGTAAATTTTTACCATGGATTTGTAGGATTGCACATAACCTGGCGATTGACCACTTCCGGAAAGAAAAGCGATATCCGGAAATTGTTTTGGAAGACGGAAGCCGGTTAATGAACTCGATGCAATTCGCAGAAGAATCGATTGAGGAGAAGCAGGTGTTGAGAGATACTGCCACACGCTTACGCGGATTGATTAAAGAGCTGCCGGTTGAACAAAAGCAAGTGTTGATTATGAGGCACTATATGAAAATGAGTTTTCAGGAAATAGCCGAACGCACCGAGGTAAGCATCAATACTGCCCTGGGAAGAATGCGTTACGCCCTCATTAACCTGCGAAAGAAAATGATCAAAAACCATCTTGCCTATGATACAGACTTTTACCCAAAACGATATGATGAGGTATTTATACCACGAGACTACGGAGAAGGAGGAACAGGAGATTAACAAAGCCCTGCTCTCCGACACCGAATTGCGCGTCATGTATTTGTCCATGGTTGCCCTTAAAAAGCAAATGGACAAAGCTCAATTGGAGCCATCGCCCAGTACTGTATTGAATATTCTCAGCTACGCCAGAGGCGAACAGCATGTAAAAAAGTAGAGACGCAATATTTTGCGTCTCTACGTGATTTGATTTATCGAGGCAATTGCCAGTGAATCAAAGTCTCATCCCTCGAAACTTCGTGAAAACCATTTTTTTGTAGCACGCGCTGCGAAGGAATATTCAGCAGCGGAGTATCTGCCACAATCACTTTCAGATTTTCATTTCTAAATCCCCAGGGAATAATGGCTTGTAAGGCTTCCGATGCGATGCCGCGTCCATGATAGCGGACATCCAATCCGTAGCCGGTCATGGTTGTGCCCTTTTCGCTTGGCAGACCAGAAAATCCAATACCACCCACCGCAACATTTTCTTCTTTCAAAATAATTTCCCAATTGGTAAACCACTCGAAATGCTCGCGGTGTTCTTTTGTGTTTTTAATCCAGAATTCGATGGCTTCTTCAAGATCAGCGGTCACCGTTGGGTCACTTTGCCTTTCGATGTATTGAGTGCCAAGGGTTTCTGCCAGTGCCTTCGGGTCGTTCTTATATAAAATCAATTGTTCGTGCTTTAACGGCACGAGTTTAATTCGTGTTGTTTCTAACATGATTGATAAAAGTAAAATGATAATAGAATTACATCCGCGAAAATCGGATAAGGGATATTGACTGATTCGTTAAAATCAGTTAACTCAAGCCCTTCCAGGCAGTACAGAATAAGATGTATTTGTTTTCAGAGGCGTTACTCAATGCAAAAGTATTGCTTTTCTTTACAATGTGAAAGTGCTCATGCTACACCAGTATTTTAAAACGCCACAAACGGGCGGAGCCTTGCGCTCGTATTACCTGGCCAAGGCATTGGTGGAGAAGGGAATTTCAACGGTTGTGATCACAACGCACAACGGTTCAGCGATTAAAAAGGAAATGGTGGAAGGGATAGAGGTTCACTATCTGCCAATTCCGTATAGCAACAACTTTGGTTTTTTTAAACGTATTTCTTCTTTTTTAAAATTTGTGTGGAGCATTGTTCGAGAAGCTGGGGAGTTTCGTGATGCGAATATTTGCTATGCCATCTCCACACCACTCACGATAGGAATAGCTGCAATTTGGATTAAATTCCGCTATAAAATTCCCTATTATTTTGAAGTGGGCGATTTATGGCCCGAAGCACCAATTCAATTAGGGATCATAAAAAATCCTATTCTGAAATCAGTTTTGTACAAGCTTGAAAAATCAATTTATAAACGAGCGGAGAGAGTTGTGGCATTGTCAGAATACATCAAGCAAGAGGTTCAACGGAAAGTCACAGAAAAGAAAATCCAGGTCATCCCCAACATGGCGGACACGGAATTTTATAGACCTGCCGCAAAACGATCCGATCTGGAAGAGCGATTTTCTGTGAAAAATAAATTTGTGGTGTCATACATCGGCACCCTCGGGCTAGCCAATGGACTGGAGTATTTACTTAATTGTGTGGAAGCTTCACAGAAAGCTAGGCTACTTATTCACTTTTTAATTTGTGGTGAAGGTGCCGAATTGGATAAACTCCAATTGATCGCAAAACAAAAAAACCTAACGAACCTTTCTTTTATTCCGGCACAGAACCGTGAGGGTGTTCGCGAAGTCATAAATGTAACGGATGCTGCTTTTGTAAGCTTTAGGCCATTGCCTGTATTGGAAACCGGCTCGCCCAATAAATATTTTGATGCATTGGCGGCAGGAAAGCTAATCGTCATAAACTTCGGTGGGTGGATTAAAGATGAAATTGAGAAGAACAACTGTGGGGTTTATGTCAATCCGGACAATCCTCAGGAATTTGTTAACAAGATTCAAAAATTCACCGTTGACAGAAATTTACTTTTTCAATTTCAAACCACCAGCCGAAACTTGGCAGAAGAAAGATATTCAAGAAAACTACTGAGTGAAAGGTTTCAGTACCTCTTCTTTGATTAATGCTCATTACAATCATTTCCTCTGTGTGCTTTGCGTGTATTTCTCTGTGAACTCTGCGGTAAAAGTTTAAACACAGAGATCGAAGAGGTCTCACAGAGAGCACAGAGAAAATGTTTAAATTATAATAATATAACTTTAAATCTGCCGACCAATCAAATTTTCAGCAAATTTCCTTAGCGCGGCTTTTGTTTCGGGGTTACAGTTAAGAGATTCAAAATTTTTGAAACCCTTATCAAAGTATTGATTCACTTTTTTCTCAGTTAGTGCGGGAATGTTAAGTGAATCATAAATCGTCTTTATGGCACTTACTTTTTTCTTTGGATTAAATTTTTTGGTTGTTAGTAATGAGTTAAGTTCTTGCTTCTGTTTTCCCTTAATCTTTTCAAGTGCTTTAATTAACAGGTATGTTTTTTTATTAGCGATAATATCGCCCCCAACCTGTTTGCCAAATTTTTTTGGATCGGCATATGCATCCAGCAAATCATCTTTCAGTTGAAATCCAATACCAATGTTGATTCCAAAATTTCTTAATGCCTTTTGATCTTCTAACGTAGCATCAGCCAGGATCGCGCCCAGCTCCAAACTGAATCCCAGGAGTACGGCAGTTTTCTGGCGGATCATTTCAATGTATTGAGTTTCCCGAACGGTGTTCATGGTTTCAAATTCCATGTCCCACTGTTGCCCCTCGCACACTTCAGCTGCGCATTGATTGAGGGCTCTTAATACACCTTTCAATTTATCTGCCTCCAGCGTCAGCATCATGTCATACACCTTGATCAGCATCACATCACCGGATAAGATTGCGGTGTTCACATTCCATTTTTCATGTACGGTTGCGCTTCCCCTGCGTAAGGGAGCCTTGTCCATGATGTCGTCATGCATGAGTGTGAAGTTGTGAAAGGCTTCAACAGCAACAGCATAGGGCACGATTTCCTTCGCATTGTCTTTATAAAGAGAATAAGCGAGGAGTGTCAATAACGGGCGCATACGTTTTCCTCCAAGTCCCATCAAATACCGGATGGGCTCATAGAGGGATGTAGGTTGTTTGCCGAACTTATTTTTTTTGATTTCCTGTTCGATCCAGAGAGAATAGTTTTTAATCACACTTATCATTTTTTGTTCAGACGGCTCAGCAGCGTGGAGGTCTCAATTATAATTTTGTAAGCTTACGTAATTTATTTCGGTGGCTAAAAATCTCCTCTTTCAGGAATTCGCAAGAGTAAAATTCAAACGTGTGTCGGTGATGAACTAGAATTTTTCCAATATTACTCGAGGAGTTAAGGATGGCGCTAAATACAATATTTGTAGCAACGACTATTTTCATTCAGGATTTTGCGGGAATTTTTCTTCCACCATTTCTTATTGATTGACGATGCCAGCTGGTCTACGGTGGTTTGCTTCACCCGGAAGGAGGAAGTCAGTTCCTTAAACCGGATAAAATCCAAAACATCCTGAATTTCACGTATGTCAATCGAAGATGGAATTTCGAATATGGATTTCATTTTTTTTCTCTCGATAATCATAATCAAAATTACCAATCACTTTGCAAAAACCAAATCTATCATACGTTTATCAACGTCTGTCTTTTTTACCTTAACGCGCGCCTGATCACCCAGTGTGAATATTTTTCTCCTCCTGCGACCCACTACACAATAATTTCTTTCATCGTATTCGTAATAATCGTCTTCCATGTCGGCAAGCCGAATCATCCCTTCACATTTGGTCTCGATTATTTCAACAAAAATTCCCCATTCGGTTACACCGGAGATCAGGCCGTCGTATGTCTTGGATGGATCCATCATCGACATGTACTCGACCTGTTTGTATTTGATGGAGGCACGCTCTGCATCAGCTGCTCTTTTTTCACGCTCGGAGGAGTGCAGACATTTTTCTTCATAATCTTTTTTGTTCACCGATTTTCCCTGATCCAGGTAATGTTGCAGTAAACGGTGTACTATCATATCCGGATACCTGCGGATGGGCGATGTAAAGTGTGTGTAGTGATCAAACGCGAGCCCGAAATGCCCTTTGGCCTCGGTTGTATACTTTGCTTTAGCCATTGAACGTACGGCCAGCGACTGCAATACATTTTGCTCGGGTTTACCCTCCACTTCCTCCATCAGTTTATTCAATGAACGTGAGATAGCCCTGTCATCCACATTAAGTTTATGCCCAAACTGTTTTGCGAAAAGTGCAAAGTTTTGCACTTTTTCAGGATCGGGCAGGTCGTGTGTACGGTACACAAAAGTACTTTTATCTTCTCCTTTTTTCTGGCCGAACACAAACGTAGCTACCCGTTTGTTTGCGAGCAACATAAACTCTTCAATGAGCTTATGCGCATCTTTCCTCACCTTTGGTATAACCGCTAATGGCTTACCGTTTTCATCGAGCTTGAATTTTACTTCTGTAGTTTCAAAATTTACTGCACCCTGATTGAAACGCTCTTTTCGAAGTTTGTGCGCGAGGTCGTTCAAAGTCTTAAGTTCTTTCGCGAATTTCCCTTTACCTGTTTCCAGCACTTCCTGTGCACCTTCATAAGAAAAGCGGTGGTCAGAGTGGATGATGGTGCGGCCAAACCATTCTTTCTTAATGACTCCATTCAAATCCATATCAAATACGGCCGCAAAGGTGAACTTGTCTTCGTTGGGCCGCAACGAACACAACCCATTCGAAAGTTTTTCCGGAAGCATCGGTATTGTGCGATCTACTAAATAAACCGAAGTAGCGCGATCGAACGCTTCTTTCTCCAATTCGGTATCCAACTTAACGTAATGCGTTACATCGGCAATGTGAACACCTATTTGATAATTACCATCCGGTAATGTTTCTATTGACAACGCATCATCAAAATCCTTGGCATCTTCAGGATCGATTGTAAAGGTTAACGTATTGCGGAAATCCCAACGCTTTTTGATCTCGGCAGTTGTAAATCCCTCATCAATTTTATTGGCCTCTCTTTCTACTTTTTCCGGGAACTCAAACGGTAATCCGAATTCCGCCATGATGGAGTGAATCTCAGCATCATTTTCACCGGCCTTTCCCAGTACGTCAATTACTTTGGCGGTTGGATTTTTATCGCCTGATGCCCATTCGATAATTTCTACAATAACTTTGTCATTGCTTTTGGCGCCATTGATGTGTTCGGGGTACACAAAAAAGTCCTGATGGATCTTCCTGAAGTCAGGAACTACGAATGCATAATTTTTAGAAAGTTCAAGTTTGCCAACAAAGCGCGTGCGATTTCTTTTCAATACGTTTATCACTCTGCCCTCAGGGTGCTCGCCCTGCCTACCCTGGCTGATGCTGAGTGTTACCGTATCGCCATCCATAGCTGAACCGAGGTCGCGGGTTTTAACATATATGTCAGATTTCCCCTCGCCAATCCGCACATACGCAAAGCGTGCGTTTACATGATCCACAATACCGGTAACCCCTGTTGTTTCTACACCAATTTTACCGGTGCTGTAAGTTCCGTTGCTGAGTTCTTTGATTTTTCCACTCTCTTCCAGTTCATAAATCAATACGGTGACTATTTTTATATCATCTCTTTTCTTCAGTCCTAATTTTTTTACGATCTGTTTTATAGAATACGCCCGGCCGGGCTGGCTCCCCAATAGTTCAAGTATGGAAGTATGAAACTTCGCAATGATATTTTTATCGGGAGCGTCTTTTGTTTTTTTTCTTTTACTCATAGCATCTTCGCCTATTTAGGCTGTTGTCGGTTATCGAAAATTTCGGTAATGAAAATTATATCATTTGGTATTTCATAAAGCAATGTATTATGTTTTGTGATTACAAGCTGCCGTACGGATGGGTATGCAATGGACTTTCTTCCGATAGTTGGAAACCGGGCAAGAAGGTAAATCCGCTTCTCCAGTGTATTCAGAAATTTTTTCAGTCGTGTTTATTCCCCAGTCGGAAATCAGGTAATTGACAACTACTTGAAGTTGGACTTTTGATGTTTTTGACCATCTTATTTTTTTAGCCATTGCTTTGCTTCCTGCATCACGCTTTCATGAGGAAATGTTTGCCCTTCCTTAATTTCCTGTTGTGAAGTAGCAATGTTTTTTTTGACAGATTCAGGCAGGTCATTCCAAAAATCTCTTTTCTGATCGGCAACCAGCAGGTCGTTCAGAATTTGATCTAAATTTTCTAAAATTTCAGGACTATTTATAAGTATCTTATTAACTTTTCCCATGATCTCTTTTTTAAGTGTACTGGCATCCATACAACGCAAATTTTACTTACGAAAGATAATCAAAATCCCGCTTATGAAATTATTTGATTGTTAAAGCGTTGTCGAGTGCAATTCCACGCAATTTCAAATAAAGTTGGGCCAGTACTACCACATCACTAATGCACACCTCTGCGAGGACTGAATGAAAGGTATAGGGTATAAGGATAAACTTTATACCCTTATATCCTATACCTCCGACAGTTAAGAAAACTTAGGTGAAGTGAATATTGGCTTCCTTTACTATTGAAATACCCTTTATTTTCAAGTAAAGCTGGGTTAACACCACTACATCGCTCACACAATACTCTTTGATCTTCTCCAGATTTTTCTCTTTGTAATAAACCCCATTTACCTGGCTCCCATCCATATCGTTTTTGCTGGAGGGGATATTGAAGATGGCCGCCAATAAATCGAGCGAAGTATAGTGCTTATAATCACCAAATTTCCATAACTCCATTGTATCTAAGTGAGGATTTTCCCACGGCCTGCGCCCCGACAGATTTAATACAGAGGGTAGCGAAGTGCCATGCACCAACATTCTGCGGCTCATGTAAGGAAAGTCAAACTCCTTTCCATTATGTGCACAAAGGCGGACATTGGGGCCATCCATTTTTTCAAGCATGGTTTTAAACTCCCGTAACAACTGTCCTTCATCGTGATCGAAAAATGCTTTTGTCTTCAGCCCTATCTCGCCTGATTCCTTTTCAAATAGTTTCCCAACAACAATGCAGATGATTTTCCCAAACTCTGCATAAATGCCCGCACGTTGATGAAACAACTCTTCGTCCGTTATGTTCTCTTCTCGTTTTAGAAATCCTGCTTTCCGCGACCACTGCACTTTCAGGCGTTCGTTCAGGGATTGAAAATTATCGGTACAGGCTACGGTTTCAATATCGAGAAAGAGGATATCGCGGAGTTCGGGTGCCATCTCAAAAAATTATTCTCTAAAGTACACAATTGTAAGATAAAGAGCCCCTGAGTCTACTGCAACTCCATTCTAAAAAGTTCAATAATTTTCTTTTTAAGAATGGTCTTCACGTGATCCATGTCAACCCGATGACCAATCTCCTTATCCAATGAAGTCACAGACTTATCACGAATGCCGCAAGGAATCATGTGATCGAAATACGATAGATCGGTATTCACGTTCAGCGCCAATCCGTGCATCGTTACCCAACGACTCGTCTTCACGCCTAGCGCACAAATTTTGTGTGCCTTTTTTTCATCTTCAAAATCAAGCCACACTCCTGTTAAACCCGGGATGCGTCCTGAAG
>Ga0247727_10010426_pt1 | contig 16473 bp, 15 predicted proteins | sample WisWelCaveWW1625_FD_202498 | JGI IMG/M metagenome (GOLD analysis project Ga0247727, IMG submission 202498) | Biofilm microbial communities from Wishing Well Cave, Virginia, United States - WW16-25 | ecosystem: Environmental > Aquatic > Deep subsurface > Groundwater > Cave microbial mat | place... | reverse complement strand
GCGCTGATGGCCAGGCTGCTCGCGCTCTTCGACATCGACGGGACCTTGGTCCGGCGCGCAGGCCCGGCCCACCGCGACGCGCTGGTGGCCGCCGTCCGCGAGGTGCTGGGCGTCGAGACCCGCAACGACAACATCCCAGTGCACGGAATGCTCGATCCCGACATCCTGATGCAGATGATGGCTAACGCAGGGGTGCCGCGGCGGCGGGCCGCGGCCGCGCTGCCCCCGATCTATCGCGCGGCCGAGCGCCATTATCACTGCCGCCCGGCCGACCTGCGCGACAAAACCTGCCCCGGGATTCCCGCGCTGCTTCGGACCCTCGACCGCGCGGGCGCCATGGTGGGCCTGGTGACCGGCAACCTCACCCGCATCGGGTGGAAGAAGCTCGAGCGCGCCGATCTGGCCGACTACTTCCGCTTCGGCGCCTTTGGCGAGATGGGCCCCACGCGGACCGACCTCACCCGCCTCGCCGTCCGCCACGCGCGCAGCCGGGGCTGGGACAACGGCCGCGGCCGCGGCTTCCTCATCGGCGACACGCCCAACGACGTCGAAGCCGGGCGCCTCAACGGGCTCGACACCATCGCGGTGGCCACCGGACTCTCCTCCTTCGAGGAGCTCGTGGCGTCGGGTCCCACCCTGGCCGCTCCGGACCTGGCCCATTCCTCGGTCCGCAAGCTGCTACAATCCCGTTCGCTATGAGGAAATTCCTGGTCGCCGCCGCAGGACTCGCGCTCGCCGGCGGCTGGACCCTGTCGCGTAGTTTCTTCGCCCTCCAGGCGCCGCCGGCGGCCGCCCCTGATGCTGTAACGCTGCTCGTCACCATGGGCGTGGGCGCCGCCTCCGCGGGTGCGGGTTTGCAGGCGCGCAATCCCGACCGGTGGGACGGCTCCGTTCGGGTCACCGGCGGCCGCCTGCTGGACCTCGAAGGCCGCCACTTCTCGGCCACCGACGAGATCATCGCCCCCGACCGCTGGAAGGCCTCGGCCCGCCAGGACGCCGTCGCGCCTTACGCCGACATCCACTACACCGAGATGCGCCCGGGGGCGCAGCCTCCGGTGCTGCTTCATCCCGTGGGGCTTTGGGTGACGCTGGAACCCAACGCGCAGGCCAGCTTCCAAACGGCGCAGGGGAGCTTCGACGTCCGCGTGGCCGACGTCGGGTCCGCGCCGGCCGGCCACGGCTTCCTGAATGGGCGGGTCGAGGTTCGCCGCGCCCACGGCGTCGAGAAGCTGACTGGCTCTACCTATGAGGATGACGAACCATCCCTGGCCGCTCACCGGGACGGGAGCCTCTCGGTGGCCTGGGTTGCCTACCGCGACCGCGGGGACCGCGTGCTGGTCCGCACGCGCCGCAACGGCGCCTGGAGCGCCCCCGAGGAAGTCACGCCCCAGCCCGCCGACATCTTCCGCACCGCAGCGGCCGAAGACGCCGCCGGTGACCTGTGGGTCTTCTGGAGCGAGCGCCAGAACGATCGCTGGCAGATACAAGCCCGGCAGCGAAAGGGGACCCAGTGGCAGCCGGCCGTGAGGCTCACCGACGCCGGGTCGAACATCTTCCACCGCGCAGCATCCGGCGCCGGCCGCGTGTTCCTGGTCTGGCAGAGCTTCCGCAACGGACAGAGCGACATCTACCTGCGAGCGCTCGACGGGGCCGGGTGGTCGCCGGAGGTCCGGTTGAGCGAATCCCCGGCCAACGACTGGGAGCCGGCCGTGGCCGCCGCCCCCGACGGCGCGGCCCTGGTCGCCTGGGATACCTATGACAAAGGCAATTACGACATCGTCTTCCGCTCCTGGCGCGACGGCCGCGCCTCGCCCGTCGAGGTGGTGGCGGCTTCGCCGAAGTTCGAGGCCCACGCTTCGGTCGCCGCCGGCCCCCAGGGCCGCCCTTGGGTTGCCTGGGACATCGGCGGGGTCAATTGGGGTAAGGACACCGGCTTCCTGATTCCGGTCCCGCTGGCTGTGCCGCTGCACCAGGAGCGCGACATCGGCGTCGCGGTGCTCGACGGCGGCCAGTGGCGGGAGCCGCCGGTCCGCATCGACGGCGTTGCCGGCAACAGCGAGCACCCTCAGCTTGCCTTCGACGGCCGCGGCGCGCCCAACATCTTGTTTCGCCGCTGGACCCGGCGCAACGCCCGGTCGATCGGCAGCCCCATGTGCTGGGAAAACTACCTCACCCGCTGGGAAGCCGGCGCCTGGTCCGCTCCGCTGCCCTTGAACCACAGCGCCGGCTCGATCGAAAAGCTGGCGGCTCTCGCCCGCGACCCCTCCGGGGACCTGTGGGCCGCCTGGATGACCGACGAACGCCCCTTCGCCACACAACGGCCCGAGAACGGCGAGATCTACTGCGCCCGGTTGGGATCCTCGGCCGCCTCCGGCCCCGCGCCGGCGCTCGCCCCCCGCCGCGAACCCGCCGCCGAGGTTATCCCGGTCCACTCGACGGAGGCCGACGACATCCGCGCCATCCGCTCCCACCCCATCGAAGCCGGCGGCAAGCAGTACCGCATCTACCGCGGCGACATGCACCGCCACACCGACGTCTCGCAGGACTTCAAATACGACGGCTCGCTCATCGAGGTCTACCGCTACGGTCTCGACGCCGCCGGCTTCGACTACATCGCCCCCGCCGACCATCAGAGTGGGTTCGACCAGGAGTTCACCTGGTGGCAGAGCCAGAAGCTGAGCGACCTGTTCTTCCAGGCCGGACGGTTCACGCCGCTCTACGCCTACGAGCGAAGCCTGCGGTTCCCCAATGGCCACCGCAACGTGGTGTTCGCCCAGCGCGGCGTGCGGACGCTGCCGGTGCCTCAGGAGGAGGCCGCCGGCAAGACCGGCGCCGCACGGCTCTACGAATACCTAAAGCAGAACCGCGGCATCTCGATGCCTCACTCCTCGGCCACCGACCAGGGCACCGACTGGCGCGACAACGATCCCGAGGTCGAGCCGCTGGTCGAGATCTACCAGGGCTACCGCACCAGCTACGAGTACGAGGGCGCCCCCCGTGCCGCCACCACCTTGAACCCCCAGGCCCAGAAGAGCGGATGGCAGCCCTCCGGCTTCTGGTGGAACGCGCTGGCCAAGGGTTACCGCCTGGGGGTGCAGTCGAGCTCCGACCACTGGTCGACCCACATCTCCTACGCCTGCCTGCTGGGGGAAAACTTCACCCGCGAGGGCCTGCTCGACGCCATCCGCAAGCGCCATGCCTACGCCGCCACCGACAACATCGTCCTCGACTTCCGGGCCCGGGTAGGGGAAAGCACTTACCTGATGGGCGACGAGTTCTCCTCCGCGGCCGCGCCGAAGCTTTCGGTTCGCGTTCGGGGCACCGGGACCATCCACCAGATCGACATCGTTAAGAACCAGAAATTCGTCTACACCGCCCGCCCGGCCGCCCGGGAGGCAAGCTTCGAGTTCACCGACCAGGGATTCGCCCCCGGCCAGAGCTATTACTACGTCCGGGTACTGCAACAGGACGGCCAACTGGCCTGGAGTTCGCCGATATGGGTAAAGAAGTGAACCGGGATGCGGCTGGCGCGCATCCAAGTAGGCAGGGACGGGTGAGAGGGTGCCTTATATGACATCAAGCAAATGGAAGGGCCGGGCGGGGAAGCTGGCGCTGTTCGGGGCGGGAGTGGCGGCGGGGATCCTGGGGGTGGCAGGCGAGATTGGCCCAGGGAAAGTCCGCCGGGTCGAGACCATCGCGATCGATCCGTCGGATTGCAAGCTCCGCTGGACCGCGAGCCGGGGCGAGATGCGCAGCGGCCAGTTTGTGCAGCGGGGCGCGCTCGAAGAATACGAGATCGATTTCCACGCCGCCGAGATGAAGCGCGGCAAGATCATGCACCGGTTTTCGGAGCAGGAGGCGGCCAACGTCCACCCGGTGATGCAGGCTGTGATCCGATACGCGGCCGAAAGCGTGGAGTGGTTCGACCAGAAGAACGCCGCCGCCGACCGGGCCGCGATGGAGCCGGCCCCGGTTCAGCGCGCGGCCGCTTCGAGATAAGCCAGCACGAACGGGTGCGGCTGCGCGGTTGCCAACTGCGGCTGGAACAGCGTGGCGATGAAGAACCGCTGGTCCGGCAGTTCGACCGCTCGAATCTCTCCGTCTTCCCCAACCGCGCTCACCCGTAACCCCGCCGCCTCGAGCGCCTGCGCGTACCGCGGGTTCACCTCGTAGTTGCAGAAATACTCCTCGCCCGCCTCTTCCCGGCCGTAGATGTCGAACAGCCGCGTGCCGGGCCGGATCCGGACCTTGCACAGTCCCGAGAGCTTCGGAGCGCCGTCAGCGCGGTTGGGCACGGGGCACGCCACCGGCCGAATGATGTAGTTCCGGGAGGGGTCGCCGTACTCTTCGTGCTCGGCGTCGCCAATCCCCATCACGTTGCGGGCATACTCTACCAGAGTATGTTGGAAGCCCCCTCAGGACCCGGTGAAGGGCCAGTCGCGGCGCCGCGCCAGTTCCACCGCGGCCAGCGCGTTTTCCTTGCTCGAGTAGGGGCTCCCCGGCGCCAGCCACACCCCGTCCGAGCGCTCCAGCCGCTCCTCGGTGACCTCCGGCGTCGGCGCCCACTCCAGTTCCAGATCGAGCCCCAGCCGCTCCGCGCCGGCCCTCAGCGCGGCATTGGTGGCATGGTGGGAATGAAACTCGGGGTTGAAATCCCCTACTACCGCGATCTTGACCCGCCGCCTCACTCGTGCATCTGCTGAGAGAGGTACATCTCGAGCCCCATCTCCTGGATCATCCCGAGCTGCCCCTCCAGCCAGTCGATGTGCCCTTCTTCGTCCACCAGGATCTTTTCGAACAGCTCGCGGCTGCCGTTGTCCCCGGCCTCGACCGACGTCTTGGCCGCGCCGTTGAGCTGCTGCGACGCCTGCATCTCGAGCGCCAGGTCGTTCACCAGCTGATCCTTGATGTTCTTGCCGACCTTGATGGGATGGAGGTCGGTCATGTTGGGGAGTCCTTCCAGAAACAGGATGCGCTCAATCAGCTCCTCGGCGTGCTTCATCTCTTCGATCGATTCCTCGCGCTGCTTCTTGGCCATCCGCTCGTAACCCCAGTTCTTGCACATCGAAGCGTGCATGAAGTACTGGTTGATGGCGGTCAGCTCCCCTTTGAGGGCTTCGTTGAGGCACCGCAGAACTTTCGGATTTCCCTTCATGAGGCCTCCATAGTAACACGGCGTCTGACCGATAGGATTCCTCCGGACGGCCGGCGGATCGCCTTCTCCGCCGCCAGGCCCGGAGCGGCCCACGGGCACAGTTGCCTCCATCGTGTCCGGAGTGTAGACTGGTCGTTAGCTAGTCATTTCTGGAGAAACCGATGGCTACTGTGACCGCTCTGGAGGCTAAGACCCGTTTCGGACAACTCCTCGACCGTGTTTCACGGGGCGAGGAGATCGTGATCACCAGACACGAGAAGCCCGTTGCCCGCATTATCCCCGAAGGCCGCCCGGCTCTTCATGAAGTTCGCCAGGCAGTGAAGGAACTTCAGGCTCTGCGCCAGGTGATGGCGAAACGTCGAGGGTTCAGGCCGCTAACCGACAAGGAAATTCGGGATGCGATCGAACAGGGCCGTCCGTGAGGGATGGGTTTGTTGCCGACTCATCGATAGGCGTGGCCTGGGCGGTGTTGTCGCAATCGAGCGACGAGACGGACGATCTGCTGAACGACGTGGCATCGGGCACACCCTTCGTTGTGCCGGTCCTTTGGATGTTCGAAGTGGCCAATGCTTTGCTCGTGTTGACACGCCGCAAGCGGATGGAAGCCGGGCAGTGCGCGCGCGCTCGTCAGGCTATCAGCCGCCTGAATCCAATAGTCGACGAGGAAGGGCCGCGAGTCGCGCTGGGCAGGATCTCGGACCTGGCGGAGCAACATGCTCTGTCTGTTTATGATGCAGGATATCTGGAGCTCGCCGTGCGGAAGGGTCTCCCGCTTGCCTCTCGGGATGCGGATCTGAACAAGGCGGCGAAGCTCTGTCACGTCAAGACACTGCTATAGGCAATTCGCAGCCGCCTGGTCGGTTCCCAGCTGGTCAGGGGCGGATTCCGGCGACCGCCAGCTTGATGCGATAGAGGCCCGTGCGCGCGGTCATGTAGAGGGTCTTGCCGTCCCCGTCGCCCCAGTGGCAGTTGGCCGGAACCTCCGGCGGCTGAATGGTGCCCAGGTGCTTCCCCCCGGGCGAGAACACCCACACGCCGCCCGGACCGGTGCAGTAGAGGTTGCCGCGCGTGTCCAGCTTCAGCCCGTCGGGCAGGCCGGGGGCCTTGCGTTCGGTGACGTCGAAGAACAGCCGGCCGTTGGCCAGGGTCCCGTCGGCGTTGACATCGTAGACCATCCAGACCTTGCGCGCCGGGTCGGAGTTGGCGATGTAGAGCTTCTTCTCGTCCGGCGAAAAGCCCAGCCCGTTGGGCCGCGTCATGTCCTTCACCAGCAGCTCCAGCTTGCCCGCCTTCGTCAGCCGGTAGACGCCGTTGAACTTCAGCTCCTTGGCCGGGTCCTCGTCCTGCTTGAGGAATCCATAAGGCGGGTCGGTGAAATACAGGTCGCCGTTCTTCTTGTAGACGGCGTCGTTGGGGCTGTTCAACCGCTTGCCTTCGAAGCGGTCGGCCAGCACCGTGATCGAGCCGTTCTTCTCGGTGCGGGCCACGCGCCGGTTGCCGTGCTCGCAGGAGACCAGCCGCCCCTGCGCGTCGAGCGTGAGGCCGTTTGAGCCTACGAACTGCCCGTCCGGGAACTCACCCGCAAACACCGGCTTGCGGAACGTCGCCACCTTTCCGTCCGACGTCCACTTCAGGATGGCGTTGGCCGGGATGTCGCTGAACAGCAGGTGGCCGCCGGTCCAGATGGGCCCCTCGGTGAACTTCATGTCCCCGGCCAGCTTCTCGATGGTGGCCCCCGGGGGGACCAGCTTGTCGAGCGCCGCGTCCACCCGCGCCACCGTGCCTTGGCCGCTCATATTCAAAACGCTGCCTGCACACAGAATCACGCCTGCCATTCGTCTTCCGAGCATGCCCCAATTCTATAACGATTTCCCGTCAAGCCAACTTCCAGTCCAGGATCACTTTTCCGGCCTGCCCCGACTCCACGACGTCGAACGCATCCTGGTAGCGATGGAACGGGAACCGGTGGGTGATCACGGTTCGGATGTCCAGCCCCGATTGCAGCATGACCGTCATCTGGTACCAGGTCTCGTACATCTCCCGGCCGTAAATCCCCTTGATGGTCAGCATGTTGAAAATGACCGTGTTCCACTCGATCGCCATCTCCCCGGCCGGAATGCCGAGCATGGCGATCTTGGCCCCGTGACTCATGTTGGCCAGCATGTCGCGGAACGCGGCCGGGTTGCCGGACATCTCCAGGCCCACGTCGAACCCCTCGGTCATACCCAGGCGCTCCTGCACCTCCCCGAGAGAGCTCTGGCGCGGATCGACCCCCAGCGTGACCCCGGCGCGGCGGGCCAGCTCCAGCCGGTAGGGGTTGACGTCGGTGATGACCACGTGCCGCGCCCCGGCGTGCCGCACCACGCACGCCGCCATGATCCCGATGGGGCCGGCGCCGGTGATCAGCACGTCCTCGCCCAGCACCGGGAACGATAGCGCCGTGTGCACAGCGTTGCCGAATGGATCGAAGATGCAGGCCACATCGCGGTCGATCCCCGGGTTGTGGGCCCACACGTTGGCCATCGGCAGGGCGATGTACTCGGCGAAGGCGCCCGGCCGGTTCACCCCCACGCCGCTGGTGTGCGCGCACAGGTGACGCCGCCCCGCCAGGCAGTTCCGGCACCGCCCGCAGATCACGTGCCCTTCCCCGCTCACCAGTTGCCCCGGAAAGAAATCCGACACGTTCGACCCGGCCTCCACCACCTCCCCGACGAACTCGTGCCCCACCACCATCGGCGTGGGGATGGTCCGGCTGGCCCAGGCGTCCCACTTCAGGATGTGGATGTCGGTGCCGCAGATCGAGGCGCGGTCCACCCGGATCAGCACGTCGTTGATGCCCGTCTCCGGCGCCGGAACCTCCTCCAGCCACAAGCCCGGCTCGGGCTTTTTCTTCACCAGCGCCTGCATGGTTCGGGGGCGCGCCATTCGATGTCCTCCCGTATCGGGTGTCCAGACCAGGATAGTCGAGCAGTGGGCTCGGCTGCCGCCTCTCGCCGCCTGGCTTGGGGACCCACACTCCGCACAGGTTCTGGCCGGTACGTCCCCTCGATCAGTTCCTTCCTCAGGCTGGCCAGCCACTTCACGCCTGCCAGCAGGTAGAAACGATAGCTGGGATCCTGCTTCGCCTTCGCGTACAGCTTCCTCTGAACCTCCCCCAGAACCCGGCCGGCCGGCATCCTGACCAGCCGTTCGTCCACCTCCAGTCGACCTTGCCACGAGGCTCCAGCCCCAACGGTTACCTGTCTGAACCGCTCGTCAGCCACCCAGGCATACCGATTCCTCCTGGCGTGGGACCTTCACCACTGGTGATCTGCGCCATAGGGGCGCACGTGCGCGACGTGGGAAGGCGCCCGAACTCGTAGCCTACGCTCGGAAACCGGGCATTTCTGCTCTCACTCTCCTGTCGCGCACCGCCGGGAACACCGTTGGCCTGCCAGCGTTATAATCCGAAGTATGAGAAACGCTCGCTTTGCCGCCCTCTACGTATTGCTGGGGTGCGCGACCGCGGCCGCTCAGACCGTGGGCGCCAGCCTGCAAGGAACCATCACCGACCCCTCGGGCGCTGTGGTGCCCAGGGCCCAGGTCGAGATCCGCAACACCGGAACCGGCGCGGCGTGGCGGCCGGCCGCCGACGACGCGGGCCGCTACCGCCAGCCGCTGCTGCCGCCGGGGCGCTACGAAGTGCGGGCCGCGGCCGAGGGTTTCCGCACCGCCGTGCGCGGGGGCATCGAGCTGGCGGTCGGCCAGGACGCCCTGCTGGACGTATCGCTCGAGATCGGCCAGACCACCACCGAGGTCAGCGTGGCGGCCAATCTCAACCAGCTCAACTTCGCCACCGGCGCCTTGAGCGGCCTGGTGGACGACAAGCAGATCCGCGACCTGCCCCTGAACGGCCGATCCTTCCAGCAGCTAGCCCTGTTGCAGCCCGGCGTGACGGCGGCGCTGGCCGCCGGCAGCGACGTGGTCGGCGGGCGGACCCCCAAAATCTCGATCAACGGCGCCCGGCCCGAGCAGAACAACTTCCTGCTCGACGGCACCGACATCAACAACGTCTACAACAAGACCCCGGGCTCGGTGGCCGGTGTGCTGCTGGGGGTGGAGGCGGTGATGGAGTTCCAGGTGCTCACCAATTCCTACTCGGCGGAGTTCGGCCGCTCCTCGGGCGGGGTGATCAACGCCGTCACCCGCTCCGGGACCAACAGCCTTCACGGGTCAGCCTTCGAATTCCTGCGCAACTCCAAGCTCGACGCCAAGAACTTCTTCGACCCGGCCGGCCTGCCGATTCCAGCCTTCAAGCGGAACCAGTTCGGGGCGACGCTGGGCGGACCGATCCGCCGCGACCGCACCTTCTTCTTCGGCGCCTACGAAGGCCTGATCGAGCGGCTGGGCATCACCGGCGTCACGGCGGTGCCGGACAACGACGCCCGCCGGGGGATCGTCGCCGGACGCCCCATCCCGATGCACGCCGCCATCCCCGCCTATATCGAGACGCTGTTCCCGATCGCCAACGGCCGGTCGCTCGGCGGAGGCGTGGCGGAGTACCTGTTCTCCCGGTCTCAACCCACCGACGAGCACTTCTTGCAGGGCCGCATCGACCACCGCTTCTCGGCCGGCGACAGCCTGTTCGGGCGCTACACAATCTCGAACGGCACCGTCGACCGCCAGCCCTTCAACAAGCCGCCCCTCGCCTTCACCCAGGAGCGCTCGCGGAACCAGTACGTCACGCTCGAGCACCAGCACGTCTTCTCACCGGCGGTGCTCAATACCTTGCGGGTGGGCTTCAACCGCTCCACCCAGGAGGCCGACAACAGGCGGACCGTCACCATCCCGCCGGCGCTTTCCTGGGTGCCCGGCGAGTCCTTCGGCTACATGACCGTCATGGGCGTGGTGACGGAGCTGGGGGGCGATTTCCGCCTGCCGCGGTTCGACCGGCTGAACAACTACCAGTGGGGTGATACCTTGTTCCTCACCCGCGGGGCGCACAGCCTGCGCATCGGCATGATGGGCCAGCGGCTCCAGTTCAACCAGAACACCGTGAGCCAGCGCGGCGGCATCGTGACCTTCACCAGCCTGGAGAATTTCCTGCGCGGTATGGCGCAGAACGTGGATGTAGCGCTGCCCGGCCTGGTCGACCCGGTGCGCGGCTACCGCCAGTCGCTGTTCGGCTTCTTCGGCCAGGACGACATCCGGGTGAAGCAGAACCTGACGGTCAACCTGGGCCTGCGCTACGAGTTCGTCACTGTGCCGACCGAGGCGAACGGCAAGATCTCGAACCTGCGCAACGTGCTCGATCCCAGGCTCACCGTCGGCAACCCCTGGCACTCCAACCCCTCGCTCCGCAACTTCGCCCCCCGCATCGGCATGGCATGGGATCCCTTCAACAACCGCAAGACTTCGGTCCGCGCCGGCTTCGGGCTGTTCTACGACCAGATCCTGCCCAAGTACTACTTCTTCTCCGGCAGCCTGAATCCGCCATTCACTACGCGCACCTCGATACCCAACCCGCCGATCCCCAACATCACGGCCAACTTCAACCCCAACACCCCGATCCGCGCCCAGCTCCAGACGGTGAACTTCGACTTGCAGACGCCCTATATCGTACAGTTCAACGCCAGCGTGCAGCACTCCTTTCCGGGCAACTGGGACGTGACCGTGGGCTACTCGGGCTCGCGCGGCATCCACCTGATCCGGCTGGGCGACGCCAACCTGGCGCCGGAGACGATCGTCAATGGACGCAAGGTCTACCAGCCGCAGCTTGGCCGCCGCAACCCCAACTTCACCGGCGTGTGGCAGCGGGTCACCGACGCGCGGTCGTTCTACAATTCCCTGCAAGTGAGCGCGGTGAAGCGCCTCTCGCGGGGGCTGCGGGCGCAGCTTTCCTACACCTTCGCCCGGTCGGTGGACGACGCCAGCGGCATCAACTCCCAGGATTTCGACAACTCCGTGCAGTATGGTATGGACTGGTACGACCGAAAGCTCGACCGGGGGCTGTCGTCCTTCTTCGCCCAGCACAACCTGACCTTCAACTGGACCTGGGACCTGCCCGTGGCGCGGTCGATGACCGGAGTGGGAGGGGCGATCCTGAAGGGGTGGCAGATCAACAATATTGCTACGATGCAGTCGGGCCACCCGTTCACGGTTCGGCTGGGGTTCAACCGCTCGGGGAACCTGAACACCACCAGCTTCTCGATGCACGAGCGGCCGGACGCGAAACCCGGGTTCACCAACAACCCGGTTCTGGGCGGGCCGGACCGCTACTGGGACGTCAACGCCTTCACCCTGCAACCCGTCAACGAGCGCGGCAACCTGGGCCGCAACACCGTGATCGGACCGGGGGTGGTGGGCTTCGACGTGTCGCTGGTGAAGGGATGGAGCCTGGACGAGAAGCGGCGCCTGGAGTTCCGGGCGGAGGCCTTCAACCTGCCCAACCGGCCGAACTTCGCGGTGCCGTCGGGCCGCATCGCCTTCACCAGCGCGGCCGGGGCGGTGGCCCCCAACTGGGGACGGATCACCTCAACGGTGACCACGTCGCGGCAGGTTCAGCTCGGGTTGAAGCTGACCTGGTAGCAGCGGCTACCCTTCCTCCTGGACCCGGTCCGGCGCCTGCGCCTTCTCCCACAGCTCGTCATACATGGAGCGGACGCTGGCGTCCAAGCGGCCGCCAAAGTCCGAGGGCAGCCGCAGAGCTCGGATCAGATCCAGAACGTCGGAGAGGTCGCGCAGGCGGTGCGCCGCCGTCATGCCCGAGGCCAGCTTCAGCTCCACCAGCCGCTCCAGCGCGATCACGCGAATTCCCCCGATCTCTACCGACACCTCCGCCGGATCTGGAAACGACACCGGCTTGGGCAATCCATCCCCGGGGTACTCGCCGGTTGTGATTACCTCGATGCGGACTCCCGTCCCGGCGGCTCGAAAGGTCTTATTCGCGCCGGGGAAGGCCGTCACATAGCCGAGGCCGAGGCATTGGGCCTTGAACTCCGCCAGACCCCCGGGCGTGAGCAGGACGTCAATATCCACGGTCATGCGCGTCAGCCCGTGCCGTCCCATGGCGATGGCCCCCAGGATGGCGTAGGGAATCGCGGCCTGGTCGAGCCGCGATGCCAGATCGCGCAGAGTCTGATGGATGGCGCCGCGCTCCATGAAGAAATCGTCGGCCTCTGAGAGCATGCGGTCAAAGCTCTGGCGCAGGCTCTCCTCGTAGGCCGGCGGTCCTGCCATGGTTTGAGGATATCATCGAGGGCCGCGGCCGACGGTAGTGGGTCAGTTTTAGCCGAGCCTTTCCCAGTCGTCGGGGTCGATGTGGGCTTGGCTGAGAATGCTCCGTAACGTGCCCACAGGAACCTCGTGCTTCCTTGGCACGATGGCAGTATCGACGACCTGGCCCGAGCGCCGCACAAATTTGACATGGCTGCCCTTCTGGCTGGCTTCGACGAAGCCGGCCGCCTCGAGCCGTCGCCTGATCTCGCGGAAGGGCTGCGGCCTAAGCCGCGCCAACTTCAACCTCGATCGTGCGGACCTTTGGGGGACGCGTAGCTTGCGGCGGCTCGAAGTGAAGCTCCAGTGCTTCCTTCAGGTTGACAAGAGCCTCTTCTTCGCTCGCCCCTTGGCTGGCGACATCGACTTCCAGGCACTGAGAAACATACCAGTCCCCTTCCCGCCAGACGGTCGCAGCGAACGGTCGCTTCATTACCACATTCTTTCACACGATGGCCGGGTTCCGCACGATGCGGCCCGAGCAGAACCTGGATCTGCCCAAACTCGCCGCCGATTGCCGCTTGCCATCTGTGGCACAGCGCAGCTTCGCCGCAAGCGGTCAGCACTCAGCACTCAGCCTTCTGTTTGCGGCCCGATCGCGGAACCTGGGAGGCCTCGCCGCCCGGCCGCAATCAGCGCGATCAGGTGGCTGACCCCTATGTGCTGATCGCTGATCGCAACCCTCGGAATCTTCGCGGGCCGCGAAGATTCCGAGCGTTAGTAGTACAGAGCGCGGACGGAGCCGCAGCCACGGCCGGGCAAACTACTCCCGCAGTGTGCCGGCCGCGGCGCCTTACAACGAACCTTGCCTCGCGGTGACTCTACCGGTAGCTCAGCTCCTCCACCCGCCGCCGGACTACAGTCTCGATGGTGGTGCTCAGACCCGCCCCTTTGGCGAAGATCTTGGTCGCCGCGCCCTGCCCCCCGGCCACGCGTCCCAGCACATTCCCACCGTCCAGATCCGCGAACTTGTTGTAATAGGTGGTTATCGATACTTCGGTGTTGCTCGACCCGAAGCCCCGGCCGGACACGTTGAGGCCGGCGATCATGCCTTCGGCTTTCGCCTTCTTGTACAGGGGCAGGATCTCGTTCTTTTGGAAGTTGATCCAGTCCTGCCGCTTCCCCTGCGCCAACCGCACCCGGGTAGAAATGCTGACCGGGGGAGGGTTGGTTGCGTCCGGGGGAAGGCTCAACTCGGGGATCCCGGTGCCTACGTAGCTGCGCGAGCTGTTGATGCACTTGCGCGTCTTCGCTCCGAGTCGCGCCGCACCCTCGGGGCCGAGAGCCTTGGCGAACGGGCTGCCCCCAGCATCCAGGGAAGCGTAGTTTTCGAGCGGTGTGATGCTGATGAACTCGTAGGTGTTGCCAAAGACATGCCGAAGGACCGTGCGCCGGGCCACCCCGGACTTCTTCATCGCCGGGTTAACCTCGTTCTTTTGCAGGTCCATCCACTCGTTCAGCATGTCGGGTTTCACCTGGGTGACCGTGACCCGGAACCGCTGGGGCGGCGTGGGAGTGGTCTGTGCCAGGCAGAGCGTTGAGGAACTGAGGGTCAGCATAGCGGCCCACAGCGTGAAGCGCTTAATCATAGGTGATGCCTCCAGGGTGTGAACTATATCACAACCAGGGCTGTCCCCAGCTACAATTCGAGCGATTGCAGATACCGGCGGAACTCCGGGCCCAGGTCCTCGCGCCGCAGGCCCAACTCGACGGTGGCCTTGAGGAACCCCAGGCGGTCACCGGCATCGTAGCGGGCGCCCTCGAAACGATAGGCGTAGACCGGCTCCTGCTCGAGCAGTTTGCGGATGCCGTCGGTGAGCTGGATCTCGCCCAGGCGGCCGGGTTGGGTTTCCGCCAGCGCCGCGAAGATCCCCGGCGCCAGCACGTACCGCCCGATGATGGCCAGGTTGGAAGGCGCCTTGTCGGCGGCCGGCTTTTCCACCATGTCGCTGACCTGAAACAGCCGGCCGGTCGCCCCATGGAACTCGACCGGCTGGGCGGCGATGACCCCGTAGGCGGAGATGTTCTCCCTGGGAACATCCATCACCGCCAGCACCGAGCGGCCGGTGTGCTCGTGCACGTCGAGCAACTGCCGCAGGCAGGGACGTGGGGCCAGAATGACGTCGTCGGCCAGCACCACCGCGAACGGCTCCTCGGCCACCAGCTCCTTGGTGACCATCACGGCGTGCCCCAACCCCAGCGCCTCCTTCTGCCGGATGTAGGAGACGTGGATCAGCTCCGAGACGGCGCGGACCATGTCGAGCTCCCGCGTCTTGCCCCGCGACTCCAGCAGGTACTCGAGCTCGAAGCTGACGTCGAAGTGATCCTCGATGGCCGTCTTGCCGCGGCCGGTGACGATGATGATGTTCTCCACCCCCGAGGCCAGGGCCTCCTCGACGCCGTACTGGATGATGGGCTTGTCCACCAGTGGCAGCATTTCCTTGGGCTGCGACTTGGTGGCGGGCAGGAAGCGGGTTCCCAGTCCGGCGGCGGGGAAAACGGCCTTGCGTACGCGGGCGTTCATGATCCCAGTGTAATGCAGGGGCTTGCCAACCGCCCGCGCTCTGCGCTACAACACCTGCCATGGACCAACCGGCGGCGGACGACCCCAGGGCGGCCATGGCGGTCGAGTTGTTCCGCCAGGCCTACCAGCTTCAGATGCAGGGCGAGCTCGACTTGGCCGTGAGCCTCTACAAACGGTCCATCGAGCTGCATCCGACCGCTGAGGCCCATACTTTTCTCGGCTGGAGCTATCGTTTTCAGGGCAAGCTTGACCAGGCCATCCTGGAGTGCAGAAGGGCCATCGCGCTTGATCCGCACTTCGGCAACCCCTACAACGACATCGGCGCCTACCTGATCGAGCAAGGCAAGCACGATGACGCCATCCCGTGGCTGGAGCAGGCCACCAAGGCCCGCCGCTACGAGTCCTACCAATACCCCTGGTTCAACCTGGGCCGCGTCTACTTCGCCAAGGACATGTACAGTCGGGCGCGGGAGTGCTGGGAGAAGGCGCTCGAGATCGAGCCGGACTATACTCCGGCGCGGGAAGCGCTGGAACGGCTGAAGCGGCTGGTGCAGTAGCCCTGCCGCGGCGTCGCCCAAACGGGGCCCCCGACCAGCCCGACAGTGACTTCTCCGACCGGCGAGGCCTTACGCCCGCAGGCTCTCAAAAATCCGGTCCACCCATTCTGAGATGGAGCAGCCCGGTGTCCATAGTTGGGCCGGGACACCGTACCTGAGAGCGGTCTCGTTACGAATTCCGACCTCGTTTGACTTCGCCTTGCTGACCAACAGTACCGTCTCCCGCGCTTCTGCCCGGATGTCAGTTATGACTTTGGCCAGGGCCTCGACGTCGGAAGCGTGCCACTGATCTGAGAGACGCGTTTCGGGGACGGATCGCAAATCCACAACACACAGCACGTATCTTTCTGCTTCACTCGCCATAGTTGCCTGAGTGGGAGTGAGCTTGATCTCGCCTTGGGTCGTCGCTTTCACCTCCAACAACCAAGGCCCAACCTCAAACCTTCCCAGATAGGCCTCATCCAGTGTCAGACTGGCCGGGATACGGACCTCGTAATCGAAGCCCCGATCGACTAGTCTTACCTCGAGACCCCGCGCTTCCAAGGCTTCCTTTACGGCAGCCTGGACAGCAAGCCCAAGATTTCGGCACTGTCGCGCAACTTCACTCCTCTTCCGAACCTCCTGCAATGCCTGCGCCAGGACATCATAGTCAGACAGTTCGGTGCCGACGGCTTCCACAAGCTTTGCCAGCTTGCCCCTAACCTCGTTCCCGTACTGTGGATCGACGGCCAGCAGTTGAAGCTCTAGTTCGTCAAACTCGAACTTCTCACACAAGAGCGAGATAGCAGCATTGTTGTCGGTAAGCCAGGCTGGTTCCAATAGTTCGCGCAATGTGGCCCTGTTGGCTCTGGCCCTCTCTAAGGTGGACCCCATTGTCAAGACCATTTTTTGCCCGCAATAAGCTCTAAGGCTCGACGGGGTTTGGGGTTGTGTGGCGGCCGATTGAGGCCGCCACTTTCCAGTGGCGCCGTTTTGCGTTTCGC
>Ga0247727_10010425_pt1 | contig 16473 bp, 13 predicted proteins | sample WisWelCaveWW1625_FD_202498 | JGI IMG/M metagenome (GOLD analysis project Ga0247727, IMG submission 202498) | Biofilm microbial communities from Wishing Well Cave, Virginia, United States - WW16-25 | ecosystem: Environmental > Aquatic > Deep subsurface > Groundwater > Cave microbial mat | place... | reverse complement strand
CAGCGCTCGCTCGCCGACTGCGACGAGGTGCTCAGGCGCAACCCGCAGCACTTCGGCGCCATCTCCGGCTACGGCCAGATCTACTTCCGGCTGGAGCAGTACGACAAGGCCATCGAGTACTGGCGCCGTGCGCTTGAGGTCAACCCGAACATGCTGGGCGTCGAGATCAACATCAAGGACGCCGAGCAGCGCCTCAGGGAAAAGCGCGCGCGGACGATCTGACGCGGCGGCTGCGCGTCCGCAGAAACGCTAGAGGTAGTCCTTGGCGGCAGTCTCGGCGTCCACCGGCCGGCCGGTGAGGAAGCCCTGCAGGTAGTCGCAGCCACAGGCCTTGAGCGCCTCGCGCTGCGCCTCGGTCTCGACGCCGACGGCGGTGACCTTGAGATCGAGCGCATGCGCCAGGCCGACGATGCCGGCGATGACCGGCCTGCCGTCCTTGTGCACTTCGGCGACCAGCGAGCGGTCGATCTTCAGCCTGTTCACCGGCAGCCGCCGCAGTCCGACCAGGCTCGAGTAGGCGGCGCCGAAGCCGTCGATCGCCACTCCCACGCCCAACTCGCGCAGCTTGCGCAGCGCCGCGAGCGCGAGGTCGGCGTTCTGCATCACGATGGGCTCGGCGACCTCGAATTCGAGCAGCGGCGGCGGCAGGCCGGATTCCCTGAGAGCGCGCGCCACGAGCTCGCTGAGCTTCGGATCGTGGAACTGGCGCGCCGAAAGGTTGACGCTGACCGGCAGGCCGCGCTCGGCGCCGATGAAGTTGCACCAGCGGCAGGCCTCGGCCAGCAGCCAGTCGCCGAGCCGCTGGATCAGGCCGGTGTCCTCCGCCAGGTGGATGAACTCCGCGGGCCCGATCACGCCGCGGCTAGGATGCTGCCAGCGCAGCAGCGCCTCGTGCGCGGCGACGCGGCCCCCCGCCGCATCCACTACCGGCTGGTAGTACACGCGCATCTCGCCCTTCAGCACCGCCTGCCGCAAGTCGCTCTCCAGCGCCAGGCGCCGCGAGGCGGCCTGGTTCATCTGCTCGGTGAAGAACTGGTAGTTGGCGCGGCCGGTCTCCTTGGCGTGGTACATGGCGGCGTCGGCGTTGCGGATCAGGCTGCCGGCGTCGCGCCCGTCGTCCGGAAACACGCTGATGCCGACCGAGGGCGTGATGTATAGCTCGCGCTCCTCGACCAGGAACGGCTGCGCCACCGTTTCCAGGATCTTGGCCGCGACATGGGCGGCATCCGAGGATCGCTTGATCTCGGGCAGCACCACCACGAACTCGTCGCCGCCGATGCGGCAGATGGTGTCCACCACGCGCAGTTGCTTCACCAGGCGCTCGGCGACTTCCTTCAGCACCAGGTCGCCCGCCGAGTGGCCGAGCGAGTCGTTGATGTTCTTGAAGCGGTCCAGGTCGACGAACATCACCGCGGTCTGCTTGCGGTTGCGCTGGCTCGCGGCGAGCGCCTGGGTGAGCCGGTCCTCCAGCAGCCGGCGGTTGGGCAGGCCGGTCAGCGCATCGTGGTCGGCGAGGTGTTGCGCGCGCCGTTCCGCCTGCCGGCGGTCGGCGATCTCGCCCTGCAAGCGCTGGTTCGCTTCCTGCAGCTCGACGGTGCGCTCGCCGACCGCGCGCTCGAGCGCGTCGCGCGAGGCTTCGAGGGATTGCCGCGCCGCCCGCTCCGCCGTGATGTCGTCGTAGATGACGATCGCGCCCTCCAGCGGGCGGTCCGGATCGATCGCCTTGGCCACGACCTTGCACCAGAACATCGAGCCGTCCTTGCGCCGCAGCTGGCGCTCGGCGACGAAGCTCTCGCCGGTGCCGAGCTGCGCATACATCGCCTCGCCCGCGGTCCTGAATTCCTCCTCGGTGCGGAACTCGATCGCAGCGCTCAGGCCGATCAGTTCGCCAGGTTCGTAGCCGAACATTTCCTCTAGGCGCGGATTGCAGCGCTGCAGGACGCGATGGCGCGCGAAACCGATGCCGATCGTGGCGTTGCTCAGGATCAGTTCCTGCTCCGCCAGCGCGCGCTGCACCCGCGCTTCGGCCTCGCGTTCCAGGGTTACGTCCTCGAAACTCCAGATCCATTCCTGGTCGCCCTCGCCCGCGTCGATGCGGCGCCCGCGCGTGCGGCACAGGAAAGTCGACCCGTCCGCGCGCTTGAAGCGCCACTCCGCGTCGTGCGTCTCGCCCGGCGCGGTCATGCCGTAGGCGAGCCGTCCGGCCTCGTTCCAGTCCGCCTCGGTCGCGAACAGCACGGCGGAGGACTGGCCGGCGAGCGTCCCGGGCGCGGCGCCGGCCATCTCCTCCAGGAAGCTGTTGCAGCGCTGGATCAGGCGGTTGCGCACGAAGGCGATGCCGACGCTGGCGTTGCCGAGGATCAGCTCCTGCTCGCGCACCATGCGCAGGACTTCGCTGTCTGCGCGCTTGCGTTCGGTAACGTCCTCGAACAGCCAGATGTGGCCCTTGGCGGGGTTGCCGGGCTCGAGCGCGCGCCCGCTGCGGCGGCACCAGAATCCGGAGCCATCCTTGCGCCGCAGCCACTGCTCGAAATCCGGCGTTTCGCCCGCGCCGAGCTGCGCGCTGTAACGGCCGCTCGAATCGGAGTCTTCGTCGGTGAAGTAATAGCCGCGCGTCGACATGCCGTTCGCCTCGCCGAGATCGAAGCCGAACAGTTCCTCGAAGCGGCGGTTGCAGCGCACGATCCTGCGCTCGCGCAGGAAGGCGATGCCGATACCGACGTTCTCGACGATCGCCTGCTGCTCGGCGAGCACGCGCTGCAACTCTTCCTCGGCCCGCTTGCGCTCGCTGATGTCCTCGTCCATCCACACCGACCCCAGCGCCGGATCGGCAAGATCGACCGCGCGGCCGGTGATGCGTGACCAGTAGGTGCTGCCGTCCTTGCGCCGGGTATTCGCTTCGGCGCTAAAAGATTCACCGCTGCGCAAGCGGCCGTAACTCGCGCCGGCAGCACGGTGGATGGCTTCGTCGGCGTAAAGGACGGTGGTCGCCTGGCCGTCCAGTTCTCCCCGCGCATAGCCATGCATCTGCTCGAAGCGGCGCGTGCAGCGCACGATGCGCCGGTCCCTGACGAAGCAGATGCCGACCGAGGCCGTGTTGAGGATCGCCTCCTGCTCGCGCAGCAGCCGCGAAACTTCGTCGGCCTGGCGCTTGCGCGCGGTGATGTCCTCGACGATCCAGACGGTGCCCATCTGCGTATCGCCCGGGCTCACCGCACTGGCGATCATCCGGCACAGGAAGGTGGAATTGTCCTTGCGGCGCACCTCCCATTCGACGTCGAGCTGGCGCCCGGAATCGAGCAGCGGGACCGCGATCCCGCCCATCGCCTCGTAACTCTCGCGCGACGGGTACACCACGTCGCCAGGCTGGCCGATCAATTCCTCGGCCTGCCAGCCGAACATCGCCGCGAACTTCGGATTGCACAGCGTGAACTTGCGGCCGCGGGTGAACGCGATGCCGATCGAAGCATTGGCGAGGATCGCCTTGTACTCGAGCTGGGCGTCGCGCGGCCGCCCGGCGTAGCCTGCGGGAGGCGATTCCACGCCCGGCGCGGGTTCGCGCGCCGCATCGCTTCCGCCCAGCGAACTGAGGTCGTTCACCGGCGCGAAAGCGAGTCGAAAAGCGCGGCGTACTCGCGCATGCGCGCCGCTGCGACCGCGCGCTGTGCGGGCGTGAGCATGCGCTCGAGATCGAGCAGCAGTTCGACGTACTCGGCGCGCGTTGCTTGCGCCGCCGCCTCGTAGGCGGGCTCGCGGCCGCTGTCCCACGCCGGCGCCCATTGCGCCAGCCGCTGCTTCGCCTCGCGCGCGCGCAGCATGGCGACGAACTCCGCCTGGCGGCGCTTGCGGTCGCGATCGCGCAGTTCGGCCGAAAACGGCGCGCGCGCGCTGTAGCGCCGCACCCGATCGGCCTGCGCCTCGCTGAGCGGGCCGAACCACTCCTCGAGCCGCTCCAGGTTGCGCTTCACCCGCCGCTTGTTGCGCTCTTCCATGGTGCCATGTACCTGCTCTTTCGCGAACTTGCGGTTTTCTTCGGCAAAGCGTTGCTCGAGACGGCTGATCTGCTCGGGGCTCAGGCGGTCGAGCAATCCCGCTGATTCGGCCGCTGCCGCGGCCAGCACCTCCCGGACCTGGACCTGCACCGAATCGTACCCCCATTCAAGGTCCTCGCGCTGGATGCCGCGCAGCATGCGCGCCGCCGCATGCTCGCCTAGCCGCGCGTACTGCGGCAAGGCCCTGGCCCGGTGCCAGGCGAGGAAGGCCGCCACGTGGCGGTCGAGCTCCTCGGACTGCTCGCCCCGGAAATCGAAGTAGTTGTTGGCCTGCCAGCGCAGGAGCACGTCGGTGTTGTCGTAGGCGAGGCGCGTGACGCTGCAGCCCTGGAGGAAAGCCAGCAGCAGAAAAACAAAAGCCCATGTTGCTTTCACCAGAAACTCTCGACGGTAATCTGGCCCGGCGTGCGGCGCCGGTTCTTGCGCAACCCCCTGGCGGCGAGCACGGCGGCGACGTCCTTCAGCATGTCGGGGTTGCCGCACAGCATGAACTGCGAGCGCTCGGGGGAGATGGGCTGGGTCATGGCTTCAAGCCGTCCATCGCGTATCGCACCCGGAATACGTCCTGCAAGAGACTCCAGATGCGTTTCCCTGCTGACAAAGCTGATGTATCTGAACTGCTTCCTGCTGGATTGCAACTCAAGAATGATTTCCTTGTAAACCAGCTCGTTGGCGCGCCGCGCCGCATGCACCAGGATCACGCGCCGGTAGCGCTGCCAGGGCGCCTCGCTGCGCAGGATCGAGAGGAACGGCGCGATGCCGGTGCCGGTGGCGACCAGCCACAGGTCCTCGGCCGGCGGCAGCTCCGACAGCACCAGGAACCCGGAAGGGTTGTCGGCGACCAGCAGCGGATCGCCCTTCTTCAGGCGCGCGAGATGGGGAGACAGCGGCCCTTCGGGCACGATCACGCCGTAGAACTCCATGACAGGATCTTCGGGCGGATTGACGAAGGAAAACGGCCGCGCGATGCGCGAGCGCGCGCCTCCCTCCCCGAGGTCGAGCGCGAGGCGCACGAACTGGCCCGCCTCGAAGGCAAGCCGCGGCGCCTCCACGCGCAGCGAGAACAGCGTCCCGGTCCAGAAGCGGTTCTCGATCACCCTGCCTTCCAGCCAGGCGCTCATTGGAGTCGGTACGGCTCCAGCCGCATGTCCTGCAGTTCGCCGCCCAGCATCACGATGGCGCCGTGGCGCCGGTTGTCGCCGGTGTCGGAGAACTCGAACGTGTATGTGCGCCGCAGCCGCAGGCGGCCCTCGTCATCGCGCGCCAGGCGCAGCCGCCCAAACTGCACCGTCTCGTCCAGCAGCTGCACGCCATAGCGTTCGCAGGCGCTGCGCCCGGCCGCCAGCGCCCGCTCGCGCGCCCGCAGGCTGTCGATCCAGAAAAAACCGCCCGCGCAGATGACCATGATGGCCGCCGCCTCCCACATCTGCACTAAGCGAATTTCACGCCAGCCCGGGCAGCCGCGGCGCGCAGCGAATTGTCCTTGCAGGCAAGCGGCAGCTTGAGACGAATGGCCAGAGTGAGGTAAGTCGCGTCGTAGGCGCTCAGCGCGTAGCTGCGGGCGAGCCCGGCAAGCGCCGCCGCGCCAGCCGTGTCGCGTTCGGTGACGATGTCCAGATCCGCGACCGCCCGCAGGGCCTCATCGACCTCGGCGGCGGGCAGCCGCTTGCGCCGTTCAAGGGTGATCAATGCATTGACGAATTCGGCCAGCCAGAGCGGCGGCACATGGACCGCCTCGCGCGTCGCCCGGTCGAGCAGACGATCGGATTCGGCGCTCGCCTGCGCCTTGACAAACCATGCCAAGGCGACGGAGGCATCCGCCACCATCGCCATCAGCGGCGCCCCTGGTCGATCAGCCTGCGGATATTCACCCCGCCGATGGCCCACTTGTCGCGCAACGCGCGGATGCGCCTGGCGGCGGCGGCGCGCCGGTCCCGGGCTGGCGCCGGCATCGGCACGATGCGCGCGACCGCCTTGCCGCGCCGAGTAATGACCACCTCGGAACCGGACTCGACGCGCTCGACGATTTCCGACAGGCGCGTCTTTGCATCATAGATGCCTACCCGTTCCATTCGGCCACTCCTGACCAGCTAACCAGATGGTCCATCGTAGCACGCTTTCAGGCGTTCCTCGAACGTGCGCGCGAAGCATCGCGCCAAAGCAGCTTGACGCCGTACTTCGCAAGTTCGCGGTCGCGCGAAACGATCGTCATCGACTCGATGAGCGCCTGGGACACCAGCATGCGGTCGAAGGGATCGCCGTGGTGCCGGGGAAGTTCCGCGACCCGGGCGGTATGCTGAAGGCTGATGCCTAGCGGCTCCACGCCCACCGCAGGCAGTGCTTGAGCCAGACCCGTCGCATCAAATTCGAGCTTGCCGAGCGCCACTTTGATCGCGATTTCCCAGGCGCTGGCAATGCTGGCGTAAACGTCGTTATCCGCGGACCGTATGGCGCGGTACGCCGCCGCCGGCAGCTTTTCCGGGGTTGTCAGATACCAGAGCAGAGCGTGCGTATCGAGAAGGAGCTTCAATCACGGCCCTCGAAGGCCGCGAGAATGTCCTCGGGAAGCGGGTCGTCCCAGCCTTTGCGGAACTTGATCTTGCCGCGCAGGACGCCGCCCAGGCGCCGCGCGCGCTTGGGCGCGTAGCCGACGAGCTTGGCCACCGCGCGGCCGTGGCGCGAGATCACCACTTCCTCGCCCGACTGGGCGCGATCCACCAGCTCGGACAGGCGGGCCTTGGCTTCGTGCAACTGGACTTTTTCCATAAGTTGGTCAGTTTAGACCAAAACTTTTGCAGCGTCATGTCTCGGGCAAAAGCTTGCGGATCAGATTGAGGAGGTCGAACGGGCTGTAGGGCTTGGCGAGATAGGCGGTCGCGCCGGCTTCCTTCGCCTTCTGCTCGTCGCCGCTCAGCGCAAACGAAGTGATGGCGACGATGGGGGTATTCGCCATCGCCGGGTCGGCGCGCAGCCGGCGCATCGCCTCGATGCCGGAGATCTTCGGCAGCTGGATGTCCATCAGGATCAAGCCGGGGCGATGTTCGAGGGCCATCGCCACCCCCGCCTCGCCATCGAAGGCCTCGATCACCTGGTAGGTCGTGCGCTTGAGCAGGTCGCGCACGATCTTGCGGTTCAATTCGTTGTCCTCGACATACAAGATGGTCTTGGCGCTCATGAGGTCCTTGCACGCAGTGGAATTTCGAAAATGAACGCAGACCCCTTGCCCGGTTCGCTCTCCACCCAGATCCGCCCGCCGTGCATCTCGATGAACTTCTTGCTGATGGACAGGCCCAGCCCGGTGCCGCCGTACTCGCTGGCGATGGTGGCGTCGGTCTGCTTGAACTCGGTGAAGAGGCTCTCGATCTTGTCCGGCGGGATGCCGATCCCGGTGTCCGCCACCTTGTATACCAGAAGCTCGCCCGTCGCCTCGACGGAAATCTCCACCTTCCCCGCCTTGGTAAACTTGAGCCAATTGCCGGCGAGGTTCATCAGGCACTGCGCGATCCGCCCGCCGTCGCCGTAGGCCAGCGGCAGGTCGTTCGAAACGCTGGCGAGGAATTCCAGCCCCTTCTCCGCCGCCAGCGGCCGCAGCGTGGAGCGCACGCTCTCCACCGTGTCCTGCACCGAGTAGTCCGAGAGCGCGAGCTCCATGCGGCCGGCCTCGATCTTGGCCAGGTCCAGCACATTGTTGATCAGGCGCAGCAAGTGCTTGCCGCTTTTCTGGATGTCCTCCAGCGGCTCCTTCATGTCGCCCGGCACGTCGCCGTAGACCTGGCCCAGGATCATCTCGTTGAAGCCGAGAATGGCGTTCAACGGCGTCCTCAGCTCGTGGCTCATGCTGGCGAGGAAGTCCGACTTGTGCCGGCTCGCCACCTCGAGCTGGCGGCCCTTTTCCTCGATCTCGCGGAACAGGCGCGCGTTCTGGATCGCCATCGCCGACTGGGTGGCGAAAGTCTTCAGCAGCTCGACCACCTCGTGCGAGAAGTTGCCGGGCGCCGTCCGGTTCACGGTGAGGGCGCCGATGATGTGGTCCTCGCGGCGCAACGGCACCACCAGCAGCGCCCGGTAACCCGCCCGGATGAGGAAATCCTTGCGCGGACTCTGGTAGCTGTCGTCGCGCATATCGGCGATTTCGGTCGGCTCCCCCGTCTCCACGGCGTGCCCGATCGCGCCCTCGCCCTTGCGCATCGGCGTCTCGCGCAGCATCTCGACGATCTCGTCGCTCAGGTTCTCGGCCGCGCGCAGGTTGAACTCCTCGGTGCGCTCGTCGTATTCGTAGATCGTGCCGCCGTCCAGGCCGGTGAGCTGCACCGCCCGCTGCACGATCGACTTCAGCACCGTCTCCAGGTCGAGCGTCGAGCTGATCGCGCGCCCGACCTCGCCCAGCGCGGTGAGCTGCTCGACCGAGCGCGACAGCGCCCCGGTGCGCGCCTCCAGCTCCTTGAAAACGCGCACGTTCTCGATGGCGATTACCGCCTGCGCGGCGAAGGTGCGCAGCAGCGCGAGCTGCTTCTCGCTCAACGGGCCGGGCGTGAGCCGCACCACGCTGATCGCGCCGATGGCAGTATCGTCGCAAATCATCGGCGCGATGGTAATCGCGCGATTGCCGGTCGCCAGAAAGTTCTCGATGCCGGCGACATACGGACCGTCGCGCGCGGCTTCGACATCCGGCACATCAATCAGCTTGCACTCGAGGATCGCTATGGCGTGCATCCGGTTCGGCGAAAGCGGAATGGGAAAACCGGACTTTAAGGCCGTGGCCTGCGCGGAGTCCTGCGTCGCGACCGCGGCCAGCCGCACCTGATTGCCCTCGGGCAGCACCGCCGCCACCGCGGCGTTGGGAAAGAGCCGCAGCCCGCTCTGCACGATCGCGTCGAACACCGGCTGCGTGTCGATCGGCGAGCCGCTGATGACCTGCAGGATTTCCGCGGTCGCCGTCTGCTGCTCGAGCGCCTCCCTGGTCTCGTTGAACAGGCGCACGTTCTCGATCGCGATCACCGCCTGGTCGGCGAAGGTCGCGAGGAGTCCGATTTGATGATCCGTGAAGGGTCCTGGATTTGCCCGGCTAACGTTGATGGTGCCGATGGCCACGCCATCGCGGATCATCGGTACCGCCAGCAAGCTCCGATAACCCCTCGCGCGAGCGGCTCCGCGTGCTTCGGGAGTGATGTCGGAATCCGTTTCCGTGTCGATACGAATTGCCGGCGCCAGCGTGTCGATTGCCCGGCCTGAATTGCGCTCGCCGATGCGGGCCGGGAAAAGGCTGCGGAGGGCCTCGTCGCCGGCCTTGTCGGTGGTCGTGAAAGCGGCAAGATGCTGTTCGTTGCCTATAACGCGGGTTACCACGCCCGACAGACCGCCCAAAAGGCGTTTCGCGCTCGCCGCAATCGCGTCGAACACAGGTTGCACGTCCGAGGGCGAACTAGCGATCACCTTGAGAATTTCCGCTGTCGCCGTCTGCCGTTCGAGCGCTTCCCTGGTCTCGTTGAACAGGCGCACGTTCTCGATCGCGATTACGGCCTGGTTTGCAAACGTCAAGATCAACTGCATTTGCTTGTCAGTCAATTTTGCATTGGGCTGCGGATGCGTGAGCCCGATCGCGCCGATCCCCACGCCTTTGTGAATCAGCGGAACCGCCACACCGGCGTGATATCTGCCGGCCCTGGCGATCTTCTGGCCGAGCTCGGTCGACTCTGTCGCCTGGCAGTCCGGCATTTCCACGACCCGGCATTCCGCAATGGCGCGCATGAGCTCCCAAGCTTCCGGGTTGAACGGAATCGGGAAAAACTCGGCGAAGAGAGTCGGATTGATATCCGCAGCGCGCGGACTCGCAGCGGCGTGCATTCGCAGCACATTCCCGTCTCGCATGTCGATCGCGGCATTCCAGGGCGGAACGAGGCGAATCGCGCTCTGGACGATCGCATCCATGACCGGCTTCACGTCCGATGGCGAGCTCGCGATCACGCCGAGAATCTCCGCGGTCGCCGTCTGCCGCTCGAGCGCCTCTTTGGTCTCGTTGAACAGGCGCACGTTCTCGATCGCGATCACCGCCTGGTCCGCGAAGGTCTTGAGCAACTCCTCGTGGTGCGCCAGGATTGGCCCGGGCTCGCCCCATGCCACGACGATGACCCCGACCGCTGCGCCCTCGCGCAACATGGGCACGCCGAGCATGCGCCGCCAGCCCACGACCCTGACCCCGCTTGGATCGTAGTCGGGGTCGAGAAACGAATCCTCGATGCGAACCACCGCCTTGGTGAGAATGACTCTGCCGGATACCTGCGAGGCATCAGGTCGCATCGGATATTTGGCCTTCAGAAAATCCAGACCCCGCGGCGATAGGCTCTCGGTGGCCATGAAATTCAACATATCGCCGTCATAGCGGAACACGTTCGCGTACATGCCCTTGCAAAGCGCGAGCGCGCTCTTCACGATGGTGTCGAACACCGGCTGGAGGTTGGTCGGCGAGCTCGTAATGACCTTGAGGATCTCCGCCGTCGCCGTCTGTCGCTCGAGCGCCTCCTTCGTCTCTCGGAACGCGCGAGCGTTCTCGATTGCGATCACGGCTTGGTCGGCGAAGCTCTTGAGCAGTCCGACCTGATGCTTCGAGAACGGCCCGGGTTCCCGGCGCGTGACGCTGATGGTGCCGATCACCTCACTTTTGCGCAGCAAGGGCACGACGATGACGCTTCGATATCCCCTTGCGCGCCCCAGCTTTTTCGACCGGGCCAGCGCGCCCGAGGCTTTTTCGGTATCGCCAATGCAGAACGGGGCGCGGGAGCGGATCGCTCGCCCATGAAAGTACGATTGTGAGAGCGAGCGAGGGTAACCGCTCTTCATTGCCCTGTCGCCGGCCTTGCTGGTAGAGGTGAGCGCTGCCAGCTCCAGTATGTCCCCCGCAATGCGCGTAACAACTGCCGAATGCCCCCCGATCACGCGCATCGCACTACGGACGATTACATCGAACACCGGCTGAACATCGGAGGGCGAGCGGGCGATGACCTTGAGGATAGCCGCCGTCGCCGCCTGCTGCGCGCGCGCCTCGGCGAGCTGCTGTTTCAGCTGGCCGACGCCGCTCTTCACGGGCGCGAGCGCGCTGCGCCGCGGGCGCGGCCGGGCGGCCGGCTTGGCTTTCCTCGGCGCCGCCATCGGCCGCTGCGGGCCTTAGCCCCGTTTCGCCTTGCGCGGCGCGGCCCGCGCGATGCGCGCGAGGAGCTTGCGCGTCCCGGCGGTCGGCGGCGCGCCGGACGACTCGTCCAGCGCCCCCAGCAGGTCCGCCAGCAGGTCGCGTCCCGTCGCCGCCGCGGCGCGCGCGTCCGCCAGGCCGAAGGGAATCGCCTCGTTGTAGTCGGCGTCGTGCCGCCCGGCCATCAGCGCGGAGAACTTTGCCGAGGTCTCGCGCGGCAAGGTGCCGGGACGCACGAAGTGCATCGCCAGCAGGCTCGCCACCGCCTTGTGGCTCGCCGCCTCGAAGCCCTTGGCGTAGAGCAGCGCTTCAGCGGCATGGAACACCGCGAAGTACATGCTCGAGACGCACTCGCGCGGATTGCGCGCCTGGTAGTTGGCGTGAAACGACCTGAGCTTGGAGTCCAGTTGCTCCAGCTTGAGCGCGACGCGCGAGCGCGCCAGCTTGTCCATGCTCAGCTTGTCCATGGCCGCCCCTCGCGTTCGACGATCTCGACGAAGCGCGTGCGCGCGCTGCCGGCGAAAATGACCGACGGTTGCAGCAGCGCGGGGTTCCCGCCCTCCAGCGCGGCCGCGGCGTCCGCCGCCGCCGCATAGATCGCGGCCCGCAGGGCACGGTCCTCGCCGCCCGCGACGAATACCGCGACGTCCAGGTCCGAGTCGGGCCGCGACGCACCGCGGATCCGGCTGCCGAACACGGCGATGCGCTCGAGGCGCGCACCGGCGAGCGAGCGCGCCCGCTCCGCAAAATCGGCGAGCAGGGCGTTTTCCAGCGGCGTGAGCTGTGCGAGGCCGGCAGTAGCGGTGCGCGCGCGCGCGGGCGGCGCGACGCGCGCGGCGCGCGGGATCGCCCAGCGCGTGCCGATCCACTGCGCGCCGGCGATCCGCCCGGCATCGAGCAGGGCGAGCACGCGCTGGCGGCTGATGCCGCGCTGGCGCGCGAACTCGCGGGTGGAGCAGAGCGGGGACTGGGCGAGCCTGGGCATCGCGCAGCGAGCCTAGCAGAGGCATTGTCAACTGACAATAGCGCCGCTTCCGCGCCACCGCCTGATCCACGGCTCCCTGAGAGTGAACCTCGACACGCTCTGGCGGGCGGTCGAGCATGACCTGCCGCGGCTCGCGCGGCAGCTGGATCGCCTGCTTGCCGGCGCGGCGAGAGGCACCCGGACGGCGGGTAAATCAGCGCCTCAATCCTCGGGCAGCAGCTTGCGGATCAGGCCGAGCAGGTCGCGCGGGCTGTAGGGCTTGGCGAGGTAGGCGGTGGCGCCGGCCTCCTTCGCCTTCTGTTCGTCGCCCGAGAGCGCGAACGAGGTGATGGCGATGATCGGCGTGTTGGCGGTGGCGGCCTCGGCGCGGAGCTTGCGCGTCGCATCGAGGCCGGAGATTTTCGGCAGCTGGATGTCCATCAGGATCAGGTCGGGGCGCTGCTCCAATGCGGCCGCCACCCCAGCCTCGCCGTCGTGCGCCTCGATCAGCTGGTAGCTGGTGCGCTTGAGCAGATCGCGCACGAGCTGGCGGTTCATCTCGTTGTCCTCGACATAGAGGATTGTCTTCCCGCTCATGACGCCACTCTAAGCGGAATTTCGAAGAGGAAGGTGGACCCCTTGCCCGGCTCGCTCTCCACCCAGATCCGCCCGCCGTGCATCTCAATGAACTTCTTGCTGATCGACAAGCCGAGGCCGGTGCCGCCGTATTCGGAGGCGATGGTGGCGTCGGACTGCTTGAACTCGGTGAAGAGGCTGGCGATCTTCTCCTGCGGGATGCCGATCCCGGTGTCCGCCACGCTGTAGCGCAGCAGGCCGTCTTTTTGCTCGACCGAGATCTCCACCTTTCCCGCCTTGGTGAATTTCAGGGAATTGCCGGCGAGGTTCATCAGGCACTGCGCGATGCGGCCGCCGTCGCCGTAGGCAAGCGGGACGTCGTCCGGAACGCTGGCGAGGAACTCCAGGCCCTTGTCCGCGGCGAGCGGTTTCAGGGTCGAGTGCACGCTCGCCACCGTGTCGTGCACCGAGTAATCCGAGAGCGCGAGCTCCATGCGGCCCGCCTCGATCTTGGCCAGGTCGAGCACGTTGTTGATCAGGCGCAGCAGGTGCTTGCCGCTCGATTGCATGTTCTCCAGCGGCGCTTTCACGTCTTCGGATACCTCGCCGTAGACCTGGTCGAGGATCATCTCGTTGAAGCCGAGGATGGCGTTCAACGGCGTGCGCAGCTCGTGGCTCATGCTGGCGAGGAACTGGGACTTGTGCTGACTGGCCTCTTCGAGCTGCCGGCCCTTCTCCGCGATCTCGCGGAACAGGCGCGCGTTCTGTATCGCCAGCGCCGATTGCGACGCGAAGGTCTTCAGCAGCTCCACCACCTCGGGCGCAAACTCGCCCGGACTGTTGCGGCTCACGGTGATCGCGCCGATCACCTGGTCCTCGCGCGCGAGCGGCACCGCGAGAATCGCCCGGTACCCCTGGCGCAGCAGCATTTCCTTGTACCGGGTCTGGTAGCTCGCATCCTCGATGTCGGGCACCTGCACCGGCGCGCGCGTCGCCGCCGCGCTGCCGACGATCCCTTCGCCCAGCCGGATCGGCATGCGGCGGTACGTCTCGACCAGCTCCTCGGGCATGTTCAGCGCAGCGCGCAGGTGAAAACTGGCGCTGCCGGCGTCGAACTCGTAAATCGAACCGGCGTCCAGTCCGGTGAGCTGCACCGCGCGCTGCACGATCGTCTTCAGCACCGTCTCCAGGTCGAGCGTCGAGCTGATCGCCTGCCCCACCTCGCGCAGCGCAGTCATCTGCTCGATGCGCTGCTGCAGCTCCTTGAACAGGCGCACATTCTCGATCGCGATCACCGCCTGGGCGGCGAAAGTCTGCATTAGCGTGAGCCGTTTTTCTCCGAGCGTGAACCCGGCCTGCGGGTGCGCAACCGAGAGCGCGCCAATGCCTTCTCCCTCACGCAATAGGGGGATTTGTGTATTTGATCGGAAACCTATCGCACGTCCCATCGCTGCGATGCGGGGCGGCGTGTCCGGGGATTGGACATCCGGGACCTCGAGCACTTTGCCCTCTGCCATCGAGCGTGCGGCAGGGCTGATCTGCGGGTCAAAAGCTATTGGATACATTCCTTCTAGATATCTGCGAACTTCGTCGGTGATTGCTGGGCCAGCCATCCCGTGCAGGCGAATCAGATCGCCTTCCCGAATGTTGAGCGCTACGGACGCAGGTGCAAGCATGCGGGCGGCGCTCTGCACGACCGCGTCAAAAACAGGCTGCACGTCGGTCGGCGAGCTGCTGATCACCTGCAAGATCTCCGCCGTCGCCGTCTGCCGCTCGAGCGCCTCCTTGGTCTCGTTGAACAGCCGCACGTTCTCGATCGCGATCACCGCCTGGTCGGCGAAGGTCGCGAGCAGCGCCATCTGCTTGTCCGACATCGCCCCCGGATTCGGTGAGGACATCGTGATCACGCCAATCGCCACGCCGTCGCGAATCAGCGGCGCCGTTGCGACGGAGCGAAAACTCAGCTGGTCGGCATGCGCCCGTGAATAGGGCGTCGCGTCCGGTCCATGCAAATCCGCCACTTGCAGTGCCTTGCATTCCAGAACGGCCCTGCCGACGAGATTGTCTCGATCCACTGGCAGAATTTCCGCGCCATGAAACTCATCCCCCATCGTGTAGCTCCACGCTCGGCGGCGTAGCCCGTCTGGTTCGACCAGACGTAGAGCGGTCTTGCGACCGAACAGCCGGTCGGCACTCTGCACGATTGCATCGAATACTGGCTGCGTGTCGGCCGGCGAGCCGCTAATCACCTTCAAGATCTCCGCCGTCGCCGTCTGCCGCTCAAGCGCCTCCTTGGTCTCGTTGAACAGCCGCACGTTCTCGATCGCGATCACCGCCTGGTCGGCGAAGGTCTTCAGGAGCGCGACCTGCTTTTCCGGTATCTTGCCCGGCTCCGGCCACGCGACGACGATGGCGCCGATCGGCGCCCGTTCCTTGAGCATCGGCACGCCGAGCATCCGCCGCCAGCCGCCTGCGGCTGCCGCCGACCGGTCGTAAGTCGGATCGGCAAGCGTGTCTTCCTGGCGGACGATGTCCGCGTTCAGGATCACCCGTCCGCTGGTCTGCCCTGGATCCGGTTCGGCGGGATACCGGTTCTTGACGGAAATCGCCTCCGGCGGCCAGTTTTCCGTCGCCTCGAGATGCAGCAGCTTACCGTCGTAGCGAAAGATCGCCGCAAGCGGGGTGTCGCAAAGGCGCACTGCGGCTTGAAGGATGGCTTCGAAGACGGGCTTTACGTCCGACGGCGAGCTTGCGATGACTTGCAAGATTTCCGCGGTCGCCGTCTGCCGCTCGAGCGCCTCACGGGTCTCGTTAAAGAGGCGCACGTTCTCGATCGCGATCACCGCCTGGTCGGCGAAGGTCTGGAGCAACGCCTTCTGCTTCTCGTTGAATCTGAAGCCCGGCATCGGGTGATTCAACCCGATGGTTCCAATGCCGACGCCTTCGCGGATCAGCGGTACTTGCGTGATGGAGCGCGTTCCGCTGGCGCGCCCCATGGCGGCTACGGGGGCCGGCACATCGGGCGCCTCGGTGTCCGGGACTTCGATGATTTTCCGCTCTGCGATCGTCCGCGAAGCCATGTTGTGGCCCGGATCGAACGGCAGCGGATAGATTCTGGCGACCACTTCCTTGAACTTCTCCTCGGAACTCAGCGGGCCCTCTACGGCTTGCAGATAGATGCGATCCCCTTCAAGCGTGTGAATGCCGGTGGCGCACGGCGCGAAAAGGCGCGCGGCGCTCTGCACGATCGCGGCGAACACTGGATGAACGTCCGTCGGGGATTCGCTGATGACTTTCAGGATCCCCGCCGTCGCCGTCTGCCGCTCGAGCGCTTCCTTGGTCTCGTTGAACAACCGCGCGTTCTCGATGGCCACTACCGCCTGGTCGGCGAAGGTCTTCAATAGCGACAGCTCCTTGTCGCTGAACTCGCCCAGCCGTTGGCGGCCGACGCTGATCGTCCCGAGGCCGCGGCCATCCTTGAGGAGCGGCACCGACGCAAGGGCATAGGACTGTTCGCCGCCAAAAATCGCGCGCGCCGCGGCACGCAGGCTTTCCGGCACGTCCGCGCCATTCAGCACGTCCGCAAAGGTCAGCGCACGGCCCGCGCGAATCGCCAGCTCGGTCATGCTCCCGGCCAGCGGTACGGGCCCGCGCGTGCGCATGCGCTGCTCGGCCTCGTCCGCATCGGCGGGCGTGGG
>Ga0247727_10010424_pt1 | contig 16473 bp, 16 predicted proteins | sample WisWelCaveWW1625_FD_202498 | JGI IMG/M metagenome (GOLD analysis project Ga0247727, IMG submission 202498) | Biofilm microbial communities from Wishing Well Cave, Virginia, United States - WW16-25 | ecosystem: Environmental > Aquatic > Deep subsurface > Groundwater > Cave microbial mat | place... | reverse complement strand
CTATATTCAAAACTCGCGCCCACTGGCCGATTCAATTGGGCGGCGCTCAATCGCCGTACGCGGTTTTCCAATGACACCTCACTCATATCCGCGCTGATTGGAAGTTCATTGCCAGTAGCGGCAGAGAAGCCGCTCGTGTGGTTCAACAAATGACGTAGGGTTATATTTGCGGATGCTTCTTCATCCGCGACCCGGAACCAGGGCAGGTAACGCTGTACGGGCGCTTCCAGCTCAACCTGACCAGCTTCGACGAGTTGCATGATGGACAGCGCCGTGAAGGCTTTGATGGTGGATGCGATCATGAATGGCGTTTGTGGAGTCACTGCCCGCCTGGACGAGTCGGCGATGCCGTAACCTTTGAGATACGCAATCTCATCACCTTGCACGATGGCGAGCGCCACGCCAGGGACGCGGGCTTCGCGCATTTGCGCTTCGATGTAAGCGTCAATGGCGGCGAAGTCAGGGTCGGTTGTCAGTAGCGGGCTGGCATGAGCTGTTGATGAGGACAGGCAGGTCAGGCATGTTAGGAGAATTATGTGGGAGGTAATTTTCATGAGGTTCATTTCAGATTTCCTTTCAATCATTCTTTGTGACCACTACCAAATATTACAGTGGATAAGGTCATATCTGGCAGTGCTGGAGGTCATAGGATAGGTCATCAATATATTTGAAATAATAATGTCTGCGCCTGCCGAACAACAGGCGCAGACATTATTTTGAGGATATAGCGTTATTCTGCCGAGGCTTGCTTTATGAGATTCGGCTTGCGCGGATGACAGGCGTAGTGAGAACAGTACGGCTTGATAGACTGAGGCGATTGCGATCCAAAAAGTAAACGATCAGCGCTACGACCACATAACCAGTCGTCATCAGGATGGCGAGGTAGGCTTCATCCATTCCATCCACGAGTTGGAAGAAGAATTTTCCGCCAAAGGTGTTGAGCGTGGTATGCCAGAGGGCGGCGAGGAACCAGCGTTGGTTGCTGCGTTGGAAAATCCATAACACAAGGAATTGAAAAGCGATGTTGCCTCCGATGCCCAACACCCAGGGCAGGTCTCCACTTAACATCAACGGAATATGCCAGAGAACGCGGATAGCAGACAGGATCAACCATGTGTTCATAAAACTATTGCGGCGTAAAAGCATCGGCGCGGCGAAAGCAGTCCAGCCCGCTTCTTCGCCGATGCCGACCATGATGAGAAAGATAATGAACATGCCTGGAAGGTCTGTCCAAATGGCGAGTTGGGAGGCGGTTGGAGGTGTCGCGCCGAGAGCATAATTGACCAATGCGACAACTGTGATAATGATGATTGGGGCTGCGATGGCGAGCGCATACCATCCAATGCCTGTGCGGAAGGTGAAGAGTCGGCGACCCCATTCCTTGAACTCAGTTCGCCCCAGACAAGCCGCGACGATGAAGGCGGCTATGACGGGTCCGAGCGGCATACCATCAGGCGTGAGTTCAGCGCCGAAGGCATAAGCGATGAAGAGCGACCATCCAAAAAGGCAGGCGAGGATGGTAAAGAACACGATGGGATATTTTCGAATCGGCAAAAGTATGGCGTTCATGGTTTCTCCTGTGTCATAAAATATGTGAAACACTAACTTTTCACATGGTACAGGATTCAAAGTCATGCGCGGTAGTGTCGGAGGTCATAAGGCGGGTCATAAATCTGGCAGGTTAAATAAAAACTTCCGAAGCGCCAACGAACGGCGGACTTCGGAAGTTTTAGACGGGCAATGTGGCGCAGGCTGGCGTCTTGCGCTGCGATTTATTTAGATACGCGCAACACGACTCCGTTCTGTGATGGGTCATGCAGAAGCAAACCCGCCTCGGTCTGATTCGACGGGATGCCTGCCGCGTCGACCCGAGCCACGACTTCATCGTACGCTTTTTGATTCGGCAAATCAATCGTGAAGTAGCGCAGACCCAACGCATCGGGCGGAGGAGGCGGCGCGCCGCGTCCCTGCCAGGTATTGAGTCCCAGATGATGGTGATATCCGCCCGCAGAGACGAACGCCGCCTGGAAGGCTTTTGCGACACCCATCACATCGAAACCGATAATGCCATGATAAAAATCCACGGCTTCATCCACATCGCGCACATGCAAATGCACATGACCGATTTTCAACTCAGGCGGCGCGGATTGATCAAGCCGATCATCCTCTTTGATGTGAGTAAATAATGCCTCTACATCCAGCGGTTCGCGCCCATCGCTCCATGAACCGTCAGCGCGGCGCGTTTCAAATTTTCCGTCTTTCATTGTAAATGTGCCGTCTTCAGGCGATTCCGCATAGAGTTCGATGCCATTGCCTTCGAGATCGTCGAGGTACGTGGTCTTGGTCATGATGTGATCCGTCGGCGAGTTGGGATATTTAATCGCAAACAGCCGCGCCACCGCGATGGCAAGTTCACGCCGATTCGGGAACAGATACGCCACATGATACAAACCTGTCACACCGCGATACTTTTTTCGATCCATTTCCTGGGTGAGTAACAGTAAATCTGCTCCTCCTGATCCCAGACCTGCCTTGTCTCCTTCGCGCCAATGGAGCTTAAAGGCCATCGCCTTCTGGTAGAACTCGATCTGGTTATCGAGATTTGCAACCGTCAGGGAGATATGTCCCATCATGGTTTTGGGGTGGATTGAAAATTCGGTTTTGTTGTCAGTTTGTGTTTGAGTCATTTTTTCTCCAGCAATTCTGAGACGCCTCAAGGATCATAAAACTTTCGTCGTTGGAGAGAGGAAACCATCCTACAGGTTGTGCACCTGATCGTGCCTCGCAGCAAGAACCTGCGGGACGTTTTGCTTATTGAGTTGTCAACGGCGCGGCGATGAACGGGACTCGGAACGGCTGGCACCAAATCACAACAGACTTGAACTGGCTCAAATCCAGATCGGCTGGGATTTCATAATTCTGGTCGCCGATATTACCTTTGAGCAATCCTAAATCAACAGAGCCGGGAATTTCGACGCCGATTGACGAAGGGACAGGATCAATCGGAACAAGATAAACATGCAACTCGGGACCGTTGTCCACTTCAAATCCTTCCAGCCGCAAAATGCGCGAGCCGTCTGACAGTTGATACACCAACGCCTGACCGCTCCCCACATGGATGATGTCGTAGAACGAGCCTTGCGCCAGCAGACTCATTTCGGCTTCGGGCATCGCCTCTTCCATGACCGTAGCTGGCTCTGCCATCGCAGTGGACATCGCCTGCGTCGCCTGCGCGCTCACATCTGCGGGCATGGCGGTGGGAAATGATTCGTCCACTTCAACGTTGATCCACAACGGCGAAAGCAGGTAATACGCGACGGGCAGACCAACAATTACGGCGAGTGCAATTCCAATATAAAGCAAATTTCGATTTTTCATTTCAATTCTCCTTCTGTTGTATACACCGTTGGTTGGGTACGAAGGTATCGAAACCAGCGATGTTCAAAAGTGCTTTTGCAACAATGGTTTCTTTTTTACTGGTGGTTTCGACGGCCTTCGCTCACTCACCAATTAGACTGTTTGACGTATCCCACTTTTACACCCAACTGCTTACGAAAAGATTAACGATGAAGGACGCGGGTGATACAATCGTGGAACATCCCCTGTAATCAGGTCAGGACATGGCAAAACCAGTCATCTTTTCAATTGACGACGACACCTCCGTATTGAATTCCATCGAGCGCGACTTGCGCGCGCACTACGGGCAGGACTATCGCATCCTGCCGATCAATCAGGCAAAAGCCGCGTTGGACTATTTGAAGAAAATGGAACAGCGCAACGAGGCCGTCGCGCTGTTTTTGGTTGACCAGCGCATGCCTGAAATGAGCGGTACGGAATTTCTCGCCGAGGCGATGAAGACCCATCCACAGGCAAAGCGCGTCCTCCTCACCGCCTATGCCGACACGCAAGCTGCTATTGAGTCCATCAACGAGGTCAGGCTTGACTATTACTTAATGAAGCCGTGGCATCCGCCCGAGGAGCGGCTGTATCCAATCCTGGATGAACTGCTCGAGGATTGGAAGGCACGCGTCCGTTTGCCGTACGACGGCATCCGCGTGGCGGGGACGTTGTGGTCGTTGTCGAGCCATCAGGTGAAGGATTTTCTCACGCGGCACCAGATTCCCTATCAATGGCTGGATATCGAAAAAAATACCAACGCGCGCAGCCTGGTGGAGGGCGTTACCGCTGAAACGAAACTTCCCGTCATCTTTTTCCCCGACGGAAAAATGTTAATCGAACCTGATTTGAGGGAACTCGCGGATAAGGTCGGTCTGCAAACGCAGGCGGGGCTTCCGTTTTACGACATCATCATCATCGGCAGCGGACCTGCGGGTCTCGCGGCGGCGGTGTATGCAGGCTCGGAGGGATACAGGTGTCTCGTCATCGAACGCGCCGCGCCAGGCGGGCAGGCAGGCTCCAGCCCCAAAATCGAAAATTATCTCGGCTTCCCGGCGGGCATCTCAGGAGACGACCTGACGCGCCGCGCGGTCTCGCAGGCGAAACGATTCGGGGTGGAAATCCTGTCGGCGCAGGAGGCAGTTCGGGTCGGAGTCAAAGAGGCGTATCGAATTGTCACGTTAAGTGATGGGGCTGAGATATCCTGTCACGCGGTCTTGATTGCCACGGGCGCGTCCTTCCACACGTTGAAGATGCCGGGCGCGGACAAACTCACAGGCGCGGGAATTTATTACGGCGCGGCGTACACCGAGGCGATGAATTACAAAGACCAGAATGTCTTTGTGGTGGGCGGCGCGAATTCCGCGGCGCAGGGCGCGATTTATCTGAGTCAGTTTGCGCGCAAGGTGACGGTGTTGATTCGCGGGCACGAACCCACCGCGTCGAAACATCTTGTGGACGCGATGCGAAGCAATGAGAAGATCGAAATTCTCACCGACACCGATTTACTCGAAGTGAAGGGCGGTAACACGCTCGAACAGATCGTCATAAAAAACACGAAGGCGAATGAAACGCAGACATGTGATGCCTCGGCGTTGTTTGTGTTCATCGGCGTTCAGCCGCAAAGTAAAATCGTTTCAGAGTTGGTGATGTGCAGCGGCAAGGGATATGTTTTCACGGGACCCGACGTAATGATGGATAAAAAGCCGCCTCAAGGCTGGACCCTCGAACGGGACCCGTTTCTATTGGAGACCTCTGTCCCTGGAATTTTCGCGGCTGGCGATGTGCGCTATGGGACGAGTCACCGCGTGGCGTCCGCTGTGGGCGAGGGCGCGATCGCGTACGCCTTGATGAAGGAGTATTTGAAGTCGTTGTGATACTCCGTTGGTCGAGTAAGGCGAAGCCCGTATCGAGACGAACAGATATCAAAAATGCTTTTGTAACAAGAATTGCTTTGCTTATATGTGGTCTCGATACGCCTTCGGGTTTCGGTACGCTCGTTTCAGTCGCTACTTAACCCTCAGGCTACTCGACCACCCATGAAAACAATGAACTTAAGTGACCTGCGCAAATCACCCCTCTTTGAAGGCTTGTCCGATTCCGAGTTACAGCAACTCATGGACAATGCCAAGCCCGTCTCATTGCGAGCGGGGGAGTACTTGATGAAGCAGGGCGACCCCGGCGATTCGGCGTACGTGGTGGTGAAGGGTGAATTCGAAGTTACCAAACAATCGGGGCAATCCGTCATCAGAATTGACGTGCGGAATCCCGGCGACGTGCTGGGCGAGATGGCGCTGCTCTCGCGCTCGCCACGCTCGGCTTCGGTGATTGCCGTCACAGATTGTGAAACCCTTTGCATTTCACAGGAAGCCTTCGAGAATTTATTGTCAACCAGTTCAACCGCCGCGCTGGCAGTGTTGCACTGGGTGATGAACCGCCTCAGCCAGAACGACGCCCTGCTCCATCAGCAGGAACGGATGGCGGCGCTGGGCACATTGAGCGCCGGGCTGGCGCACGAGTTGAACAATCCCGCCGCCGCGGCGCAGAGGAGCGCGTCGGAGTTGAACAAGGCGTTGTTGAAATGGCAGACGCTGACGCATCAAATCGAATCGGTTGCGTTCAAGGAGAATCAATCCGCGTGGTTGAATGATTTCATACAGGACGCGACGCGTCGGTTCGAGGCGCAGGTCAAACTGGAGGCGTTGGAAAAAATTGATTTGGTGGACCAACTCCAATCGTGGCTGGAGGCGAACGGAATCGAATCGGCGTGGGAGGTTGCACCCGCGATGGTCAACTTTGGGTGGAAGGTCGAGTCGCTTGAGGCGTTGAAGGCATCCGCATTTTTCAAATTATCTGTTCAGTGGCTTGGCACAAGCTGTTTGATGATGGAGTTGCTTTCGGAAGTGCAGTTGACCACGGCGCGGCTCTCGGAGCTTGTGCGCGCGATGAAGTCGTACACGTATCTCGACCAGGCGCCGTTGCTCGAAGTGGACGTGCATGAGGGCCTGGAAAATACGCTGATCATCATGCAGCACAAACTAAAACAGGGCGTGACGGTAAAACGCGAGTACTCGCCAAACCTGCCGCGCATTGAGGCGTTTGCAAGCGAACTGAATCAAGTCTGGACGAACATCATCGACAATGCCGTGGATGCGATGAACGGGAATGGCGAGATCGTTTTACGCACGTACGCGCAGGACAACCATGTGGTTGTTGAAATCGTGGATAACGGACCGGGAATTCCGGAATCCATTCTATCGCGGATCTATGAACCGTTCTTCACTACCAAGCCGCCGGGTCAGGGCACCGGGCTCGGACTGCACATCTCACACGATATCATTGCGAACCACCATCGCGGACAGTTGCTTGTGCGATCAAAGCCGGGAGAGACGGTGTTCAAGGCGGTGCTGCCGATCAAACATGAGCGCGAGGGTTCGGCGAAAAATTATGATAGATAGATACACCGTTGGTCGAGTAGGGCGGTGGGTTGAGTAGCGAAGCGCATCGAACCCAAAGCCCGTATCGAGGCCAACATGCAACAAGAGTGATATTGGATACAGGTGGTTTCGATACGGGGCGGGTTTTCCCGCCCCTACTCAACCACCGAGGTATAAATGATAAGGAGAAATCATGAACAGCGATAAAGTAATGAAGGAAATCCTTTTATCCGCGAAGACGATTGCCAGCGTCGGGTTGTCGTCGAACCCCGCAAAAGAAAGTTTCGGCATTGTGCAATATTTGAAAGACCAGGGGTATCGCATTATCCCCGTCAACCCGACAGCGACTGAGATCATGGGGGAGAAGGCGTATCCCGATCTAGCCTCCATCCCCGATAAAGTGGACGTGGTGCAAGTCTTTCGCAAACCAGAGGATGTTCCACCCGTGGTTGACGATGCGATCAAGATCGGCGCGAAGGTGGTCTGGATGCAGGAGGGAGTCGTCCATGAAGGAGCCGCACAAAAGGCGCGCGAGGGGGGCCTGCAGGTCGTCATGGACGCGTGCATGCGCGCAACGCATCGCCAATTGATTGGACCAAAGCCAATTAGTCTTTGATTGTCGAAACAATCATTCAATTACCCCAGCCGCCGTCCTCGGCGGCTGGAGGGTTATGACAAAATATCTTATTCCCTTTGAAAGCTCAATTGAATCGCGCGAGGATCACGTCCAAAGGCAAGACGTTTTGCCCAGGTAGTTGGAATGGCGCGCAGATCGCGGGCATTCATGCAGGATCGTGATTTTGTTTTCCAACTGGCAGCATTCAAGATGTGCTCGATTCGATCCGCTCCGGATTCAAGAGCCCAGCCTGCTGTGGCGAGCGCATCCGCGTTGAGATGCAGATCCATACTTACGCAGGGGCGCGTGACAAATAAAAATCCATTTACCAAACACGCGTCGTTATTCAAAAGGCTTTCAAGCAAACTGCCCCACGGGAAGTTGATGCTGATTTGTGAAGCCAATCCGTTCAATTCGTGCGGCAAAGCCTGCGCGCTGGAAATGACGAACAACGCGTTCGACAGTTTTCGCTGGGAGTTGGCGCGCAGATTCTCACGGCATGAGTCCACGCCGATGAAAAACATTTCCTTGTGTTGTTCTGCCAGTTTGCAGACGAATCTTCCGTCGCCTGTGCCGAGATCGAGCGAGATACGCTCGTAACCTGCAAGTGTTTTCTGCAATTCAGTACCATTCAGATCACGGGACAACCTGCCCCGAATCGTTTCCATGAGGAACCTCCGTTCTGTCGTTTGGTGATAAGGGAGACAGAACGGGCAGGCGGTCCACGCGCACGATAGGCTAACGCGAAGAAGCGCCATCGTCAGGCGCCATCAAGGTCATCAGGAGTCGGTTTTCTACGAGTTAGGGAAAACGCAAAACAAGCCCGTCGGGCTTTGCGAACAATGCAAGTTAGTTCAGTGAAGAGTTAACAGGGTGGTCGGGCAAGGAATTTATTCATGTTGAAAATTATAGCACCCGTTTAGAGATTGAAGATTAGAGAATTATATGGATTTACGAGATTCTCGTAATCAAAGTCCGTTTCGCTCCGGAAGTTATCAGAGCGGAGGCGACTTCTTTGGCTCTTTCAGCAGCGACCAGCGCGATCATACTGCCGCCGCGTCCTCCGCCGCTCAGTTTTGCTCCCATTGCCCCCGCGTTTCGCGCCGCTTCAACCAACCTATCGAGTTCAGGCGATGAAACTGTCATCTCTTGTAAAAGCGCATGATTCTCATCCATCAGATGACCCAGCATATCCACCCATCCCTCCTCGATGACGCGGCGCGCACTGAAAGAGATTTCGGCAACTTGATCGAACACACTTTCCCATTTCGTTTTATCTGCTTCCCACAATCTTCTTATATCACTAACAGATTCTTTTGTCGGCGCGGGGATGCCCGTATCGGTAATGACAATGGTGAATGGTCTCCCGACCTTGAAGGTTTCGACCTCACCCCCGGCCCCTCTCCTAACAGGAGAGGCGGGGGATTTAACAAAATACACGGGCATGGCATAGGTGATAACCGTGTTATCAATCCCTGAGGGTGTGCCGTGGTGCAATTTCTCGATCTCATAAACAAACATATTGACTTCTTTATCTGTCATTTGTTTATCGAGGTGAGATGACAACGCGCGAACCAAAGCGACGGAAACTGCCGCGCCGGAGCCAAGTCCGGATGCGACAGGGATGGTGGAGGAAATTCTTATCTCAAGATTTGGAAAAGGGGAAACGCGCGAGAGGAAGAGAAAGTTATGGATGACTGAAGCAATCGGATGGTCGGAGGGAAGCGTGTTCAGTTCGGCGTGAAGTTTCACGTCTGGGGCGTTGATCCAGATTCCAGCGCGGGATGCATCCAGGACTTCGACATCCGCATGAACTTGTGTGATGGGGACAGCCAGCGCGGGGCGTCCATATACCACGGCATGTTCGCCGAATAAAATGATCTTGCCGGGAGCAGAGGAGGTGGTCATTTGTCGTGGGGCGGGATGCCTGTCCTGAGCGTGCCGAAGGGCCATCCCGCCTTACGAAAGATAAAATACGGCAATCACAGCCAAACCCCATAATAACACGGTGATTTGCAAGGGGCGGTCTTTGAGCGCGACTTCGTCAGGCGCGCCCGCCGCGTGACCGGTTTGAATGAGTTGCAAATAACGTAAGATGCCATACACCACGAACGGAATCGTGAGCATCATGCTGTGATTCGCGGGTAGATTCTCCGCGAAAAATGTGTAAAGCGAATATGTGACAATGGTCATGCCGGAAACGATGGTGATGTATTGATCGAGGAGCGGAAGGGTATAACCGTCCAAAACTTTGCGATGCGAAGCCGCGCCTTGCGCGAGTAAATTCATCTCCGCGCGCCGTTTGCCAAAGCCGATGTAAAGCGAGAACAAGGTGGTGATCACGTACAACCAAGGTGAAAAACGTTCCACAGTTATCAATGCCACGCCCGCGGCAACACGCAGGACAAAGCCCGATGAGACGATGAACACATCCAGAATCGGAATGTGCTTGAGCCAGAGAGAATAAAGCAGATTGACAATGAGATATGTCGCGAGAAGTAATGAAAGGACTGGAGAAAGAAGATAGGCAAGAGGCAGGGTAATGAGCACCAGTGTAAGCGCGGCGCCCCATGCTGCGCTGATTGACAGTTTACCCGAAGCCAGCGGACGGTGTTTCTTCTCGGGATGTTTGCGGTCTGCTTCAATGTCGAAAATGTCGTTTAGCAAATACACTGCGCTCGACATCAAACAAAATAAAAAGAATCCTTCCAGCGTTCGTAAAAACGGATCGCGCAAAAACAACTGCTTATCGAACACAAGCGCGAAAAACACGAATCCGTTCTTGGTCCACTGGCGCAGGCGCATGGTTTTAAGGAGAGCGGAGAGCATGAGCGTATTTTACCTGTATTGTGTTCGGACGGGGTCTGAGACCCCGTCCGAACACAGTTACGGCGTCCACGCATTGCCGCTCATCACCAACAGGCAGAGCAGGTTCACCGAGTCTTCATAATAATCAATATGCTGATCATAGACAGCATCGTAGACGGCATTCAGCCATTCCTGCTGGGCAGGGTCGGTCATTGCCGCCACACCCATGGGCGCGATGAAGAATGTTGTGAAATAGTTGCTATTGGGCAGGGGATTTCCATCCAGGTAATATCCCGCGCGGATATTGGCAGGGTCGCCATTTGCAGAGGCTTCGATCCAGTGTGAGATTTTCTGCGCGATGGCGCGCGACGCGGCATCATTATTCAGCAGTGCATCGCTGCCCACGCGCCAGGGATCGCGCCCGGCATTGTAATTAAAGTGACCATCATCCGGACCCTCCAAAAATTCGGCGGGCGCAGGTTGCGGTGTATGCGCATCGCCTGTCAATACGATGAAATCGGGCATCAACCCGCTCTCAGGGCTGTAATTCGTCTGAATCGCGTTCATCACATTTTGACTCTGCGCGATGATATTATTCCAGATGGGATCATTCGTCGCTTTGGCATAGGCACGGAAGTTGACCGGCATAAAATCCGAGGAGCGCGGCGTGTACTGGTTGTACACCTCGCCGTTTGCGTCTGTCCAATCCCCCAGCATGGGCAGATGGCTGTCGGGTCCGATGGTCGATTCAAGAATCCCGCTGATCACCATCTCCGCATCCGCTTTGTAATTGATTCGCCCAGCGCTTCCCCATTGGGCATCTGCCAGCAACAGCCCATAGGCAATATCCGCATCGCCATCGAAGGCGCTTTGATTGCCATTTTCAGTATCGGGGATGTTCCAATCCATCAGGCGCGAGTCCGCTTCGCTGGGATGGGAGCGGACAAACTCCCACAAGCCATCGAAGATCTTCTGCGCGTCTTCATCGTATCCCGCCATGTGCGGCACGATAAACATGCCATAGCCCTGACCTTCTGAGACAGTTGTGTCGAAACCAGGTTGATCCTTGCCAAACGCGATGCGATACATCGAGTTTCCATTTGCCGATGTGCCTGCTTCGATCACAAACTCCGCCTTCCATTGATCGTAAAATGCGTGCACATCGTCATCGAGTTGCGCCTGCGAACGATGGTTCGGCAGGATACTCCCCGGAGCATAGCTCACGTGTTGGGGAAATGGACGTGTGACACCTTCAAAAGAAATCACTTCTGTTGGGCTGAGTGTAAACGACTCAACAATTATCGTTGGACCAGGAACTGGCGTGGCGGGCGGCGTTCCTGTTACCAAATTACAGGATATCAATAACAACGAGACAAAAACAAGTATTCGTTTGTTCATGGATTTCACCTGTCCGCACTTTATACCAGCAATGGATGTAAAATACCAACATGCCCAAAGTTCGTTTGGATGTATTACTCGTGGAACGTGGACTTGCCGAATCGCGCGCAAAAGCGCAAGCTCTCATCATGGCGGGACAAGTGCGCGTTGCGGATCAGGTCACGCTCAAACCGGCTACGGCAGTGCAAGCGGATTCGCATCTGACAATTGACTCCGGTCCGCGCTTCGTCTCACGCGGCGGCGAAAAACTGGACGCGGCTCTCGAATCATTCAATATTGATGTAACTGGCTTGGTCTGTGCCGATGTGGGCGCCTCCACCGGCGGATTCACCGATTGCCTGCTCCAGCGCGAGGCGGCGAAAGTATATGCCATTGATGTAGGCAAGGGCATTCTGCACTGGAAACTCCGGAACGACCCACGCGTCGTTGTGATGGAAGAAACCAACGCGCGCTTTGTCGAATCCCTGCCTGAGCAAATTGATCTCGTCACAATTGACGCGTCGTTTATTTCGTTGAAGATTTTGCTGCCGGTGGTGAAAAAGTGGACCCCCCTCCGGCTCCCCCCAAATCCAAAGGACTTGGGGGGAGTGCCCCGAAGGGGCGAGGGGGGTATCATCGCCCTCATCAAACCCCAATTCGAAGCCGGTAAAAAGGACGTCTCGCGCGGCGACGGCGTGATCCGCGACCCGGAGATTCACCGGCAAGTGCTCCTCCATGTGTTGACGTTTGCTCAAAACGAGGGATTCAGCGTCCGCGGGCTGGTGGAGAGTCCGTTGTTGGGACCGAAAGGGAACGCCGAGTTTTTGGTGTGGATGGATCAGGCTTCAAGTCCAGTGGAAAGCGATTTGGATAATTTGGTTGAGAAGGTAATCATTTCCAAATTCTAAGTTGCTGTATAATTCACTCATGGTTACTTCCAATCGCGACAACGTGGTCACTGTCTTGAAATCGAAACGCACTGCCATCAAGCGGTATGGCGTTCAATCGCTGGCTGTGTTTGGGTCTGCGGCGCGGAATCGATTACGCAAACGCAGCGACGTGGATATTCTGGTGCAATTCAACCAGCCGACGTGGGCAAATTACATCGGGCTGAAAATCTATCTGGAAGATTTGCTGGGCCGCGAAGTGGATTTGGTCACTCTTAAGGGATTAAAACCTGCCGTCCGCCCTTCCGTGGAAAAAGACCTAGTGTATGTCGTCTCGTAGTCCGCGCTTATATGTTGATGACATTCATCAGGCCTGCCGGGAAATTCTTGATTTCACGCGCGAGATTCCCAATGCGGAAGAGTTTGGAAAAGACCGCCGCACGTTCCTGGCAGTTGTCCATAGTTTGGAAGTGATCGGCGAAGCCGCGCGTCAAATGCCGCGCGGTTTCAAATCAGCGCATCCCGAAATCCCCTGGCGCGAAGTTGCCAGCTTGAGAAACGTAATTGCGCATGAATACTTTGGGTTGGATCATGAAATTATCTGGGATGTGATAAAAACGCAAATCCCAGAGTTGATCAAGAAATTCCAAAATCTGGAAATTGAATAAAGCGAGAATCAGAGCAAGGGCATTCGCGGGCTGGTGAAGAGTCCGCTATTGGGACCGAAAGGCAACGCCGAGTTTTTGGTGTGGATGGGTGTGTCCGCTAACTACGTTGAGATAAAATCATTGATAGACAACGTGTTTACCAGTTGAAATTTCATTCTTTCGTTGTAAAATAGGTCAACAATCGCGGACGCTCATTGATCAGGAGGATTCCATGGCTCAATTTCAGGTTCAAGACGATGACGAGGTCATTCTGGTTGAGTTCGCGCCTGTGGCAGGAGTAAGGGAGGTAAGCCGCTTTACCAGCCCGGCAGATATCGCAGAAAAATCAAAAGAAGCAATTGACGATGCGTTAAAAAAGATGCGCGGGATGGCGAAAAAGACGGTGAAAGCCATCCGGGAAATTCCCGCCTCTGAAAGACCGAACACGATCTCGGTTTCGTTCGGATTGAAACTGAGCGCCGAAGGCGGGGCAGTATTGGCGAAAGCAGGCTTGGAAGCAGGCATCAACGTTACCATGACTTGGACTCGCGCAATCCCAGCGCCCGCAAAACCCAAACGCAAATGACAAACGTTCGCCTGCAAAACCTGCGCGACTTCACTGTGCAGATTCGAAATGCCAACGACGAGATCGTTGGCACAGGGATTGCCGTCTCAACCGACGGCAAGATCGTGACTTGCGCGCACGTGGTCGAGAAGGCAATTGGCGCACATCCGCGCAAAGCGAACGGAGCGGAAGTTGGCGTGTACTTCCCACAAGCGCGCGGAGGGGAGGAAAAGAAACATCGCGCCACCGTTGACAAATGTTTTCCGCACCACGACGATGATATTGTTTTGCTTCAACTAACTGGGAACACTTCTCCACTTGCGCCCGAACAAATCGCTGTGCTTGGGTTGGCAGATAATTCGGAGGGGAATCCATTTCGCACATACGGCTACAGCCCAATCGGTACTTATCCAGCCAAGCGCGGTGAAGGAATAATCAAAGGAAGTATCGAGCCTCCTGAAAACCGCAATTTGCAGGTTGATCCGATTCAATTGGAGTCGCGCGATATTGCCGAGGGCATGAGTGGGGCAGCAGTGCTTGACGCAAATCGAAATCTTGTGGTGGGATTGGTTGCCGAGAGATATTATGCGGAAGACAGCGATGATGACGATATTGGCTTTGGAGTTGATTCAAAAGTATTGACTTTTGACCCATTCGACTTTGAGGTACGAGGCGAAGCACTGGGATTGCGCCCTGCGCCTGAATTTAGGTTGGACAAGGATTTACTGACTCAAGCAATCGAAATTGCTGAATATGTTCTGACCCATCGTTCCCCAGATGAGAAATTCGCCTGGCACAACGCGCCATCTGTTCTAAACGAATGGACAGGTCGCGACCATCTTCTCGAACAAATCACCTCAGATTGGAACGATTCAACAAAACACGTGACAGGCCTGATCGGCTTCGGAGGTGAAGGAAAATCTTCTCTCGCACGCAAATGGGTTGAAACTTTAAACCTTCAACCTTCCAACTTGTTAACAGGAATTTTTTGGTGGGGCTTCTACGAAAACCGTTCTGTGGATGAATTTCTCGAAGCCGCATTGAAATATATGAGCGGCGGGCGCATTGACCCGCGCCAGATTCAATCTTCAAACCTACGCGCGCAGATTATCGGCGCAATGCTAGGAACGGGACGTTATCTCTTCGTGCTGGATGGACTTGAAGTCCTGCAACATCAGGAGGGCGACCAATATGGACTCTTGCAAAGCAACGACCTGCGTGACCTGTTGACCTTCTTCGCTCGCCCCGATAATCAATCCTTCTGTCTCATTACCAGCCGCGCTCCCCTGCTTGACCTGATGGAGTACACCACCTACACCCACCGCGACGTGGGTCGGCTTTCAGTAGAAGATGGACGCACGTTGCTGAGAAAATTGGGTGTAAAAGGCAGTGACGCCGAACTCAACAAAGTCGTTACTGATTGGAATGGTCATGCTCTCACACTGAGCATCCTTGCGGCTTACCTAGCAGAACGATATGAAGGCGATATAAAACATCTTGCCGATATTCCCGTCCCAGCTGCTGATGAGCCTCGCTATGAACGCGTGCATCGTGTCTTGCGTCGTTACGATGAACATCTAACGAAGGAAGAACGAGAATTCCTGAAACTGTTCTCGGTTTTCCGTTTGCCTGTTCAAGAATCTGCGTTTGAAAAGGTTTTTCAACCATGGTTGAAAAACTTAGGGGCACGACATGTCATGCCCCTACCAGAAATTGTGAAACGTCTTGTCGGTTATCGCATTATCCGCCACGACGAACACGAGCAAACCTACACCACCCATCCTCTCATTCGCAACCACTACTTTGCGCTCTTCACCAAAGGTGATCCTAATCACGGCAAAGTTGCCCACTCACAAATCAAAGATTACTACCTCTCCATAGCGAGCCACACACCTGAATACCCCACCCTTGACGATCTCAGGCCACTTGTCGAGGTGGTACATCACGCCTGTCAAGCAGGATTAAATAATGAGGCGTTTCAGGTTTATATTCGCATCAATAAAAGACCAAATAGATATGTGCTTGGACATGAATTAGGAGCATACGAAACTGATTTAGATCTACTTCTTGAATTCTTTCCTTACAGAGATTCATCTAAAGAGTCACAGGTTTCTGGCTCTTATGAAAAAATTTGGGTATTGAATACAGTGGGTTTATGTCTGATGAATATGGGCAACTTGAATAATGCGGCATCATTTTACGAACGTGTAACACAAAGAGTTATCGAAGCAGAAAACTGGAAAGCTACTAGCACCATCTATCGAAACTTAGCAGAATTACACGCCTATCTCGGCTCACTAAAGGCAAGCGCCGAAGCCACCCGTCAGGCGCTGTTTTTTGTCCACAAAACTGAGGATAAAGACGATCAGCGAGATTCGCTTGCTTATCATGGATTGGCCCTAAGTTTACTTGGTAACTTGTCAACTGCCAGTAACGTTTTTTTAAGGGCAGAAAAATTAGCGCAGGAAACAGATCCTGGCAAAAGTTATCTTTATAGTAATCTTGGCGTATTTTGTGCTAATCACTTTCGCCGTACTGGACAACCTGATTACGCACGCCGCCTAACCCAAGCCAACCTGCAAATCTGCGAGCAAAATCATTTCATCCAAGATATTATTGACTGTCTCATAATTTGGTAAAGTTTTCTGGATGTGCTAAAACTATAGCATGTTCAAGCACAAACCGCAAACAACGAATTGGAAAGAGCAGCGTCGCTTTCATGCCTTCAAGTTGAAGAGAA
>Ga0247727_10010423_pt1 | contig 16474 bp, 18 predicted proteins | sample WisWelCaveWW1625_FD_202498 | JGI IMG/M metagenome (GOLD analysis project Ga0247727, IMG submission 202498) | Biofilm microbial communities from Wishing Well Cave, Virginia, United States - WW16-25 | ecosystem: Environmental > Aquatic > Deep subsurface > Groundwater > Cave microbial mat | place... | reverse complement strand
CGACGGAGGCGTCCCTTTTCGTACGCCGAGGAGGCCGGGCCGAGAAGGCCCGCCGCAGCCCCCGTATCGGCGCCCGCAGCCTAGACGCCCATGAAGAGGCGGTTGCCGAATGCCCTGTCCAGCTTTGACCGGAAGATCTTCTGCGCGCTCTGCTCGATGTCGTACTCGGCGCGCTTGAACTCGAAGACGCGCGTCTTCGTGTCGAAGACCGTGTAGCAGGCGCGGTTGTCGTAGTCGCGCGGCTGGCCGACCGACCCCACGGAGATGATGTACTTCCAGCCAGGCTCCAGCGAGATCTCGCGGCCCGAGACCTCCTGCACCTCGCCGGGCTTGAGGGCGAAGACCTTGCACAGGTGGGAATGCCCGATGAGCGTCAGCTGCGGGAGCGAGTCCCAGATCGGCAGGCACTCGCGCGCCTGCTCCGGCGCGAAGATGTAGTCGAACTGCTCGATGTTGACGGGCGAGCCGTGGCAGAGCAGCACGCCCTCTTCCTTGAGCGAGACGGTGTACGGAAGGTTCCGGAGCCACTCCATGTTGTCCTTCGACAACGACTCCGCGTGCATGTCGAGGGCGCGCCGCGCCGCCTCGTAGTAGTAGGAGTAGTCCATCCGACCGGCGACCGCCGCGTCGTGGTTCCCGAGGATCGTCGCGACGACCTTGTCGCGGACCATGTCCGCGCACTCGTTCGGCGAGGCGCCGTATCCCACCGTGTCGCCGAGACAGTAGAACGAGTCGATGCCCTGGTTCCGGTAGCCCTCGTAGACTGCCGAGAGCCCCTCGACGTTGGCGTGTGTGTCGCTGAAGATGCCGAGGCGCACGCGGATCCCGAGTATACGGCCGTTTGCCCACGATCGGAATGGGCCAGGAATGGGCTAGGATTCCGCTCCCTTTGACCCCCCCCCCTCGGACCTGGCGGACGCGGCGGACGCGACCGAAATCGAGCCCCCGCCGCAGATTCGCGACCTCGCGGCGGCCTGCGCCCAGTACGTCCAGCGCGCCGTGGGGACCGCGCTCGACGGGACGCCGGAAACGCTTCCACTGTTGGACCACTACCTGCGCCAGCTCGGCAAGGAGCCGCCCGGCCCGCTCTACGAGCTGGGGATGTCCGCTGCCGGAGCGTACTTCGGCGAGGTCGTCCGGCGGCGCTTCGGCTGCCGCTGGATCGCGCCGGAGAACGAGCCGTTTCACTGGCGGATCGAGTTCGTCGGCGTTTTCCTGCACTTCAACCCGGCCGCCGCGGCGCTCGAAGCGATCACCGCGCGCGAGATGGGGCTGGGCGCCTCGTTCGAGACGACCGGGGCCGATCAGGAGGCGCTGCGCCAGCTCTTCGAGTCGCTTCCACCGGTGCGCGAGCAGGACTTCTACACGCTCTCGACGCGGCTCGAGGTGCTCGAGCGGGTCGTCTCGGAGCTGACCCTGCTGGCGCGCGCGCGCGGAGATCGCGACGACTGGAACGCCGACGATTACCGGGCCGCGCTGGGCGACGAGGCCTGAGCGGGCCCTGGTTCAATCGTCCAATCGCCCGGCACGGTGACCGAGGCCGCCATCGTCACCGTGCCGCGCAGCGTCGTCGCGAACGCGGGATGGTGGCCGGCCGGCAGCCCGAGGAACCTTCCCGCTCCCCCCGGTCCGATCCAGCCGACCAGCCGGCCGCGAACGTAGAAGAGCATCGTGCGCGCGCCGGAGTTTCGAACGGTGAGCGACGAACGTTCGTCGATGGACGGCGCCCCGGAGAATCTCGCCGCCAGCTCTGCCGCCGCCTCTGCCGCGCCGGCCTGCAGCCGCAGCGGTGCCGGGACCTCGTCGCCTTCGGGCTGCGGCAGGAGCATCGTCTCGCGGCGCGACGCCTCGACCGTCCAGGCGACCGCCGGTCGTCCGGGCCAGCGGACCTCCCAGCCCCGGATCGCGCCGGTGCGCGTCGCCAGCGCCGATGTCACCGCCGCAAGGTCTGCCTGACCGACCGACGCCGCCACGAGCGGTGCCAGCGCGCCCCGCAGTATCGGATCGTCGGGCCCCGAGATCGACGCGGCGATCCGTGCGGATCCCCCGCCGTCGACGGCCACGTCGAACGCGTTGCCGCCCGCGGGACGCACGACCACTTCCTCGTCGACGGGCGCTCCCTCGACGACCTCGAGCCAGGCGCCGGACGGCGCCGGAAGGTGCCAGTACGCGTTCGATCGGATCGGGAGCGCCGCGCCGGCCGTTCCGATCCGGGTGCGTCCGCCCGCCTGTTCCACGACGAGCCGCACGGCCGCGTCCTGCTCGGAGACGCGCCGCGCTCCCGCCCCTCGATGGTCGACGCGGACGACGACCGTCACGCCTTCTTCCGGTCGAGGCAGCGGGCCCGCGTCGGGAGGCGCCGGGGTCGGGCGGGAGGCCGCGTCCTCCACTCTCGGGCCCGGCCGCGCGTCCCCGGCCGGATCCTCCCTGCCGCCGGACGGGTTCCCGCAGCAAAGGAGTGCGACCGCCAGCAGGATCGTCAACGCGCGATCTGACCCGCGAGCTGGGCCAGGACGGGATCCTCGGCCACCGCGGCCCGAAGGATCTCCCGCAGCGCGGCGATCCGCTCGGCGCCGAGAGCCGCCACCGCGGGGTCCGAGAGCGTCCGGTCCACGATGGATTCGACCGCCTGCTCGACCGTCATCGATCCGTCGCGGACCCGCCCCGCGACGTCCGCAGCGAGGTCCGGCGAAACTCGGGGAAGCTCCGCGCCCTCCAGCGAAAAGGGCTGCTTCGACTCGGGCCCCGCGACCGGTGTGGGCTCCGGGGGAATCGGCGGCACCCCTCCCGGCCCCCCCGGCGGTTTCACAGTCATGCGGACCTTGGGCTAGCAGCTTTTTCCGGCGGTCTCAAGCCCAGCGCGCCGCAGGACAGCGCTTCCTCGAGTGCGAAGACGAGCGCCTGCGCAGAAACGTCGTCGTTCGTGGCGCGGGCGGCGGCCAGCGCCTCTCGTGCCTCGCCGACGCGGCCGCGCGCGAGATGCACCTCCGCGAGCGTCGCGTGCAGCGCGGCGGACCATGGCATCCGCTGCAGCGCGCTTCTCAGGCCCGCACCGGCCTCCATGAGCCGTCCCTCGGCGAAGCGCACGTGCGCGATGCCCAGCGGCGGCGCCTCGCAGTCTGGACGGAGCGCCATCGCGATCTCGAAAGCCCCGAGCGCGTCGGCCAGTCGACGCGCCTCGAGCAGCCGGTACCCCTCCTCGCACAACTCCCGCGGACTCATCGGATGTTCCCGATCGCCGTCTTCGACGTCTCGTGCCGCGCCTTCATCACGTTCGACAGCGCCGAGAACCGCCGGTTCTCCTGGCTCATCGATTCCTGGATCTGCAGGTAGTAGAGGTTGAACTCCTGCGACTGCTTGACCACGGACGCCATGTCGCTGCCGGCCTCTGCGCCCGCACCCGCACCCGTCGCACCCGGCGCTTCGGGCGACTCGCCGGCCGCGCCCGCCACGCCCGCGGCCTCCCCGCCGCGCAGCGCCGCCGACAGCAAGGGCGCGCCGGGTACGCCGGCCGCTGCGCCGGCTGCGCCCGCGACGAGCGACTCGGCACCCGCGCGAAGAGCTTCGCGGAATCGCTCCCCGCCGTCCGGGGTCTGCCGCGCGCTCGTGAGGTCCGTCGTGATGGGTTCCGGAAGGGCTCCCGCTCTGATCTCCATGTCCGTTCTCCTTGTGAAGGCCCTGTTTGGGTCTGCCTGCGTTATCGGTCAGCCGCGAAAAAGGTTGCTTCGCTTGACGGCCGCACCCCGTCCCTCCACGCTTCCGCGGTGCCAGCGCCCCGCACGCTCCTGACGGTCGACGTCGTCTTCGACGCCGCTCACAGGCTCGGGACCGACCGCGGACCGTGCCGGGGCCTGCACGGGCACAGCTACCGGGTGCGCGTGACCGTCCGCCAGGCCGAGGGAGTGGCGTGCGATCTCGCGGGCCTGCGCGCCCTCGTCCAGGATCGCGTCTGGACGCCGCTGGACCACAGCCTGCTCAACGACACCCTCGAGGAGCCCACCGCCGAGCGCGTCGCCGGGTGGATCTGGACGACGCTGTCCGATGCGGCCCCTTCCCTGCTGGAGGTGAGCGTGTCGGAAGCGTCCGACCGGACGGTGACGCTGCGCGGGGAGAGCTAGTGCCGTCCCCCAAGCCGAGGGTCTGGACCCTCGAGGAGGCCAACGGCGCGCTGCCCGACCTCTCCTTCCGGATCGGGCGGCAGATGGTACTGCTCGCCGAGATCGAGGAGCGCCTGCGGAGCCTCGAAGCCAGCGTCGGAACGATCGACGAAGACACGCTCGCGCCCGCCGAGGACGACCCGCTGGTTCTCGGGACGCTCAAGGCCGAGCTGCGTGATCGCCTCGAGCGGTTTCGGTCCGCGTGGCGCGAGGTCGAGGAGATGGGCGTCGTCGTCAAGGACCCGCGCGTCGGCCTCATCGACTTCTACGGCGAGGTCGAGGGCGACATCGTCTTCCTGTGCTGGCAGTACGGAGAGCGGCAGGTCGGGTTCTGGCACTCCCTCGACGGCGGGTTCGCAGCGCGCCAGCCGCTGGATCCGGTTTTCCCGAAGGAGAGGGTGCTGAATTGAACGACGTGGAAGCTGCCGTCGACGCGCTCCTGCGCGCCGTGGGGCGCGATCCTCGTCGCGAACGGGAGCTCCGCGGCACGGCCAGACGAGTCGCCAAGGCGCTCCGCGAAGATCTGCTCGACGGGTACGGCCGGGACCCGAAAGGGGTGCTCGGCAAGCTGGTGCCGCAGAAGGGCGAAGCGCTGGTCTCGATCCGGGGCATCCGTTTCCACTCGATGTGCCCGCACCACCTGTTGCCGTACCGGGGCACGCTCGACCTCGTGTACCGGCCGACGCGCTGGCTCGCGGGATTCAGCGGGCTCATCCGGCTCGTCGACCTGTGGGCGCACCGGCTCATCTTGCAGGAGGAGATCACCGAAGCGGTCGCGCGGGACCTCGTCCGGCACGTGAAGGCCTCCGGCGCCGCGTGCCGCGTGGCGGCCGAGCAGGCGTGCATGATCGTGCGCGGACCCAAGCGCGACGGGACCCGCGTCGTCTCCTTCCACTTCGCCGGCGACCTCCCCCGGAAAGAGGCGCTCGCCGCGCTCGGTGCGGAGATTTGAAGCTCTCGGGCCAGGTCGCGCTCGTAACGGGCGGGGGCCGCGGGATCGGACGGGCGATCTGCCTCGCGCTCGCTCGCGAGGGAGCGGCCGTGGGCGCCCTTGCCCGGACGGGACGCGAGATCGAGGAAACGGTCCAGCTCGTCCGCGAGGCCGGGGGCACCGCGGCGGCGACCCGGGCGGACGTCGGGCGCGTGGACGACGTCGATCGGTCGGTCCGGATGATCGAGGCGTCGCTCGGCCCGATCGGCCTGCTCGTGAACGATGCGGGTATCGTCGCGAGGGGCCGCCTCGACGAGACGGACCCCGCGACCTGGGACGCCGTCCTCGCGACCAACCTGAAGGGCGCGTTCCTCTGTGCGCGCGCGGTCCTGCCCGGAATGCGCGCCCGCAGGAGCGGTCGGATCGTGAACGTCTCGTCGATCTCGGGGCGCCTCGGAACCGCTGGCCTGACCGCATACTGCGCGTCGAAGTGGGGGCTCGTGGGGCTGACCAAGGCGCTGGCCGAAGAAGTCCGGGGCGAGGGAATCCAGGTCAACGTCGTCTGCCCGGGATCGGTGGACACGGCGATGCTCCGGCAGGGACTCCCGGGCGCGAAACCCGACATGACCGCGGACGACGTCGCCCGGGTCGTCGGGTTCCTGCTGGCGGATGCGCCCGCAGCGATGACGGGCGCCGTCGTGGACGTGTGGGGATGAACGCGGACCTGCACATCGCGCCCGAGAGCCTCGACCGGCTCCCGCTCTTCCCGCTCCCGTCCGCCGTGTGGTTTCCCTCGACGCCGCTCGCCCTGCACGTCTTCGAACCGCGCTACCGAGCCCTCGTCATCGACTGCCTCGCCGGCGATCGGGCCCTCGCCGTTCCGCTGCTGCGGCCGGGGTACGAGGAGCAGTACGACGGCGCGCCGGACTTCTTTCCCGTGGCCGGCGTCGGCAAGATCCTCAAGGAGCAGGCGCTCCCCGGCGGGCGATGGAACGTCCTTCTCGCAGGCGTCCTGCGCGTCCGCCTCCACGAGGTGCCGAGCGGATCGTCGTACCGGACCGCCCGGGCGGAGCCTCTGGATGATGTGTATCCAGCTCGCGGGCCGGAGGCGCTGCGAGGCGAGGTCGCGACGCTCCTTTCGGCGGTCTCGCCCATCGTCGCGTTCGCGCGCCGGACGGACGAGCGCTTCTCGCTGGGGATCGACGCCGGCATGTCGCCCGGCCGGATCGCGGACCTGTGCGCGCACCGGCTCCTGACGGAAACGAACGTCCGTCAGGAGATCCTCGAGACGCTCGACGTGCGCGTGCGGATCGCCCGGGTCACGACGGAGATCTCGGCCCGGCTCGCGACCATGCCGGGAACGGGCACCTTGCAGTAGGCGCTCGCCCTGCGGGCTCGCGCGAGGGAGAAGCTCGCTTCGCTCGCTGAGGGAGCACTCGCTTTGCTCGTGAGGGAGAAGCTCGCTGGCGCTCGCTGAGGGAGCACTCGCTTCGCTCGTGAGGGGTTCGCGCTTGACGCTGCGGATCGTGCTACCCATAATCCAGCGTCCTTGAAATGAGCACGGCACGACAGCCCGATTGCCAGAGCGGTTTCGTCCGCTTCGCGGAGAGCGAAATCCCTACGGATCACGGCATCTTCCGGGTGCTGGTGTACCGCTGCGCCACCAGCGAGGACGAGCAAGTCGCAGTCGTGCGCGGGGACGTCGCGGGACTCGAATCGGTGCTGTGTCGCGTGCACTCCGAGTGCTTCACGGGAGAGACGCTCGGCTCCCTTCGTTGTGACTGCCGCGGCCAGCTCGACCACGCGTTCGAGGCGATTGCGCGGGAGGGCGCCGGAGTGATCGTCTACCTGCGCCAGGAGGGCCGAGGGATCGGGCTCGGCAACAAGATCCGCGCCTACGCGCTGCAGGACCACGGCGACGACACGGTCGACGCCAACCTGAAGCTCGGATTCCCCGCCGATGCGCGCCGCTACGACACGGCGGCGACGATCCTGCGCGACCTGGGCGTCGGCTCGGTGCGCCTGCTGACGAACAACCCCGAGAAGGTCCGGGCCCTCGTCGCCGCCGGCATCCCCGTCGCCGGCCGCCTCCCCATCCGCGTGGAGCCCACCGAAACGAACGCCGCGTACCTGAAGACGAAGCGGGATCGCCTCGGGCACCTGCTGTAGGGGCGAGGCCCTGCGGGCCTCGCCGAGGGAGAAGCTCGCTTCGCTCGCTGAGGGACAAGCTCGCTTCGCTCGCTGAGGCTTCTTCGTCGAGGTGCAAGCGGAGCGTGTTCCCTCAGCGAGCGCAGCGAGCTTGTCCCTCAGCGAGCGCAGCGAGCTTCTATCCACCAGCCAGAAGAATGTCCCGGAACGTCACCACGACGAGCAGCCCTAGCAGGAACACCAGGCCGATCGCGTGCACTGCGTACTCGAACTTCGGAGAGACGCGGCGCCGCACGAGCGCCTCGTAGCCCAGGAAGACGAGCCGGCCGCCGTCGAGGGCGGGGAGCGGCAGGAAGTTGAGGCCGAAGAGGCCGATCGACAGGCCCGCGACGAACAGGAGGATCTCGCGCGCTCCGCGGTCCACGTGCTCGCCGGCCATCTCCACTATGCCCACCGGGCCCATGAAGTCGGCGTGGCCGTCCCCGAAGAGGGCGCTGCCTATCTGCCAGAAGAGCGCGAGGGTCGCGATCCCTGCGTGTGCGAAGCCGGTGCCGATCGCGCCCGCGAACGACTTGTACTCGTACTCCGTCTTCGGACCGATCCCGACGAGCCATCGGTCGCTGCGCGCGTCGGGTCGCCCCGTGACGACGAACTCGCGAACGGCGCCGCCACGCGTCACGCGGATCCGCATCGGCCGGCCCTTGCTGGTTCCGGTCGCCTTCGCGAGGGCCTCCCAGGTCGGCACTTCGCGCCCGTCGATGGACAGCACGCGGTCGCCGGGACGCAGCCCGGCCTGGTAGGCCGGCTTGCCCTGCGGAACGTCGCCGAGCAGCGGGTCGTCCGAGGGGTGCGGGAATCCGATGCCGTAGAGCACGGCGAACGCGACCGCGGCCGTCAGGAAGTTCGTGAGCGGTCCCGCGGCGATCACCCCCAGCCGCGCGAGCACGGACTTCTGATCGTAGCGCGCCGGATCCGGCGCAGCTTCCGGGTGTGACGGGCGGTCCGACGGGTCCATCCCGGCGATCTGGACGTACCCGCCGAGCGGGATCGCCGAGATCTGGAAGGTCGTCTCGCTCCCCTTCGGCTGCCACTTGACGACGGCGGGTCCGAACCCGACCGAGAAACGCACGACGCGCATCCGGGTCCAGCGCGCGACCAGGTAGTGGCCGGCCTCGTGCAGCAGGATCAGGATACCGACGATCAGCGCCGCGAAGACGTAGGACACGCGCGTGGAGTATAGCGCCACGGCCCTCCTTGCCACCGTGCCGGGTGGAATCCAGAATCCACCCGTTGGGCGTCCGCCGCCTCCTGGCCCTCGCGGTCCTTCCGGCGCTCCTGGCGACGGACGCCGGTGCGGTGCCCGTCCTGCACGAGTACGTCCCGGGCCTCGCCGACGCGCCGACCCAGGTCGTCGGCGCCGGGGCGGCCGGCGAGAACCCATCCGCGATCGTCGTCGGGAGCGAGCCGGTCCCGGAGCCCGAGGCTCCGCCGACCCTGCCGACCCACGGCGCGGCCGACTTGAACGGCCACAACTACTCGTTCACGCCCGATCTCGTGACTCGGCTGGATGAGCAACTGAAGTACCAGGAGGAGTTCACCCCTTCGATCGTCCCGTTCAAGCGCTCGAAGGTCCTCGACACGATCGAGATGCCCGGATACCGGCTCGTCGTCGGCGACCGCGCCTTCACCGACCTGCCTGTCGTCGGGACCGGCGAATCGACGCCGCACAGGGACCTCTTCTGGGTGACCCTCCGGCTCGAGCTCGGGGCCGGGCCGGTGCCGATTCCATCGGCCTCCCCGGACGCCCGGATCCTCTCCTACCGCGCAAACCCCGCGACGCCGCTGGTGTTCATGCGGGACGGCGCAGACAACCTGTACGTCCGCGGAACGGACCCCCGGCCGCGGGGCGCACCACTCGTCGTGCGCGTGACGCTCCTGACGGACGCGTCCGCCGCGTACTTCGGCGCGGAGCTGCCGGCGGACCTGAGCGTCTCCGACCTGCCGCCGCCGGCGATCCCCGACGCGGTCCGGAGGGCCGGGCTCGAAGTTGCCCGCGCGCTCGCGATCTCGGCGTCGCTTTCGGTCCGCGAGGCGCTTGCCCGCTTGACGGGGCACTTCCGGTCGTTCGAGGAGGCCGACGAGGCGCTCGTCGTCCACGGCGACATCTACAAGGACCTCGCGCTCGGACGGCGCGGCGTCTGCCGGCACCGCTCGTTCGCGTTCATGGTCACGGCCAACGCGCTCGGGATCCGGACGCGCTACGTGGAGAACGACGCCCACGCCTTCGTCGAGGTCCTGTTGCCCGACCAGGGCTGGATGCGCATCGACCTCGGCGGCGCGGCCGCGGGGATCGAGATCGAGAACGCGGCCGACCGCCCGCGGCACGAGCCGAGGCGCCCCGACGACCTGCCGCAGCCGGAGGCCTATCGGCGCAGCTACTCGCTCCTCGCGGCGCCGGGCGTCTCCGGAGAGCCGCGGCCCGTGGATCGCGGCTCGATCCCGACGCCCGTCCCGACCGACGCCGCGGGCCCCGCCGAGGGACAGGTGGACCCGACCGCGCTTCCCGGAGGGCCGCGGACCGCGGCGGGCGCCGCGCCGGCAGGCCGCGGCGGAGCGCAGGCCCCTGCGGGCCCACGGCTGGAGCCGACCGAGACGCGCATCGTCGACGCCGCCAGGCGCGCACGTCGCGGGACGGCGATCGGCGTCGCCGGCCTCGTGCGCGGGTCCGAGGGACCCTTGCCCGGCATGCTCGTCGAGGTCTTCCTCTCGCTCGACGGCCAAACGCGCCGCCAGCTGCTCGGCCGACAGGTCACCGGTCCAGACGGCCGCTTCGCGGGCGAATTCCTCCTCCCCGCCGACCTCGAGCCGCGCAGCTACCACATCCTCGCCGGCACGCCCGGAGACGCCGCGCACGCACCCAGCCAGAGCCCGCCGTGAACCCGCAAATTCGACGCGCGCGGAAGCGCGCATCCTCTCGGGCCTACGGCCCGCACCCGGTCGGGTCGGGCGTGCATTGCGGGGTCGGGCCGTGACGCCGCTGCGAGTAGCGCTCTGCCAGCTCGACCCGGTGGTGGGGGACGTCGCCGGAAACCGGGACCGGGTCGGCCGCGCCGCTTCCGAGGCGCGGAGCAAGGGAGCGGACCTCGCCGTCTTTCCCGAGCTGGTCCTGACCGGCTATCCGCCGAAGGATCTGCTCGAGCGGCCCGCGTTCGTCGCCGCCAACCTGGAGGCGAAGGACGCGCTCGCGCGCGAGGCGACGAATGGCCTGGCCATCCTTCTCGGATTTGCGGACCGCCGCGACGCGCCCGTCGGTCGCCGGCTCTTCAACGGCGCCGCGCTCCTGGCGGACGGCAAGGTGCAGAGCGTCCACCACAAGCGGCTGCTCCCGACCTACGACGTCTTCGACGAGCACCGCTGGTTCGAGCCCGCGACGTCTCTGGCGCCCGCGACGCTCGGCGGTCGCAGCCTCGGCGTCACGATCTGCGAGGACATCTGGAACGACCTGGACTTCTGGCCCGAGCGTCTCTACCCGATCGATCCGCTCGAGTCGCTCGCCCCCGGCTCGGAGGTCCTGGTCAACCTCTCCGCCTCGCCGTTCACGCTCCCGAAGCGGCACCTGCGCCCGAAGATGCTCGCGGGCGCGGCGGCGCGTCACGGGCGCCCCCTCGTCTTCGTGAACCAGGTCGGCGGAAACGACGAGCTGGTCTTCGACGGCTGCTCCGCCGTGTACGACGCCGAGGGCAGGCTGCTGTGCCGCGCCCGCGAGTTCGCGGAGGATCTCGTCGTCTGCGATCTTCCTGGGACCGGAGAGATCCGGGAAACCGCCGGCAGCGACGACGCGGCGGCCTACGCTGCGCTCGTCCTGGGCGTCCGCGACTACGCGGCGAAGTGCGGTTTCCGGACCGCGGTCGTGGGCCTGTCCGGCGGAATCGACTCGGCCCTGACCGCCTGCATCGCCGCGGACGCCCTCGGGGCCGACAGGCTCACCTGCGTGTCGATGCCGTCGCCGTACTCTTCGAAGGGATCGATCGACGACGCCCGGGCCCTCGCCGACGCGCTCGGCGCGCGCTTCGTCACGATCCCGATCGGCGAGGTGTTCGCAGAGCTGTGCCGCACGCTCTCCGGGGTCTTCGAGGGGCGGCCCGAGGACGTGACGGAGGAAAACCTGCAGGCGCGCGTCCGCGGGACGATGCTCATGGCGATCTCCAACAAGTTCGGGCCGCTGCTCCTGACGACGGGCAACAAGAGCGAGCTGGCGGTCGGGTACTGCACGCTCTACGGCGACATGTGCGGCGGCCTCGCCGTCATCTCCGACGTGCCGAAGACGATGGTCTACGCGCTCGCACGCCACGCGAACGCGCGGGCCGCGCGCATCCCCGAGGCGACCTTCACCAAGGCCCCGTCGGCCGAGCTGCGTCCGGACCAGACCGATCAGGACACCCTGCCGCCCTACGCCGTCCTCGACCGGATCCTCGAGGCCTACGTGGAGCGCGGCCTGTCGCCGGCCGAGATCGCGGGCGAGGGCAACGACGTGGACGTCGTCGCCCGCGTCGTGGGCATGGTCGATCGCAGCGAGTACAAGCGCCGCCAGGCGGCGCCCGGGATCATCCTCACCTCGAAGGCATTCGGTCCGGGGAGGAGAATGCCGATCGCGAGAGGCGGGGGAGGCTGACACCGGGTCGCTGCAGGGCCAAGGAATTCGACACGGAGACACGGAGAGACGGAGAAAAACCACGGAGACCTTTTTTTTTCTCCGTGCGCTTTTCTCCGTGCCTCCGTGCCTCCGTGTCGAATTCCTTGGCCTCCCAGGGGCCCGGGGACGGACCTGGCCGTGTCGAACTGCCTCTCTCGTCTTACTCGTCTTACTCGTCTTACTCGTCTTACTCGCAGTACCCGACCCGCACGCCTGCCGGCGTCTCGAAGCCCTGGCCCACGCAGTCGAGACCGCCGTCGCAGGCGGGTGTGCCGCCGTCGGCGTCCGCGCAGTACTGCTTGCAGACAGCCGCGCCATCGGGGCCGTCGCACTGGAAACCCTGCTGGCAGTCGTTCAGGTACGTGCAGGCGTCGCCCTGGCCGCCGGCCCCGGCGCCGCCACAATCGAAGACGCCGTTGTCGCGGACGACGAAGCACACCTCGCCGCCCTCGCAGCCGCTCTGCTCGAGCACGTCGCAGTTCGCCGGGATCTTGCAGACGTTGCCGATCTCGGTGGTCCCGTCCGAGCCGACCACGACGGCACTGCAGACGGCCTCGTACTCGTCGCACTCGGCGCCTGCGCCGGGCGTGCACCAGCGGCTGCAGACGCCCTGATGGCAGTAGTGCAGACGCGCGCACTCCTCGGTGTTCCCGCAGGTGTCTCCCTGCACGCCCGTTCCGACGGCGACGCACGAGCGGCCGTTCGACATGTCCGTGGTGCAGTTCTCGTCCTCGGCGCAGCCCTCGCCCGTCAGCAGGTCGCAGTCGCCGCCGCCGGTGTCCGTGTCGCCGTCGGTGTCGGCGTCCGTGTCGGCGTCCGTATCGCCGTCCGTATCGCCGTCGGTGTCGCCGTCGCCGCCGTCCGAGAAGCTGCTGCCGCTGTCGCATCCGGCCAGAAGGGTCCAGATGCCAAGAAAGGTCATCACGCGCATGTCCCCGCTCCTCCACGCTCTAGGTAGGAGAAGCAGGAGAATCTGTCAAACGGGAGTGCCTCAGGGAGGGAAGGACTTCGGGAAGCTAAGCGGGGGTGCAGATGCCGACAGGCATGCTGTCGTCCGGCGTCCTGTACGCCTGCCCGGCGCAGGTGTCGCCGTCCGTGCAATCCGAGTCGCCAATGTCGGGGTTGCAGAACGCCGCGCAGACGTTTCGCGCGCCGATGGTCACGCAGCTGAAGCCCGACGCGCAGTCGTTGGTGAAGATGCAGACCGTGTCACGCACGCCGTCGCCCGCGGTGGCGCAGTCCGTGATCCCGCTCACCCGCATGACGTAGCAGCCTTCTCCCGCGTCGCAGCCTTCCTGAGTGACCTCGTTGCACTGGGCCGGCGTGTCGCAGATCAGTCCCAGTTCGCCGCCTGCACCGTCTCCGAGGGAGGTCGAGCAGATGGCGGGGGCCGGGCAGTCCCCGTCGTGCGCGGTGGCGTCGTTGAACGGCGGTTCGAGGTCGCACCAGTGCGCACACACGCCACCGGCGCCCGCGCTGACACAGGCATACCCGCACCCGCAGTCGGTATCGACGGCGCAGGTGTCGTCCTGCTCGCCGACTCCGCCCGCCAGACAGGTCCTCGCTGCCCCGTCCACGTAGCAGCACTCGCCGTCCGTGCATCCCCCGCCGCTGTCGTCGATCGGATCGCACTCGCCCGGGCCCGTGTCGGATTCGGTGCCGGTGCCGGTGCCCGAATCGGTGTCGGTGTCCGTGTCCGCGTCCGAACCCGTGTCGGTGTCCGTGTCCGCGTCCGTGTCGACGTCCGCGTCCCCGTCGCTGTTGCCCGTGGTCGCGGTGCACCCCGTCAGCGCCATCGCAAGTCCCGCCCAAAGCCCAAATCGCATCTTTTCCATGCCGTCAGCCTCCAAGTGGAAAGGGTAGCACGGCGTTGGACGACGGGAAGGGGGAGAAAATGCAGGGGGGACCAGGCCGCAGCCCTAGTTGGCGCGGGTCTCCGTCCCCCGCGTCGCCTCGGTCTTGAGCGAGTACGACAGGGCTTCCTGCACGAATCGGGCGAACAGCGGGTGCGGCGCCATGGGGCGGGACTTCAGCTCCGGGTGGAACTGGCAGCCGAGGAAGTACGGGTGGCCCCGCAGCTCCACGATCTCGACGAGCCGGCGATCCGGCGACAGGCCGGAGAGCACCAGCCCGGATGCCGCGAGGGTGTCCCGGTAGGCGTTGTTCACCTCGTAGCGGTGCCGGTGCCGCTCCTCGATCTCGGTTTTTCCATAAATGTCGGCCGCCTTGCTGGCCGGTGCGAGCGCGCAGGGATAGGAGCCGAGGCGCATGGTCCCGCCCTTTTCGACGACGCCCTGCTGCGCGGCCATCAGATCGATCACCGGGTGCGGGGTCTCGGCGTCGAACTCCGAGGAGTTCGCCCGATCCAGCTTGCACAGGTGCCGTGCGATCTCGATCACGGCCACCTGCATTCCCAGGCAGATCCCGAAGTAGGGGATGCCGCGCTCGCGCGCGAACGTGACGGCCTGGATCTTCCCCTCGATCCCCCGATCGCCGAAGCCCCCTGGTACGAGGATGCCGTCCGCCTCTCCCAGCGCGGAGGCCGGCCCGTCCTTCTCGATCTCCTCCGAGTCGACGTACCGCAGCTCGAGCGCGCAGTCGTTCGACAGCCCCCCGTGCATCAGCGCCTCGTGCAGGGACTTGTACGCGTCCTTCAGATGGACGTACTTGCCGACGATCGCGATCACCACGGGCCCGAACTTCGGGGAGCGCAGGCGATCGACGATCCGGCGCCACTCGGTCAGCTCCGCCGGCCGGGACCAGATGTTCATGATCTCGGCGAGCTTGTCGTCGAGGCCCTCCTGCCGGAAGCGGATCGGCAGCTCGTAGATGTGCTTCACGTCCGGCGCGGAGATGACGCACTCGGGGGGCAACGACGAGAAGAGGGCGATCTTCTCCTTGACCGCACGGGAGAGCGCCTCCTTCGCGCGGCAGAGCAGGACGTCGGGCTGCAGGCCGAGGGCGCGCAGCTCGCGGACGGAGTGCTGCGTCGGCTTCGTCTTGATCTCGCCGGCCGCCTCGATGTAGGGCACGAGCGTCACGTGCACGCCGACGGAGTTCTGCGGGCCGAGCTCGATGCGCATCTGGCGGACGGCCTCGAGGAACGGCAGGGACTCGATGTCGCCGACGGTGCCGCCGATCTCGACGATCGCGACGTCCACGTCCTCGGCGGCGGCCTTGATTCGCGCCTTGATCTCGTCGGTGATGTGCGGGATCACCTGCACGGTCGATCCGAGGTACTCGCCGCGGCGCTCCTTCGAGATCACCGCGTGGTAGACCTTTCCGGTCGTCACGTTGTTGCGGTCGCTCATCCGCGCGGTCGTGAATCGCTCGTAGTGGCCGATGTCGAGGTCGGTCTCCGCGCCGTCGTCCGTGACGAAGACCTCGCCGTGCTGGTACGGGCTCATCGTTCCCGGGTCGACGTTGATGTACGGGTCGAGCTTGATGAGCGTGATCTTCAGCCCGCGGCTTTCCATCAGCGCGCCGATCGACGAGGAGGCGAGCCCCTTGCCGATCGAGCTGACCACGCCACCCGTGACGAAGACGAACTTCGTTCTCTTGGGCTGCATGGAGCCCTGGTTTGCCCGAGGGGTCGACCGAAGTCAACGGATTGAGTCATGGGACCGTCGCGCGTGGAGCGCGGCGATGCGCTATCCTTTCGGTGTGCGCCGTGCCTCGCGGCTGATTCCGTTGTTGGCGGCCCTGGGGGTCGCCTCGGACGCGGGGGCGGGGGAGCCGATCGAGGGGGTCCTGCGGATCCTGCAGCGCATCCGGGCGCCGACGGGGCACTTCGGGCCGGCCGTCCCGCGCTTCTTCGGGTCGGGCTTCGACGACGAGGCCGTCGGTGTGACCATCCGCTTCGCCTCCGCGCCGACGCCGCACGACCTCGACGTGCTCGAGGACACGATCGACACCGAGGACCGCGACTGGTCCCTGCCGCGGATGTCGGGGTTCCCGATCCAGCAGTTCCGGACCGTCTCGGCCGTCGTCCCCTGGGAGCGGCTCGACGCCGTCGCGGCGATGGCCGGCGTCTCCCGGATCGACATCGGGCGGCGTCCCGGCGCGCTGCACCCGATGGACCTGTCGGTTCCGGAGGTCGGGGCCCCCGACGCGTGGGAGCGCACCGATCCGCTCGGAAACCGTGCGACCGGCGCGATCGACACCGACGGAGATCCGGACGACCCGACGCCGATCGAGCGACGGATGGTCGTCGCGGACATCGACAGCGGGATCGACGTCTTCCATCCGATGTTCTTTCACCTCGCGCCTCCGATCGAGTGCATTCCCGTCGGCGACGGCACCAGCCCCACCACCTTCGAAGGAGTCGAGGTCACGTTCACGAACCAGGACGGCGTCCGGGTCCTCGGCGGCGGCAGCGAGGGCATCGACGGCCGCTTCGACCCGGCGACGGACTGGCTCTTCATCGACGGATGGCGCGCGCCCGAGGCATTCCCGGTCCTGGACATCCTCCACGAATCACGCGACTTCGGCGGCGCGGGCGGGTTCACGGAGGCACACCGGACCTACGGCGAGCCGATCTTCGTC
>Ga0247727_10010422_pt1 | contig 16478 bp, 15 predicted proteins | sample WisWelCaveWW1625_FD_202498 | JGI IMG/M metagenome (GOLD analysis project Ga0247727, IMG submission 202498) | Biofilm microbial communities from Wishing Well Cave, Virginia, United States - WW16-25 | ecosystem: Environmental > Aquatic > Deep subsurface > Groundwater > Cave microbial mat | place... | reverse complement strand
AGCTCTCGAGCAACCGGCTGTACCCGGCGAGCCCGTTCGTATCCGAGGAGAACGACGATCGCCCCGAGCTCGTGCCGCTCTCGGGTCTCGTGGACGCGTTCGCCACCATCCAGACGAACGTGTATGCGAGGGCTGCGATCGCGAGTCCCAGCCCGACGCGCGCCAAGATGCCGTGTCGTCGCGTCGCGCCCGACGCGCCCTCCGGAACATCGGTCGCGTCAGTCACGGCGTGCGGCCCGGACGACCTCGGGCCACGCCCGGCGAGCGTCGCCGCTGTCGTCGGGATCCGCGACGGCCTCGCCGTATGCGATGCGATCGAACGTGTCGGCCAGCTCGTCGAAGCGGGGCTGATGGAGGGCCGTGCGCACGTCCTGGTTGCCGAGTCCCGGCCGGTATCGGATTGCGTGCGCCTCGCGATCGAGCCGGAGCAGGCCGGCACGGAATCGCAAGCGGACCGCGAGCGCATGATCGCCGCGCGCCTCGGCTTCGGACGCGGCGTGCTCGAGGTCGCGGTGGTCCTCCGCGCCGCGCCCCTGCGGGCGGCTCGCCGCCTCGGGTTTGGCGACCAACCTGCGCCGCGCCGCCCGCACGACGAGCCAGATCGCGCCCAGCGCGAGCAGGGCGACGAGGAGCCACGCGACCGGATCCGGCAGCCACTCGAAGAGCAGCTCGAACAGCCGTGCAAAGGGACGGGCGAGCAATCGCAGCCCATCGGCGATCCACTCGAGGAGCCCTCGCAATGGCCGGGGCGGGTCCTTCGGACCGAGCCCATCGACGATGTCGCGCGCCCGGTCTCGCGCCTCGTCGGGATCGACCGCGTTCAACCTGGCGATGGCGGACCACCCCATTGTGGGGGCGGCGGTGGTGGCGGCGGCACGAGCGGCGGCGCGGGCGGCGGCGGCGCACCGTGCGCAGGTCCGGCGCGGTCCATAGGGACGGTCGTCCCGAGCGAGCGCGCGAGGACCTGCACGTCGAAGCCCTCGTGGCGGACACGCAGGTCGACGTACAGGACGACGGTCACGATCGCCGCGAACGGCTGCGTGAGGAGACCGGTCACGACCCCCGCGACGCCGCTCGCGACGACGCTGCGAGTCAAGTCATCGGGGTCGACCGATCCGAAGAGACCGCCACCTCCGCCGAAGATGAGGTTGAGCGGGATGCTGATGATCTGGCTCGCGATCGACGTGATGAGCAAGACGAGCAACAGCAGCCCGAACGTCGGCCACCAACGGGGCCGGATCAGCCGCAGCGATCGGCCGAGCGCGCCGCTCGGGCCCGCGCCCTCCATGATCAGCGCCGGTGCTGCGACCGTCCATGCGACATAGAGGAACACTCCGGGGAGCAGGCACGCGAGCGTGCCGCCGAGAACACCGAGCGCGAACAGGATCGTCATGCCAAGGAGAGGAAAGAAACGCGTCAACGCCGCGCGCAGCGAGGCACCGACATCGGGTCGCTCGCCGTCGACGTAGTAATGCGCGACGGCGCGCGTGATCGCGGCCGACACGATCAGCGTTGCGATCAGCCCGACGATCGCGGTGAGGAGCGCGGCTGCGAGGAATCGCCACAACTGGCCGCTGTCGATGTCGGTGGTCGTGTTGCCGAAGACGTCGGTGCGTTCGACCACGAAATCGTTGTCGGGTGTCGCCGACAGCAGTACCAATACCGTGAGAATCTGTGTTGGGATCACGCCGATCGCGGCGATGCGCACGAACGGCACGAAGTTCTCGCGGTAGAGCCGGAACGTCGCATCGAGGATCTCGCCGATGCCGAGCGGACGCAGGAGCGGTGCCCCACGTGGCTGCGACGGCGGCGGCTGCCAGGTCGACACGGAGCGCGACCCTAACGGGCTGGAATGCCCGGAAGCGTGTTGCCTAGAGCGCGCGCACGATCGCCGCGTCGCCCTGGCCGCCGCCGCCACAGAGCGCGGCGGCGCCGAGCCCTCCGCCGCGGCGGCGGAGCTCGTTGATGAGCGTCAGCACGACCCGGGTTCCCGACATACCGATCGGATGTCCGAGCGCGATCGCTCCGCCGTTGACGTTGACGATGCCGTCGTCGATGCGGAGTTCGCGCATCGACGCGAGCCCGACCGCAGCGAACGCCTCGTTGAGCTCGAACAGGTCGATGTCGCCGACCTCGACTCCGGCACGTTCGGCAGCGGCTCTGATCGCGCGCGACGGCTGTGTCAGCAGCGACGGATCGGGTCCGGCGACCATCCCGAAGCCGACGAGCTCGGCCTGCGGTGCGATCCCGAGCTGCTCGGCCTTCGCGCTGCTCATCACGATCACGGCGGCCCCGCCGTCGGAGATCTGGCTCGCGTTCCCTGCGGTGATGGTGCCGTCCTTGCTGAACGCCGGCCGGAGACCGCCGAGCGACTCCGTGCTGGTGCCCGGCCGAACGCCTTCGTCGGTGTCGACGACCACCGGGTCACCCTTGCGTTGGGGGATCTCGACGTTGACGATCTCCTCCGCGAGGCGGCCTTCCTTCTGCGCGGCTGCGGCGCGCTCGTGGCTCTTCGCGGCGAGATCGTCCTGGGCCTCGCGGCTGAGTCCGCCGACCTGGCCGCAGTACGTCTCGGTCCCCGCGCCCATGTGCACCGCGTCGAACGCGCACCAGAGGCCGTCGTGAATCAGGGAGTCGGTGACCTCGCCGTTGCCCATCCGGTAGCCCGCCCTGGCGTTCTTCAGCAGGTAGGGAGCGTTCGTCATCGACTCCATGCCGCCGGCGACCACGATGTCGGCCACGCCAGCCTCGATCATCTGGTCGGCGAGGTTGATCGCGTTGATGCCAGAGAGGCACACCTTGTTGACGGTGAGCGCCGGCACGGTCATCGGGATCCCGGCGTTGACCGCGGCCTGCCGGGCGGTGATCTGGCCGGTGCCGCCCTGCAGCACTTGGCCCATGATCACGTAGTCGACCTGGTCGCCCGCGACACCAGCCCGTTCGAGCGCAGCCTTGATGGCGATGCCCCCGAGCTCGGCGCCGCTGAACTGTCCGAGTGCTCCCGAGAGCTTTCCGATCGGTGTGCGTGCCGACGAGACGATGACCGAACCCGGCATGGGAACCTCCGCCGTTCGAGATGTTTCGAGATGTGCGGTTGCTGCTGTGTGAAGGTCGGGAATTGTACGGCTACCCGCCGGTAACCGAAAGTCCACGTCCACACCAAATGGACCGTTTCCCCTGCCGGCCGATGGAAAGCGTCCAATCGGTCGACGCGGCAGGGGTCAGAGCTCGCGGGTGCCGCTCGCCGCTTCGTTGCGACGGCCGGCGCCGAACTCCAGCCTCGAGCACCAGTAGTCGGCGTCGAAGGAGTCGTCGCCGAGCAGGTACCGGAACAAGCGGATCCGGTTGACGAACTCGAGCCGGTGCGTGTCGGCCTCGTACCACGGCTGGTTCTCGCAGAGGATCGAGTGCAGGTCGTTGTCGGCGCGTGGCTGCAACGCCCAGAAGATCGGCTGCTGTTCGAAGTCCTTGTCGGTGAGATCCGAATCGTCCCAGAGCCGTACCTGCGGGACCCGCGCGTTCAGCCGGATCTTCACCATGTGACGCATCGACGGCCCGACGTTGCTCCCGCCGCCGTGCCACATGCCGTGATGCAGGACCAGCATGGTGCCTGCCGGACACACGACATGGCGCTGGCCCTTGATGTTCTGGTAGCGACCGATCGCGGCCTCGCTCACGATTCGCAGGTGCGAACCGGGCAGGAACCGCGTGCCGCCCATGTCGAGGACGACCTCGTGCGGGTACCACATGATCTGGAGGTCGAACCCCTGGCGCGTGTCGATGGTCGAGTCCTGATGCCAGTGCTGCGACGGCAACGGGTCGGTGAACCCGAAACCAGTGCGCTGCGCCTCGCCGAGCGTCAGGTGCACGAAATGGTGGTCGACGAACGGGTCGGCGCCGACGAGGCTCTCTATGATCGCGGCAACTTCGGGATGCGAATACAACCGCGCGAGTGCCGACCCCTCCGGATACGCCAGCGAGAGCGGTGTGCCCGCCGCGACCTCGGGGATCGCGCCGCGGCCCATCTCTTCGAGGTACTGCTCGTTGACGTCGCTCGGTGTCAGCGCGGGAAACTCGAGAAAACCGCGCGCGACGAAGCGCGCGACCTCGCGGGTCGACAGCCGCCGCGCGGCGTTCACGCGGGAACCTCCGACAGCTGCTCGAACCAGAACTCGTACTTCAAGTACGACGTCTGCGTTTCGGTCCCGGGGTAGTGGGGGAGCAACGACGACGCCTGGAACAACCGCCATCCGTCTCGCAGCGCGGCGAGCCCGTCGGGGTAGGGCGGTTCGGTCTCGTCGCCTGCCATCGTGCGCCGCTCGCCGGTGCCGTCCCAACGCGACCATGCGACCGTGGGCGCATCGAGATTGGAGTCGGCGAGCCAGAGCACGAGCACCTGTTGTCGCCTCACGGACTCCACAATACGGAATCGGCCTCGCTGCCTGTCGTGCCGGACTTGAGGGCGGGCTGGGCGCGGCTCTCGCGTCGTCGGTAGCGTCTCCGACCATGCCTGCCGCGATCGACGCCATCCGTACCGCCGTCCTCGAGGACGCGCCCGGCGAGGAGATCGCCAGCCTCCCGCTCCCCGAGGCAGCACGGGGCGCGCTCGTGCGCGCCGACGAGCAGGAGATGTTCGCCGGCGTTCCGAGCGAGCAGAAGGATCCGCACCAGTCGCTGCACATCGACGAGTTCCCGCTGCCGGAGCTCGCCCCCGACGAGGCCTACGTCGCGGTGATGGCCAGCGCGATCAACTTCAACACGGTGTGGACGTCGATCTTCGAGCCGCTCCCGACGTTCGGGTTCCTGAAGCGACTCGCCAAGGAGAGCACGTGGGGAGCGCGCCACGACCTGCCGTACCACGTCGTCGGCTCCGACGCGTGCGGTGTCGTCCTGCGGGCCGGCAGCGCGGTGCGCAACTGGAAGCCGGGCGATCGGGTCACGGTGCAGTGCCAGCACGTCGACGATCAGGATCCCTCCGCGCACGACGACACGATGCTGGCGACCAACCAGCGCATCTGGGGCTTCGAGACGAACTTCGGCGGGCTCGCCGAGATCGCGGTCGTGAAGGCGAACCAGCTGATGCCCAAGCCAGAGCACCTCACCTGGGAGGAGGCTGCGGTCAACGGGCTGTGCAACTCGACGAGCTACCGGATGATCGTCTCGCGCAACGGCTCGAGGATGCAGCAGGGCGACTCGGTGCTCGTGTGGGGAGCGAGCGGCGGGATCGGCGCGTACGCGGTGCAGTACGTGCTGAACGGCGGTGGAACGCCCGTCGGCGTTTGCTCGTCGCCACGGCGCGCCGAGGTGCTGCGGGCCATGGGTTGCGAGGCGGTGATCGATCGCAAGGCCGAGGGCTACCGGTTCTGGAGCGACGAGCAGACGCAGGACCCGAAGGAGTGGTTGCGGCTCGGCAAGAAGATCCGCGAGCTCGTCGGGCGCGACGTCGACATCGTGTTCGAGCATCCAGGACGCCAGACGATGGGCGCGTCGGTGTTCGTCGCGAAGCGCGGCGGCACGATCATCACCTGTGCCGCGACCTCCGGCTTCATGATCGAGTACGACAACCGCTATCTCTGGATGAACCTGAAGACGCTGAAGGGCTGCCACTTCGCCAACTACCGCGAAGCGTGGGAGGCCAACCGTCTCGTCTGCGAGGGCAGGATCCACCCGACGCTGTCGCGCGTGTACACCCTCGACCGCACCGCCGACGCCGCGCTCGCCGTGCACCGCAACGAGACCGAAGGCAAGCTCGCGGTGCTCTGCCTCTCACCCGAGGAGGGACTCGGGGTTCGCAACGAGGAGCTGCGCGCGAAGCACCTCGATCAGATCACCCTGTTCCGCCGGTTCGAGGGTGAGGCAGCACGATGATGTTCACGGAGATCGATCACGTCGCGATCGCTGTGCACGACCTCGAGGCGGCGATCGCGTACTACCGCGACACGTTCGGTTGCGAGGTCGAGCACCGCGAGGTCGTCGACAACGACGGCGTCGAGGAGGCGTTGCTGCGCGTCGCCGACTCCTACATCCAGCTCCTCACCCCGACGCGGCCCGACTCACCAGTCGCGAAGTACATGGAGAAGAAGGGCGAAGGGATCCACCACGTCGGTTACCGCGTCGCCGACTGCGCGGCCGCGCTCGACGCGGTGAAGGCGCAGGGTCACAAGGTCATCGACGAGGCGCCGCGGCCGGGATCGCGTGGCACGACGGTGGCGTTCGTGCACCCGAAGACCGCCTTCGGGACCCTCATCGAGCTCGTCGAGGAGTAATCCAGGCGCGGCCGAGGCCGCATCGCCTCCAGAACCGCGACGACCGGTCGATCAACCGTTGAGGTCGTCGCGCGACGCGGGAGGTGACGATGATCGCCAGAGCGTCCGCCGCCGGCATCGGCCTGCTCCTCGCGGCCATCGCGGCGACTCCCGCGAGCGGCCAGAGCGACGACCTGCCCGTCGACTGCCCTGCCGCTGTGACGGAAGGTGGCGAGACCTGGGCGCGGGGCGAACCGCTCCAGATCGAGCTCGAGAACCCGTGGCCCGGCGTCTACTCACAGCAGTGCTGGTACTACGGCGCCGGCGACACGCGTGGCACGATCATGTTCTCGCTCGGATGGGAGACCTCCGAATCACAACAACCCGAGGGCCAGTACGGCGCCTACTGCGTCGATCCGGGTGAGTTCACCAGCACCAACGAGGCTCGCGGCACGAGCGGTGGCATCGCGAGCGCGTCGCACCGAGCGATCGTGTTGTGGGACGGCGACGGCGCAGTGCCGGAGCCGCCGGCGGACGCGCGCAACGTTGCGGCCAGCATGCTGTACGAGCTCGAGAACGTCTCGATGCCCTGCGCTCCGGAGGGCGCCGGCGCGGGGAGCACGGCGTCGCCGGCGGCAACGGATGCGGGCGGCGTGCCGACCGCGGTGGTGATCGCAGGCATCGGCGGCGCGGTCGCCGCGGCCGGGGCGGTGGTCACGCGGGTGCAACGGCGACGCTCCCGGCCCACACCAGCATCGCTCGCCGACATGCTCGCTGCCGACCAGATGATCGAGACGCTCACGATGTACCTGGGCGGAACTGTGCCGCCGCCCGCTCCACCCGCTCCACCGCCGCTGGGTCCCGGCGCGGCGGAGGACGTGGGCGATCTGCTCGCCCGCGAGACGTTGGTCATCCACATGGTCGACACCATCAGCGACGGTCACACGCTGCCCGGGGTCGAGGAACGCGTCGAGGAGCTCCTCGCTGGTCACGGGCGCGGTGGTAGCCGTGCCGCCGGGCCGCCGGCACCGTCGAGCGCCCCGCCGCCGGATCCACCGGCGCCGGACGTCGCGCCGACCGCGCCGCCGCGTCCTCTCGTCGATCCGGAGATCCTGCGCCACATCGAGCGAACGGTCGCCTACGACGACGCGCGACGCCGGCGCGACGAAGGCGCCCACGACTCTGCGGTGCAACGCAACCCTGAGAACCGGCTGGCGTGGGGGCAATGGGTGGCCGAGTGGGTGGTCACCGGCGCGGATCGCTCGATGGACTTGCTCGGGAGCGTGTCGGGACCGAGCGGCAAGCTCGTCAAGGACATCTACACCGTCACGAAGCGCATCGGGAAAGGTGTCGGCGAGACGATGGCGACCGGCGACCGCAGCCGCGTGCTCGTCGGCGCGATCGAAGGCGGCTACGACCTCGCGTGGGGCAAGAGCTTCGACAAGGTGAAGAAGCTCGACAAGATCCCGGGTTTCCGCGACGACTCGCCGTTCAAGGGCCAGGCCGGCAGATCGTGGGGTCACATGAGCGTCGGCAATGTCTACCGCGCGCTCAACGGCTCCTACCACGAGCTTGGCTCGATGCAGGGAGAAGCCGGGAAAGCGGTGCGAGCCGCGGGCAACAGCCTGCTGCGGAACACGGTCGTGCGAGATCCGTGGAAGTCCGCGATCGGCTTCTGACAGAGGGGAACGGTAATGACGACGAACGAGCAAGTGAGCGACCTGGACGTTGTGGTCGACGAAGCGATGGTGGCGCCGCTCGTCGCGCGGCTCGACGTCGATCCGGGCCCGCTGTGTCCGGTCCAACCGAGTGCCGTCGGCGCCGGAGCCGAGCACGTGCCCGACGACCTCGCCGCTTCGGCGCCGCTCGCGACCGCGCTGGCGCTCGTCGCCACGGCCCGTGACGCCGCGCGGCTGCGGATCGTCGGAGGCGGTGGCGGTATCGACCTCGCCGTGTGGTTCGGGCCAGAGGACGACGCCGCTTCCTTGCGGATCGCTGACGACGGCCTGCACATCGAGTCGCCCGCGCCTGCAGCGCGGGCGATCGACGTCTTGGTCGACCTCGTCGGCGAAAGCACCTTCGTCGCCGTGGACTTGGAGGTCGAGCTCGAACCGACGGCCGCCGTCGTGTTCGCCGCGCTGTTCGACGAGGCGCGGCGCGACGCGTTGCGAGCACTCGCCGATGGAACCGCGGGCGAACGGCGCGCGCGCAGCGGCGCCGAGATCGCCGCCGTGATCCACGAGGCCCCGGGCAACGGGCTGCTCGGTGTGATCCGAGCGATTGCGGGCGTCGAGCACGTCGACGACTTCGCACTCGGCGCGGCGCTCGAACAGCTCCGTGTGCTCGATGTCGCGCATCGGCTCGACGGGGGATTCGGCGCGACCGGCGCGACCGCTGAGCTGGCGTCGCGGTGCTTCGCGCTGCAAGCCGAGATCGAGTTGACGCGCGCCTGGGTCACGGCGACCGGCGACGTCGAACGCGCGTCGTGCGACGTGCTGCTGTTCGGCCCTCGAGATCTGCTCGCCATCGAGCGGGTCGGCCAGTCGGTTCGGATCGCGACCGAGTCGGCGCTCGGGCTCGTCGAGTGCGCCCGCTCGTTCCTGACCACCTCGCACCAGGTCACTTCTGCGCCCCGGTAGCACTACGGTCCACATGGTGCGCGGCGAGCTCCGTCTCTCCGACGGACGGCGCCTGGAGTACGAGGTGCACGGCACCGGAACACCCGTGCTCCTCCTCCACGGCGCTCCCGGGTCGGCCCGGTTCGTACCGGGCGCCCTCGACGGCGTCCGGCTCATCACCTTCGACAGGCCCGGCTACGGCGGCTCGACTCCGCGGCCCCGCCGCACGGTGCTCGACACCGCGGCCGACGTCGCCGCGCTGCTCGATGCGCTCGAGATCGAACGCCTGCCGATCATCGCGTGGTCCGGTGGTTGTCCGTTCGCGGTCGCGACGGCGTTCGCGCTCGGCTCGGCTCGCGTCGCATCGCTGGTGCTCGTGAGCGGTCCAGGGCCGCTCGACGAGGTACCGGGCGCCTGGGACGCGCTCGGCGACTACCAACGCCCGACCGCCGAGATGGCACGCGACGATCCGCAACGCTCGATCCACGCGATCGCCCGTCATATGCGACCCTTCGTCGAGCATCCCGAATCGTTCCTCGGCTCGGGTCGCGGTGCCGACGGACCGTTCCTGCGCGATCCGAGCTTGCGTCGCATGCTCGACGTGCAGATCCGCGACGCCGTTCGCCAGGGCGCGGCGGGCATCGGCGCCGATCTCATCGCGATGTGGCGGCCATGGGAGTTCTCCCTCGCGCAGGTCGCAACGCCGACCCGTGTGTTTCATGGAGCGCTCGACCCGCACAACGCCGAGGACGCGAAGTGTTACGCGGCGTGCATCCCCGGCGCGGCGCTCACCGTGTGGGCCGACCTCGGCCACTTGGGAATCCTGTCGCAGTGGTCACAGGTCGTCGCGGCTGGTACCGCCTCGGGGCTCGACCGGTAGCCTGAGGAACCATGCCGCAACCGCACCCCATCGAGGAGCGCATCGAGCAGCTCGCGAAGCTCAGAGACGAGGCGCTCCAACCGGGGTCGGCAGCTGCCGTCGAACGGCAGCACGCACGCGGCAAGCTCACCGCGAGGGAGCGCATCGAGCGCCTGCTCGACCCCGGCAGCTTCGTCGAGCTCGACCAGCTGGCCCGCCACCGCGCCCACGGCTTCGGCATCGAGAACAACCGGCCCCTCACCGACGGTGTCGTCACCGGATGGGGCACGATCGACGGGCGCAAGGTGTTCCTGTTCGCGCAGGACTTCACCGTGTTCGGTGGCGCGCTCGGCGAGGTGTTCGCCGAGAAGATCCACAAGGTGATGGACCTCGCCGCCTCGACGGGCGCGCCGTTCATCGGGCTCAACGACGGTGCCGGCGCCCGCATCCAGGAGGGTGTCGTCTCGCTCGCGATGTACGGCGGGATCTTCCACCGCAACGTGCTCGCGTCGGGCGTCGTCCCGCAGATCTCCGTCATCCTCGGTCCGTGCGCCGGCGGCGCGGTGTATTCACCGGCCATGACCGACTTCGTGTTCATGGTGAAGGACACGTCGTACATGTTCATCACCGGGCCGGACGTGGTGAAGGCCGCAACCGGTGAAGACGTCACCCAGCAAGAGCTCGGCGGCGCGCTCACCCACGGCACCAAGTCCGGCGTGGCGACGTTCGTCGCCGACGACGAGGAGAGCTGCCTCGAGCAGGTGCGATACCTGATGTCGTTCCTCCCGTCGAACAACCTCGAGGACCCGCCGTACTTCGAACCGACCGACGACCCCGAGCGATCGTGCGACGGGCTCATCGACCTCATCCCCGACTCGGCGAACAAGGCATACGACATGCGGAAGGTCGTCGAGGAGATCGTCGACGACGGCGACTTCTTCGAGGTGTTCCGGTACTGGGCGATGAACATCGTCTGCGGGTTCGCACGGATCGATGGTCACGTGGTCGGAATCGTCGGCAACCAGCCGCAGATGCTCGCGGGCAGCCTCGACATCGACGCATCGGAGAAGGCGGCACGGTTCGTACGCACGTGCGACGCGTTCAACGTCCCGCTCGTCACGTTCGTCGACGTGCCGGGTTTCATCCCGGGGACGCACCAAGAGCACGGCGGCATCATCCGGCACGGCGCGAAGCTGCTGTACGCCTACTGCGAGGCGACCGTGCCGCGCGTACAGATCATCACCCGCAAGGGGTACGGCGGTGCCTACGTCGTCATGAACTCCAAGTCGATCGGCGCCGACCTCGCGTTCGCGTGGCCGACGGCCGAGATCGCCGTGATGGACGCCAACGGCGCCGCCAACATCATCTTCCGGCGCGAGATCGACGAAGCCTCCGACCCCGTTGCACGCAAGGCCGAGCTCGTCGAGGAATACTCGGAACGGTTCGCGAACCCCTACCAGGCGGCTGAGCGCGGATACGTCGACGATGTCATCGACCCGCGCGACACGCGCCGCATGCTCGTGAAGTCGCTGCGCGTGTTGCGCACGAAGAAGGAAAACATGCCGGCTCGCAAACACGGCAACGGCCCGCTGTAGACGTTCGTGAAGATCACGCCGGCGCCAACCGACGAAGAGGCCGCCGCGATCGCCGCAGCGCTCGCGATGCTGGAACGGGAGCACGAGCGCGCGCGCTCGGCCCGTGCCACCGCCGACGACACGCTCCATGTCTGGGTCGAGGCCAGCCGCCGGAGCGCGCAACGCGCGGGCCTGCAGCGAGGGCCATGGCGGCTCTCGGGCCGCATCGCCCGCCGCCCCCGCGCGTAACCACGACGCCCCTAGGGTTGGGGGGTGATCCACGACGCGGAGCTGTTCACGGTCGGTGCCGACGAGGTCGTCGTCACGTTCCGCACCGACGACGATCGCGCCGTGACCACCGCGGTCGGCGACCACGAGGTCACGACCCGCGGTCCCTATCACCACGCGACCATCACAGGTCTCGAACCCGACGCCGCGTACGCGCTCGCCGTCGACGGCGCCGACGCCAGCCCGCTGCTGCCGGCAGCGGTTCGCACGCTGAACGCACCGACCGGCCGGCGGCTCGCGACGTTCGCGACGGTCAACGACGTCCACTTCGGCGAGCGCGAGTGCGGCAAGCTCGGTACCCAGGAGGAGGTCGGTCCGATCTTCGCGTCCCAGCCCGGCGAAGACCCCTACCCGGAGATCATGAACCGGTCCGTGATCGACGAGATGCTGTCGCTCGATCCCCCCGTCGTGCTCGTGAAGGGGGACCTCACCAGCGAGGGCACCGACGAGCAGTACGACGCGTTCCTCCGCTTCTACGGCCGGCTCGGCGAACGCATGCACCACGTGCGAGGCAACCACGACGCCATGCTGAGCCACACGATCGCGAGCGAGCACGCGCCGTTCGCGATCGAGCTCGAAGGCGCAACGCTCGCGGTGCTCGACACCGTGCGGCCGGGCATGGAGAAGGGCAAGATCACCGGCGAGCAACTGCAATGGCTCGACGACCTGGCGCGCGAATCGGTCGAGCCGTTGCTCGTGTTCGGCCACCATCACCCGTGGAATCCCTCGAGCCACGAACGCAGCGAGCGCTACTTCGGCATCAACCCCGACGACAGCGAGGCGTTGTGCGCGGTCATCGACCGGCGCGACGCGATTGCCGGGTACTTCGCGGGGCACACTCATCGCACCCGGGTCCGACGTTTCGCCACGGCGCGCAATGTGCCGATCGTCGAGATCGCGTGCGTCAAGGACTACCCGGGCGCGTGGGCCGAGTACCGGCTGTACGAGGGTGGCTACCTCCAGCTCACGCGACGCGCTCGTTCCGCGGCAGCGATGTCGTGGACGGAACGCACACGTCAGATGTTCGCCGGCCTGTACCGCGACTACGCCCTCGGCGATCTCTCGGACCGCTGCTTCGCGCAGTCGTTCTGACGAACACGGAAGACCGGCGGCGACGGATGCAGGCACTCGAGGGGCTGCGCGTGCTCGACCTCGCAACGGTGTTCGCCGGGCCCGGAGCCGCTCGACATCTCGGCGACTTCGGCGCCGACGTGATCAAGGTCGAACCGCCCGGCGGCGACGGCACGCGTCGCATGACATGGTTCCCGCCGGGCGACAACGACTCGTACGCGTGGAAGTTGCTCGCGCGCAACAAGCGGTGCCTCTGCCTCGATCTCAAGTCCGAGCGCGGCCACGCGTTATTGGTGCGGCTCGTACGGCACGCAGATGTCCTGATCGAGAACGGCCGGCCCGGTACCTTGGAGCGACTCGCGCTCGGTCCCGATGTCCTGCTCGGCCACAACCCGCGGCTCGTCGTCCTGCGCGTGAGTGGTTTCGGACAGACCGGGCCCTATGCGCAGCGACCCGGGTTCGCGACGATCGCCGAGGCGATGAGCGGCTTCGCTGCGATCAACGGAGAACCCGACGGCGGTCCATTGCTCCCACCGATCGCGCTCACCGACGAGGTCACCGCGATCGTCGGCGCATTCGCTGTCCTCGCCGCGCTGCGGCACCGCGATCACTCCGGTGAAGGGCAGGTCATCGACGCGAACCTGCTCGAGTCGATGGTGCAACTCATGGGCCCACTGCCGAGCGCGGCCGCGCACCTCGGCTACGACCAGCCGCGCCTCGGGAGCGGGATCCCCTACTCGGTCCCCCGCGGTACGTTCCGATGCGCCGACGGGCGGTGGGTCGCGATCAGCGCGTCGGCCGAGTCGGTCGCGGCGCGGCTGTGTGAGCTCCTCGGCGTCGCCGGCGACCCGCGGTTCGCGACCTTCAGCGATCGCGTCCGGAACCGAGCGGCCCTCGACGCGATCGTCCACGACTGGATCGCGGCCCGTACCTCGTCGGAGGTCGTTGCCGCGTTCGAGGAGGCGCAAGCCGCGATTGGTCCTGTGTCGACCATGCGAGAACTGCTTGCCGACGAGCATGTCCGAGCCCGCGGCGTGTTCGTCGAGGTGGACGGCGTCGTCATGCCGGGCCCGGTCGTGCGCCTCAGCCGCACACCCGGCGAGATCCGCCACGCCGGCCGCCCGATCGACGCCGACGCCGAGGCACTGCTGGCTGCCCTCGACGAGCACGATGCGTGGCCGGGAACCACCCTCCCGCCCGCCGCGCAGCGCTGAGCCGTCGCCGAGCCCGAACCAGTTGTCCACAGGACCTCCACACCGCCCACGGGCACCGCGCCCGTTCTCCACCGGTGTCTGTGGAGAACGTCACCCTTTCCCCACCACCGCCTCTTCCACTAGAAACACGGGCCTCACGACAACCGGGGGCTTCCGTGACCATCTCCGCCGAGCTCGACGCCGTCGCCGCCGGCCGCACCGTGGCCAGCGCGTTCCGCGACACGGTCCGTGACCACGCGACTGCGGTCGCACTCCGGGCCAAGGACGGCGAGAGCTGGTCCGAGCTGACCTGGGCCGACTACGCCGAGCAGGCATGCCGCGTCGCGGGAGGGTTGTCGGCCGCAGGCGTCGAGCGGGGCGAGCGGGTCGTGCTGATGCTGCGGAACCGCCCGGAGTTCCACATCGCCGACATCGGGGCGCTCCTCATCGGCGCCACGCCCATCTCGATCTACAACTCCTCGGCGCCGGACCAGATCGAATACCTGGTCGGGCACAGCAAGGCGGCGCTCGCGATCGTCGAGGACATCGCGTTCCTCGAACGGCTCCTCAAGGTGCGCGACCAACTCCCCAACCTGCGGGCGGTGTTCGTCGTCGACGACCCCGACGACATGCGGCCCGGCGAGGTCGGCACGTGGCAGCAATTGCTCGACCACGAACCCGTCGACCTTGCGAACGCGTCGACGATCGCGCAACCCGACGACCTCGCGACCGTGATCTACACGTCCGGCACGACGGGTCCTCCGAAGGGCGTGGTGCTCGACCACCGCAACATCGTGTGGACGGCGGAGGCGTACCGCCACCTGCTCGAGATCGACCCCACGGGCTGGCGGGTCGTTAGCTACCTGCCGATGGCGCACATCGCCGAGCGCATGCTCTCGCACTATCTCGGCGTCCTGTCGGCGTTCGAGGTGACGACCTGCCCGGAGGCCGGGCTGGTGGCGCAGTACCTGCCGGAGGCGCGGCCGCAGTCGTTCTTCGCCGTTCCTCGCGTGTGGGAGAAGTTCCAGGCCGCGCTGCAGGCCGCGCTCGGCGCCGACGAGGAGAGCCGAGCGCGGGCCGAGGGTGCGCTCGCGGTCGGCTGGCAGGTGTCGGAGCTGCGCGCCCGCGACGAACAACCAACAGGTGAGCTCGCCGCGCAATTCGCCGCCGTCGAGCCGGTGCTCGCAGCGGTACGCGCTCGCGTCGGGCTCGACCAGGCGATCGTGTGCGTCACCGGCGCCGCGCCGATCCCGTTCGAGACGCTGAAGTTCTTCCGATCGCTCGGTCTGCCACTCTCGGAGATCTACGGCCTCTCGGAGACCTCGGGTCCCATGACCTGGGCACCGTTCCGCGTCAAGGTCGGCAAGGTCGGGCACGCGTTCCCCGGCGTCGAGGTGAAACTTGCCGACGACGGCGAGGTCGTGTGCCGCGGCGGCAACGTGTACCGCGGTTACCTGGACGCGCCCGAGAAGACCGCAGAGGTCCTCGACCCCGACGGCTGGTTCCACAGCGGCGACATCGGCGAGATCGACGGCGACGGGTACCTGAAGATCGTCGACCGCAGGAAGGAGCTCATCATCACGGCCGGCGGCAAGAACATCTCCCCGGCCAACCTCGAGGCGGCGCTCAAGAGTGGTCAGCTCATCGGCCAGGCGTGCGCCATCGGCGACGGCCGGCCCTTCGTCGGGGCGCTGTTGGTGCTCGACGGTGAGGTCGCGCCGGCGTGGGCGAAGGCGAACGACATCGAGCTCACCTCGCTCGGCCAACTCGCCGAGCAGCCGGAGCTGATCGCCGAGATCCAGCGCGAGGTCGACGAGGCGAACACGAGGTTCAGCCAGGTCGAAAAGATCAAGAGGTTCGTGATCCTCACCGACGAGTGGCTGCCCGACAGCGAGGAGCTCACGCCCACGATGAAGCTGAAGCGGCGGGGTGTCCACCAGAAGTACGCGGCCGAGATCGAATCGATGTACTCCTGACCCGTTCCTGACGGGTTCAGACTTCGGGGGCGATCTCGACTCGGTCAGCGCCGCGCCGGCGGGCCTCCTCGAGCGCACGGCCGGCCTGCGCGACGAGCTCGGCCGCGCCGAGCGCGTGGCTCGGATAGCAGGCGACGCCCGCGCTGATCGTGAGCGCGTCGCCGACCGGTGAGCCGAGCAGGGTGCCGCGCACCCGCTCTGCCGCCCAGACCGCACCCGACTCGGGCGTGTCCTCGAGGATCCCACCGATCATGAGCTCGCCGAGCCGGCAGGCCGAGTCGCTCTCGCGCAGCGTGCGCCGGAGCACGTCGCCCACGACACCCAGTGCCTGCAGCCGCGTCGCTTCGTCGGAGTCGTGCAGCCCGTCGACCTCGAAGATCACGACCGACAGCGGCCGCAGCGAGCGGCGTGCGGCCGCGACCTGCTGCTGCACCAGAACGGCGAAGTACCGCTCGTCGTAGAGGCCCGTCGCGGCGTCGAAGGCGTGCTCGGCCTTCTCCCGCGCGGATTCCGGGGTGTTCATCCGAGCGAGCTCCTCTTCGAGCGTCGCGGAGAGCGCGTCGAGCTCTCGGTTGAGGCGTTGGATATCGCGCTTCGCGATGGTGAGGTCGTCGGCGGTACCACGGGTTTCCGCCCCAAGCGCAGCGCCGGCTG
>Ga0247727_10010421_pt1 | contig 16482 bp, 20 predicted proteins | sample WisWelCaveWW1625_FD_202498 | JGI IMG/M metagenome (GOLD analysis project Ga0247727, IMG submission 202498) | Biofilm microbial communities from Wishing Well Cave, Virginia, United States - WW16-25 | ecosystem: Environmental > Aquatic > Deep subsurface > Groundwater > Cave microbial mat | place... | reverse complement strand
AAAACGCAAGGTTAAGAAAAAGACAAAAAGAAAGGCACTCAAATCAAGACGTAAGGCAAAAGCACGAAAAACAAAAACAAGAACAAAAAAGGCTCCAAAAAGAAGGGCAAAGACAAGAAAAAGAAGAACAATAAAAAGAAAAACAACAAAAAGAAAAGCAAAACGCAAGGCAACAAAAAAATCTAGAAAGTCAAAACGACGAAAGTCAAGACGAAGATAGAAATCCTACGCTTCATTAATATTGAATATCTTTTCTTTCTAATCTGTGTCATCTCCACAAAAAATTACGGTTGAAGTTTCTGAAATGCCCAAGCTGAAAAATCCGCAGCTTATCTGCGGTCTACCGGGAAGTGGCTTTGTGGGCAAGCTCGCAGTTGATTATTTAATAGAAGAATTCAAGGCAGTCCAGTTTGCAAACATATTCTCCTCATCCTTTCCGCCACAGGTTTCAATCCAACCCGATGGAACAATTGATCGGATGAAAAACACGTTATACTACTGTAAAAACAAGCCAAATGATATCATCCTTTTAACTGGAGATGCCCAGCCAGTCACCCCAGAAAGTGAGTATGCCATGGCAGATGAAATCATAGGAATTTGTGAAAAGCTTGGTGTTACTAACATCTACACACTTGCGGCATACATCACCGGATCATTTTCACAAAATCCAAAAGTATACGGAACAAGTACATCGCCCGATGTAGTCAAGGAATTTTCAAAACAAGGAATTTTTACAATGAATGGAGGAAGCATCACTGGCATGAACGGCTTGATGATAGGAGCTGGAAAAACAAAGGGAATAACTGGAGTCTGTTTGTTAGGAGAGACGTCAGGCTATGTTGTCGATGCAAAGGCGTCAAAAGCAGTTCTGGAGGTTCTCGCAAAGATGTTAGGATTCAAGCTTGACATGGCCACACTTAACAAGAGGGCTCAAGACACAGAACATCTAATCAGAACAATAGAGGATCAAATGGGGCAGCGACCTTCTGGTGAACCACTACCTATTCCATCACAAGATAAAAAACTAGGATATATCAGCTAGTCTAAAACTCGATTATGTTTAACTTTCCGTATTTTCCAACGTTGAGAGAATTTTCTCCCTTGAAGTTGTTGATATAGCCATTTTCTACTGTTACTTTGGAGCCAGCCTTTACCATTTTGATCTGAGCATCCCACAGTGTTAGTTTGATCTGGCCTGAGTCATCTTTTAGCATTGCATCCGCAACTTGGGCCTGTCCACCCGTTCTCAGGTTTACAGTTCTTGGCTCACCAATGCTTTCTATGGTTCCTTCAATGGTGTCTAGCCTTGTCATGCCACTTCTAAGCTGGCTTATTGTAGTCATCAGCCAAATTTTTCGTGCACAAATAATAAGTGTTTTGATATCAACTTCTGCTAAGATATAGGGGTTTTAGTCATTCGCGTTTATTAGTTCCTATGACCTGCCAGTTTGCACCATCATCAAGACTTTGATAAACTTCCTGAAAACCCTCAGATGAATAGCCAGCGATATAGATTATCTTATTCTGTGAGTCTACAGCTATACTTGTTATGGTAAGGTCAGGTCTATTGATCTTTTCCCATGTTTTACCAAGATCGGCAGATCTTGCAAGACCAAAGGTTGATGTTGACGCATATAGAACACCATTTTCATCAAAAGTCAAAGCAAGAATGGTTATTCCTTTGTATTCATTAAGTTGATTCCAGCTTTTAGCACCATCATTTGACTGAAATATTCCTTTTCCAGTACCAGCAACTACTATTTGGGAATCAAGGGCTGAAATTGCAAGAGCTGAAACATAATCTGGATATTGTAGTGTATCCCATGTCTTGCCAGCATCGGTAGTCTTGAATAAGCCACGACCACCACTATCAAATCCTATAATTATATTTGGATCACTTTTGCTTACTGTCATTGCATGAAAATCTACTGGTGGTTCCAAGACTTTTGCAACACTTTCCCAGCTTTGCCCACCGTCAGTACTTTTTATCAAGCCCGTATTTCCGCCAGTTGAAGGATGACCACTTGCATAAAGTGGAATGCCAGCAGTTGGAGGTGCATTAAATGCCATATAGTCTGCACGTACAATATCAACTTTGAATGGTGGATTACCGCTATGACTATGATAAAAATCTCCATGAGTTGCTATATACAAAATAGTACGATTCGTTGGATCAATCCCTAATCCGTGTATATGTTTCCAGCCCACTGTTCTGGAATATTCTGAAGGAGAAATTGAATTTTCTGTGTTAAGGACATACTGGATAGCAATTATCATCCCAATAATCATAATTCCAAGACTAATGGCAATGAGTTTCTTGTCACTTGGTATTGTTAATCTCTTATTCATATTAATTAAAATCACTCTGCTAGTTTTGTCACATTAGATAAAGGCATTTTTCCAAATTAATTCCAAATTAAAATTCATTTTAGTGTAGGAAACATCCTCGCATATTAAAGAATAGCACTTTACAAATGTAAAGTGCTAGATTGATATAATAATAAGCACAATACAAGTTACCAAAATGAAAAAATTGATGATTGGTGTCATGGTAGCAATAGGAATTTTGGCAACAGCAACCTTGTACCACATATCTCAAAATATAGATGCAAACGCTATGATTGGATCAAATATGGGTTCAATGATGAAAAGTGGAAATATGATGAATATGATGAGCCAAATTCCTCAAGATGTGATAGTTAAAGTCACATCAGGACAGGTAACAAAGGCTGGAAAAGAATCTAAAATTACATTGCTGGTTTTGGATAAGGACACTAAAAAACCAATTACTAATTCTCAAGTAATAATTGGGATAGAAAGAGGCGCATCAATGACAACGATGAATATGGTAGGTGGAATGTTCAATGCCGATGATATAGGCAATGGAAAGTATATTGTAAGATTTACACCTGATAGCAAAGGAATCTACACAATGCATACGCATGTTATTCCGGCTGGCAAATCAATGCATTCAATGATGAACAATCATTTAGATATTGGAATAATTGTGACCTGACGCCATCTTAATCAAATTTTTAGAGTCGGGGTTTAGTTAATATTGATCACTTTATCGCTCTAGGTCAATGCGTAAACAAAAAAATCCGCAAAATAAGAAATTTAGACGCATAGCAATTGAAGTTGGTGCGGCAGTTGCAGTTATTGCACTTGTTGCACACTTTGGATTATCCGGCCTAACTCCCGTAAATAGCACAGTTCCAGTTTTTGCAGCTCGTGGTAATACATACCTCAAGGCAACACATTCTCCGCAAACCGGATATGTATTTACCAGTCAGTCATTATCAAGCGGTAAGAAGAGCGTCTCTGGAAGCCATATCAATCCTGTAGTTCATGTGTTCAAAGATGAAGTGGAATCAATCCACACGATAAATGAGGATAAAGATACCAACTCAAAACACAACATCAACATTGATGAATTTAATGTTCATTCAAGGGATTTAGGATATTTTGAAACACAAACCATAGATTTTATTGCAGACAAACAGGGAACGTTTCACTACTATTGTACGATACATCCTGAAATGAATGGTACTCTAATTGTAGAGTAGAAACTATCTTTTAGAAGATACTCATCCAATCAGCTTTATGATTAAAGGTTCTATCTTATTTGAAATTTCCACTATTTTATGATTGTCTATATTTCGTTCACAACTGACATACACCATCACATCATCAATATGGTAAACCATCTGGTGTACTTTGTCCCTGACCGTATGCGTAAAAGTGACCCTTCCTAGCGAATCATCGAATAACCCCTGCATCAATTTCATGACGCTCAGATCTGCAGAAAGCACCTCCTCTTCCTTTTGACTCAGCAAAATTTTCTTGCCTTCTTTTATTTCACCATGGAGAATGTTTCCCTTTTCGCCAATTATTCCTACATAACGAATCGCATCATCTACAGCCAGAATTTTATCTGCAATATTTTTAAAATATGACAATTTTGTAGTTCATCAAAGGTAGAATTACAAAAGATATTAGCCCAACTTTACAAGCTAGCTAAGTATTTGCTATTTTAGCTAATTTGGTTGGCGTTACAGAGCTTGGAAATTTAATAATATGCGTTTGTTATTGCCATGTGTTGAAAACCATCCTCATCTTGGCTCTGCTGCCTTTCTTTATTGTAATCTTACCAGTTTTTGGAGAACCTGTTTTAAAAGATCCAGATTTGGCTGTTGAAAAATTTGTTTCTGGTATTTGCTGCAGACCAACCACCATGGCTTTTGTCGGTGATGATATCCTAGTTCTCGAACAAGAAAATGGAAAGGTGCGTGTTATAAGAGATGGGGTATTGCAAGAAAAACCAGTACTTGATGTAAATGTAAGAGGACAAGCTGAACAAGGTTTGCTTGGAATTACTACAGCTGGTACCGCAGTTTATCTATATTTTACAGAATCAACACATGACGGTGGTGAGGCTATAGGAAATCACATCTACAGGTATGACTGGAACGGGCAGGAATTAGTAAACCCAGTCTTGGTCAAGAGACTGGTTTAGATGGCACTGTTTATGCAGTCATTGGTGATCAAGGAACGTATGGAGTTCTGCAAAACCATCCACAAGGTGGCACAAATGATACAAGTGTAATTTTACGTGTTACCCCAGAAGGACCATATTACGCCATGGGAGTAAGAAACAGTTTTGGTCTTACTGTAGACCCAGTAACAGGCAATCTTTGGGATACAGAAAATGGAGACGATGATTTTGATGAGGTTAACCTCGTGCCTCCAAACTTTAACAGTGGCTGGGATGTAATAATGGGTCCTGCAACAGAATCAGAGCTTTCCAGATTGCCTGGTTATGATGGATATGTATACAGTGACCCTGAGTTTAGCTGGCAACAGGTAGTTGTACCAACTGCAATATCGTTCATTGATTCAAAATTGTTTGAAAAGTACAAAAATAGTGTATTTGTCGGCGATTGCATTTATGGAAATCTCTACAAATTTGAATTAAATTCAGACCGAACTGGATTTGTTTTTAATGATCCTGCATTGGCTGATAATGTAGTAAATACAGACGAATCAATGGATGAAATTGTATTTGGAACTGGATTTAGGTGTACTACCGATATTGAAGTAGGACCTGATGGACTTGTGTATGTTGTATCACATGCAGATGATTCGATTTATAGAATAATGCCAAAAACAATGATGGTTGATGAAGTTCAAGATGTAGACTCAACCATACCAATTCAATATCTAGAATACATTACAATTGCAGCATTAATAATAGCCGTTATAATTGTCTTCAAAAAAGTGCGTAGCAAGAATGCTATACCATCTCAAACAAAGACTACTCAACCATAAGAAACTAGTTTCAGTTATATAATCAAACTTTGAAGTTCACCTTGCAGGGGTATCGAAGCCCGGCCAACCGAGAAGGACTCAAGATCTTGGCAATGGGAAATCCTTTCCCTTAGGGGTTCGGGGGTTCAAATCCCTCCCCCTGCACTTTACGATCTTTTTTGCGTCGTCTCAATCGTTGCTTACGGTTTAGTTCATCAAAACCGCGGTGATTCTCTCCCATAAAATATTTTATAACAATAGATATTTCCATCTTTTCAAAATTCAATTAATTGTAGAATAATTAGAATGATCTACACTTTGAGCATCTGAACTTCACGGACAGTATGTTTTGACAGATCTTCATGAAGCATTGCGTGGGATTCGTCGGTAAAAGTTAGATTACATCTATAACATTTCCACGCTTTTGTACTCACATTATATAATTAGTCATTTTTACTTATAAGTATATTGTAGATTTGTCTGTTTTATTGTAGAACACACCGATCTAAACCAAATAAGATTATAATTTTTAATGAAATGCTCATCACTTTCGCGTTTTCATGACGCCTATATTGTCAAAAACAAGGATTTAGAATCAATTAAAGGATCTTGCAAATTTAGAAAACCATTGGCAGACATCTTTGAAACTCTAAGCGAGTTATCATACCTTGGAATTTTTCTTTTACTTATTGCCATGAACTCCTCACCAATTTTAATGCCGCCTACTTGGATAGTTCTGGCGTCTTTTTACAACATAGATCCAACCTTGGACCAACCTACACTTACTATTGTTGGAGCAACAGGGGCATTAATTGGACGGGTTATCCTCATGTACATCAGCAGATTCTTCCGCAGATTCATGGGGACAGAAAGAAAATCAAATCTTGATAAGCTTGCTGAGTTTATGAAAAATAAAAAGTATGGATTTTTTTCTGCATCATTTCTTTTTGCAATAACGCCACTTCCAAGTAATTTGTTATTTATGGCATACGGAATAATGAAGGCAAAAAACATATCTCTTTTTGCAGGATTCTGGATAGGCAGGGCAATTGCATATTATATAATGTTGTCAATCAGCACAGTAACGTTAAAACCATTTTTAGAATTATTTGACGACAGCTTGGTTGGTATATTGGTTACGGACATTGGTACTGTGGCTATGATTGTGGTATTTGCTTGTATAAACTGGGACAAATTACTGACTGAAAAAAAGCTCTCATTTGTAAAACCAAAATTATGGCGATTCTGAATTGAGATCAATTGAGAGGTTAAAGATTGAAGTTAAAAAGAGAACAAGAAAAAATGACCCTGCACATGATTTTGAACACATAATGCGGGTTTACAAAAATGCACAAAAAATAGCAAAAAAAGAAAAGGCAAACACGAAGCTTGTCCTTGCAGCTGCACTATTACATGATATTGTTTCCTTTCCAAAATCAGATAGCAGATCCAAAACATCGTCAACAAAAAGTGCTTTAGAGGCACAAAAGATACTCAAAAAATATGACTATTCTAGTGATGAAATAAAGATAGTCTCAGATGTCATACGTGACCACAGCTTCTCAAAGGGAGTGGTTCCATGCACCATTGAAGGCAAGGTGCTTCAGGATGCAGACAGGCTTGACGCCATAGGTGCAATTGGAATAGCTAGGACATTTGCCGTGGGGGGAGCTGAAAAAAGGCCATTCTATAGCAAACATGATACATTTTGTCACATCAGAAAACCAGATGACCAGAACTGGACTCTGGATCATTTTTACAGAAAGCTTCTACATTTAGAAAAAAAGATGAATACAAAGACAGCAAAAATAGAAGCAAGGCGTAGAACCAAAATAATGAAAAAATTTCTTAATGATTTAAAAAAAGAGATCTAACCATAATCTACATATCTATCAAATCTTTTTTCCACTTCGAGATTTTTCCCAGCAAGAATTTTTTCTATCTCATCCTGGTATCTTTTTTTGGCAAATGCAACTATCTCCTGAAAATTTTCAGATTTTGGAAACGAATCTATAAAACTGTCTAACATCTTGACGTACTCTACAACCTTGTTTCTGTATTCCTCTCTTGTCGGTTTTTTTATTTTGTTTACACGAAACCAGATTACTGCCCAACTTGATCCTATGACATGTGGCAGCAAATCAAAGGCGCGATCTAATTCAAAGCCTTGGTCGTCACGCATTTCCTAACCATTTAATGTCTTTGCAGCAATCTTAGAAAGATATGAAACTATCATGTCTGCACCAGCTCGTTTGATTGCAGTCAAAATTTCCAGAGTAACTTCATTTTCATCAATCCATCCTTGCTTAGCAGCTGCCTTTACCAGAGAATATTCACCAGAAACACTGTATGCAGATATTGGTATGTTGAAACTGCTTCTTGTCTTTGCAATCAAATCAAGATAGGCAAGTGCGGGTTTTATCATTACAATATCAACTCCTTCAGAAATATCGGCCTCTACTTCTCTCATTGCCTCTGTCGGGTTTGTATATGGAAGCTGGTAAGTCTTTCTGTCTCCAAACTGTGGAGCACAATGAGCCATGTCCCTAAATGGCGAATACAAAGATGAGCGGTGCTTTGCAGAGTGCGACATTATTGCTACATCAGTAAATCCAGCATCATCTAGCCCATGTCTTATTGCTTTTACTTGTCCATCCATCATTGCAGAAGGCGAGACCACATCAACACCAGCCTGAGCTTGGCTTACAGCTATCTTTGTTAGAACATCCAAACTGGAATCATTATCTATTTTATCACCTTTGACTAGTCCGCAGTGGCCTGCGCTTGTGTATTGGCAGAGGCAAACGTCTGCCATTATCGCAATTTCGTTTCCAAGATTTTTTCTTATTTCAGAAATAGCTCTTTGAACAACTCCATCCTGTGCAAAAGCCGATGTGCCTTTGTCGTCTTTTGTTGCTGGAATTCCAAATATCATTATTGCAGGAATCTTCAGATCAGCTATAGAGTTTACTTCGTTTACTACATCCTTTATTGGAAGCCTTTCAATGTCAGGCATGGATTCTACTTGCATTCTTGATTTCAAATCTTCTTGAACAAAGATGGGACATATGAGATCTTTTGGAGAAAGTCTTACTTCTTCTAAGAGCTCACGAATTTTCTTGCTTTTTCGTAGTCGTCTTAGTCTAACATTAGGAAAAGTCATACGCAAAAAATACTATTTGCTAGCAATATAATCTGTTACTCTTTTATTTTATAATCAAAAAGTTTGCTGACGGTTTTGAGCAACTCAGCGTCACCTTGCTCTGATGCACGTCTCAGATTGTTCATTGGAGTTGATATGATTCCCTCAACAATTGCTTGCGTGAGCTGGTCGATTATTCGTATTTTTTCTTCGTCTGTCTCTCCAAGCATCTGTAGCGCCTTTTTGAGCTCCTTTACACGAACGGTATCGATGTCTTTGAACACACTTTTTACCACAGGTTCTACTTCCAATCTCTTCATTACAGCCTCTACTACTGGCAGCTCTTCACTAATTATTTTTTCCGCAGAAGAAACCTCGCCAATCCTGCTTCGCATGTTCTTGTCAACCATTTCTGCCACCTGATCCAAGTTGAACATCTTTATGTTACTTAGGGTAGCAATCTTTTCATCAACAGTTCTTGGATTGGACAAGTCAAGAATCATCATGCCTTTCTTTTTTGAATCCATTGCATTTTTTATTCTGTCATATGTAACAAGAAAATATGGCGCAACTGTTGCAACAAACAAGACATCAACTGCCTTGAAATTTCCAAGTGCGTCTTCAAACTTGATTGGTTTCCCACCAACTGTCTCTGAAAATGACTTTGATCTCTCAAAGGTCCTGCTTGTTACAAAAAATTCCATGTTTCTTTTTTTGAGTGATTTTGCAACAAGGCTAGCTGCTTCACCTGTTCCTATGAGCAAAACATGTTTTGATTTCAAATCATCAATGTTTTCTTCAGCAAGTTTGACTGCCATGGAACCGATCGAGATAGTGCCTTGGTTTATTCCAGTGGAACTTCGCACTCTCGTGCCCACTCTAATTGCTTTATCAAAAAGTGTGTTCAAGTTGGTTCCAGAGGCTTTTACCTTTCTTGCAGTTGTGATAGAGTTCTTTATCTGTCCAAGTATCTGCTCTTCTCCAACTACAAGTGAGTCAAGTCCTGCTGTTAATTTTAAAAGATGTTCATATGCTTCAGGACCCTCACTTACTTCCAGGTTTTCCGTGAAGGCATTTTCCTCAAGGCCCGCTATAGATGCCCAGGTCTTTTTTATTCTATCAATATCATGATTATTTCCTGCTCCAAAGATCTCAACGCGGTTACATGTCTGAAGTATGACACATTCACGCAGTCCCGAGTGCTCCAAAAAAGCAGAATATGCAGAACCCACGTCCCTGAAGGTGAATCTTTCAAGCATGTGGATTGGGGAGCTACGAAAAGTAACTCTGGCATTGACTACATTAAGGCTCATTTCAAATCACCTAACATTTTCATAACACGCTTTTGTGCTTTTTTAAAATCTCCGTCTTTTATTAACTGTTTTACTTGATTATCATTTAAGACGCTGTACAGGAATTTTTTGCGTTCGATAGGTGTTGCAAGCTTGTTTTTTGCCGCACTCCTAGCTATTTCTTGCAGTCTTATCTGGTAGATGTCTTCTTTCTTGATAATTTTTTTAAAGACTTTTTCCGCCTGCATTCTTATTTTTCTTGCCATGGCAGGACTCCTGCCACCGGTAGAAATTGCGATCTGAACAGTATCTTCTATGTTTATCGCAGATGGATGGGAAAAGTCGCTGACTGAAGGATCATCAGCCGCATAAGCATAACAACGCATCTGTTTTGCTTTTTCGACAATTTTCCTGTTCAACGCTTTGTCATAGGTTGTAGCCATAACCATAAAGGGTCTGTACTTTGACAAAAAACCAGCGTCTTTTAATTTCATTTTTTTGAAAGTTATTTTTCTCTGTTTGACATAATTTGCAATCTGCTGGTTTGTTTCATCACTGATCAGCAGTATTTTACAGTCTTGTGTTAAAAGGGAGTTTATTTTTTTCAATCCTTCCTGTCCCCCGCCCACAACGATAACCAAATTTCCTTTCAGGTTTAGATCAACTATCAATGATTCTGGCACGTGTTGAATGGTATTTATTTTTTTAAATAATTCACAGGCTGGAACAAACTCGGTACGTTTTTTAATTGCAAATGGTGTTTTACCGGTAATGTCTATGGATGGATTAGATAAGAAGATTCTAAACGAGATTCAATGGACTTTTCCGCTTGTACCTGACCCATATGCAGTGATTGCTAGCAAGTTTGGGATTTCAGAAGATGAATTGATGAAAAGATTAGCAGCTTTGAAAAAGACAGGAATAATCAGACAGCTAAGCGCGATCTTTGACACCAGAAAGCTTGGTTATAAGAGTGCATTAATTGCAATGTCAGTTGAACCGGAGAAACTGGATTATGTTGCAAGCCAAATCAACAGACACCCTGGTGTAAGTCACAACTATGAAAGAAACCATGAATACAATTTGTGGTTTACGCTTGCTGTACCACCTGGCGCTGATCTTAAAACCGAAGTTGACAAGTTTTCAAAATTATCAGGAATTAAAAAAGTAAGGCTTCTTCCAACGATAAAACTATTCAAGATTGGAGTAAAGCTAGATATCGTAGAAGAAGGTGCGCCTGAGATCAAACCAACAGAAGAAAAGAAAAAAATCCGTGATGTGAAATTTGTTGCAACAGAAGAAGATAAGCAATACATACGTGAATTGCAAAAAGACTTGGAGATTGTAAACAAACCCTTTTTGAAATCTGCACAAAAGCTTGGAATCACAGAAGAGCAATTGCTTGAAAAAGCAAAACATTACGAAGAGATTGGGGTTATGCGAAGGTTTGCGGCCATTCTAAGACATAGAGATGCAGGCTTTGTAGCTAACGGCATGATAGTGTGGAAGGTCCCAACAGAAAGAATTGAGGAGGTCGGCGAAAAGCTAGGCGCATTTCCTCAGGTAAGCCATTGCTATCAAAGACCGGTATACCAAGACTGGCCTTACAATGTCTTTTCTATGGTACACTGCAAATCGTTTCCTGATGCAGAAAATATGGCAAAAGAGATCCAAAAACAGATCAATGTAGATGATTATAGAATCTTGTTTAGTGCACGCGAGTTCAAAAAGACTCGGGTGGAATACTTTGTTGAACACGAATACAAGATAGAAGACTATATTCCTGCCTAAACTTATCTTGCTGGAACAGAAGCCTTTAGCTCGTAAGGAGGCCACTGATTATACAAGTCATTAATCTCTGTCATGTCTGTGGCACTAAGATATTTCCCGTCTGACATTGCTGCAAACTGTTCTATTTCTTCTATATTGATTACAGTAGGTAATACGGATGAAACTGCTTTTTTTGAAAGAATAAACTTGATTGCAAGCTCTGTTATATTCAGCCCATTGCGCCCAGCTATGGGTCGCAGCTGCTCTACCTTTTTTAGAGATTCCTTTATCCATTCGCCTTTGCGCACCGAGCGATGATCTTTTTCATCTACCTTTGTGTCAGCCTTTACCTTTCCTGTTAGTATTCCAGACGCATCAGGTACACGAACCAATATTCCAACATTTTTCTTTTCTGCATTTTCTATTAATTCATTCCCTGGAGTTTGCTCTAAAATGTTGTAAACTGTCTGAACTGCACTGACGTTTTTTCTATTCATCACTTCTAGACCTTCTTCTGTCCAGCCTATTGCAGGGCCTAGTGCTGCTTGATAAGTGATGATCTTTTCTTCCTCGATTTTTTTATCAAGTGTCTCAAATATGGTGTCATCTTTTATGTGATGCATCTTTGGATTGTGTAATCCGTAAACATCGATATAATCAGTCTGCAGCCTCTCCAAACTCTTTTGTAGTGCATTTTCAGTAAACACAGGATCAAATTTTTGCGGTAGTTCCTTATGTCCTATTTGATCTGCATTTTCAAAATCATAACCATATTTTGTTGAGATAACTATTTCATCACGCATTCCCTTGAAGACCTCGCCGATCAATTTCTCGCTTTTTCCTTTTCCATACATGTCGGCTGTTTCAAAGAAATTAATTCCAAGGTCGTATGCTTTTTTCAGCATTCGTTTTGCTTCATCATCTTCTATTTTTTTGCCCCACCAATCAAGAGCTATGGTCCAAGCTCCAAATCCTATTTCAGAAACTTTGACTCCACTCTTGCCGAGAGTCTTGTACTTCAATTTACAATACTCCTAAATGCTGCAATCTTTTCGCTTAGCTCTTTATCGTTCAAAACCGATTGTCCAGATTCTGCATTTACATTTATGTCTATCCAAGATTTGCAACCTTGGTATTCTGTAAGAACCGGCACTTCAAATGGATCTGTTTTGAAAACTTTGAGAAACAACGCCTTCATGGGTTTGTCTGGAAGCCAGTCCATTCTTTCTTTAATGTAAGAATCGCTCCATATGTGAAATGACGAAAGATTTTCAATTTTTTCCATAGAAGAAATATCGCACTCTTCTATAACCTCGGCATATGATGTTATTATATTAGTCCCAGATCGTGGCTGATTCTCTCGTACATCAGCCAAATATCCATAAAACTGTGACTTGAGTGATGATATCTCTTGATGCTCAAAGGTTGGATAAAGAAGGAATTTTTTTGATTCTACATTAAATCCTGAATCGGTTTCAAGTATGCCGCCCTTTCTTAAAAGAACAGTTTGGTTTCCATTCTCTAATGCTTTTACTACAGTTGCCCACTCTTTTAGTGCATTCATCATCCAAGACTCTTTATCAGTGGAATGATATCCTTTTTTACCGAAACAATCATCGGGGTGTCTACCTTAATGTATGTGCTTACCATAGTTTCTCTTAAATCCATTATCAAATCCTGAAATTTGTCAAGACGATCTGTTTCAAAAGCCAGCATAAAATCTTCGTCATGAATTCCAAAGGAGTAGGTCGTGTTTAGTATCACTTCAGGATATTTTTTTCCAACTCCAATATGTTCGTCCATCATCTCTTTTCTTTGTTTAAGTGGTAAGTGATACCATTCCCTTGTTTTTATAAAAGGATAAACGATTACATACTTTTTTTGTTCCTCACCTGCAAGCCATCCATGTCCGCCAGAACCCTTTGCGTAGATAGAAGGCCTGGTACATGACAGGTAAACATGTGTTGGAGTAATGTATTTGCCAAAAACTGTTAGGTATAGCTTTGATACTATGTCTTGAATTTGCTCCACGGTATCAGAGGCAAACCAGAACAAAAATTCTGCATCGTCCCTTAATCCAAGTGTTGAATATGTTCTAAACTTTGCCTGAGAGGTTTTTAGTACGTTTTCAACCTCTTTTGCCGATTCTTCTTTTGCTAAATCCGCCATCCATCTCCACTTTGGGTCTACTTTAAAAAATGAGAAATTGAAAAATTGACGTTTTTCTTCTTCCATGTGGGACTAGTCTCTTCCAGCTTTATTTAAAACTAAGATTGAGCTGCTTCTTGTATTCCAAGTCCGGCGTAGCCACTTCGTTCTAGCTCATCGGCAAGCTCTTTTGGTCCTTCCTTTATTACCCTTCCATCTGATAGTACATGCACAAAGTCAAGCTTATCAAGGAATTTTAGAATCCTTGCATAGTGAGTAATTACTATTATAGTAGAGTCAGGTCTTGCAGTCTGACTTATTGCTTTTGCAACAGCTTGTACTGCATCTATATCAAGTCCAGAATCTGGTTCATCTAAAATTGAAATGGTTGGTTGTAAAACTGCCATCTGAAGAACTTCGGATCTCTTTTTTTCTCCACCGGAAAATCCTTCATTCAGATATCTTGACAAAAAGTCATGCTTTAGACCAACTGCGTCAAGATTTTTCTTTAAATAATTTTGAAATTCTCTTACTGTAAGGAAGACTTCGCGTTTGTCACTGCCAAGAGATTTGCTTAGTGCATTGTATGAAGTTCTAAGAAAGTGTGAAAATCCAACGCCAGAAACTTCGGTAGGATATTGAAACGCCAAAAAGAGTCCTTTCTTTGCTCTTTCATCTGTTTTCAAACCTAAGATGCTTTTACCGTCCAACAAAATATCACCTTGGGTAACTTCGTATTTTGGATGCGCAAGTAAAGTATATGCAAGTGTACTTTTACCAGATCCGTTTGGTCCCATGATGGCATGTACTTCGCCTGGATTTGTCTTAAGGTTGACACCTTTTAGGATCTCTTTTCCTTCCCTTCGAACATGCAAGTCTCTGATTTCAAGTGTTGGCATGATCTTAGAAAGTCTGGTTTCTGTATATATATGAATGAAAAATTAGCTTAGTCTAACATGACAGATTGTTCTTATTAGTTGTAAAAAGCAAACCAGATGTCATGCACAAGTTTACAAAAGATCTGATTGTAATTTAACTTGAAATGTTTTTGATCTAGACGCCAAAGAGGATCTCTTTTATATAAGGTTGGTAATTTGATCGTAAATATATGAGCAAAATTAATTCATCAAAAAAATGTATCATATTATTTTCAGGAATTTTCCCTAAAAATAGAAACTTATGCAACACACTTTCCTTTTTGAAAGTAATAAAAATTTCCAGCTAATCTAAATCCCATAGGTAAAATACTTGTTACAGGTTCTGTCCATACCAACAAATAGCCTTCCTTTGTAAGTTTTTCAAAAACTGCAAGAAACTCATCCAAACCTCCCAATTTCCTGAGAACCACTGCTAAAGCGTCAGTTTTAAAATATATGAGATCCCGTTGTTCTAAAGCCTTTTTGATATCTTCTCCTTCCTTTTTCACACTTGTAAGAGAAAATTTGGCTATAGTCCCTGTTTTTTCTGTTACTTTGTGTACTTTGGTACCAATATCTTTCTTGAAACTCTTGAAGAATTTTTTTCCTGTTTTCATTAACGAGCTAATGAATATTTAGTATATTAGTTTTTGATCCACGAAAAAGATGACTAAGGATAATTCAATAATTGTTTTATCAATCCAGAGTATATTCCAATCACTGTTCCAGAAAATTAATCTACAATTCTAATTTTTTGCTTCATGAAAGTAGCTGAAAGTCTTATCCAAATAATGGAGCAACAGGCATAGTTAAGAGAAAAAATGTGGCAATAGCAAATATGCCCCAACCCATAACAAGAAGTTCCAAACGTACTCCCTTCTTAGAAAAATTAGAAAATATACCGCCAATAAACAATATTCCAGCGTAGATTACAGTCATTAACACGTAATTATCTGAATTCAGGTTGGCTTGTTCTGCCTCTTGCAATTTTATAGCAGATTCGGCAGCGAATCGTTCTGCTTCTTCTGAAAATGTCTTCTTGTACTCAGGCATAACAAAAGGATGAGGTGGTGCATCTGGATTTTGTAAAGGTTTTGTTGCTAACCAAGCCTCTACAGCCGGCTTGAAATCTGGTCTAAATCTTTCAAAATAGAATTCACCAAGATTCTGATCATTATTTTCAAGTGCTCTCAAGTACTCCATGAACATCAGGACATCAATGGTTGTAAATTGTCCTTGTTGGAGGGTCGTCATCGTGACCTTATTACTCGCGCTAGTTACTTCACGCAAAGTAAAGGTTTGAATCCCTCCCCATAGAGTAGACTGGTATGCGCTCCAAGCTGTAGCAATTACAACTAGTGACATCAAAACTGCTGCTATCAGCTCGATGTGATTATCAGTAGAATCCGTCTTATCACTCAATGATGAACCTCTACTTTTTCAGCTGTTATAAACATGTGCGTGGAAAAGATTTTTCTATAATAGAAAACCTACTAAAACTAATTGAAAGTCAACGTTTCTCTGAAAATATTTTTGGTGTCCATATTACTTGTTATTGGAACTTCATTTGTTATGTTTGTTGATGGTTCTTCAATCCCATCTTGGATCAAAAATAATGCAAAGTGGTGGGCGGAAGGACAAATTACAGAGACAGATTACATTTCAGCTCTTCAATATCTTGTAAATCAAGGAATACTCATAATTCCTATTACTGAGGTTACTGCTGCTTCGACAATTCCCGATAGCGAAAGAGCACATTCATTTGTTGTTCATTTTTCAGATGGTTTGATTACTAAACCTATCACCATCTCAACTTTTTCCAAGTTTCAAATAACAAGTTCTACTGCTGATGAAGAAAGAGGTTCATTTCCAGTTTACAAATTTTCTGATAATCCAGAATTTTACT
>Ga0247727_10010420_pt1 | contig 16483 bp, 17 predicted proteins | sample WisWelCaveWW1625_FD_202498 | JGI IMG/M metagenome (GOLD analysis project Ga0247727, IMG submission 202498) | Biofilm microbial communities from Wishing Well Cave, Virginia, United States - WW16-25 | ecosystem: Environmental > Aquatic > Deep subsurface > Groundwater > Cave microbial mat | place... | reverse complement strand
AGGAGAGCCGCCTTGAACGCCCGAGGTGGTTCACGAGTACCAGATCGCCGCGGAGCGACTCACGAACGCAAGGCCCGGGGCTCTGCCCCGGACCCCGCTGGATGAGGAAAGAAAGAAACGAAGAAGAACTGCGCTTCCGGGGAGAGTCCCCGAAAGCGCTCAACCGTCCACCAAACCGGGGCAAGTCCACTTCAAGCAGGCAGGGTTGAAGCCATGAGATTTCTCATCGTGATCGAGAAAGCGAAGCGCGGCTTCTCAGCTTACTCCCCGGATCTGCCGGGTTGCGTTGCTGCGGCAGCTACACGCCGCGGTGTGGAGAAGGCGATGAGAGAGGCGATCGAGTTCCACCTCGACGGCCTCCGCGAAGAGGGCGACCGGGTGCCTCCTCCCCGCAGCTACTCCACGTACGTGGAGGTCCCGGCCTGACGCCTCCGCCCTTTCTACGCGCTCCGGCTCTGCCGCTTACGCTTGAAGCGAGCGAAGCGCCCCGGCGCTTCGCTCGCGCTCTCGGCGCCCGTGCGGTAGTACCGGTACTTGTACTGGTAGTAGTAGCCGTCCTGCTCGCGCACCGCGTTGAGCACGGCGCCCGAGACGTGGACGTGTGCCTGGCGCAGGCGCGCCACGCCGGCAACGAGCGAATCGCGCGCGGTCTTGCCCGAGCGCACGACGACGATCGTGGCGTCCGCGCGCGCGGCGAGGATCAAGCTGTCCGCGACCTGCACCGACGGCGGGGAGTCAAAAATCACGTGGTCGAACTCACCGCTCGAGCGCAGCCGTTCGATCATCGCCTGGAGCGACGCGCTCTGGAGCAGCTCGGAGGGGTTGGGGGGCAGCGGGCCGCTCGAGACGAGCGCGAGCCCCGGGATGTCGCAGTCCTGCACGACGTCCTCGAACGTCGCGTTGCCGGTCATCAAGCTCGAGAGTCCGACGGCGTTCCCGACGGCGAAGATGCGGTGCAGTCGGGGCCGTCGCAGGTCGGAGTCGATCAGGAGCACTCGCCGCCCGAGCTGCGTCAAGACGACGGCCAGGTTCACGGAAACGGTCGACTTGCCGTCGCTGGGCTCGCAGGAGGTGACGACGATGATCCGCGGTGGCCGGTCGGGCGAGGCGAGCAAGAGGGAGGTCCGCAGGTTGCGGAACGCCTCGGAGAACGCGGAGCGTGGATCGAGCCAGCTCGCGAGCCCGATCGGGTGCTGCGTACCCGCCTGTGCCGCGCCGGCATCGGGCACGGCGCGCAGCGGCTCGAACAGCGGGACGTGGCCGAAGACGGGGAGCTTCGCCGTGCGCTCGAGGTCTTGCTCGCCCTTCACGGTGTTGTCGACGTGGTCGGCGAGAAACGCGGCGCCGACGCCGACCGCGAGGCCGAGCAGAACCGCGACGACCAGGTTGAACCGCTTGCGCGGCGACACCGGCTGCTCCGGGATCTCCGCCGGGTCGACGACGCGGACGTTGCTCGCCTGCGTGTCGCGCAGGCGGTCGGACACCTCGGTCTGGCTCTGGCGACCGACCAGGTCCGCGAGGAACCGCCGCCGCGTGTCGATCTCGGCCTTCATGCTCGCCACCTCGGCGGCGTCGCGGTTCACGCGCTGGACCTCGAGCTTCTGCTCGTCGACCCGGCGGCCCAGGCTCTCGACCTCGGCCCGCGCGCGGGCGTGGTCCGCCTCGACGACGCTGCGGACCTGCCGGGCGATGCCGCGGGTCTCGATCTCGAGCCGCTCGCGGGCCTGGCTCAGCTCCTCGTCGAGCTGGCGCATCGCGGGCCAGTCGGCGCCGAACCGTTCGGCGAGCTGACTCCTGCGGCGCTCGATCTCGGCATACTGCGACTTGAGGCCGAGGATCAGCGGGCTCGCCAGGACCTCTGCGAGCGAGTCGGGGACGCCGCTCTGGAGCGCCGCGAGCCGTGCCTCGGCGAGCGCGAGACGACCCTTGGCGGCGACGGATTGCGCGCTCAGGTCGGCCAGCGCTTGGGACGTGATGTTGGTCGTGTCGTCACGCAGCGCGAGGATCTCCTTGCGCACGCTCGCGTCCTGGAGCCGGCTCTCCATGCCGGCGATCTCGGCCTGCACCTGCGCCACCTGCTTGGTCAGGAACTCGCTCGCCTGCGCGGTCGCCGAATAGCGCGAGCGCAGGTTGAACTCCTGATACGCGGTCGCGATGGCGTTGGCGGTATCGCTCGCGAGCGCGCGGTCGCGATCGGTGAACGAGACCTTCACCAGGTGGCTGCTGCGCACGGGGTGGATCGTCAGGCCGTTCACGAGGAACAGGAGCGCGAGGTCGGTCGGATCGGGCTCGCCGTGCCGCGCAGGCCGAAGGCGCGCACGGACCCACGCGCCGAAGCGCGCGCCGGGCGATTCGCGACGGGTGGCGAACTCGGGCCGGTTCACCAGGTCGAGGCGCTCGGCCGCGATCCGCAGGACCGTGCGGCTCTGCAGGATCTTGTACTGGGTCTGATAAAAGTCCTGGTAGTCGGCCCACGACGGGTCGACGTTCAGGACGTCCTGATAGGTGAGAATGTCGGGTCCCTGCCGCGCGATCTGCAGCGTCGCCGTTGCCCGGTAGAGCGGCGTCGCAACGAGAGTGAGGACCGTGGCGACCGCCACGATCCCGACGAGGCAGGCGAGCACGAGGTGCCGTCGGCGGGCGAGTACCCGCCAGTAGTCGAGCAGGCGCAACTCGTCCTGGGCCGGATCGCCGGCCGGCACATGGCCCCGCGGGCTCTCGTCCTGCATGGTCACACGGTGGGCGGGACGTGATCGCCCCAGGTCGTCAACTCGACGGGCTCGCGTCGGTCTCGTCGTCGTCGTCGGTGGCCTCGTCGACGACGTACCCCACGAAGATGGCGGCGCCGAGAACGATGAGCGCAGCGGTCAGCGGGTTCGACCACAGGCTGGTCTTGGTCGGCTCCGTCGCGGCTGCCTGAGTATCGTTCCTGGTCGCAGCCCCGGACGGGATGGCGACGCTCAAGGTCTGGGCCTGTCCAGGAGCCAGTCGAACGGGAGTCTCGACCACGTACAGGCCACCGTCCGTCTCGACCGCCAGCTCGTAGGTCGCTGGCACGAGCCCCTCGACGCGGAACGTGCCCGCCGAGTCGGTCGGGGCCGACGTCCGGATCTGCCCCGTTCCCGGATCGCCGACGTGGATCTTGGCTCCGGAGAGCGGGGTCTGGTCGGGAGCCCGCACCAGAGTTCCGGCCAGGCTCGCGGGAGCGTCCGTGGCAGACACGGGCATCGCGAGGCCCTGCACCGACACGATCAGCACGGCTGCGGCGAGATTCGTCACGAGATTACGCTGGATCATCCGCTCCTCCACAGCTCTGAACGGCTGTGCGCCGATTCGATTCGACTCGAACATAGCCGGGTTCCTGGGGGAGATCAAGGGATTTGTGGCCGCTCGCCGCGCTTGCACGGCGCGCTAGCATGAACAAGCGTTCGCACGCTCAGCGAGGGAACGATGCTGGTCACCAATCGAGAGCGGCTGAAACACTTGTTGCGCGAGCACTCGCTGTTGTTCGGCGACTTCACGCTCGCCTCGGGCAAGAAGAGCAGCTTCTACTTCGATTCGAAGCGGACCACCCTGCTTCCCGAAGGGGCCTATCTGACCGCCGCGGAGATCCTCCGCATCTTGCGCGAGGCGGGAATCTCGGCCGACGCGATTGGCGGCATGACGCTCGGAGCGGACCCGATCGTGTGCCCGATCGCGGCGCTGAGCCACCTCGAAGGCCCGCCGCTGCGCGCGTTCATTGTTCGCAAGGAGGCCAAGCAGCACGGAATGGGGCAACAGATCGAGGGGGCGCTCGAGCCGCGGAGCCGGGTCGTCGTCGTCGACGACGTCGTCACGACGGCGGGGTCGACTCTGCGGGCGATCGACGCGGTCGAGGCGGCGGGACACACGATCGTCGCCGTCGTGTGCATCGTCGACCGCGAGGAAGGCGGGACCGAGAAGCTCGCAAGCTGGCCGTTCTTCCCGATCTTCCGCAAGTCGGAGATCTTCGGATCTTGACCTCGCCGGCTCGCCGCCGGGCGGCCCTTGACGACTAGGGCGAGAATCGGTCTAGTAGAGCGACTTTGAAGGAGGGTTCATGCGCGGAACGATACGTCGGTCTCTGGCACTCCTCGCTGCGGTCACCGTGACGTGGACCGCGCTGCCCGCCCACGCGGCCCCGGCCACCGGTCGGATCGAGGGGCTCGTGATCGGTCTCGACGGCCGGCCCGCGGCCGACTATCGCGTGCACCTGATCGATACGGCCGGATCGCAGGCCGCGCAGGCGGTGACCGACGCTGGCGGATCCTACTCGCTTCCGGATGTGGCGGCCGGGGAGTACGCCCTCGCGCTCGAGAGTCCGGAAGGGCAGGTGGCGCCCGTCTCGACACCGGTGCGGATCGGACGGGGTGAGCTGCGCCGGCACGACCTCAAGCTGCTAGAGGCCGAGCCCGAGGAGCGCGACGCGGCGACCGCGTCGAGCGGCGGCCTCGGCGCCTGGTGGGCCGGGCTTTCGACGGCGGCGAAGGTGTGGGTGATCGTGGGATCGGTCGCGGTCGTCGGGGTCACCTACGCGGCGCTCACCGACGACGACGACGAGCAGACGGCGAGTCCCAGCGGCTCGGAGTGACGCGGTCCACGCCGGGCTAGTAGAACGCCGCGATCGTTGCGACGACCTGCTCCAGCTGATCGGGGGAAAGCTCGGGGTATACCGGGAGCGAGAGGACTTCGCGGCTCGCCTTCTCGGACGCCGGAAAGTCGCCTTCCGTGTGACCCAGCTCGGCGAAACACGGCTGGAGGTGGAGCGGGACCGGGTAGTACACGGCGTGGCCAATGCCGGCGACGTCGAGGTGCCGTCGCAATTCGTCCCGGCGCTCGACACGGATCGTGTACTGATTGTAGATGTGCCGGGCCTTGGGATCGCACTCGGGCAGGCGCACCAGCCCGCGGTCGACGAGGCCGCTCTCGCGGAAGAGGCGGTCGTAGCGCCCGCCGTTCACGGCGCGCCCGCTCGACCACGCATCGAGGTGCGGGAGCTTCACGGCGAGCACCGCGGCCTGCAGCGCGTCGAGACGGCTGTTCCAGCCGACGTACCTGTGGTGGTACATCTGCCGCCCGCCGTGCACGCGCAACACGCGCAGACGCTCGGCCAGGTCGTCGTCCGAGGTCACGATCATCCCACCGTCGCCGAAGCCGCCCAGGTTCTTCGACGGGAAGAACGAGTAGCAGCCGGCGACGCCGAGAGTGCCGCACGAGCGCTGGCCGCCGAGCGCGGTCGACCGGTACGCCGCGCCGAGCGCCTGCGCCGCGTCCTCGACGACGGCGATCGACCGGCGGCGGCCGATGTCGAGCAGGGCATCCATGTCCGCGCTCTGGCCGAACAGGTGCACCGGGAGGAGCGCCTTCGTTCTCGGGCCGATCGCCCGCTCGACATGCTCCGGATCGACGTTGAACGTGCGCGGGTCGATGTCCGCGAACCGCGGCCGCGCGCCGACCTTGTACGCGCACGAGGCGCTCGCGAAGAAGGAGAACGGCGACGTGACGACCTCGTCGCCCGGGCCGACGTCGAGCGCCGCGAGCGACAGGATCAGGGCGTCGGTCCCCGACGCGCAGCCGATCGCGTGGGTCGCGCCGGTGTACGCGGCGACGGCGCCCTCGAACCGCTCGACTCCCGGCCCGAGGATGAACAGCTGCGAGTCGACCACCTCGTCGATCGCCGAGCACACCCGGTCGCGGATCCCAGCGAACTGGGCCTTCAGGTCGAGCAGTGGGATGCGGGCCACGGGCCTCCGTCGGGCGCGTTTGCGCGCCGCGGGTCGCGAGGGCCGGATTGTAGCCCACGACGGAGAACCGGGTCGGGCCCCGGCCCTCGATGGCGTCGCCTGCTAGGATGTGCGCCCGGGGAGGCGACTCGTTGGAACCCCGGATCCGCGCGGCGCTCCTGCTGTACGCGTTCTTCGTCCTCGGTCTCTTCCTCCTCGTGTCACCTTGGACCGTGGTGTGGAGCCGGGCGGTGGTCGGTCTCTTGCCGACGCCTGTGGGAGGGATCGCGCAGAGCGGATGGATGCGGGGTCTCGTGAGCGGGCTCGGCGCGCTCAACCTGCTGTTCGCGCTCCAGCTCGCAACCGAGCTATGGAGCGCGATGCGGCGGGGTGACCCGCGTTGAACGCGTTTTGGCTCTGCGGGTAAAAAAATGGCGGCAGCGTTCGCTGCCGCCGGCGGGGAGAAGCGGGGGCCCCGCAAGAGGAGTGAGGAGAGGAGGGAGGACGAAACTACGTGCGCGAACCGAGCGCCACGGCGCGTTGCCCATGCCGGCCGCGCAGGCCGGTCCGGAGCTTGCCGAGCCAGATGTTGAGGGTGTGATCGCGCGACAGAACCGGGATCACCGGTTTCGTGCGGCGGTCGACACGGGCCAGTTCCGCCCGGATCGCCTTGTCGTTCGGAGCGAGTCGAAGGGCGCGCTCGAACGCATCGGCCGCGAGCGAGACCTTGCCGGCGATCACGTAGACCCGTCCGAGGTTGAGGAACAGCAGCGGGTCGTTCTTCTGGCGCGCCACGGCGGTACGGCAAGCTTGAATCGCCGTCGGGGTCGACAGCTTCCCCTTCGCCAGGCTGTAGCCGTAGTAGGATAGATATCGCATGTCGGGCTGGCGCTTGCTGCGCTCACGATCGAGCTCGAGCGCACGACGGAACATCACGGACGCATCGGCGAAGCTCCGGTCGACTAGCGCCGAGAGCCCTTTCTTGAAGTAGTTTTCGGCGGATAGACTACTCATTTTGCTTGTTCCTCATAGGTCTCGGCCTGGCTCACCGATACGAACGGTCGGGTCCGCATGCAACAGGAATCTCGATCTCGTAGGGTTCACGTCTTGACGGTGATCGGGACCGTCGTGGCTCTGGCCGCGTTGTCGGCCTGCAGCTCGGACAAGAATGAGAAGATTTCCACGATCTATGAGATGAAGGCGCGGCCGACGGATCGGAACAAGGACGCGATTCGGGAGCGCCTGACGGACCCGGACCGGGACGTGCGAGCGACCGCGCTGAACGCCCTGGTCACCTTGGGTGTGCCGGATGCCGCGGATGTCGCACGCCAGGGTCTCGAGGATCCGGACGGGTTCGTGCGGGCGACGGCGGCGAAGCTGCTCGGAGACGTCGCCGACAGGCGAGACGTGGAGGCGTTGACCGCACGCCTCGTGGCGGACCGGGACCCGATCGTGCGTCGGCGGGCGGCCGAGGCACTCGAGGCGATCGGCGGTCCGGCGGCGGTCGACGGGCTCTCGCGGGGGCTCGCCGACCCGATCGAGGAGGTCCGCCTGGTAGTCGTGCGCGGGCTGCGGCGTCTCGATCCTGGCTACGCGCTGGCCGAACTGTCCCGGCTCGCGATCGAAGATCCGAACTACGAGGTGCGCGTCCAGGCGGTGCGAGCGCTAGGGGAGACCGGAGCGCCCGAGGTCGTCGCTGTGCTCGATCTCGCGATCCAGGACGAGAACGAGTTCGTGCGGGCGGCCACCGCGCATGCACGCGAGCTGCACGCGAAAGCCGCGATTCGGGCGCCCCTGGCCCGCCCGGTCGCATCTCCTTCGCCCCCCGAGCCGACCCGAGAACCGGCGGCGTCGACCTCGCCGATGCCGAGCGCATTACCGGCCGGCCGATGATCCGCGATCCGGCAAGCGCCGTGGTCGAGCGCGGGACCGACGGGTCAGTTCGCGTGCGTGTCGAAGGGGACGAGCCGATCCGCCTCGAGCCGGTCGATCGCGGATGGCGCGTCCGGGGGCTCGGCGAAGCCGGCGAATGGCGCGCCGAGAGAGTCGACGTCGACGGCGGCGGGTTCCGCCTGCGGTCCGCTGCCGCGGCCGGTGAAGAAGGGGCGCGCACGACGCGCATGCCCGGACTCGCGAGCGGTGATCCAGCGCAAGGGCGTCACGTTCTGCTCGAGGATGGACGCCTGTTCCGACTCGTCGAGCGCGGCGGGAGCGATCCGCGGTTCGAGTTGCTGTCGTGGGAGGTGCCCGGTCCGTATCTCGTGGCGCGGCTCACGGCCGACGGATGGAAGATCGAGCCCCAGGCGGCCGGCGGCGCGCTTGGGGACCTCCGACCGCTGTGGATCCTGATGGCGATGGAGATCCTGGATTCCGAGGAGCCCCTCGGCAACGCGAGGTCGAACGACGATGCATCGTAACGATCGAAACCGACGGCGGCGTTGGCAAGGGCGGCCGCGTGGCAGCGCTCCTGGCGACCGGCACGAACCGAGTCGCTCGGGCGGGATGGGCCAGGCGCCGCAGGGGGATCCGAGCCTCGCGGTGTCGGGCGTCCTCCAGCTGGCGGAGAGTGGCCACGGGTTCCTGCGCCAGGCCGCGAACAACTACAACCCCGCGTCGTCCGATCCGGTGGTGCCGGCCGATATGGCTCGTGAGCGCGCGCTGCAGACAGGGGTCGAGATCGCGGGCGCGGCGGTTCCCGATCCACGGCCGGGCCGCGGTGGCTGGCTCGCCCGGATCGAGACGATCAACGGATTGGCACCCGAGGCGATCGGGCCGGTCACGCCGTTCAAGGACCTCGTGGCCGAAGATCCGACCGAGCGGATCCGGCTCGAGGTGTCGCCGACCGAGATCTCGACTCGCGTCGTTGACCTGATCGCCCCGATCGGCAAGGGGCAGCGCTGCCTCGTCGTGGCGCCGCCCAAGGCGGGCAAGACGGTGTTGCTGCAGAAGATCGCCCATTCGATCTCGACGAACCATCCGGAGATCCACCTCATCGTGCTGCTCGTCGACGAGCGGCCGGAGGAGGTGACCGACATGAAGCGCAATGTGACGGGCGAGGTGATCGCGTCGTCGTCCGACGAGATGTCGCGCAACCACGTCCAGATCGCCGAGATCGTGCTCGAGCGGGCGCGGCGCCTGGTCGAGGGCGGGCGCGACGTCGTCGTGCTGCTCGATTCGATCACGCGCCTGTCGCGCGCGTACAACACCGAGCAGCGCGGCTCGGGCCGCGTGCTCAGCGGGGGGATCGATGCGCGGACGATGGAGAAGCCGCGGCGGTTCTTCGGCGCGGCGCGCAAGGCGCACGGCGGCGGCTCGTTGACCGTGATCGGCACGGCGCTCGTCGACACCGGGTCGCGGATGGACGAGGTCATCTTCCAGGAGTTCAAGGGGACGGGGAATACGGAGATCGTGATGGATCGGGGCCTGTTCGATCGCCGTGTGTTTCCGGCGATCGACATCTCGGCCAGCGGCACGCGAAAGGAAGAAAAGCTGTTCGATCCGGAGGAGTACCGGATGGTGACGCTGCTCCGTCGCGCGCTCGCGCCGCTCAAGGCGGCGGAGGCGATGCAGCTCCTGACCGAGCGCATCGCGCGCTACCCCACGAACGCCGAGTTCCTCGCCTCCCTCCGCACCTGAATCAATCTGAATCTAGCCGCAGAGGACGGCGCCGCCGTTGACGTTGACGACCTCACCGTTGATGAAAGTCGCAAGGTCCGAGGCGAGGAAGGCGACGACGGCAGCGACCTCCTCCGGCCGGCCGACGCGCGCGAGCGGGATCTGCGACAGGATCGCGTCGCGTTCGGGGCCCGCGAGCGCCTCGTGGCTCATGTCCGTCTCGATCCACCCCGGCGCGACGCAGTTCGTCAGGATGCCGTCGGGCGCAAGCTCTGTGGCGAGCGACTTCGTCAGGGCGATCAGCGCGCCCTTCGTCGCCGCGTAGTGCGCGTGACCGGCCTCGCCGCGCTGGCCCGCGGTGCTCGATAGGTTGACGATGCGTCCCGCCCGCGCGGCCTTCATGTGCGGCACCGCGGCGCGGATCATGTGGAACGCTCCGCTGAGATTGATCGCGAGCATCTCGCGCCATTCGTTGTCGCTGATCTCCTCGACCGGCACCCCTCGCCAGATCCCGGCGTTGTTCACGAGGACATCGAGCCGACCGAAGCGGGCGATCGTCTCGCCGACCATCATCTCGGCCTCCTCGGGGAGCGAGACGTCGGCGGCGAGCGCGAACGCTTCGCCGCCCTCTTCGACGATCCGGTTGGCCACGCGCTCGGCCGACGGTCGCTCGACGCGGTAGCTCAGACCGATGCGGGCCCCGGCCGCGGCGAGGATCACGCAGCACGCGCGCCCGATCCCCCGCGAGCCACCGGTGACCAACGCGACCTTCCCCCGCAGATCGATCACCCTACCCTCCCGTCCTGGGCGAGCCGGGCGCGGCGAGAACCGCCAACTGCCCACAAGCGGCGCGCGCCTCGACGCCACGGCTCCACCGGATGGTTGCCGTTGCGCCGCGTGCCGACACGCGGTCGCGGAACCCGAGCACAGCGGCCCGTGGCGGGCGCCGGTACGGCAGCCAGTCCTCGACCTCGTTGAATGGAATCAGGTTGACCTTCGCCGGCACGCCGCGAGCGAGACGGGCCAGACGATCGGCGTCCGCGTCGGAGTCGTTGATCCCGGCGAGCAGGACGTACTCGAGCGTGACACGGTCGCCGCTCTCGCGCGCGAAGGCGCGGCACGCGTCGAGCAGCCGTGCGATGGGATACTTGCGGTTGACCGGCATGAGGCGATCGCGCACGTCGTCCGTCGTCGCGTTCAGGGAGACGGCGAGGCGCGGCCGCACGGGTTCCGTCGCCAGGCGCTCGATGCCCGGGACGAGCCCCGAGGTCGACAGGGTCACACGCCGCGGCGACACGCCGAGGCCATCGGGGTCGCCGAGCAGACGCACCGCGGCGAGCACGGCGTCGTAGTTGTGCAGCGGCTCGCCCATGCCCATCAGCACCACCCGGAACGGCTGGCCCGCGAATTCGCGATCGGCGCGCACGAGCGTGACCTGGCCGACGATCTCCCCCGGCCCGAGGTGCCGGACCAGGCCCATCTTCGCGGTGAGGCAGAAGTCACAGCCGATCGCGCAGCCGACCTGACTCGACAGGCACAGCGTGATCCGATCGCGCTGAACCAGGAACACGGTCTCGACCGCACCGCCGTCCGCGAGCTCGATCCGATACTTGACGGTGCCGTCGTGCGCCGCGGTGCGCTCGGCGATCCGTCCCGGGTCGACCCGAACGCTTTCGGCGATTCTGTCGCGCAGCGCCCGCGGAAAATCGGTCCAGCTGCGCGGGTCGAGGATCCCTCGCGCGTACATCCAGCGGTACGCCTGGGTCGCGCGGAACCGGGACGGATCGTGAGGCGCGAGGGCGGCCTCGAGCTCGCCCCGGTCGAGACCGAACAGGTTCGTGGCGCGCGGGATGTCGAAGGGCGCGCGGGACATGGCTCGGCGGAGTCTACCACGCAGCCCTGTGGGTGCTTGACGGTCGCGCGGACGGTCCGCTACAGTCCCGCGACCCGAGAGGAGACCGCGTTGAAGAGAGATCACCTCGCGTTCCTCGTCGCCGGTCTCGCGTTCGGGTTCCTGCTCGGATTCGGCGTGTTCCACGTGCGGTCGATCGCGCCAGGAGCTCCCCGGGCGGACGCCGCAGCGGAGGAGACGGGTCCACGAGGACCGATGGCGCCGACCCAGACCGGGACGCAGGGTCCAGCGGGAGGCGGACCGATGGTCGCCGAGATCAACGCGCTGAAGGAGCGCGTGCAGCGGGAGCCGAAGGACCTGGCCGCGCTGGTACGCCTCGCCAACCTGCACCACGATGTCGGGATGTGGCCCCAGGCCGCGGGGTACTACGAGCGGGCGGTCGAGATCGACACCGACGATCCCGACCTGATGACGGATCTCGGGGTCTGCTACCGCGGGATGCAGCGGTTCGACGACGCCCTGGCGATGTTCGACCGGGCGACCCGGACGGACCCGCGTCACTGGCAATCGCTCTACAACACGATCATCGTCCTCGCGTTCGACACGCAGCGGTTCGACCGCGCCGAGGAGGCGCTGCGCAAGCTGGAGGGGTTCGACCCCCCACCGCCCAACCTGGCCGAGCTGCGCCGCCGCGTGGCCGAGGCCGCGGCCGGCCCTCCCTCCTAGCCGGCTCGGCTGGCTCGGGTCCTGGTCCGACCCTATATTCGGGCCGCGGAAGGGACCCGTGCGCTCGCTTTCCGCGAGCGCACGGTCCGGACCCGGAGCGGTCGCCAACCCATGGACGCAACCCACGACCGACGCGAACGGCTCCACGAGCAGGCCTCCGCCCTGTACCTGCAGGGTGACTACGCGGATGCTCTTGCTGCGTGGAAGCGGATCCTAGAGGCCGATCCGGCCGACGAGAGAGCCGCGGAGGGCATCCAGCTGTGTGAGATGCTCGACGCGGAAAACGTCGAGGCCGCTCCCGGTCTCGCCGCCTCGACCGACGGCGTGCTCGGACTCGGCGACGAGACCGAGCGGACCCTGGAGCAGCTCGACGAAGCGCTCGGGTCGCACGGCACCGACTGGATGGACGACGCCCCCGCGGGCGCGGGCTTCTCGCTGAGCGATCCCGCAGAGCCCGCGCCGAGCCTCGTCGCGCCTTTCCCCTTCGAGCTCGCCGATCCCGACCCGCCGGACATCGATGCACCGGGGCCCGAGGCGACGGACGCGGCGTCGGCTCGATTCGATCTCGACCACCTCGGTCTGTCCGCGGAAGACGCCTCAGCAGACGACGCGACGACCGATGCGCGGGCATCGCAGAGCGCGGCGGCCGAGCTCGAGCGACGAGCGTCGGAGCTGATGTCCGAAGCGATGCAGCTCTACGAGCGCGGCGAGCGCGAGGCAGCGCTCGCCGCGCTCGAGCGTTTGGCGATCCTCGACGAGGACAACGAGGCGGCGTTGACGTTCGCCGAGCACATCCGGAGCGATATCGAGAGCAGCGGGGAGCAGCGCGAGCCGTTCGGTACCGTGAATCTCTTCGACCCGGATCCGGCGCCGCCGGTTCCATGCGCACCCGTCCGATCGACGCCGCCGCCGGCGGAGGCGTCCGGTGGGGCGGTGCGGTCGACGGAACCAGAGGTCGTGGGCGTCGATCTCGATCTCGATCCCGAGCCGTCCGACGACGAGGTGAGTGTTCCGGGCGGTCGGCGGACGAAGGCGAAGCTCGACATTGCGGCGCCCCGCCGCGTTCCGCCGAAGTGGCTGCTCATCGGGGCCGGGGCGCTCGTTCTGGGCATCGCCGGGTTCTTCCTGCTCCGCTCGGATGGCGGGGACGCCGCGGAGACCTCGCCCGACGCCGAGGTCGCATCCGGCGACCCGACGCGGCAAGCGGGCCTCGGGCCAGGCGCGCCGAGCGCGAAGAAAGGCACGCCGCGACAGGCCAAGGAGGTTCCCCCGTCGCCGTCCGCCCCGCCGACCGCGGACTTCGACACGCTTGTCGAGAGCGGGCGCACAGCTTTCGAGGCGCAGGACTACAAGGCCGCCGTCCTGGCCTATAGCCAGGCGCTCGCCGTGGACTCGACGAGCGGCGAGGCGCGGGAGCGTCTGAACGAGGCGGGCACGAAGTATCGGGAGCAGAAGGCGGTCGAGGACTCGCGAGCGAAGGCGATCGACGCGTTCAACCGGGGCGGGTACGTCGAGGCGCTCCGGTTGTTCTACCGATTGACCCCCACGAGCCCCGAGGAGCAGGCACGGATCAACCGGTACCTGCGCAACGGCTGGTACAACCTGGGCATCGGCTCGCTGCGCAGCGGCGACTGCAAGACCGCGCGGGACCACCTGCGCGAGGCGAAGCAGCACGACCCCGAGGACGAGGAAGTACGACAGGGTCTTTCGCTCGCGAGCAAGTGTGCGAAGTCGACCCTCACGACCGAAGAGTACGAGTCGGTCCGCGCCCTGGTCCCCCGCGGCCTCGACTAGGGCCGTGTAGACGGGCAGGCTGCCGAGCCTAGTGCCGGAAGTGCCGGCGGCCGGTGAAAACCATGGCCATGCCGTGCTCGTCGGCGGCGGTGACGACCTCGACGTCGCGCACCGAGCCACCGGGCTGCACGATCGCAGCGATGCCGACCTCGGCTGCCGCATCGATCCCGTCCCGGAACGGGAAGAACGCGTCCGAGGCCATCGCCGCGCCGCGCAGGGAGGTCCGCGCCTTCTGGACGGCGATTCGTGCGGAGTCGACGCGGCTCATCTGTCCCGCGCCGATGCCGAGCGTCCGGTCCGCGCTGGCGTAGACGATCGCGTTCGACTTGACGTTCTTGGCCACGATCCAGCCGAACGCGAGTGCGCGCCACTCGTCCTCGGTAGGCGCGCGGCGGGTCGCGACCTGGCCGGCCCGCACGGACTCGGTCAGCGTGTCCTGGTCCTGCACGAGAACCCCGCCGCTGACCCGCCGCAGGTCCGCCCCGGGCCGCACGAAGCGCGACAGGTCGCCGACCTCGAGCAGCCGCAGGTTCTTCTTGCGCTCGAGCACCCGACGCGCCTCGTCGTCGAACGCGGGTGCGATCACGCACTCGAAGAAGTGCTCGGCGAGCCCCTCGGCCGCGCGGCGGTCGAGGCCGACGTTGAAGCCGATCACGCCGCCGAACGCGCTCTGCGGGTCACATTCGAGCGCACGGTCGAACGCCGCGCGCGGCTCTCCGCCGAGCGCGGCGCCGCACGGGTTCCCATGCTTGACGATCGAGCAGGCCGGAGCCGGAAGCTCGGCGGCGAGCGTGAGCGCGGCGTCGCAGTCGAGGAGGTTGTTGAACGACAGCTCCTTGCCCTGGATCTGGCGCGCCGCGGCGAGGCTCGGGCCCTGGAGCAACGGATCGCGGTAGAACGCGGCCCGCTGGTGCGGATTCTCGCCGTAGCGCAGGTCCTGGATCTTGCGCAGGTCGAGAGTCCAACGCTCCGGGAACCCCTCCGCGTCCGACGAGCGCGCCGCGAGGGCTGCCAGGTACGCGTGGACCGCGGCGTCGTACGCGCTCGTGTGACGGAACGCCTTCGACGCGAGGCCAAGGAGCGTGTCGGCGGAGAGACCGCCGTCCGAGCCGCGTAGCTCTTCGAGCACGACCGGGTAGTCGTCGGGGTCGACGACGACCGCCACGTGCGCATGGTTCTTGGCCGCGGCGCGGACCATCGCCGGCCCACCGATGTCGATCATCTCGATCGCCTCGTCCCGAGCGACTCCGTCGCGCCCGACCGTCTTCTCGAACGGGTACAGGTTGACCACGACGAGATCGATCGGGGGGATCCCGTGCGCGAGCAGGTCGGCCGCGTGCCGCTCGTTCGACCGGACCGCGAGGATGCCGGCGTGGATCTTCGGGTGCAGCGTTTTCACGCGACCGTCGAGCAGATCCGGGAACCCCGTGTGCTCGGACACCGGCACGACCGGGATGTGCCGCTCGACGAGCAGGCGAGCCGTGCCGCCGCTCGACAGGATCTCGACCCCCAGGTCGTTTAGCCCCGCGCACAGCTCGACCACGCCGCTCTTGTCGAACACGCTGACGAGCGCACGCCGCACGCGGTCGCGCACCATCGCTATTTGCCTTCGCCGCGCGGCGGGGGCTTGCGGTACGGGGTCCGGCCGAGGTCGCCGCCCGCCGCGTCCCATGCGGCGAGCCACACGCGGACCACGTCGTTCACCGAGCGCGAGAAGGACAGCGACCCCACGGCGAACGGGATCGAACGGTCGTCGAACGCCGACGCCGCCGCCGGCCAGCCCGCCGCGGCGTAGGCGCGCGCGAGCAGGCGATCGTCCTCGCGCGAGCGGTCCATCACGTGGAGCGCGAACGCGCGCCAGTCACGCTCGTCGAGGTCGGCGTCCTTGTGGCCGTAGAACACGAGCGGGAACTTCGGCCGGCGGCTGTCACAGAACCGCGAGAAGTGCGCGTAGCGCTCGCCGCTCTCGGCGTCGCCCACTCCCGGCGGGAAGCCCGCGTCCATCACGAAATGGGCCAGCCGGCCGAACCGCTCGGCCAGGCGGGAGAACCGGGTCTGCACGCGGAGCTCGTCCAGGAGCTGGCTCGCCTCGGTGGCGACCGACGCGTCGAGTCGGCCGCCGGCCCACGGCGTGCGATGGGCCGGATCGTCCTCCTCGGTCAACGGACCGAGGACCCCGGTCATCAGGTCGATGCGATGCGTGACAAGCGCCTTGCGCAGCGACGCGGGCATCAGGCGCACGGCCTGGTCGGCGATCGCCAGGCGCGTCTCGGGCGCCCAGCCCCACGTTGTCGCCGGGGCGAGCGCGGACAGAACGGCGAGCGATACGACGGCGAACGCACGCATGGGAGGCGGATTCTAGTGACGGGTTTCCGTGACAGCAACTCGGTCCGTCGAAACTCAGTCGGGCGGCGGCTCGCTCGCCGTCGCCGGTTCCTCGATCTCGCCACCGGGGATCACGGTCAGAGGCAACGCCATCCGACCTGTCGACTCGCGGTAGAGCTTCAGCTTGGCCGCGACCAGTCGGTCGTTGTTCGCAGCTTGCGGATTCGTCGTCGGGTTGCCGAGCGACGAGTCGATGCGCAGCGCGACGGTGAACGCCTCGACCGCCTCGTCGTAGTCGCCCTGTGCGTCGAGCACCGTCCCGACGTTGTAGTGGGCCCAGGCGTTGTTCGGCGCCAGGTCGAGCGTTTGCCCGTACGCCGCGAGCGCACCGTCGAAGTCGCCGATCTGGCGGAGCAGCGTCCCGTAGTTC
>Ga0247727_10010419_pt1 | contig 16484 bp, 10 predicted proteins | sample WisWelCaveWW1625_FD_202498 | JGI IMG/M metagenome (GOLD analysis project Ga0247727, IMG submission 202498) | Biofilm microbial communities from Wishing Well Cave, Virginia, United States - WW16-25 | ecosystem: Environmental > Aquatic > Deep subsurface > Groundwater > Cave microbial mat | place... | reverse complement strand
CCGGGTCGAGCGCCGCTTCCGCAACTCCCAGCCCGGTACAAGGGGCGGTGTCGGAGAAGAAGAGCCCTCCCTGCACCGTGACGGGCCCGTGGGTCATCGGGGCCTGGAACGCGGTCGGGCGGAACTCCGAGACGCGGGCCACGAGCCGATAGGAGCGCCCGGGAGCCAGGACGATGTCGGTCGGGAAGTAGCTGCGGCGGTTACGGCTCGAGGTCCCCTCCAGCAGGGCGCCTCCGGGCACGACGAACGGGCTCGAGGGGGCGGTCACGTCCCACAGGGCGACGTTGAACGAGACGGGGCGGCACGACGGGCCACCGCTCGTGATCTGGCCGTCGAGCAGGATCTCCTCGACCCTGACGTTCCCCGTGGCGGCGAGCGTGTCGAACGCGAGGCCGACATACCAGTCCGGGAAGGGCACGATGGTCGGATCCGGCAGCGGAGCGCTCGCATCCGGGAGCGCGAGCCCTCCGCTGGTGGTGGCGAGCCTCTTGGAGGCCGCGGGATGCGGCTCGTGGAGCGTTCCGTTCACGACGACCTGACCGCACCGGTACACCGTGATCTCCCGGTCGGCGAGGGAGGCGAGGTCGAGCTGGGAGAGCACGGGATTGACGTGACCGTCCACGCGCCACAGGCCCTCTTGGGACGCGCCCGGGAAGTCGACGCTCAGCGCGAAGCGAACGTCCTCGCCGGGATCCGCCGGGGCCGGGTCGGACGGCAGCGCGAAGGGGAGCGCGTACTCGTTCTGGTTCAAGTACCCGTGGGAGCTGGCCACGAACTTCCGGCGCCGGAATCCGTCGGCCACGTTCAAGACGCGGATCTGAGCCGTCGCGCCGTATTCGGTCTCGAGCCCGCGCGGCGCGAGGGGCGAGTTCCGCACGGCGCGCACGCGCACGTGACGCTTGTCCGGCTCGGGAGTCGACGACGTGTAGAGCGTGCTCTCGTACAGGTGACCGTCCGATCCCCAGTTCCCCATGGCGCAATCGAGGTCGCCGTCCGAGTCCCAGTCGCCCCACGCGGGGGTGGCGGAGTTGATGTGGCTCGCGGGGATCGAATGGGTCGCCACCGTGAAGTGCCTCGCCCCGTCCTCGACCAGCATGTTGCGCCGGAAGACCTCCCGCGTGGTGAAATCGACGTCCCCGTCGTTGTCCCAGTCCTCGGCCGACATCCCGAGGTTCCGCCCCGAGAGAGGGTCGTCGATGATCTCCGGCTCCGTGGGAGCGAACGTGCCGTCCCCCCGGTTCTCCCAGATGCGCGCTCCCTCGTTGACGTACGCGACGGCCAGGTCCTGATCCCCGTCCAGGTCGTAGTCGAAGAACATGCACCCCTCGTCCCTCGAGGAGCCCATCGTGATTCCGGAGACGCCGCCCGTGAGCGGATTGAACTTCGGGTTGCCGGGCGACGAGGCGTTCTGGTAGAGGGTGCCGTTGCTGTAGAGGTCCACGTCGCCGTCGCAATCCACGTCCGCCGCCTGGGCACCCTCGGGGCGCTCGTTCCCCTGCGGGATGTCGAGGCCGGCGTCGGCGCTCAGCTCGGTGAACTGATAGGCCGCGCCGGGCCCGGTGGGACCACGGTTGTAGAGGAAGAAGTTTCCGGGACCGAGCCCGGGGTAGACGGGAACGAACAGGTCCAGGTTGGCGTCGCCGTCCATGTCGGCCCAGACGAGCGTCTCCGCGTTTCCATACGGCTGCACGTCCACGATCGCCGGATCTCCCGCGACGTCCGCGAAGCTCGCTCCCCCCTGGAGGCTGTGCAGGAGGTGGAACCGATCGTCCCCCCAGAACGGGACGCGCGGCGCCATCGCGATGTCGGGGAAGCCGTCGCTGTCGTAGTCCCCGAAGGAGGACCCGTATCGCCGCTCCGTGGGCGGAACGACTGTGGAGAGGTCCGCGGCGAACTCCCACGACTCGCCCATCACGTTCCGCCACAGGAGCCCGGAAAAGCAGGCGAAGAGATCGATGTAGCCATCGGCGTCGTAATCGCCCCAGGAAATCCCCATCGTGCCCCCCACGGGGAGGCCCGCCGGGAACGTCGCATCGGTCCAGAGGGAGAGGGGGACGTCCACCGGGGGGTCGAGGCTCTCGCCGGCCAGACCGATCCCCGACTGGACCGAGAACAGGCCCCAGAGGAGCAGGGAGGACACCAGTCCCCCCCCGGGCTTTTTTCCAGGACCCATCAAGCGAGACCCACCGGATGTTCCTATACGCCCAGATCCGGGGGGGGACAAGCGGTAGGGATTGACCCAGGTGGGTAAACATCGTAGGTTTCCGCCACAGATTCCGTTCCCGTGGGGGTGATCGCTTGAAAACCGGTCCCAGAGCCATGCGCGCGATGTGCACCGCGATCGTCTTCCTGCTCGGCCTTTTCGGTCCGGGCCTGGCCCTCTCCGAGGGCTCAACTCCGTACGTGGCCGACCCGGACCAGGATCGGCCGACGCTCCACGTGCAGCCACCTGCGCTGAAGCCGGCCGACGCCGGGCCGCCGACCTCCACGTTTGCGACCATCAACGGGATCTACTACATCGACGTCCTCGCGGCCGCGGGCTACGACGTCGCGGGGGAGGACCGCGGAAACGAGCCGGCCATCACCGCGAACCCCCTCGATCCCGACCAGATCGTCCTCACGTCGTTCTCCGGGAGCGACTGGGGCGGGGGCGGGAACAGCTCGATCTTCTACTCGGGCGACGGCGGGGTCACGTGGTCGTACTCGCTCTCGGTTCCGCCCCCTCCGGGCGCACCTCTCACCGGATGCCCGTGCGACCAGACGATGGACTGGGGACGCGATGGAGTCCTTTTCGGAACCTTCCTGCACGTCGCGTCCGATTTCGTGGTCTACTCGGCCCAGGCGACCGTACCCACGGACCCGTCCTCGTGGGTCTACCGGACCGAGAGCGGCGCCGCCCAGAAGACAAGCCTCCCCGCGTTCATCTACTCGGACCAGCCCTGGCTCATGAGCGGACCTCTGCCCGGGGACAACAGCCGGACCAACGTGTGCGTCGTCTACGACAACTTCGACTTCGCTTTCGGCTTCTCCGAGATGCGCGCAGCGGACTCTCCCGGGTACTCCCCGTTGGACTTCACCCGCGACGCGCCCACGAACGTGGACGGCCAAACCCAGAACGCCAGCATGAACCCCGGAAACCGGCTTGCCATCGGGCCGGACGGGAAGATCTGGAACGTCTTCCAGCGGCTGGTGAGCTTGCAATCCGGCGGTGTCAAGGAGCTCACGTATCTCGTTACGGTGTCCACCGACGGCGGCCAGACCTGGTCCGTCGCCAACAGCGACCACGCTTCCGGTGCGAAGATCGTCGCGGCGAACGTCTACAGCTTCCAGGGGAACGGCTCGAAGATCGGCGGCGTGAACGCGCTGCTGGGTGGCGTGGACGCGATCACCGTCGACCCATCGACCGGGAACGCGTGGATCGTCTATGGGACCCGGTCCACAGTCACGGCCGGAGACCGCCTCTACCTCGTCTCCGTGACGTACGACGCCGGTAACCTGATCGTCGGCACGCCCCGGCTGATCTCGCCGACCACGATGCACTCGTACCTTCCCGCGGTGGCGGTCCTACCCAGCGGCGAGGTGGGCGTGCTGTTCCTCTCCCTGAGCGCGACGCTGACCAACTTCTCGTGGCGCTTCGTCCAGACGACGGACGGCGGGCTCACACTGGCGAAGAACACGAACCTCAGCACTTCTTCCTTCAGCTCTCCCTTCGCATCCAACCCCGCCCAATCGAACCAGCGGATCTTCGGAGACTACATCCAGCTTCGTGCCGTCGGCTGCAACTTCTACGGGACGTACCCGGCCCGCGGGTCCGGAACGATGAGCGTGAACAGCATCGATCCCTACTTCATGAACGCTCCCGCGGTCGGCCCGTGCAGCCTCCCTGCGCTGACCGGGATCAACCCCTCGGAGGTCTGCGCCGGTTCCCCGGGGTTCGACCTGACCCTCGACGGAACCGGTTTCTCGAACGGAGCGAATGGAAGGATCCAGGGCGCTCTTCGACGCACCACGTTCCAGGGGCCCGCGCAGGTCACCGCGTCGATCCAGGCGTCGGACATCGCGACCCCGGGGGTCCTAAACGTCGATCTGCTGGGTGCCGCGCCGGCGGGAGGGCTCACGACGAGCCTGCCGCTCGCGATCGAGTCCCCGGCCGCGAGCCCGGGAAGCTCCCTCCGACTCTCCAAGGGCCCGGGAACAGTGCTGCTCGACTGGGCCCTGTCGGCCGGAGCCACCTCGTACAACGTGCGTCGATGCGCGTCTCCGGGCTCCTGCACGATCCCGGTGGTCGCGGCCAACACCTACCAGGAGGCGATCGACCTCCCCGGAACGCTCACCACGTACGTCGCGGAATCGCTCAACAGCTGCGGCGCCGTGCCATAGGGATCCTGCGGGCCTCGCTAGAGGTGTCTGGCAGACGTTGCACCTCCGCAACCCGTTCAAGGCGCGCCTCCAGCGAACTCGTCTATCCTCGGGGCGTCCCGGTGCCTGAGCCTCCGAGATCGCGGACCCGATGGCGGGTGTTCGAGTCGGTCCCGACAGCACCTGGCACCACGTCATGAATCGCGGCGCGGCGGGGTGCCGCGCGTTTCCCTCTCCTGAAGACGCGGCGGAGTTCCTGGGGCTCGTGGGGGAGATCTGCCGGACGTGTCCCGTGGAGGTTCACGCCTACTGCGTCATGGGAAACCACTACCACCTCCTGATCCGGGCGCTTGGGCTGGATCTCGAGCGGGTCATGGAGTCGCTCGAGGGCGCCTACGCGATTCGCCACGCCCGGCGCCACGGGGCGTCCGGGCCGTCGCTCGGCGGGAAGGGCCTGACGCTTCCCGTTCATCGGAGCCGCCACCTCCTCGTCGTCAGCAGGTACATCCATCGAAACCCGGTCGAGGCGGGGCTCGTGACCCGACCGGAGGACTGGCCGCACTCGAGCTTTCGGGCCTACCTCAACCCCGCCTTCGCTCCCTCCTGGCTCAGGACCGCGGCGATCCTCGGCGCATTCGGATCGATCGGGGCCCGGCAGCGGTACCGGAGTTTCGTCGAGGAGGGAACCGGCAACTGGGCGGGAAATTCTCGGGGTCGAGCGCGGATCGGTCCGATGCACGCCGACGGCGATCTGCGCGAGGGCATTCTGCGCAGGATGGCGATCTCGATGAACGAGAGAGGGCCGGCGGGGCCGGAACGAGCGCCCACCCTCGCCATGCTCGCGAGGGCTCTCTCGCGGGAGTTCTCGGTGCCCGAGGTCGAGGTCCGACTTCGACCTGCGGGAAGGACGGCGGGAGGAGTTCTCGTTCGAGGGGCGTTGGTTCACGCGGCGCTGGGCCTCGGGAGATACCGTCTTCGCGAGATCGCGGTGTGGCTCGGATACCGCTCGACCGGCTCGGCGGTGCGTGCCGCGATTCGCTTCCGAGAAGCCGCGGTCGCCGATCGGAGGCTGGCCGAGAGGCTTCGCTCGGTCGTGGAGCGCCTTCGCGCCAAGCCGTCCTGAGTCGTCGAGACTTGGAACGCCCGCCACGACGGGATCGGAACCCCAGATTCGAATTCGTCAGCGTTCCGGGGGTCAGGACCGGGAACGGGCGCCCCTGCGATCGCCGGCTGGCCGCCAGACCGGGAATGGTCCTTGCTCATTCGTTACACAATCTGACGGAAACTTGATGACGAAGCCGAAGATCCTCCTGGTCGATTACGATCCCAAGACCATCGAGAGCACCCTCGGCCCTCTTTCCGACGCGGGCTACGATGTCGAGGTCGCGAAGGATGGCGAGGCCGGGCTCGAAGCCCTCGGACGAGTTGCTCCGGATCTCGTCCTCGTCGAGATGATGCTCCCCAAGATACCTGGGCTCGAGCTCTGCCGTGAGATCCGCAGAGCCCGCCCCGACGTCGGCCCCGCGATCCTGATTCTCGGACGAAGCTCCGCGGAGAAGTACCGGGCGCAGGCCATCGCCTGTGGGGCCAACGCCTACGTCCCGAGAACCATCGAGCCCGAGCGGCTCGTCGAGATCTGCAACCTGCACCTCGGGGGAAGCCCCGTCGATTCCGCGCCCCCGTTCACGCCGCCAGAACAACCCCGCGAGTCATTCGTCGGCCCCCACTCAATGCGAGAGGAAGCGAAAGAGCTCGCTGCCCCGGCTCCGGACCGAGCGGGAAGCGGTGCTCGTCCAACCAAGCTGAGGCGCGGAGGGCAGCGCAGGAACCCGCGGGCATGGGGGATCGCCGCCGCAGCCTCGACGCTGATTCTCGGTGGAGCGTTCGTGATGCGACCTCGCGACAGCGCGGCTCCCGAGCCTAGACCAGTCGAAGAGATCAAGCGGCGCGCCCCGCTCGAGGCGACCGTTCGCCCGGAACAGGGAGTGCCGGTTAGCCTCGTGCCACGGGAAGCCCCCTCGGCCCCGCCGGCTGGAGATCCTCGCATCGACGCGATCTCGCATCCGGAGCCGTCTGCTCCCAAGGTCCCGCGCGCAAGCCCTCCGGCGATGACCAGGATCCTGCCGGGCATTGTCGTCCACGAGCGGCCGCCAGCGCCCGAAAGTGCGAAGGAGAAAGCCGCATCGGAAAGCGGCGCCCAGAAGCCCGAGCTGCTCGCGGAGACCACGCCGCCGAAAACGGAAGGACCCGATGCCATCGGCGAGCCCGAGGCTCTATCCGTGCTGCCGGCACCGCCGACGCTTCCTTCGGCGCGCGATGCGACCACGGCTCCTCCGAGCCATCCCGCCTCCGCGGGAGAGGTCGTCGACCTGAGTGAGGTGGATGCGGCTCCCGTCGCCAAGTCGCGCCTGGCGCCGAGGTACCCCGAAGCCGCCCGTCGCATGCGTCGCGAAGGGAGGGTGATCCTGCGCCTCCTCGTGGACGAAACGGGGAAGGTCGCAAACGTTGAGCGCGTCGGCGGGTCACGGGTCTCCGAGTTCCTGCCGGCGGCGGAGCAGGCCGTGCGAAGCTGGACCTACGAGCCGGCGATGAAGGACGGCGTTCGGGTCAAGGTCTGGCTCACGGTGCAGGTCGTGTTCAAGTCGTGATCGCGGCGGGCCCAGGTGGTTCCAGCGGACCAGCGCCGCGACTCCGGCCAGCCTCACGTCGCGTGCGTGGACCTGTGGCTGGTAGTGGAGGAACAACTCGCCGCGACAAGCGCGCTCACTTCTGGATCGACAGGAGCTCCACGTCGAAGACGAGCGTCGCGCCGGGCTTGATCGTGGGGGGCCTGCCGGCGTCGCCGTAGGCCTTGTCGGACGGGCAGACGAGCTTGCCCTTCCCTCCCACCTTCAACTTCTGAAGGCCCTCGGTCCAGCACGAGATCACCCCGGTCAGCGCGAACTGGGCGGGCTGGCCCCGCTGCACGGAGCTGTCGAATACTCTGCCGTCGGTGAGGGTGCCGTGGTAGTGGACCTGGACGGTGTCGGTCGGCTTGGGCGATTCGCCCGTGCCCGCCTGGGTCTCGATGTAGATCACTCCCGAAGGGAGCTTCACCGCGCCCGGCTCGAGGGCGACCTTGTCGACGTACTCCTGTCCTTTCTTCTTCTCGACCTCCGCCGCGGCGCTGACCCGGCTCTTGGCAAGCTCGTTGACCTTGGGACCGTAGGTGTTCATGTCGACTCTGGGTGTCGTATGGAGGATGCCATCGGCGAGACCGGCCTTCACCATCTCGAGCTCGCCCGCGGTGAGGGCGAACTGCTCGATCCGTCCGCTCAGAAGCACGCCCAGGGCGTAGAAGGTCTTCTGCTCGTCGGTCTCCATGACGGGAGCCGACGCGACCTCCGGCTTGGTGGCGTTGGCACCTCCGCAGGCAAGGCCCGACAGGATGCCGGCGGCCAGAATCAGAGTGCGGCTTGTTCTCATCGCTTTGTTCCCTCTCGATCTACGGGACCGGCCCGGCCCCCGGGTCGTCCGGCAGGCCGACTAGGAGTAGCCTCATCCGGCGTCGGCCGCAACCCGTCCCCGGGCGCGGAGCCGAAAACCCTGGTCAGTGGGCAGCGACGGCGATGAAATAGGCCGAGGATCCCAGGACGAGAAGCGCGGTCAGAGCGAGCGTTCCGAGAGTTCTCGCCGACATCCTTCCCGTCGCGGAGCTCCTTCGCGCCGACAGGGCGCGCGCCATCACGATCGGGCAGAGCACGAACGCGTTCAAGCCGAGAGGAACCAGAAGGAAGCCCGACGGAGCGAGCCAGGACGACCTGGATGCCTCTCCACCGAGGTCGAGCGCGCGCGTTGCGACGAGAAGCGCGGTGCCGATCCACGCCAGGCATGCCCCCTGCCACGCGGTCTCGGCATCGTGACGAAGACGGTCCCCGCTCGTTTCCCGGCCCGTCAGAGAGCTCCGGATCGAGCCGTACGCCACGTAGATCAGGAAGCCGAAGTTCAGCCAGGCCGCGAACCGGAGCCAGGAAGTGGGCGGGAGGTAGTAGACCAGGTACAGGCAGGACACGACACCGAGGAGCGGGAGAATGTGGTTGCGCGCCAGCGCGAACACCACGGCTCCCAGCGCGATCAGGGTCCACGCGGATCCGGAGGAAAGCGGCAGGAAATAGATCCCCGCGGCGAAGCCCAGGTACACGAGGACGCTCACGAGAGTGCCTGCCGGGACGCGAAACGGGCGAGGGCGCGCCGGTTCCTTGACCCGGAGAACGATGACGCCGACGCACACCAGCATGAACGCGAACAGCGTGCCGATGTTGGTCAGGTCCACCATCTCGTCCAGGCTCGCCAACCCGGCGAAGAACGCCACGAACACGCCGGTGAGAATCGTGGCGACGTGGGGAGTCCGAAAGCGCGGGTGGATCCGGGCGATGAAGGGAGGCAAGAGCCCGTCGCGCGCCATCGAGAAGAAGATCCGCGGCTGGCCGAGCTGGAACACGAGGAGGACGGCGGTGTGGGCGATGACCGAGCCCAAGGCCACGAACTTGAGGGACCAGTGCCCGGCGGGAACCGCGTGCCTCAAGGCGAGGATCAGCGGCTCGGCCTGCTCGGTGGACAGCGCCGCCTTCAAGGCCGGGTAGGAGACGAGGCCCGTGAACACCACGGCGACGACGACGTACAGGAAGGTGCAGATCACGAGGGAAGCGAGGATCCCGGCGGGGAGGTCTCTCTGCGGATTCCTGGTCTCCTCGGCCACGGTCGAGACCGCGTCGAATCCGATGTAGGCGAAGAAGACGATGGCGGCACCGGCGCCGATCCCGGCCCAGCCGTTCGGCGCGAAGGGGGTCCAGTTCGCCCGGTGAACTCCGGAAAACCCCACGACGATGAACAGCCCGAGCACGAGGATCTTGATCCCGACCATCACCGCGTTGAAGCGGGCGCTCTCGCGGATCCCGCGCACGAGGATCGCGGTCAAGGCCGCCACGATGGCGACGGCGAGGAAGTTGAACACGAGGGGGACGCCGAAGACATGCGGCGCGTCGCGGAACACCGTCTGCACGCCTTCCGCGTCCACGATCCGGGCGGCCGTCCGGTAGTCCATCGAGGCCCAATCGGGAATCACGACGCCGAACGACTCCGCCACGAACGTCTTGAAGTAATTCGCCCACGAGATCGCCACCGCGATGTTCCCCACGGCGTACTCGATGATCAGATCCCAGCCGATCATCCACGCGACGAGCTCGCCGAGCGTGGCGTACGAGTACGTGTAGGCCGAGCCGGAGATCGGGACCATCGAGGCGAGCTCGGCGTAGCAGAGCGCGGTGAACGCGCAGACGACGGCGGTCACGAGGAACGAGACGATCAGGGCGGGGCCGGCGCCCGGTCGGTGCGCGTCACCGGCGGCGGCCGTCCCCACGGTCGCGAAGATCCCCGCGCCGACGATCGCGCCGATCCCGAGAAGGGTGAGCTGGATCGGGCCCAGCACCCTCCGGAGCTTGAACTCCGGCCTCTCGGCGTCCGCGAGGATCCCGTCCAGCGATTTGGTCCGGAACAGGGACTGGAGCGACATCGGCCCCCCGGCTGCGAGCGGCCGAGTCTACCATCGCCCGATCGATTTCGGTTCCCGATTTCGGTTCCTGCTACCGTTTCTCGCAGACGAGGGGGATCGCCATGGCGTCGGCGGCCTCACGGGTGCAATAGCTCAGGTCGCCCGCGACAGAAGCCAGGACGTAGTGCCCCGCCTGGGCGTCGAGATCCGCGAGGAGGCCGCAGAGTGCGCCGGACGCGACCGTCGCCCCCCGCTCGGCGCCCATGCGTCGAGCCTCGTCGACTCTCTCGAGGAGGGCTCGGACCGTCCCCGGAGCGATCGGCGCCCCCGCGATGGCGTCGCGAAGATCGGCGAACGAGCCGCACCCCGTGCCGAGGCGCACCCGGGCGATCTGGTAACGCCCGCGGGCGATGTGGTACCCGTCGCGGTCGTTGTCGAGCCCGTCCCAGGAGTACCGTGCGAGCCCGCGATCGTCCGGGGTTCGCGCCACGAGCCAGTGAGGTGTGGCGGCCTTCCTGCGCCCGGCCCCGTCCACGATGTACTCGGTGAAACGGGCCCAGGGTCCGAGTGCGCCCTGTTCGGGCGCCTGTCCGAACGGTCGAGCGGGGTCCGGCTCCGCCGGGACGAAGCCCAGGTCGCCGGACAGGTACCGTCCCACGCTGTCTCCCAGGGCGTTCTTGATCTCGATGCTGGCACCCGTGGCCGGAAGCCCCTCCTCGTCTTCCACGCGAACGAGCCCGAACCAATCCTGGCGGACGCGCACCACGCTTCCACGAAAACGGTTGTCCACGGTCAGCGTGGCGGCGTTTTCGGCCCGAGCGTCCAGGGCGTAGATGTCCACGCGGCCGTTGTCCCGGAAGACGTTTTCCCGGTACGTGCCCCCCACCGACGGCGAGGAGGGGAGGTCGTTCAGAGGGTTGCCGTCGTCCCAGTCCGCGGGATCGAACCCGTTGAACGGAAGGAACGCGAGCCCACCTCTGAGGCCCCCCAGGAGGACCGGGAGGGGATCGAGGCTCCGCGGGAGGGGACCCCCGTGGACTCCGTTGCCGACGAACTGGTTCGCGACGACGTGCGGGGAGGTGCCCCATGCGACGAGGCCGAACATCCGGTTCTCGATCAGCACGTTGCCGACATAGCGATTCTGTCGCCCCGACGCGGGCTCGGTCCGCAGATCGAACATTCCGACGCCGTTCGTCCGGACCTCGTTCCGGCGGAACTCGTTGCCGGCCGCGTTGACGATGTACGTGCCGAAATCACCCGCCGATACCTGGTTCCCCTCCACGACGTTCCGGGTCGACGGGAGCGGGACCACGGCCTCCGTGTACGGGTACACGAGAATCCCCACGCGCCGGCTGTCCAGACGGTTCCCGCGCACCCGGTTCTCGGTCGACCCCATGATCTGGATCCCGTAGAGCGCACCGCGGATCGAGTTCTCCTCGACCAGATTGCCGTCGGCGCCCTGGACCCTGTCCCCGGTCTGCTGGGCGAAGAGCGTGATGGCCGTGGCCGCCTCGCCCTCGATCCGGTTCCGCGCGACGAGCGATTGGCTCGTTCCGAGGAGCGCGATCGAGCCGCCCGTCTCCGTGGCGTTGTCGGTGACGAGGATGTTCCCGGTGACGCGGAGCCGGGCGCCCAGGAAGAGTGCGATGTGCGCGTCTCCGCTGAATGAGTTGTCCTCAACCGCGGAGTCGTCGCACCCGTCGTACAGCTCGATGGACCCTCCGCCACTGCTCCGGTTGCCGGAGACGATCGCGGCAGGGGACTCGATGATGTAGACGGAGTTCTTCCCTTCGGAGTCCGGGACGAGATGGTTCTCCACGAGGCGGGCGCCCGGGCTCCTGCGCACGCGGACCTGGGACCACTGGCGCTCGAGCCGGTTCCTCACGACCGTGAGGCCCGGAGCTTCGCTCGCCCGAACCCCCTGGGCGTTGTCGGCGAGAGTGTTCTCGGTCACGAGCAGGTCGCTCGCGCCCTCGGCCCAGATCCCGGTGGAAAACCCCGACACCTGGCAGCCCTTCACGGTGACCCGGGAATGGCCCACGATCCGCACCCCGACGCTCCCCAGCGCACGGCTTCCCCGGACGGCGTGGCCCGCGCAATCGATGGTGATCCCGTCCGCGGCCGCGGTCAGCCCGTCCCAGGCGCACCCTTCGATGTCTTCGGTCAAGACCGTGCTTTCCGTGAGGGCCTTCCCGCACAGTGCGCCGGGGGGATCGGACAGAACGGAGACGAGGAGGAAGCAGGCGAGATTCATCCGAACGCACTCTCCCGCCCCCTGGTTGCTTCCGTCTCCCTCCTTCCGCCGGATGCGTCGCCCGGAAGCCGCGCCGGACGCGGCTCGCGGGTGCAACGGCCAGGATCCGAGGGACGGTGCTCTGGGAATGTAGGGAGAAAGCCCGCTGCCGGCAAGGGGGCATTCTGCGCGAAAAACCAGAATGTCCTTAGGACCGTACCTTGCGCCGCAGCTCGCGTCCGTCCTCCGAGGCTCGGAAGCCGCGTCGAACGAGCCAGCGGCTCACGGCCTGGCCGTCCGGGTGTGTGGGCGCGACGACGTTGTACAGGTAGCGGAAGCCGCGCTTCAAGGCTTCCCTCTCGAGCTGATCGAGGATGAACGTCCCGATGCCGCTAGCCCGGACGCGCGGATCGACGGCGAGGAGGACCTGGGACTCGCCCCAGACCTCGTCCATCCAGCCGTAGCCCACGACCGCGCCATCGTCCTCCACGCGCCACCATTCGCCCGGGAGCAAGTCGCCATGCTTGCGCTCGTCCGCCGGGAAGGCGCCTTCGGGGGCGCCTCCGAGAATCGCGGCCTTCGTGGGGTCCCAGCGGGCGGGCGTCTCGTGAATCCACACTCTGGCCATCGGATGTCTCCTACGTGGCCCGAGTCAGCCGCTCTTCCTCGATCTGGAGGAGCATCGCCGGAGTGATGTCTCCGGTGGGGTAGTCGCCCGAGAAGCAGGCGGTGCACATGCGCCGGATGTCGGGCCTTCTCTCCGTCACCGCGCCCACCAGATCGTCGAGCGTCTGGTAGACGACGGCGTCGGCGCCGATCTCCGCGGCCACCTCGTCGGCGGTCTTGCCCCGAGCGACGAACTCCCGGCGCGTGCTCATGTCGATCCCGTACACGCAGGGATGCACGAGGGGCGGGGCGGTCGAGGCGAAGAGGACCCGGCGCGCCCCGGCCTGGCGCGCCAGACGGACGATCTGGCGGCTCGTGTTGCCGCGGACGATGGAGTCGTCCACGAGAAGCACGTCCCGGCCCCGGATCTCCTCCGCGATCGCGTTCAGCTTCTGCCGGAGCGATCTCCGCCGCTCGCCGTCCTTGGGCATGATGAAGGTCCGACCGACGTAGCGGTTCTTCACCAGGGCCTCGCGATAGGGGATCCCGAGGGCCTGGGCCAGGGCGAGCGCAGCGGTGCGCGCCGAGTCGGGGACCGGAACGACCACGTCGGCGTGGAGCCCCGACTTCCGGAACGTCGTGGCCAAGCGCTCGCCCATCCGGATCCTGGCCTCGTACACCGAGATCCCCTCGAGGTAGGAGTCCGGGCGCGCGAAGTAGACGAACTCGAACACGCACGGGTGAGGCTTCGCCTCGGCAACCCTGCTCGTGCTCGGGTTCCCCGCAAGGTCGATGAACAGCGCCTCTCCAGGCTCTCCCCACGGCACGACCTCGTAGTCGAGAATCGTGAGCACGACGCTCTCGGACGCCACGGCCCAGGCGACGCGCCCGTCCGGCAGCTCCTTCCGACCGAGAGCGATGGGCTTGATCCCGTACGGGTCGCGGAACGCGAAGAGTCCCTTTCCCGCGACGACGCCCACGACGCTGTAGGCGCCCCGCACTCGGCGGTACACCTCGGCCACGGCGGCGTGATAGGCCTCGAGCGAGAATCCGTCGACGGCGCTCTTCGCCAGGGCCCCGGCGAAAACGTTCAGGATCGCCTCGACGTCACACCCCGAGTAGAGGATCCGCAGGCCTTCTCCCTGAAGCTCCTCCCGCAGATTCTCGTAGTTCGCCACGTTCCCGTTGTGGGCCATGACGATGCCGAAGGGGAAGTTCACGCTGAAGGGCTGCGCGTCCTCCCCGCCGCCGGATCCGACGGTGGGGTACCGCACATGCCCGACCGCCAGGTCCCCCTTCAGTCGCTCCATGTTGGCGGCCGTGAAGATGTCGCGGACGAGCCCCTCGCCCTTCTTCACGTGGAGCCGGCCGTCGTAGGTGATGATCCCGGCCGCGTCCTGGCCCCGGTGCTGGATCGCGAGAAGGCCATCGTAGATCTCGCGGACCGCGGACTCGACGCCGATGATACCGATGAACCCGCACATGGACCACCCCGGACCGCGGAGAGGAGAGCCGTCATGGTAACACCGATCGGTTCCCGGGGGCCTCAGAGGGAGAGCGGAGCGTGGGGGATCGCGGGAACCTCGACCTCCCGCACGGTGGCCAGCGGGAGCCCTCCCGCAGGATCCGACACCACGGCGCTGAGGATGTAGCGGCCCGGCCGAAGCGACATGCGCTCCAGAACGGTGGACTCGGACGGAGCGATGCGCCGCTTCAGCGAGCGGACGGTCGTCCCCGAGGGCGTGCGCACGAACGCACGAAGCTCCCGCTCGACCCCCGCACGCGCGGGCGAAGCGGCGTCGGAGCAGATCTCGACGGAAACGGTCGCGTCCCACCTGCGCGTCGAGAGGGGGCCCGACAGGATGAGCTCGGCATGGAGCGCGTCGCTCCGGAAGCTCTGGGGGGCGATCGAGGCGGTATCGAGGAGGGACCGGGCCCTCTCCTTCGCCGACCGCACCACGTAGGAAGCCGAGGAGACCGCCCGAAGCCCCTTCCGTTCGGGGAAGAGGACGGTGACCCTCCGGCTCCGGTCGAGGCGGGGCTCCTCGTCTCGAAACCCGATCGTGTAGAAGCATCCGAGATCGCGCTCCGCCCGCGCCAGGCCGAGGGCGAGATCGTTGGTGTCCGCGGTCATCCTTCCGCCGGAGTCGGTGGCGAGCCTTCGCAGCTCCCCGGGGCCGCCCAGCGACCGGAAGTCCGGGTCCCCCGGGATTCTGAGCCCTCCCGTGTCGATGGGGTAGATCGCCGTGCGCGAGGTCGCGGACATGGCGGCAAGTCGGGCGTAGGCAGGGTCGTGGGTGAAGCCGTCGGGGACGAGCGGGCCGGAGAACAGGACGACGGCCTTTCTGCCCGGTACCGCCTCGAGCAGGTCCATCAGGGCCTCGAGCCGTTCGAAGAAGCGGAACTCCGTGAGGCCGGCGTGGCCTCGGGCGAGCGCAGGATCGGCCCGCATCCTCTCGAGGGCGCGAAGGACGGCGTCCCGGTCGGACGTGAACGGCTCCTCGATCCGGAGATGGGACCCCATGGAGAGGACCATGATCTCCCCGCCGCCGAGCCGTCCGCTCCGGAGCGCCTCCTCGGCGGCGCGAAGAGCTCCGCCGGGGAGACGGTTCCCCCGCGGATCGGCGGAGACCATGTGGCCGTAGTCGAAGACGAGAACGACACGCGCGGACCGCCTGGATCGCGTTGTCTCCGCGCGGGGTTCTTCCCCGCGGGCCGCGCGCGGGTCGTCGGCGGAGCCGAGGGGGCACTGGCGATCGAGCGTCTCGATGGGAACGGTTTTCCCGTCCACCATGAGCTCGAAGTCCTGCCGGGCAAGGTCCGGAACCGTGCGGTCCTTGCGATCGAGCACGAGGACATCCAGCAGGACCATCCTGACCTCGACTCGCTCCAGGAGACCGAGATCCGCGGGCCTGGGCTCCTCGCCGGGGACGAGCCCGGAGTACGCCAGGGCGGCGAGCGCGGAACCGAACGCGGAGAAGAGCCTCACGACCCTACCTCTGAATCCCCTCCGGCCACTGGGTGAACTGTCCGTCGACGAAGATGATATCGGCGCTGAGGTCGGACGTCCTCCCCCCCGGAGTGGGCGACGCCACGCCGTCCTTTCCCAGGGACCTGAGAGTGTAGCCCGCCCCGGATGTGGCGCCGGGCTGGTAGACCAGGTCGTGGCTCCACCCGTCCTGCAAGGGCAGCTTCTTGATGTAGGCGGGCTCGAGCAGGGACTGGGCGGCGGCCATGTCGCCGGCCGTGGGGTACCGGGAGTTGTCGATCGAGTACGATTCCACCGCCGTTCCGATGGAGCGGATGTCCGCCATCGTACGCTTCTGCTTGCCGCGATCGATCGCGTTCAACAGGTTGGGGATGGAGATGGCGGCGATGATCCCGATGATGGCCACCACGATGAGAAGCTCGATGAGCGTGAATCCTCTTGCTTTTTCCCGACGCATGACCGGATCTCCTTCTTGTGCCATGGAGCGCGCGAGCCGGGACCGTCGTCCTTTCATGCAAGGGCGACACCAGGTGCGCTCCATCGTGTTGCGAGCAGGGAACCCGAGGGGGAGACCCGGGAAGACCGATGCGGGTCGCGGCGAGTGAGGTGAAGATCAGATCCGGCGCGCGCCGGGGGGATCCTAGTGTGGTGCGTCCGAAATAGCTATACAATGAGGACGTGACTGTGTTACAGTCGCGCTGCCATGTGGAAACCAGCGAAAGCACTCAAAGTCAGTCGACAGGATCGTGAACTTCTCGAACGACTCG
>Ga0247727_10010418_pt1 | contig 16484 bp, 13 predicted proteins | sample WisWelCaveWW1625_FD_202498 | JGI IMG/M metagenome (GOLD analysis project Ga0247727, IMG submission 202498) | Biofilm microbial communities from Wishing Well Cave, Virginia, United States - WW16-25 | ecosystem: Environmental > Aquatic > Deep subsurface > Groundwater > Cave microbial mat | place... | reverse complement strand
TCACTTTGCCCAAGCGCGGGTGTTCTGCGCGCAACTGGCGAATGAAAGCCACGATGCGTGGATCAGTGGTCATCCGGCGCACGTGTTTCGGGCGGGTCGACTGGGCAATCAGCGATTCCAAACGTCCGCCGCAGATCTTGAGTTTGTTCTTCCACGCCCAAATGGTTTTACGATTGACGTGGAAATATTCTTGCGTGTCGGCTTCGCCGTGTTGGTCGTAGAACTTGATGATCTTCAAACGTTCTTGCGCCGCTTCGTTGGCGTTGAATTTGCGTAAACTTGGAATCATCTGTGCCCATCTCCCGTAGCCCTTGATTCTACTGAAAATGGGAAAAGCGCGCATGGGCGTGCCGGTCTTCAGACGCGAGTAGGCGCTCATTCGGACTCATGAGTGTCTAATATGTATCGTAACTTATTCAAGGACTCTGAATAGTCCCATTCTCCCATTTCGGCTTTAAACTTTCGCGCGTATAATTTAGCCAAACTGAATAACAGAATGCTTCTCCGATAAAGGCAAACCCGGCGAAAGCCGGCGACGCAAAGCTACGGGTCTACGGTAACGGCGTTACACTGAAATGCTTTCAGCATGAAACGCCTCACTATGACCGCCGAGCCTCCGAAGAGAGCGCGCGCGTAGACAGGGTCATCTAAAAAACCTGTTTCTGCCGGGGCTCCGGAGAAACAGGTTTTTTATTTGGGCATCCGCCCAGGAGACCCCTATGTTTTCCAAATCGCTTTTGCTTTTCGCGATGCTTTTTGTTACGCTGGCGGCATTCGTTCTCGTTCTTTTTCCGACGCCGACCGCGCGCGCGCAACCAACCATCGTGGTCAAAGCCAACGGCATTCGCTGGCTCACGATTGATCGCGCCGGTAATTTGCTCGCGAATCTCAGCAATCTCGCGCCGGGCGATGCCTATGTCGGCAAGTGGTCGGTGACGAACGAAAATAATTTCGCTGTGCGTTATGCGTTCACGAGCGAGACGACGAACGCGGACGGCAAATCGCTTGCCGCCCAGATTGAAATCGAATTGCGCGCGTATGGCAACGGGTGCGAAAAATTTGACGGCGGATTGCTCTATCGCGGCGCGCTCGCGTCTGCAAAATTCGGCGACGCGGATTTTGGCGCGCAAGCCGGCGACCGCGTGCTCGGCGCGCAGACGAGTGAAATGCTCTGCGTACGCGTGAGTCTGCCGCTCGATACCCCGAACGCGTTTCAAGGCGCGACGACGACCGCAACGTTTATCGTGAGCGCGGAGGCAATTGAATGAAATGGCGATAAAAAGACTTGACCGGGCACAAGCCCGGTCAAGTCTCTTATTTCACTGACGCGGCTTTTGCGCGCAATTCCTCGACCACTGCCGGCGGCACGTCCACGTCGCCGAGTCCGCTCATGTGCGCCATTCGTTGCAAGCCGTGAAAATCGGATCCGCCCGTCGCGATCAAACCGAACTGCCGCGCCATTTGCAAATGCTTGGCGCGCAATTCCGCCGGGTACATCGCGTAATAAACTTCCAGCCCCAACAAGCCGGCTTTCGCTAACGGCTCGACATAGTGCGGCACTTGGCGCGGATGCGCGAGCACCGGCACGCCGCCGGCTTTTAGAATCAGCGCGACGGCATCCTCCGGCGTAATTTTGAATCGCTCGACGTACGCCGGCGCGTTGCGGCCGAGATATTTTTCAAACGCTTCGCTCATGGTCGCGATATGCCCGGCTTCGAGCAACGCTTGCGCGACATGCGGTCTGCCGATCGAGCCGTCGCCGGCAAGTTCTTGCACGCGTTCAAACGTGATCGGCGCGCCGAGTTGCGTGAGTTTCTCCACCATTTTTTCCGCGCGTCCGACGCGCCCGTCGCGAAATTTTGCAAGCATCGCAAGGAAATGCGCGTCGCGCCAATCCACGAAATAGCCGAGCACGTGCACTTCGGCGGATTCAACATCGGCGGAGAGTTCGACGCCGGGAATCACTTCGAGACGCGTGCCGCGTGCGGCGTCGCGCGCGGCGTCAATGCCGGCAATGGAATCATGATCGGTGAGCGCGATCACGTCGAGTTCGCGTTCGAGCGCGAGCGCGACGAGATCGCGCGGGGAGAGTTCGCCGTCAGACGCGGTGGAGTGCGCATGCAAATCGACGCGTCGTTTTGAATTTGAATTCGGCATTGGAATATTGGCGCGGGGCGGTGCGCGCGCGGAAATTATAAATCCGTTGGCGTGGGTTCCGCCGGCGTTTCGGGCGGCGGCGGCGTGAAGGTTGACCGGATGTCCACGAGAAAGCGGACGGCGGTGCGTTCTTCGCCGCCAATGTCCACTTCGACGAACGTTGGCGCGCACCACACGTCCATGCCATCGTTGCGCAAATAGCCGCGCGCGATCGCGATCGCTTTGATCGCTTGATTGACCGCGCCCGCGCCGATGGCTTGAACCTCGGCGTGCCGGTGCTCGCGCATCACGCCGGCAATCGCGCCCGCCACCGCGGTCGAGCGAGATTTGGCTGAGACCTTGATCGTTTCTACCACTGAAGGTGCGTTCAGCATTGTTGGCTCCTTTGCGCCGCCGCGCGCGAATCATCGCGCGCTTGGGCACTCGCGCGCGCGGACGCGAGCGCGCCGCGCGTCTATGGACTACCATCAGCCACAAGGAGATCAAGTCTTCGTCCCATGTCATTGCGAGTAGCCCCGCATGGTTTGTGGGGCGACGCGGCAATCTCCGCGTTAGCGGCTCGCAATGACACAAAAGTTATTTTGCGAATTCGACCGAACGCGTTTCGCGTATGACGGTTACTTTGATTTGACCCGGATATTCGAGATTGTCTTCGACTTTTTTCGCGATCTGTTTGGACAGATTGATCGCGCCGAGATCGTCAATGTGATCCGGTTTGACGATAATACGAATTTCGCGCCCGGCTTGGATTGCAAACGATTGTTGAACGCCCGGAAAGGCGTTCGCCATATCTTCCAATGCTTGCACGCGTTTCAAAAACTGATCGAGCGATTCGCGCCGCGCCCCGGGCCGCGCGCCGCTGATCGCGTCCGCCGCGATCACAAGAATCGCTTCGAGCGATTTTGCTTCTTCTTCGCTGTGATGCGCCGCGATGATATTGCACACCGCCTCCGGCACGCCGTGCTTGCGCGCAATATCCGCGCCGATCAGCGCATGCGCGCCGCCGGTCTCGTGCGTCACCGCTTTGCCGATGTCGTGCAAGAGCGCGCCGGCTTTTGCCAATTGCACATCCGCTTTGAGTTCGGACGCCATCATCCCGGCAATATGCGTCGTTTCGATCACGTGATTCAATACGTGCTGACCGTACGACGTGCGATATTTCAACTGCCCCAGCAGTTTCACGATTTCTGGGTGCAAACCGGTGACGCCGGTTTCCAAAACTGCTTGCTCGCCGGCTTCAAGAACCGACGCGTTCACTTCCTCTTCCGCTTTCTCGACCACTTTTTCGATCCGTCCTGGATGAATGCGCCCATCTACAATCAATTTGCTCAACGCGACCCGCGCGATTTCGCGCCGCACAGGATTGTGGCTCGAAATCAAAACTGCTTCCGGTGTTTCGTCCACGACGAGATCCACGCCGGTCGCCATTTCAATCGCCTTGATGTTGCGGCCCTGCCTGCCGATGATGCGGCCCTTCATCTCATCGTTCGGCAGCGGCACGAGCGACACGGTCGTCTCCGCAACTTGATCGGACGCAACGCGTTCGATCACGGTCGCAATGATTTCGCGCGCGTGCCGTTCGCCGTCTTCGCGCGCGTGCTGTTCGATTTCGCGGATCAAGCGCGCGGCGGCTGGGCGCGTCTCTTTTTCCACTTGTTGCAACAAAAGCGCTTTCGCGTCATCGGTGCTCAAGCCGGAGATGCGTTGCAGTTCTTGCAATTGCTGTGCGTGCAATTGATCTACCTGCGCGCGCGTCTGCCCCAAATCTTTTTCGACCTGATCGAGTTTGCGCTCGCGATTTTCGAGCGTCTCTTGTTTGCGATCCACGCTTTCGCGCCGATGCCGCAATCGTTCGTCTTCGCGCTGAAGATCGCCGCGTTTTCTTTTGTTTTCGTTTTCGGCTTCCTCGCGCAGTTTCAGCGATTCATCTTTGGCTTTGAGAATCAGATCTTTCGCGCGCGCGTCCATTTCCGTCTGTTGTTTTTGAATCTGCGCCTGCCGCGCGACAATCTGCGCGCTCGTCATATTGCGTTGCAGAACAATCCCGATGCCCAGCCCGACCAATCCTAAAACCAATCCCATCCCAATCGCCAATAGCAATTCCATCTCTGTGAACCTCCCCCAACTCAAAATCAAGTTTCACGTTTGGTATTCGCAAGTTGTCATTTCGAGCGCAGCGACGCGGGGCGTCTCGTTGCCATCAATAACGCGATTTCTCCTCGCAAAATGCGCTCGTCGAAATGACATGAGACGATTACGCGCGAACTAGCAAATACCGTGCGTGTCACGCATCACGTTGATGGATGACATGACACGCTTATTTGCGCGTCTCTTCCCACAATTTCTCCACTGCCGGCTTGACGACCCCGTACGAAAAGCCGCGGCGCAAGAGAAACGCGGTCAATTTTTCGCGAAACTCGCGGCGTTCGAGCGCGCTCCACCGTTGCGCTTTCGCGACGCCGGCGCGATACGCGCTGTCGCTCTCGTCAATCTTGCCAATCGCTTTCGCAATCGTTGCGTCCGGCACGCCTTTGCGTTTCAACTCGAACTTGAGCGCGCGCCCCGCGCGCGGGCGAAACGTTTCGCGATTCTCGACCCAATATTTCGCGAATGCGACGTCATCGAGCAAGCCCGCGCCGGTCAAACGTTCCAGCACGCGATCAATTGTGTCGCCGGCGATTTTTTTCGTGATCAAGCGTTGCCGCACTTCGGTCGAACTGCGCGGGCGCGCCTCCAAAAAGCGCAATGCCTTTTCATAACCGGTCTCGAACGCTTCCTCGCGTTCGAGCGCGCGGAGTTCTTCTTCCGCTATCTCCTGCCCGACGCGCAATTTCGCGGCGAGGAGCGCGGACAGACCGAGCGCGAACTCATCGTCAAGATAAATATTGAAGCGATTCGCGTGTTTCGCTTGCGGTTCGATGCCAGTGATGCGAGCCATAATAAAAAATCGCCGTGATCATTTCAGACCACAGCGATTCACCCCCACGCATTTCGACGCGTGAAAAAAGGCGGCAATCCTATTTACAGCTCGACCCCGGGCGTTAGATATATTTCGCCGAATAAAAAGAATGGAGTTAACGATTCGGCGAGAGTGCCGCCGCGACCATTGCGCTACTAGCTCACGCTATTACTTAGTCTGCCGGAGAGCCATCGTAGCCTAGCGCCATGTACGCGTTTTCAAGGACGCCCACGCGGGGCTAGGTAACATCTCCGGCAACCTGCTAGATCGTTTTCAAAATCCATTCCCGCAAATTTCAATTTCGAATTTTCGGGTCGTGCTGAAAACCGCCTTATCCGTTGAGGTTGACGCGCACTGCGCCGACTCGAGTCGGCGGCTGGGTTAAAAGAAAAACCCACGCAGTTTTGTGCGCGCCAATGTTCTTTCGCTATGGTCAACGCCGCCTGCACATATGTTCATGCGGCTCATTAGCACGATGCGCCCGCCAACGGCGAGCGCATCGTTTTATGCATATTTTATTTTTCGGATTCTTCTTCGTCGTCGTCTTCGGTGTCGTCTTTGTCGCGTTCGTGATCAATAAGCACAGCCGCGCCATTCAAGCCGGCTTTTTCGCGAATCTTTTTGTCTAGCGCCGATGTCACTTCTGCATTTTGGCGCAAGTATTCGCGTGCGTTCTCGCGTCCTTGTCCCATTCGCGTTCCGTCCAGTGAGTAGAACGCGCCTCTTTTTTCAATGAGACTCATTTCGACGCCGAGATCGAGCAGATCGCCTTCACGCGAGATGCCTTGATTGTGCATGATATCGAATTCGGCTTTGCGGAACGGCGGCGCGACTTTGTTTTTCTTGACGCGCACGCGCGTGCGATTGCCGACCACGTCTTCGCCGTTTTTGATGGCATCGGTTGGGCGTACGTCCATCCGGATCGACGCGTAAAATTTCAGAGCCATCCCGCCGGTCGTCGTTTCCGGATTGCCAAACATGATGCCAATTTTTTGGCGCAATTGATTTGTGAAAATGACGGCGGTGTTCGAGCGTTTGATCGCGCCGGAAAGTTTTCGCAATGCTTGGCTCATCAAGCGCGCTTGCAAGCCCATGTGCGAATCGCCCATCTCGCCTTCGATTTCCGCGCGCGGCACGAGCGCGGCGACGGAATCAATCACGACAATATCCACCGCGCCGGAGCGCACCAACGCTTCCGTAATTTCCAGCGCTTGCTCGCCGGTATCCGGTTGGGAGATCAACAACTCTTCAATATTGACGCCGCATTTCGCCGCATACGCCGGTTCGAACGCGTGCTCCACGTCCACGAACGCGGCGACGCCGCCGAGCTTTTGCGCTTCCGCGATGATGTGCTGGCAAATGGTCGTCTTGCCGGAGGCTTCGGGTCCGTAAATTTCGGTGATGCGGCCGCGGGGAATGCCGCCGATGCCGAGCGCGAGGTCAAGCGAAATCGAACCGGTGGGAATCGCTTCGATTTTCATATTCGTCGCTTCGCCGAGTTTCATGATGGCGCCATCGCCGAATCTTTTTTTCAGCGTCGCGAGTGTCGTCTCTAACGCTTTGGCTTTGCCGGTTTCTGACATAGTTGGTGCTCCTCTGTGAGCGCCCGCGCAGTCGGCAATAGTGTAATACAAGAAAGAGGAAAACGCAAGCCCTCAACCCGGCATCACAATCGCGCCGCGAACGGTACGCAAGGATGAAAAAATTTTGGCATCGGCACATGTCTGCCAATGTGCGCGCATTATAACAGAACAACTGTTCGTAGTCAAGCGCGAAAAAAAGGTGCGACGCAATTTCAAATTGCGTCGCACCTTCACGCGCCCCCAAAAATTGCGTCGCACGTGTGTGCACCATTACGGCAAGATCGTTGTCGCCGGCAAACAATTGCCGCCGCCGGAATTATTATCGCAAATGTGAAAACCGCCGGTCGCGGATTGCAATTTGCTCGCGGTCGTCGTCGGCGTGAATGTCCACGTCGCCGCGCTGATGGTGGGGTTGCTATAGCCGGCGATGCGCGTGCCGATCGTAATCGTCAGCGTTTTGTTGCCATTGCTCCACGCGTACGTCGCGTTGAACCGGCAATTGCATCCGCTGATCGTGCCGCCGGTCAGCGTGCCAATGCTTACGCTTTCGCTTGCCGGCGACGCGGGCACAAGATTTGCGAACGCGGTCCAATAGTACGTCGAACCACTCGTATTGACTGTGGCATCGGTGCCGACTTGAAAGCCATTCGATTGCAATTGCTGAATGCGATTCGTTGCCGCGCTGTCCGCGGTAAAGAAAAGCGAGGTGTCGGTGCTGGAGCCGGTGGAGGCGGGTTTATGCACGTTCGTGCCGCCGCCGGAATCATTAACGATCAGATATTCCGGCTGAAAGCCGGTGCCCGTGATGTTGCGATTGTCCGCGCCGTTGCCGGTGTACGTGCCATTATTCGTCTTGCCGGAAATATTTTTCCATGCCGCATAGTGATAGACAATGCCGCTGGCGTTCACTTGATTATCCGTGCCGACTTGAAAACCATCCGAGATGAAAGATTGAATAATGTTCGCCGCGGCGGACGCCTTATCGAATTGAAAAGTTTGATCGCCGGTGAGACTCGAAGGGCGGTACAGCGCTTTGCGATTAGACTCCGCGAACACAAATACCAAATCGGGTTGGAAGCCAACGCCGGTAATATTTCGATTATCCACGCCGTTGCCCGTGTAACTGCCGACGACCATCTCGCCTTGCGCCGCTTTGAACGCGATCCAGTGATAGGTGTTGCCATTCGTGTTCACCGTCGCGTCATTCCCAATCGTAAAGCCGAAATCGTCCAGCGATTGAATGCGATTGCTTTGAAAGCCGGTGTTGCCGACAAGCGGCTTACTCGCGTCGCCGGAGATTGTGGACGTGCGAATGACGGCAATATCCGTGCTAGTGTCTTTGATGATCAATACGTCCGGCGTGAAACTCAAGCCGGTAATCGCGCGATTGTCCGCGCCGTTGCCGGTGTACGAGCCGGATTGTACGCCTTGCGGTCCGCAACCGAACGCGGTATTCGCGCTCGCGAGCAAAATGCTGCTGCCCCACGCGCACACGGTGTCGGTGGATGCCGGACCGGTGGACGTATTCACGGCTTGATTGAATTGAATCACAATTTGATCGCCCGGGTCTAATCTCCCGGCGACGCCGCCGTTAATCATCTGCACGGTTGTTGCGACGAAACCGATTTGCGCGGCGACGGTCGGATTGCTGGACGTGCTCGTCCAACTGCCGCGCGTGGTTACCGCTTGATAACAAAAATAATTTCCTTGCGGCGAAAAACGATTGGCGTCCGTAAAACTCGTCGCGGCGGTGGTGCCGACCGCGGAAAAAGTTACGGCGGAGCAATTGCTCGACGTGCCGTTCGCGACGCCGTTGATTGCATAGCCAGTGCCATTTTGTCCGGCGCTCCAACTCAACGCGACATCGTGCCCCGACGCGCTCGCGGTCAAATTGGTTGGCGCGACAAGATTCGCGGTGGCAAAGGTGTTGCTCGGATTGCCTTGATTCGACGTGAACGCCGCGCTCACCGGCGAAATAATTTGTTGGTTGGTCAGCACCAGCGCCGCGGCGAGCGCGGCGATGATGAAAAGAATTGGATTAAGGCGCATGATTCAAAACTCAATTTCCCAAAGTATCTTCTGCCAAAAAGAAAAACGTCGCCGTCGTGCTCGCATTCTGAAATTCATTACCGGTTTCAATTGGCAGCGTCGCATTCAAGCACAGCGTTTCGCTCGCGCCGGGCAACAGCGCGCGGTCGCCGCTTTGAAACCCTTGCGCCGGATTTCCAATCACATTCAACCCGTTCAAACTGCCGAGCGCGCCCGGACCGTACAATATTTGCCCGCTCGCGCTAAAGCCGGCATTCGCGCACGCCGCGACGCCGCTCTTGATCGTCAAACGCAATTGGCTCATCAAATTTTTGCCGTCGTTATTCGTCGCGGTCGAGACGACCGCGTAGCGCAAACTCAGCGTGCCATCGTTGAGAACCGTGATCGGTTTCGTCACTTGATCGCCCGGCGCCATTCCGGAAAATGTCAGCAATGCTGAAGTTGGATTCGTGATAATCAGTACTTCGCCCGGCGACAAGGGCGGGGTGCTCGTCACCGTTGGCGTGCGCGTCGGCGTCGCGGTCGGTGGAATTAATGTTGGCGTCGCGGTGCGCGTTGGCGTACGCGTGGGCGTCGCGCTCGGTGCGGGCGTTTCGGTCGCGATGAGTGGCGGCGTTGGTGTGCGCGTTGGTGTGCGCGTTGGCGTGCGCGTTTCGGTAGCAATCGCCGGCGGCGTCGCGGTCGGCGGCGCGCCTTCGCCGTCCGTCGTTTCGATGCGTACGGCGTTCCCTTTGCGCTGGCTGATGTACATTCGATTCAAGCCGGGATTTTGGGCGATGCCAAACGGATCCGTCATCACGATTTTTTTGACGAGCGCGAGTGTGTTCGGATTGTAGATTTCTAATTGACTTGCCGTGGACGCGGCAAGATACAAATAGCCGTCGGTCTGCCCGACCCACAGCGCGCCGCCGGGATCGGAATTGCCGACGATTTTCGTCGCCGCGTTTTTCACGCCTTTCGCATCCGCGTTGAACACGCGCAAAGTCGTCGGCTTGCCGTAATCCGGCGCGTCGAGCGCGAGCGTGACATAGACTTGATTCGTATTCGGATTGAATTGCACCTGAAACGGCACGCCGCCCAAATAAAAATCTTGGACGAGCGTCGCCGGCGTTTTGCTGATGTCGAACACCATCAGATTCATCGCATCGCGATTCGTGACGTACAAATGCTTGAGTGTCAGATTTAGCGCGACGCCGAACGTGCCGCTGTTCGCGCTGATGCAATCCACGAGCGAATTATTCGCCGCGTCAATCACGGCGACGCGCCCGGGTCCGCCGTACAGCGCGACGTACACGCGCTTGGTTGCGCTATTCACCGCGAGGTTCGCCGGATTGCCGGCGCATTGGATCGGCGCGCGCGAATCCTCTAGTTTAAGATCAGGCAGTTTGTTCATCGTCGCCGCATCAATCACGGAAATAAAATTGTTCCCAAAATTCGAGACAAAGACGCGATTATTGACCAGCCCCACGCCCCACGGCTTGCCGCCGACGCCGATCGTTTTGAGATTTTTGTTCGCGTTTTCGTCCCAAATCAAAACGGAATTCGTGTTGCGGCTCGCGATATACAACCGATTGCGCGCGGCATCGGAAACCAAACCTTGCGGCTCGCCGACTTGAATAATTTTCGGCGCCGCCGGCGCGCGCGGCGGACGCGCCGGCGCGGCAAGCGCAAAATCTATAAACAAACTGGCGATCCCCAGAACGATCGCTAGTCCCACAATGATTGCGAGGATGATGCCGAGATTTGTGCGCATAGCCGGGAGTGGCAAGAATTAAACCGATGCCGAAAGCGTCGAACGATCTTTGCTTAGCCATTCCCGTACGCTCATCACGAGCATCGCGACGACGGGAATGACAATTAAAAGCACAATCCCGAGCGGACTGCTCGCGAATGAAATGACATAGCCGATCAGAGGCAAAGTAATTTTCACCGTCCACGCGGTTGCGGGCAGTGAAATTTCGGCAGGGTCGGGCGCGTTGTTCGCGTCGCCTTTGGTCGTGTAATACAGCGTCCCGGTTTTTTCGCGGATCGCGGTGATGCGATGAATGATCGGCACTTGCGCCTCCGCGCTCGGCGAAAAAATGATCACATCGCCGGCTTTCAGCGTTTTTGACGCGACCGGCTGTGCGATCACCGCCGCGCCTTTGCCGATCGCCGGCTCCATACTCCCGCTCAACACGACGAGCGTGCGATTGCCAAGAAACATCGGAATGACCGCAACGGCGACGACGAAAAACAAAATTGCGGCGACGCCGAACACGCCCCACAACGCGATCTGCGTCGCGCTCACGCCGCGCGGATTCTGCGCGCGCGGCGCGGGATTCGTTTTCGGCGCGGCGGGCGCGTCCGCGATTTTTTTGCGTGCGATGACCGATGACGCGCGCGCGGAAGGAATTGTCGTCGGCGCGCCGCCGGCATTCATCGCTTGCGCGCGTTTGATCGCCCACGATTTTTCTTCCGACGATTCCGCGACGCGGCTGAGCCACAACCACCCTTGTTCGTCTTTCGAGTGGTAGCGCACATAGCCGCGCAAAAGTTCGCGCGCGCGTTTGGTTTCGTTGCGCTCTGCCGCTTGAATCGCGAGATTGAGCCAGGTGGTGTCCATATCAAATGCTTAGGGTTTGTAAAAGAACAAGTTCCCTATGTTGTCATTCTGAGCGGAGCGAAGAATCTTGTTGTTCCAACGAGTACCGTGTTCTCTTTTGGAGCAACAAGACCCTTCGCAAGAACGGCTCAGGCGACATTCGGGAAGTTATTCTTTTCCAGACTCTTACGTCATTGCGAGGAGTCCCGCGTAGTCCGCGGGACGACGAAGCAATCTCCACGATGCATTTTGGGGACACCTGCACTTGCGTAACCGCAGGTGCAAGTGTTGCTTCGCCGCCCCCGGCGGCTCGCAATGACGTCTAAGACTACGGATTATTCGCCGTCTGTTCGGCGGCAAATGTAAAGGTCGCGGTCGTCGTCGCGTTTTGGAACGCGTTGCCGGTCGACGATGGGAGCGAGACGTTGAAGCAGAGCACTTCGTTCGCCGCCGCGTTCAACGTACGATCGCCAGTTTGCGAGAGAGTCGCGGGGTCTCCGACCAAATTCTTGCTTGACCCATCCGTATTCGCGAGGGCGAACGCCGCGCCGCCATTGTTGATGATTGTTCCGCTCAAGCCAAATCCGGCGTTCGTGCACGTTGTGACTCCGGATTTGATGGTCAGTTGCAGTTGACCCGCCAGGGCTTTGCTGTCTGCGTTGGTGGCGGTGTCGGTAATCGCGTAACGCAATTGCAATGACCCGTCATTCGAAACGGTCAGCGGCGCGGTCACTTGATCACCGGGCGCCATATTGCTGAACGTCACGAGCGCGGTGGACGGGCTGGTGGAGATGATCACCGTGCCGGTCGTGAACGTGTTCGCCGCGACGGTCGCGGTGCTTGTAAAGAGCGCGGAACCAGCGCTGACAAAGCCCGCCATAATGCCGGTGACGAGCAAGAGCGCCAAAGTTTTCTTCATCATTGTGCCTCCTTAGGGCTGAAAAGATTTATTCCGAATCTACGGATATTGGCATGAGTATAGCACGGAATTCCGAAAAATCGGATTACCGCGTAATGACATTCTGCTTACGAATGGATGACAGGCGCAAGGGTACGGACAAGAGTTTCGTGCAAGCCGGGTGGAGCAAATTACGAGGAGAATGTAACATGCACACGCGCGCGCGACAATCGCCCAGTGGTAAGGCGGACTGGGGTACTAACGCGCGCGAGACCTTCGAGGTTTGCAAAACCTCGAAGGTCTCTCTCATTACATCTCGCGCATTGGCAATTCCACGCGGATGTGAGTCCCTGCGCCCGGCGCACTCTCAAGCGAAAATTTTCCGCCGGCGCGTTCTGCGCGCTCGCGCATCTGCCGCACGCCGACACTGCCGCGCGCGCGCGCGTCCTGTAATGCCTTTTCAATTTCAAACCCGCGGCCGTCGTCGCGCACGCGCAAGACGACCGTCTGCCCGGCTTGAAATTCCAAATCAATCCACGCGTTCTGCGCGCCCGCGTGCTTGCGAATGTTGTTCAGCGTTTCCTGCGTCAAACGAAAGAGCGCGGTTTCAAGTTTCGGCGAGAGCGGACCCACTTCGCCGCGCATCAAGAGATGCGTTTGCAATTCGTTCGACTGCCCAAATTCGCGGACGAATTTTTGCAACGCCGGCAGAAAGCCGAGCGCTTCGATCTCCGGCGGCCGCAACGCGAAAATCACGCGGCGCACCTCGCGCGCGTCGCGGCGCAATTGATCCGAAATATCTTGCAATTCTTTTTTCAATTCATTGCCGTCGCCCTGCTCCAAAAATTTCAGCGCGATCCCGACTTTTAACACCATCAGCGATAAATCTTGCGCCAAGCCGTCGTGAATCTCGCGCGCGATGCGCGTGCGCTCTTCGGTGATCACCGCATCCTCCGACCGCGCGTACAACTGCGCGTTGCGGACGACCAGCGCGGCGGAACTCGTCAGCGTCGAGAGCAATTCAATTTGCCGCGCCGCAAAATCTTTTCCGCCCGGCGGACGCGTCAGCACCGCCGCGCCGACGATGCGCGTGCCAACGATTAACGGCGCGGCGATTGCGGACGGCAAAATTCCGACCGAATTGAAAATGCGCGATTCGCCGCCGGCAATCACCGCGCGCGCAACTTCGTCGCTCACCGCAATGCCGGTCGAGACCCACGCTTCGATGTGATCGCGCTCGGCGTCCCATAAAAAAATCGCGCCGCCGTCCGCCTCGCCCACACCGATCATTTGATTCAGCAAGCGCTCGAGCAATTGCCGCACGTTCCAATCCGTGCGCACCGCGCGATCCACTTCGCGGAACGCGATCTGCTCGCGTTCGCGCAAGCGATGCGTTTCGATCACCGCCGCCGCCGCGTGCGCGAGCGTCCGCAGTAATCCCAAGCGATCTGCGCTCGGCGGCGTCGTGGAATTCATCAGCACTTGCAACGCGCCGAGATTCTTTTCGCCGCGCGTGAGCGGGAGCGTGAGCCATGCGTTCGTCGCGTCGAATTTTTCCACGCCGTTCGCCGGCGGCGGCACGCTTTGATTTTCCAAACCCTGCGCAACCGCGAGTTTCGGTTCGAGCGCGCCTTCGGTGAGCCAGAGCGCCGCGCCGCGCGCGTTCACTAATTGCGCCGGCGCGCCGGCAATCTCGGCGATCGCTTGATCGAAATCCACCGCGCCCGCGAGGCGTTGGCTGATTTCGCTCAATTGCTTGAGCCGTTCGATCAAGCGCGCGGTGTCAATCGCGACCGCGGCTTGACTCGCGAGCACGGTCGCGAGTTCCAGATCGCCGCGCGTGAACGGCTCCGCGCCTTGCTTGCGCGAGAGATTCAGCACGCCGATCACTTCTGCGCGCGCGCTGAGCGGCACCGACAGCGCGGACAAAATTTCCGGCTTGCCCATCGCGCGGATCACTTCGGGATCGAGCGGCAATCCTTCCGACAACAATAACGCTTCGCCGCGTTGCGCGACGCGTCCGGCAATGCCGTTGCCGATCGAAATGCGTTGCGTGGCGACGACGTGCGGCGGCAAACCGACCGCCGCGGCGATGCGCAATTCCAAACGATCGTCGTCCAACAGCATTAGCGAAACGGTTTCCGCGCGCGTTTCGCTTTGCGCCGTCGTCGCGATTTGATTCAACAGCCGCGCGAGATCGGGCGCGCCCATAAATTCGCGCGAGAGTTCATAGAGCGGCACGATGGCGCGCAGGCGCGCGTTTTCGCGCCGCAACTTTTCTTGCTCGAGCGCGCTCACCATCGCGGTGACCAATTGTTCCGGCACGAACGGCTTGACCAAAAAACTGACAAAGCCGGCGCGCAGGGCGTCCATCGCGATTTCCCACGCGCTAAAGCCGGTCATTGCGATGCCGGCAATATCCGGCTGTGCCGCGCGCACCTTTTGAAAAATTTCGATCCCCGTGCCGTCCGGCAGATACACATCCGCGAGCAAAACGTCAAACGATGCGCGGCGCGCCGCGGCGAGCGCGTCCGCGCCGGTCGCGGCTTCTTCCACGTGATAGCCGGCATCGGCGAGAATTTGACGCGCCTCCGCGCGCAATTCGGCGTGATCTTCGAGAATGAGAATGCGTTCGTGGGGCATAGGATTTTTCCGGCGCAAAGTATAGCGCGGGTGAGAGGGATTTGCAATGCGCGAGACTTGTTCGCCCTTTCTCTTTGCGCTATACTCTTTTGAAATCAATGCAAAACATTGCGCTCATCGCGAGTTGGCTGAATCAGTACGGCGGCGCGGAACGCGTCCTCGAAGCCGCGCACGAAATATTTCCGCGCGCGCCGATCTTTACCTCGATCTATTCCGCGCGCGCACTGCCCGCCGCGTATCACGCGTGGGATATTCGCGCGTCGTTTCTCAATCGCCTGCCGTTGATCAAACACCAGCAACAACTATTGCTCCCGCTCTATCCGCTGGCGTTCGAATCGCTCGACCTGCGCGGCTATGATACTTTGCTCAGCATCACGAGCGCGTTCGCGCATGGCGTTCACCCGCGCGACGGCGCGCGGCACATTTGTTATTGCCTCACGCCGGCGCGCTTTCTGTGGAATTACCGCGAGTATATCGAACGCGAACAAATCCCCGCGCCGGCGCGCGCACTCTTGCCGCTCCTCATTCCGCTTCTGCGCGAATGGGATCGTCGCGCCGCCGCGCGCGTGCATCAGTTCATCGCGATTTCGAGCGCGGTGCAGGCGCGCATCCGCGAGTGTTACGCGCGCGAGTCGGTCGTTATTCATCCGCCGGTGGATGTGGAACGCTTTTGCGCGAGCGACGCGCGCGGTGATTTTTTTCTGATCGTCTCGCGGCTCATTCCGTACAAACGGATTGATCTTGCCGTGCATGCCTTTAACGAATTGGGCTTGCCGCTCGTGATTGCCGGCGACGGGCGCGACCGCGCGCGCTTGCAAGCAATGGCGCACGAAAATATTCGCTTCGTCGGGCGCGTCAGCGATGCCGAACGCCGCGATTTGCTCGCGCGGTGCCGCGCGTTTATTTTTCCGGGCGAAGAGGATTTTGGCATTACGCCGCTCGAAGCGAACGCAAGCGGACGCCCGGTGATCGCGTTTGCCGGCGGCGGCGCGCGCGATACGATTCGCGAGGGCGTGAACGGCGAATTTTTTCGCGCGGCATCGGCGGACGCGCTCGTCGAAACGGTGCGGCGTTTCGACGAAAAAAAATTCGACGCGCGCGTCCTGCGCGCGCACGCGGAAAAATTCAGCGCGCGCGTGTTCCAAGAAAAAATCGCGGCGTTGGTGGAGGCGGACGGCAAGTGAAGCCAGTGATCATGGGTCTCTGCGCCATTGTCAATTTAGTTGCTTGCGCGGTACCGACGCCACCCGCCGCGCCGACGCCCAGCGTTCCAATTGAAATTCTAACTAGCGCCGCGACTCCCACTATCGCGCGCGCAACGCTCGCATCGTCACCGACGCGCGCGGTAGCGCCGAGCGCAGCGGCAACGCGCGGCATTACGCAATCGCTGGCAACGGCGGCGTCTTCAATTGCCGGTTTGCCCAATGGCGCGCGCGTCGAACGCGTGACGAGCGCGGATTTCGCGGTGACGCTCGCGTTCGCGCCGGACGGGCGCGTATTTTTCGCCGAGAAAAATTCCGGCAATTTGCGCGTGATCGAAAATGGGCGACTCGTCAGCGAGCCGGTCGTGCATCTCGATTCGGAACCGACCGGCGAGCGCGGCTTGCTCGG
>Ga0247727_10010417_pt1 | contig 16485 bp, 10 predicted proteins | sample WisWelCaveWW1625_FD_202498 | JGI IMG/M metagenome (GOLD analysis project Ga0247727, IMG submission 202498) | Biofilm microbial communities from Wishing Well Cave, Virginia, United States - WW16-25 | ecosystem: Environmental > Aquatic > Deep subsurface > Groundwater > Cave microbial mat | place... | reverse complement strand
GGTTCGGGCTGGCCTGGTCCCCGGACGGAAAGACGCTCTACGTCTCGGGCGGCAACGCCCAGTCCCGCCGCGACCCAACCGCCGCTCCCATCTATGCTTTTTCTTACGAGAATGGGCGGGTCAGCGAGAAACCGGTCCGGGAATTCCGCCACCATCTACCGATGGACCAGATCTACTGGTCGGGACTGGCGCATCACCCCGCCAAACCCCTGCTGTACGCCGCCAACCGGCACACCCGGCCGGTGCCGGGTCACGTGGTGGTTTTTGACACCCGCACCGGAGACCGCGTGGCCGAGATTCCAACCGAGATCAATCCCTACGACCTGGTGCTCGACCCCGCCGGCGACACGCTTTACGTCTCCAATTGGGCCAGCCAGTCTGTCTCGGTGATCGACACCCGGACTCACCGCGCCAAGGCGGTGATCAAAGTCGGCCGGAACCCCAACGACATGGTGCTAGCCAAGGACGGGCGCCTGTTTGTGGCTTGTTCGAACGAAAACTCCGTCTATGTCATCGACACCAAGTCGCTGCGCCCCATCGAGGTCATCTCGACCGCCATGTACAAGATGGCGCCGGTGGGCTCGACGCCCAACGCTCTGGCTCTGGATCCGGCCGGGAAGATGCTGTTCGTCGCCAACGCCGACAACAACAACGTCGCGGTCGTCAACATCAGCGACGACGAGCTCTCGCACGTCGCCGGCTTCATCCCGGCGGCGTGGTATCCGTCGGCGCTGGCCGTTTCGCCCGACGGGAAATCGCTCTACGTTGGGTCGGCCAAAGGACTGGGCGGTTACGCCAACCCGGAAGGCCCCACCAGCCCGCTGGCCAGGCCAGACGGGCGTTCGCGGCACATCGGCGCCCTGCAGCAGGGGTCCCTCAGCGTGATCCCGCTCTCGAACTTGAAAAACGAAGTCCGGGCCCACACCCGCCAGGCGATGGCCAACTGCCCTTACAACGACGACATGCTCGCCAAGGCCAAGGCGCCGGTCTCGGGCCCCTCGATTGTCCCGCCGCAGGTCGGCGCCGGCTCCGTTGTCAAACACGTCATCTACATCATCAAGGAGAACCGCACCTACGACCAGGTGTTCGGCGACCTTTCCAAGGGCAACGGCGATCCCCGGCTGTGCATCTTCGGCCGTAAGGTCACTCCCAACCAGCACCAGTTGGCCGAGGAGTTCGTGCTGCTCGACAATCTCTACTGCGACGGCGAGGTCTCGGTGGACGGCCACTCCTGGTCGAATTCCGCCTACGCCACCGACTTCAACGAAAAGCGCTGGCCTCCCCAGTATGGCGGCCACAGCGCTTCGGTCAACAGCCCCGCCAACACGCCCTCTTCCGGCCACCTGTGGGATCTGGCGGCGCGCAAGGGGCTTACCTACCGGTCCTATGGAGAGTACGCGCAGCGCGTCAGCGACGGGTCGCAAATGGAGGCCGCGCCGGGCATCAGCGGGCTGATCGGACACGTGGCGCCGAAGTTTCGTCTGCCGGGTATGCGCGACACCGACAACGTGCGGGCCTTCTTCGAGGAGTTCGAGCGGTTCGAGGAGAACTTCGACTCGCCGGATCCGGCCCGGCGCCTTCCTAACTTCGTGGTCATGAGCCTGGGCGAGAACCACACCCAGGGGACCCGCCCCGGGGCGCCCACCCCGACGGCCGCGGTGGCCAATAATGACTGGGCCGTGGGGATGCTGGTGGACCGGGTCACGCACTCGCGCTACTGGCCGGAAACCGCCATCTTCATCATCGAGGATGACGCCCAGAACGGCCCCGATCACGTCGACGCCCGCCGCACCACCGGCCTGGTCATTTCTCCCTACACCAAGCGCCGCGCCGTCGACTCCTCGCTCTACACCACCTCTTCGATGGTGCGGACGATGGAGCTGCTGCTGGGTCTTCCGCCTATGACGCAATACGACGCCGCGGCCCTGCCCATGTATGCGTCGTTCACCACCACGGCGGATTTGAAGGCCTTCACGCACCTGCCCCCCCAGGTGGATGTCAACGCCAAGAACGCGGCGACCGCCTGGGGCGCCCGGGAGTCGCTGGCCATGGATTTCTCCGACTACGACCGAACCCCCGAGTTCGAGCTCAACGAGATCGTGTGGAAGTCGGTGCGGGGGGCGAAATCGAAGATGCCGCTGCCCATCCGCCGGTTTCATTTCCGGTATTAGGGCGCGCAGCACGTGGCGCACGCTTCAGCGTGCTGGCGTGGGCTTCAGCCCACGCTGCGTGATCTCACTGGCGCCTTCGGCGAGCTGAAGCTCGCCGCTGCACGCTGAAGCGTGCGCCACGTCCGGGCTGAAAGGAGCATCGCTATGGAATCCACGAGTCGTCGTCAGTTCGTCAAGGGCGCGGCGCTGGCCGGCGCGCCTGCCATCCGTTCGGCCTTCAGTCAAGCCAGCCCCAACCAGCAGATCCGCTTGGCGGTGGTCGGCTTCCGGGGCCGCGGCCGGGACCATTACCGGGCCTTCGCAAGAATCCCCGGCGTCCGAGTCGCCTATCTGTGCGACATCGATGAGCGGCTGTTCCCGGGCGCCGTGGCCGAGATCGAGAGTTTGGCCGGTTACAAACCGGAAACCTTCGGGGATCTCCGCAGGCTGCTCGAGAGGAAGGACCTGGACGCCATCTCCATCGCCACGCCGGACCACTGGCATGCGCTGCAAACCATCTGGGCCTGCCAGGCGGGCAAGGACGTCTACGTGGAGAAGCCCGTCTGCCATAACCTGCGCGAGGGCCGCAAGATGGTGGAAGCGGCCCGCAAGTACAACCGGATGGTACAGGCAGGACTGAACCGGCGGAGCGACCGCCGGACCCAGGCCGGCGTGCGCTTCGTGCGGGAGGCCAAATTCGGACCCGCCTATCGGGCCAAGGCCGTCGTGTATCGCGGCCGCACCACCATCGGCCGGGTGCAGGAGTCCTCCATTCCGAGCGGCGTGAACTGGGATCTGTTCCTTGGTCCGGCCCCCTACCGCCCCTATACCCTGAACCGCTTCCATTACGGATGGCATTACTTCTGGGACACCGCCACCACGGAGGTCGGCAATAACGGAGTTCACGCCATCGATATCGTGCGTTTTGGGCTGGCCAAGAACGTGCACCCGGTGAAGGTTACCTGCGCCGGTGGCCGCTTCGTGGACGACTCCGATCAGGAGACGCCGAATGTCCAGAACGCCACCTACGAGTATGCCGACGGCACGCTGGTCGAACTGGAAGTCACCACCCTGCCAAGTCCGTCGTTTGGGGGCGTCCAGATGGGCGAGTTCTTCTACACCCCGCAGGGCTACGTGACCTCCGCCAACCGCTGGAGCACCGTTTTGGGCGAGTTCACGGTGCGGAGCACGCCGGATCCCGCGTCGGGGGTCTCCAACCGCCTTAATAACGTCAGCTTTCCGCAGATCGCTTACAAGCCGGGACCTCCCATTCCGGACATCGAGGCGCCGGAAGTGAGCCACTTCCAGAACTTCATCGATTGCGTGCGGTCGCGGAGGCGGGAAAACCTCCACTGCGAGATCCTGGAGGGACACCTCTCGACGGCCCTGTGTCACCTGGCGAACATCGCGTTCCGAACGGGCCGGAAGCTCACCTTCGACCCCGCGGCCGAGACCTTCCCGGGCGACGCCGAGGCCAACCGCTACCTGACGCGCGCCTACCGGGAGCCCTACGTGGTGCCGGACCAGGTTTGAGTGGCCACTACTGATACCATGATCGGGCGGGTTGCCTCTCACTACGAGATCCTGGCGAAGCTCGGCGAAGGCGGCATGGGAGTAGTCTGGCGCGCGCGCGATACGCGTTTGGGCCGGCAGGTCGCCCTCAAGATGCTGCCCGCTGGCGCGGCGGCAACCCCACACCAGAGAGAGCGCTTCTTGCGGGAGGCGCGGGCCGCTTCGGCGCTGAATCACCCCAACATCATCACGATTTACGAGATCTTTGAGTTTGAGGGCGGCGATGCCATCGCCATGGAGCTGGTAGCCGGCCGGGACTTGCGGTCGATCCTGGAGGCTGGACGCCTGCCGGCGCCCGAAGCCCGCCAGTACGCCATCCAGATGGCCGGCGCTCTGGCCCGCGCCCATGCCGAGGGCATCGTGCACCGCGACCTGAAGCCGGCCAACGTCATGGTCTCGGTGGAGGGAGGGGTCAAGATTCTTGACTTCGGCCTGGCGAAGCTGGTAGCGGGCAACACCGAGGACACCCGGACGGCCGCCCCGACGGAGGCCGGCACGCTGCTCGGAACCGTCGCCTACATGTCGCCCGAGCAGGCCGAAGGCAAACCCGTCGACGCGCGGTCCGATATCTTCTCGTTCGGCGCCTTGCTGTATGAAATGCTGAGCGGGCGAAGGGCCTTTGCCGGCGGGTCCGGCGTCGCGATCCTCACGACGGTTTTGCGGGACCAGCCCCCGCCGCTCAGCCAGTTGGTCCCGGGCCTGCCCGCGGAGTTGGAGAAGATCGTGGCCCGGTGCCTGCGCAAGGATCGGGCCGAGCGGTACCAGAACATGGCCGACGTCCGGTCGGCCCTGGAGGATTCCGATCGGGCACCACAGGCGACAGTGGACCAGCAAGCGCCTTCGATCGCGGTGCTGCCGTTCGCCAACTTGAGCCCCGACAAAGAGAACGAATACTTCAGCGACGGGCTGGCGGAGGAGATCGTCAACGCCCTGGCCCAACTCGAGGGGCTGCACGTGATGGCCCGCGCTTCCGCCTTCGCCTTTCGCGACAAGGAGCCGGATGTTCGCAAGATCGGGGAAGCGCTGAACGTGCGGGCGATTCTCCAGGGCAGCGTGCGCAAGGCCGGCAACCGGATTCGCGTCACCGCGCAGCTCATCAATGTGGCCGACGGTTACCATCTGTGGTCGGAACGATACGACCGGGAGATGACGGATGTTTTCGCGATCCAGGATGAGATCTCCCAAGCCATCGTCGAGCGGCTGAAAGTCCGGCTGGCCGTGCCGGGCCGCCCCGCCGCAAAACGCCACACCGCGAACCTGGAGGCCTACAACTGGTATCTGAAGGGCCGGTATTACCTGTATCAGTACAGGCCCGAGATGATGCGCAAGAGCCGGGAGTGTTTCGAGCAGGCCATTTCCGGCGATGCCTCCTATGCCCTGGCCCATGCGGGACTGGCGGATACGCACTTGCTGAGCGCCTGGTTCGGGTGGGCGCCGCCCAAGCAAGCCATGCCCCAGGCAGGATCGCTGGCGCGCCGGGCGCTGGAGCTTGAGGAGGGCCTGGCGGAGGCGCACGCCTCGCTGGGGGGCGTGCTGGCCCTCTACGAGTGGGACTGGGCGGAGGCGGAACGGGAATTCGAGCGCGCCCTGGCGCTGAATCCAGCCTCTGGGTTGAGCCGCTACTACTTCGCCTGCACGGTTCTCCGCTCCCAGGGAAGGCTGGCGGAAGCTATCGCCGAGCTGGAAAAGGCCTTGGAGTCGGACCCCCTTTCGGCGTTGTACCGAGCGGATCTGGCCTATCTGTGGTATCTGAGCCGGCAGTTCGACCGCGCCTTGGCGGAAGGCAGCAAGGCGCTCGAGATCAGCCCGGATTACTGGCTGGCGCACCTGGTGTCGGGGTGGGCGCAGGCTCGCCAGGACTTGCTCGAGCCGGCCATTGCCGCGTGTGCCCGGGCTCGAGCCCTGAATCCCGAGGCGGCCGTAGCGGTGGCGGCGCTGGGCTACGTCTATGCCCTGGCCGGCAGACGATCGGAAGCCGAAGGTATTATCACGGAGCTCAAGGAATCCTCCCGACGCCGTTACTTGCCTCCCTACCTGGTGGCCCTGGTCTCGGTTGGTCTCGGGGAAGCCGATGCGGCTCTGGAATGGCTGGAATGGGCTGTCGAGGAGCGCGATCCCACCGTCACGATGCTCCGAACCGAGCTGGCCTTCGAAACCCTCCGCGCGGATCCCCGCTGCCGCGCCTTACTGAAGAGGATCCGCCCGGCGGGATCATGACCCGGCGTCATTTCATCCACGGCTGCGGCGCCTCGGCGGCAGCGGCCCAGATCCGGCGGCCGAGCGTGCTGTTCCTCATGGCTGACCAGCTGCGATTCGACTGCCTGGGCGTCAACGGCAATCCCATCCTCCGGACGCCGAACCTCGACCGGCTGGCAACCGAAGGGGCCAACTTCGGCAGCGCCTTGGTGCAGTCGCCGGTGTGCGTGCCGTCGCGGATCAGCTTTTTCACGGGACGCTATCCGCACAGCCACAAGAACCGGGTCAACTACACGCCCTGCGATCCGCGCGAGGTCCTGGCGCAGCGGATCTTCCAGCAGGCCGGCTACCGGACCGGTTCTGCCGGCAAGCTGCATCTTTACCCGCCCACGGCGGAGCACGCCCGCTCGACGGGGTTTGAGGTCGTGCATCTGGACGACGGGGTGGCGGCCACCGACCGGTATTCCGACTACGTAAGATGGCGCAACGCCCATGACCCCCAGGCGCCGACTCCTTACCAGGCTGCGGTTCGCAATCCCGCCCCGGGCAAGAATCCCTTCCGGGCGCAGCTTGAGTATCAGTACACGCCTACAGCCTGGGTCGGAAGCAAGACTCGCGAGCTGCTGCGAGAGTTTGCCGCTTCGCCGCAGCCTTTCTTCCTGTACGCCTCGTTCTTCAAGCCCCACGCGCCCCACACCGTGCCCCAGCCATACGATGCCATGTACGACCAGGCTGACATTCCGCTGCCGGCGCGCGTGATTCTGGAGGACCTCCGGAGGCTGCCGCCACCGGTCCAGGCTCTGATCCTGCGCGGCCGGCCGGAGTACGACATGGACCGCACCCGGCTCCAGTGGATCTACCGCAGCTACTACGCCGGGGTCTCCATGGTGGATCACGAGGTGGGGCTGATTCTCGAAGAGCTGGAGCGCTCCGGGCGGGCCGGCGACACCATCGTGATTCTCTCAACGGACCACGGCGACCAGCTGCTGGAGCACGGCCTGCAAGGCAAGAACGTATTCTTCGAGGCCTCGCTGCGCATTCCGCTGGTGGCGCGCCTTCCCGGCCGCATTCGGCCGGGCCGCTATCGGGAACTGATCGAGACCGTGGACGTTCTCCCCAGCCTGCTGGATCTCTGCGGCCTGCCCGCGCCGCTCAACTGCCAGGGCCGCAGCTTCGCTGGGCTGGTAACGGGCGGCGCTTATGCGGCGAGGGAAGCCGCCTTCGCCGAGAACATCATCCCCGAGGTGATCACCGGCGGCTCCCTCGACATGCCGTTCGTTCCGGGCCGGGGCGTCGGGGGCATCCGGCACCCCGACGCCAAAATGGTCCGGACCCCCCGCTTCAAGCTCAACTATTATCCCGGCCACGGCGGGGAGCTCTATGACCTGGAGGAGGATCCCGGCGAAACGCGCAACCTCTACCGGGACCCGTCGCGGGGCAGCGTGGTGCGGGAGCTCGAAGGCCGCCTGCTCGACTGGATGATTACGGCCGACGAGACCGACCAGATCGCTGAGCGGTGGCGGGTTTGAGCCGCGACCATCATGTCTCTCTTGACCGACAACTCTCATTTTGAGAGAATGAAAGACGGACGGGATCCGGAGTGCATGTCATCACCCGCCGAACTCTATTGCAGTTCGCCACCATCCACCCGGACGCGCGTCAGCCTCTCGACGACTGGTATCGAACCGCCAAACGCTCCGCTTGGAAGAGCATCCTGGACGTCAGACAGAATCACCCCCGGGCGGACGCCGTCGGGCCGTTCACGGCCTTCAACATCGCCGGGAACAAGTACCGGCTGATCACAAGCATCCAGTACCGCACGGGAAGGGTTTATATCAAGCAGGCGCTAACGCATCCGGATATGACAGGGGAGGGGGGAAAGATTGGGGGCCCGCGCCAAAGTTGATCCCCGCCGCTACGGCCGCCTGCTGGTCCGGAGCCTGCCGGCCGTGATCGAGACGGAAGAAGAGAATGAACGACTGGCGGTGGAGCTCGAAAAGTTCGACCAGCGGTTTCACGAGCTTTCACCGGAAGAGAAAAAACTGGCAGAGTTGATCACGCTTCTGATCGAAGATTTCGAGGAGAAGCATTACGCCCTGAATGCCTCGACCCCGCTCAGCCGGCTGAAATACTTGATGGAGGAACGGGGCTTGAAACAGCGGGATCTGCTATCCGTTTTCGGATCGAGCGGCATCGCTTCCGAGGTCTTCAACGGCAAGCGGGGAATCAGCAAGGGCCGCGCCCAAGCTTTGGCCCAGTTTTTCCGCGTTGCTCCGGATCTGTTTCGGTAAGCGGCGCCAGGCCGATTCCCCTATCGACTCCGTCTTGCCGGCTCATGGATACGGCGGCGGCTCTTCTTCACCGCCGGCACGATGTGGGCGCCGCGCCCTTTTCCCGCAAACCGCACCTGGCCGGCAGCCTTCAGCTCCTTGAGAAGACCATAGACCTGGGTACGACTGAGCCCCGAGAATTGTCGCACCTCGGCATTGGACAGCCGGCCCCGCTCGCGCAACAGGGCGAGCAGGCGGACCCTGGTCGCTTCGGCGCCAGCCGGAAAGCCGTCCTCCGGGGCCAGGCTGGCCCGGAAGCGAGCGCTCAATGGGCGGCTCAGGTCGTATCGCACCCCCCGGCCTCGCCCGCGCGCCACCAGATGGCCCGCCTCCCGCAGAGCAGCCAGCCTGCGGGCGGCTTGCTCTTGGTCAAGCTGGAGAACCGTCGCCGCCGACCAGCGGTCCAGGGTCGCCGCGCTCACCAGGGCCCGCAGCAGCAGCAGATCCTCCAGCTCCAGGGGACGCCGCCGCGACTCGGTCGCCACGAAGGCCGCGAAAGCTTCCTGAGTGACCAGCGGAATCACCAGCCGCACGTGGGATTCATCGGCGCTGTAGCGGGGCGCCTCTTTGCCCAGGCGGAGAAGGCCTTCGTAGATCCGATCCACGCCCGCCCCCACGCGGTTCACCAGGCCGGCGGCCTGAAATGCCCGCGCCAGCAGTTCATTGCGGTGCACCGGCGGGTGCCGCAGGACATTCTCCGGGGTGATGCCGCCGGGGAAGCCGCCGGGACTGATGATCTCGAGGCGATCGCGGTGCCGGGCCACCTGCACCGCCTGGCGCTGGAAATAATCCCGGTGGCAGACGGCGTTCAACACTGCCTCGCGGGCCACCTCCCAGGACAGGTCCGGCACCTCCAACTGGCCGAAGCCTGGCTGCTGGACGGTCCGGAGGCGGTTATCGGCGGAGAGCAATTGCTCGAGTTCCCGCAGAACCGAAAGCAGGCAGCCCCGCAGGTCCCGGCGCTGATCGTAGCGGGTTCCATTGCGGTATCGCAGGAAGGTGACCTCGTGTTGCGGGACGAAACGGGTGAGGGAGTCCCGGCGGCCGACCAGCAGCAGGGCCCCCAGCGTGACCTGGCCAGAGGAAATCAGCCCCAGGGCCTCGAGCAGGGCCCGGTCGTCGAGCCGTGCCAGCTCCCGAGCGAGCCCGTTGCGCAGCTGGGCAATCTCGGCGGCCTCCAGATCCTTCAGAGCCGCCGCGGGAACGGGTTCCGCGGTAGGGTCCCGCTGCCCGGAGCTGACCAGCAACTGGGCCAGGGCCCGGCCGGTGAGGGGCTTGCACTCTTTGCCGATCCGGATCTTGGCCAGCCCCTCACTGGTGGTGTGGGGCGGGATTCCCCGGGGCACCTGGATCAACAGCAGGGCGCCCTCGGGTTCCACCAGCTCTTCGATGTCCACCAGGATGTGGGGGTCGGTGCCGTCGTAGATGGCTCGCTTCAAGGCGGCCGGGTCGTGCGCGCCGACCCCTTGAATGGCGTCGCGGCGCGAACGAGTTCGGTCCCGGATTCCCAGCACCAGGGTTCCGCCGCGGGCGTTGGCGAGGCAGACCACATACTCGCGCAAGGTGCGGTGGAGGGCCTTGGGGTCGGGATCCCAGGGCTTGCACTCCAGTGTTTCCGACTCGATGGCATCGGCCGGCTCTCCGTCCAGCCGCCGCAGCAGGGCGCGCACCTCGGCCGGGGTCGCCATGCCTCCGATAATACAACATTTCCGAAATGCTTGCTATTCATTTTATTGCGCCGGGCGGCGCGCCGGAGACCGCCTCTGATAATGAAACATTTCAGGAATGCTTATTATTCATTTTATTGCGCGGCCGACCCCGCCAGGACCTCCCGGTAATACTCTTCGTACTCCGGAATGATCCGCGTCGAGCAGAAGCGGGTCTCGGCAGTCCGGCGGGCGGCGGCCGAAAAGCCCGCCCAGCGGCCGGGATCCCCCAGCAACGACAGGGCCCCGGCGGCCATGGCGTCGATGTCGCCGACCTGGGCCAGCAGGCCGTCGAGGCCGTCGGTGATCAGCTCCGGGACCCCGCCGGCGCGAGTGGCGATGGCCGGCACGCCGCAGGCCATGGCTTCCAGGGCCGCCAGCCCGAAGGCCTCCAGCTCGCTCGGCAGCAGCATCAGGTCGGCGATGGCCAGCAGCGCCGGTATGCCGCTCTGTTTGCCGAGGAACAGGACATCTTCGGCGACCCCCAGCTCGCGAGCCAGGTGCTCGGCCGGGCTGCGGTCCGGCCCGTCGCCGATCATCAGCAGGCGGGCCGCCAGCTCGCGGCGCACGGCGGCGAACACCCGCACGGCGTCCAGCACCCGCTTGACCGGCCGGAAGTTCGACAGGTGCACCAGGATCTTCTGTTTGGGCGGCGCGTAGACAGCTCGGGCGGCCGGGTCGTCGCTACGCCGGTAGAGGTCGCAGTTGACGAAGTTCTGAATCACCCGGATGGGCTTCGAGGAGCTGAAAACGCTGCGGGTGCGCTCCTCCAGGTACCGGCTGATGGCCGTGACGCCGTCGCTCTGCTCGATCGAGAATCGCGTGATCGGCAGGTAGGAGCGGTCGCTGCCCACCAGGGTGATGTCGGTGCCGTGCAGCGTGGTGACGAAGGGCACCCGGCGCCCCTGGGCCTGGAGCATCTGGCGGGCCAGCAGGGCGCTGATGGCGTGCGGGATGGCGTAGTGCACGTGCAGCAGGTCGAGCGCGGCGGCCTCGGCCACCTCGGCCATCCGGGAGGCCAGCGCCAGCGAGTAGGGTGGATATTGGAACAGCGGGTAGGTCGAGACTTCTACCTCGTGGTAGTGGATACGAGGGGTGTCGGGGGCCAGCCGGATGGGGTTGGCGTAGCTGATGAAGTGGATCTGGTGGCCGCGGGCCGCCAGCTCCATGCCGAGCTCGGTGGCCACGATCCCGCTGCCCCCGTAAGTCGGGTAGCAGGTGATCCCGATCCTCATCGACCAGGAAGGGGCGCCAGCAGCCGCTCCTTGCGGTAGACCAGCGATACGGTGTCGTAGCTGGCCAGCTCGAAGCCGTGGCCGTGAGTGATGGCGTCGGTGGGGCAGGCCTCCACGCAATAGCCGCAGAAAATGCAGCGGTTGTAATCGATGTTGTAGACCGCGGCGTAGCGCTCCCCGGCGCTGATTCGCTCGGCGGAGGTATTCTCGGCGGCCTCGATGTAGATGCAGTTGGAGGGGCAGGCGGCGGCGCACAGAAAGCAGGCCACGCATTTCTCCAGGCCGTTCTGGTCCCGCTCCAGCACGTGCAGCCCCCGGTAGCGCTCCTCGAACTGGGGCGGCTCCTCCGGATAGCTCTCGGTGATAGGTGGCTGGAGCATCTCTCCAAAAGTCACCCCCATGCCCTTGGCAAGGGCCGACGCCGCGCTGATGATCTCGTGGATCTTCGAAGGCATGGTTCCAGTCTACCGCAGGCGAGCGGCGATATCTTGGGCGATGCGACCGCCATGGAAACGCCCGTTCTCGATGAAGATCTCGTTGGTGTGCATGCCGGCCACCAGCACTCCCGCCAGGTAGACTCCCGGGCGATCGCTTTCGAGCGTTTCCGGGTTGGTGCGGGGCCGCCGCGTCTCGGGGTCGAAGCGGATGCCCGCCTGTTCGAGGAACTCCAGATCCGGGTGATACCCGATCAAGGCAAAGACAAAGTCGTTCTTCAGGACCTGGGGGCCGTCCGGGGTCCGGATCCGGATGCATCCCTCGCCGATCTCGGTCACCGTCGAGCTGAGAGAGCCGGCGATCTCCCCGTTCTTCAGGCGATTCTCGATGTTGGGCTTGATCCAGTACTTGATCTTGGAGCTGAGCTGGGGGTGGCGGTGGATGAGGGTGACGCGGGCGCCGGTCCAGTAGAGCTCCAGAGCGGCGATGGCGGCCGAGTTCTTGCCGCCGATGACGGCCACATCCTGGTCGTAGTACGGATGCGCCTCGTGGTAGTAGTGCATGACCTTAGGCAGGTCCTCGCCGGGGATATTCAGCCGGTTGGGGAGATCATAGTAGCCGGTGGCGAGAACGATCTTGCGGGCGCGGTAGCAGCCCCGGGTCCCGGAGCGCTGGCTGGTCCGGACCTCGAAGCAACCGTTCTGGCCGTCGACCCGTTCGACCTTTTCGTACTGGCGGACATCCAGACGGTAATACTGCGCCGCCCGGCGGTAATACTTGAGGGCCTCGACGCGGTTGGGTTTTTCGTTGAGGCTGGTCATGGGGAGATCGCCGATCTCGAGCAGCTCCGGAGTGGTGAAGAAGCTCATGTGGGGCGGGTAGTGGTACAGGGAGTTGGTCAGACAGCCTTTGTCAAAACAGGCGGCGCGCAGGCCGCGGCGCTGGATCTCGATGGCGCAGGCCAGGCCGGTGGGGCCGGCGCCGACGACGATGGCGTCGAACTGGTTGTCGACCATGCCTTCATTGTAGCGGGAAGATCTTTTTGCCACAGAGGCACAGAGATACAGAGAAAGACTGGGCCGGCTTGCTAGTTCTGTCCTGCCTCCTCCGGGTACGGACAAACCCGCCTCAGTTCAGTCTTCAAACAAGCCACCTGCTTAGCGGGGGTGCCTCCTTACCTCCCGGATCTCGGCTTGAGACTCCTGGCCGCCGACTCCGCCGCCGCCCTCCATCTCAAATTACCCGGCTCCAGATGGATCGCCGCCTCCCACGCCTTCACTGCCTGGTCGCGGTTTCCCAACTTGGAGTAGGCCGCCGCCAGGTTCCCCAACGCCTCCGCCTTGTCGCGGTCGGTCTCCAGTGCCCGCCGGTACGCCTGGATCGCCTCCGGCAACTTTCCTTGAAGCTGGAGGACATACCCGAGGCCATAATGCGCGCCGGCGGAGCCCGAGTCCAATTCCGCCGCCTTTTGGAATGCCGCCTCCGACGGCGCGATCTCGCCGGCCGCCAGGTGCGCTTCTCCCAGGGTCTGCCAAAACGCCGCGTTGGCAACGCTGGTCCCCACCAGAGGCTGTAATGTTTCCACGACCTTGCGGTGGAACTCCTCCCGTCCGGTGGAGCTCGCCAGCTCCGCGTAGGCGAAGCCGAGGTTCCGAGTCGCCACTACGGGGTCATCTAGCTCTGCCGGCAGTATCAGTCTGAGCTTGGCCCCCGCCGGCTCCGTCTTGCGATCCGTCGTCGGCCTTCGCAGTATCCTATGATCCGTGAAGGCCACGTGTGCCGACTCGGTTACCGGACGCTTGGGCATGTGGCACGCGATACAGTCGCCCTCCCGGTGGTGGGCTTGCTGGTGGCAGGCGAGGCACTTGGCGCGGTAGGCCACCGGCGCCTTGGTATGCACTTCATGGCACGATCCGCACCACAGTTTGCCTGGCGACTTCTGGCAGCAAACGCTCTGCTTCATCTCCTGCGGATGGCCAGTCACTGTCGGCTCGCTCGTACCGGCCGTATCGTAGGCGTAGATAGCCAGGACCGCACCCAGCTGCTCGCCGGGCCGGTAGTCCGCCGGGGATCGGCCCGGTTGCGTCACGCGCGCCGCCCCAAACAGGTGACACTGCTCGCAGACCTGGTCCCGCAACTGCGGCGCGAGCTTGGCCGGATTCACAATCGCTCCGCCGGACTGCGCGAGGTGCTGCTTGCCTGGGCCGTGACAGCGCTCGCAACCGATCGCGACGGCGGGCTGAGATAAATCACCCCCGTGACAGAACAGGCAGTTCGCCGTCACCTGCCGCGTGAATCCTACATAGTCTTCCGTGTCGTATCCGGGCGACATGTCCCAGTGGCCGGCCTGCCGGAAGAATGTCACCGGCGCCTGGTAGAGCCGCCCCAAGCGCTCCACCAGGAACGACCGCGCGTGGTTTCCCGACCCGATGGAGTAACGAATGCTTCGGGGGTCGGAGTAGACCAGGCGCCGATTCTGGTCCAGAAAGAATTCCTCGATCAGGAATTCGCTTTGCTTTCGGAAGACACGGTAGCGGCGGCCGGTCTTGGGATGGAAGAACTGCACCGGTTTGTTGAACTCCGGCGTGACGCTGGAGGTCAGGGCGGCCAGCGACCGGCCCATCGGCGTTTGCTGAAAACTGCGATACGGCGCTGGATGGCACGGCGCACAGGACTTCGACCCCACGTACTGCCCGTGCGCCGCGGCGGTGAGCAGCGCGAGGACGCCGCCCCACCGCCTCACTTCAACTGAGCCACGAGCCACACACTAATATCCTGCGGCTCCACCCGCAGCGTCAACCGCTGCGATTCGCGGTAGGCCGCTTGGGCGGGCTCGAGCATGCGCCGCAGCACCGTCTCCTCCACCCGGATATTCCGGCCGTTCACCAAACCTTCCAACAGCAGAGGCCGCGGGGCCAGCGCCGCCGCGAAGTCGGCTACGTCACCGGTTTTGAGGACGCCGAGGATGACGTCTTCGAGGGGGACGTAGGCGAAGGCGTTCTCGAGCACCGTCAGATATCCTGCCAGGCCGCCTCTGGCCGCGACGGCCCTCACGCCGTCGTCGTAAAGAGCCGCGAGCAGCGCCAGGTGCGCTCCCAGGGGCGCCGCTCGGTGCTGGATCTGCGGGCTACCCTCGTTCTCCAGCTCGTCCACCCAGAGGTTCTCCGGATTCGCTGGCGCGAACGAATCGCCCCACAACGCTACTCTTTGGCGGTCAATGTCCGGGCGCCGCCGCAAGTGGGTCAGCACCGCGCGCAGGTCCTTGAGCCGCGAACCGAGCAGGTTCCTCCCGAGATCGAACTCGGTCTGGGCGAGGCGGTGGTAGGCCCCGCCGTCGGCTCGCTCGGCAGCCGGGGCTGTCTCGCCCGTCGCCCGCACATCGGGCAGGCACACGGCGATGCCCGCTCGCAGCAGCGCTTGGATTTCCTTCGTCCGATTCGCCAGAAAACGCTCCTTGCCTCCTTGCGCGACCGCGACCACCACGGGAACCGGCTGCCTCCCCGGCGGCCGCAGCAGCAGCAGCGGCACGGCGATGCCCTCCTCCACGGCGAGGCTCATCGCCTCCACCACCGCTCCGGCCGCCAACCGCGTGCCGAAGGTCTCGACCGGAGCCGCGGCGGGCGGCTCGATGTCGCCGAGCAGCGGCTGCAACTCGTTCCGTAACTGCGCCACAGACCGGCGCCGGCTGCGCGCCGCCTCCAGTTGCTCCTTCCCGAGTTCCAACGCGATTTGGTGCATCGGCTTCCGCTGCAGTTCTGCCGATACCGTTGGGGTGATACTGAGGAGGTCCGCATGGGGTCTCCGGCGGACGGTCTCCTGCCGTCGCGCCTCCTCCTGGTAGGGATTGGTGGAAAGATCCGAGTCCGGCAAGATGGCCAAATCCTTGGGCGAGGGATAAGGAATCTGGAACCAGCGCTGGAGGGCCGGGTAGAGCTCTTCCCGCTGCTGCGGCCCGATGCTGAAGCAATGGCTGACCCGCTCCATGCTCAGGCGGATCAAACCGTAGGCCTGCGACGACGCCAGGTTGTCCAGCGCGTTGTAGAACCCCCAGACCTTGCGAGAACGCTCCATCCCGTCCACCCACAGGTTCGGATAGTCCGGCTCTTCAGCGCCCTCCCAGCCGAATTCGAAGGCCCGGATGAACTTGCGGGGCGCCACCGAAGCCGCCACCAGCCAGGGCGAGAATTGCCCGGCGATTTGCCCCGGGGAGTCGCCGTGGACCCGGACGTGACCCTGATCGTAGTTGTAGGGAGCCACCGCGGTAATCCTGGGGTCGAGCGCCGCCGCTACCCCGGCAATCTCCCCGCCGCCGGCGACCGAGCCGAGCAGGATGATGCGGTTCTTATCGACTTCCGGGCGCTCGTGCAGGAAATCCACCGAGCGGATGACGTCCCAGGCCGCCCATCCGGAATAACTCTCGCCCACCAGGAAGAGCTGCTTGGTGAAGTTGAAGCGCGAGCCGTATCCTTGGCGGTACCATGGCGTGGTCTCGGTTCGCTCGCCGAATCCCGGGCGCTCGAGGATCAGGACGGCGCTTCCGGCGCGCGCCCACAGCTCTCCCATATCGTGCAACTCGCCCTGCGTCTTCGGATAGTGCTGGCTGTGCACAATGACGATGGCTGGGAACGGCGGCGAGGCCTTCGCCGGCAGATACAGGTTGGCCGCCATCCAGTACTGCGGCCGGATCTGGAACACGACATTCTCGAGCCGGTAGCCATCTCCGTCGTGGCGTGCCGTTACCCGCGACTGCAGCGCGGGCTTGGCCGGCGGAAACCGGCCCACCGATTCCCGCAGCGCCTGCATACGGGAGTCGCGGAATCGCTCCCACTCCTGGCGCGAGTGGACCTTCTCCCAGGCCAGC
>Ga0247727_10010416_pt1 | contig 16486 bp, 10 predicted proteins | sample WisWelCaveWW1625_FD_202498 | JGI IMG/M metagenome (GOLD analysis project Ga0247727, IMG submission 202498) | Biofilm microbial communities from Wishing Well Cave, Virginia, United States - WW16-25 | ecosystem: Environmental > Aquatic > Deep subsurface > Groundwater > Cave microbial mat | place... | reverse complement strand
GGTCGCCCACCATGATGTGGATCACGTCGTCCTTGCCGATTGTGCCTTGAGCGTAGTCGTCGAGCGCAACCTGCTGGGACGTGACGACAACCTCCAGCTCGGGCCAGCGGCTGGCGAAGGTGGCGAGCGTGCGCCGCTCCATGTACGGCTTCTGGACGGCGATCGCCCGGCGCGGCGTGAGGCCTTCGTCGGCGAGGAGCCGCCGCGAGAAGTCGACGTTTTCCCCCGTGTTCGTGGAGCGGCTCTCGAGGAGGATCCGCTCCCGCGGCACGCCCAGGCGCACCGCGACATCGGCGAACACCTCGGCTTCCGAGCGCGACCACATCCCGCTCGTCAGGCTGCCCAGGCCGCCCGAGAGCACGACGAGCGGCGCCCAGCCCGCGAGGAACAGCTCGGCTCCGCGCTCGGCCACGCGCGTGTCGTGGCTGCCCAGCACGATGAGGCAATCGGCCTTCCGCAGCTCGTGATGGACGTGGTGGTAGTCCCAGACGATCCGCGCCCAGCCTTCGGTGCTCACGGAGGCGCTACAGCCCGAGCCGGGACAGGCGGTCCCTGTGGACCGCGGCGAACACCTCGACGACGTGGGGGTCGAACTGGCTGCCCGCGAACTCGGCGAGGATCTGGAGGGCCTCGGCCGGCGGCTTGCGCGCGGTCGTGGTGATCGCGTCGTAGGCGTCGGCCACGGCGACGATGCGCGCCCCGAGCGGGATCGCGTCGCCCGCGAGCCCGCGCGGATAGCCGGTGCCGTCCCAGCGCTCGTGGTGGGCGTGGATGATGTCGAGCGTCTCCGGCCAGGGCGTGAGCGGCGCCACGAGCTGCACGCCCAGCACGACGTGCTCTTGCACGGTGCGCCGCTGCTCGTCGGTGAAGGCGCCCGTAGCGCGGAGCAGCGCGGAGTCGAGCCGGATCTTGCCGACGTCGTGGAGCAGGCCGCCGAAGTGGAGCTGGAGCTGCTGCGCCTCGCTCAAGGCGAACGGCGGGCCGAGCGCGTCGCCGAGCGCGGCGACCGCGCGCGAGTGCTGTGGGTAGAGCACGTCGACCCTCTCGAGGAACGACAACAGGATCTCGGAGACGTGGGCGAAGGCGTCCAGCGAGCGCTCGCGCGTGGCGGCGGAGGCGAGCGCGATCGCGGCATGGCGCGCCAGCCGCACCAGCAGCTCCAGGTCGCGGCTACCGAGGGGCGGCTCGCGGCCGGCCGCGAGCAGCGCACCCCGGATCGCGCCCCGAAGCAGCGGAACGCATACGAAGCCGGGCAGGCGGGCCGGGAGCTCGTCGACGGGCGGCCGGTAGCGGGGATGCTCGGAGCCGCGCGCCAGCAGCAGCGGCTGCGCGGATTCGAGCGCCAGGGCCGCGATCCCCTCGCCCACTGCGAGCCTCGTGCCGGCCAGCGCCTCGGCGGCGACGCCGGCGGCGCTCTCGACCCAGCGCTCGGAGCCGCCGGTCTGGAACAACACGACTCGGCTGGCCTCGGCCGACACGAGTCCACGCGCGGCCTCGGCCACGGCCTCGAGCACGCCGCCGGTGCTGCGTTCCTCCTCGAGGGCACGGGCGATCGACCCGACCGCCTCGAGCAGCCGACCGGCTTCGGCGTCGGAGGCGAGCGGCTGGAGAACGGCCGCGGGCTTCGGCTCGGCCGCGACCTCCGCGGCCGGTGCGGGACCGGGCGCGCCCATGAAAGCCGCCTGTGCCTGGCGCAGCTCCTCCAGCATGGCGCGCACCGAGGCGTACCGCTCGGCGGGGCTCTTCGCCAGCGCCCGGCGCAGCACCGGCACCAGCGCCGGGGGTAGAGCCGGGTCGTCGAGCGGCGGGGCCTCGTTGACCTGCCGGTAGAGCACTGCCATCGCGTTCTCGGCCGCGAAGGGCACGCGCCCGGTGAACAGCTCGAAGGCCACGATGCCGAAGGCGTAGATGTCGCTGCGCTGGTCGATGCGCTCGCCCCTGGCCTGCTCCGGGCTCATGTACTCCGGGGTCCCGATGATCATCCCGGTGGCCGTGAGCTGCGAGCCGCCTTCCTTGGCGATGCCGAAGTCGAGCAGGCGCACGACCCCGCGCGAGTCGATCAGGATGTTCTGGGTCTTGAGGTCGCGGTGGATGATGCCGACGTCGTGGATCGCCTGGAGCCCCGCTGCGATCTCGAGCGCCACGTCGAACGCCCCGTCCGCCATCAAGCCGCCCTGCACGCGCACGACCTCCTTGAGGTCGGTGCCGCTGATCAGCTCCATCGAGATGTAGGCGAGCGAGGCCTCCTGGCCGTACTCGTGGATGCGGCAGACGTTGCGGTGGGTGACCTTGCGCGCCAGCTTGATCTCCGATTGGAAACGGCGCGTCATCTCAGGATCTTCGGCGATCTCGGGCCGCAGCACCTTGAGTGCTACGCCCTCGTCGAGGACGCGGTCGTGTGCCTTGTAGACGACGCCCATGCCGCCACGTCCCATGGTGCTCAGGATCTCGTAGCGCGAGGCCACCAGCATGCCGCGGCCGAGCGTCTTGCCGAGGCCGCGCCCACAGCGCTGGCAGGTCGTCGCGGCGGGCGGGTTCTCGGCTTGGCACGCGGGGCAGGTCATGCGATCTCGCGCGATCTTACGCCCTTGGCGACGGCGTGTGGACCGCCGGCCCTGGCACGCGCCTGAGGCTTTGCGCTCTGGCCGGCAGCTGTCCGCCGAGGGCTAGAATGCCGCCGAGGGACCTCCCTGATGCTGCCCAAGCCCAAGTTCACGGCGCTCGACGACGCGCTCTACGACTACTTGCTCGCGCACCGCTCGCCCGACGACGCGGTCGTGCGCGAGCTGCGCGAAGAGACCGCGCGGCTCGGGGGCTGGGCCGTGATGCAGATCGCGCCCGACCAGGCCACGTTCCTGCGCATCCTGGTGGCGGCAATCGGAGCACGCAGGGCCGTCGAGGTGGGGACGTTCACCGGGCTGTCGGCACTCGCGATCGCGCGGGGGCTGCCCGAAGACGGGCGACTGCTGTGCCTGGACGTGAGCGAGGAATGGACCGCCATTGCGAGGCGGGCGTGGGCGAAGGCCGGCGTCGAGGGCCGCATCGAGCTCGAGATCGCGCCGGCGGCCGAGACGCTCCGAGCATTACCGGAGGAAGCCACGTTCGACTTCGCCTTCATCGACGCCGACAAGAAGGGGTACCCGGTGTACTGGGACGAGATCGTGCGCCGGCTGCGGCCCGGCGGCCTGATCGCCGTCGACAACGTGCTGTGGGAAGGCGACGTGGTACGGCCCGAGCAGCAGGACGACGACGTGGTCGCGATCCGTCGCTTCAACGAGCTCGTGATCGCCGACCCGCGCGTCGAGTCGGTGATGCTCGCGCTCGCCGACGGCTTGACGATAGCCCGCAAGCTCCCCTGAGCGGCCGGTACGACCCGCCAATGGCGCAGCCGTTCGCGCGCGGATGCCAACTGCCTTATCCTTGCGCCCGTGGGGAATGGCGTCTCGCTGAAGGGGCCACGCGCGCGGCCGGCGCTCGGGCTCGGAGTGACGCTCTGGCTCTTGGCGGCGTTCGCCGCCGCGGCGGCGGGACAGGAGGAGCCGTCCGGCGTCCCAGGCGTGCCGATTGAGAGCGCGGTGATCGACCTGCGGGCGGCTCCCGAGGCGCCCCTTTCCCCCGAGCCGCAGCAGGCCGGGGAGAGCATTCACGCCCCGCTGCCACGGCCGCGCGACCGGGTCCGAGCGATCCCGCGGGGGCTCCGCGCACCGAGCGTGCCGGCCGCCACGCGAGGCATCGGCCCGCTCGGCCCCTCGCCTGCGATCACCGAGAGCTTCGAGGCCCTGCCCGACGACAACTCGCGCATCCCTCCCGACACCTACGGCGCGGTAGGCCCGAACCACCTGATGGTCTCGCTTAACAGCCAGGTGCGCATCCAGAACCGTGACGGCACGCTGGCGATCGCCGACCGCTCCCTGAACACCTTCTGGGCCCCGGTGAACGGCGGCGGCGGCAGCTTCGACCCGCGCACGGTCTACGATCCCTTCGCGGACCGGTGGATCAGCGTGGCGTGCGACGACTCGCGCGCCACAAACTCGGCGATCCTGATCGGGGCCACGCGGACCGGCGATCCCACCGGCCTGTGGGATCTCTATCGCGTGGATGCCGACGGCGGCGACACGCTGTGGGCCGACTTCCCGAGCGTCGGCTTCAACAACAAGTGGGTCGTGGTCCAGGTGAACATGTTCACGTTCGCGGACGCGTTCGTGCGCTCGCATATCTACGTCTTCGACCGCGCGGCGCTCTACGCGGGATCGGCGCCCTTCATGCTGATCCAGGACGCGAGCGGCTTCACGCAGGCGCCCGCGCTCACCTACGACATGTCACAGAACGACCTGTTCCTGCTCGAGGAATGGAACGGGGGGTTCGGCGCGCTGCGCCTCAGCAAGATCAGCGGGGTCCTGGGAAGCGAAGTGCTGTCGGTCGTCGGCTTCCCGAGCGGCGCCACCTGGGAGCAGCCCACGTTCTCCGATCACGCACCCCAGAACGATCCGCCGATGTTCCGCCGCATCGCCACGAACGACGCGCGGATCCAGAACCTGGTCTACCGCAACGGCAGCCTTTGGACCACGCACACGGTGTTCTCTTCCATCCCCGGGCCCTTCGGACGCGCCTCGGTCCAGTGGTGGCAGCTCACTCCCGGGGCGGGCGTGTTGCAGAACGGGCGCATTGACGATGCGACCGGCAACAACTTCTACGCATTCCCGAGCATTGCCGTGAACAAGTTCAATGACGCCCTGCTCGCGTTTTCGTGCTTCGCCCAGACGCGCTTCGCGAGCGCCTGCCACGCCTTCCGCAAGGCCGGCGACGCGCCGAACACCTTCCAGGACGTGGCGACGCTCAAGGAAGGGCTCGCCAAGTACTACAAAACCTTCGCCGGCACCGTGAACCGTTGGGGCGACTACAGCGCCACCGTCGTGGACCCGGTGAACGACGTCGACCTGTGGACGATCCAGGAGTACGCGGCGCTGCCCGCCGGAGGCGACCGCTGGGGAACCTGGTGGGGCCACCTGGCGCTGCCGCCGGACATCACGATTGGCGACGTGTCGCTGGCGGAGGGCAACATCGGGACGACCAACGCCCGCTTCACGATCTCGCTCTCGTTCGCGAGCACGCAGTTGATCGAGGTGGACTGGATCGCCGCCGACGGGACGGCAACGCTGACCGACAACGATTTCCAGACGGCAAGCGGGCGGGCCAGCTTCCCGCCGGGCATCGTCTCGCAGTTCGTGGACGTGCCGGTCGTCGGCGACTTCAAGTTCGAGCCCAACGAGAGCTTCGTCGTGAACCTCTCGAACCCGCTCTTCGGCGTGATCGCCGACGCCCAGGGCCAGGGCACTATCCTGAACGACGACGGTATTCCGCGCATGTCGATCGACGACGTGCGCGTGGTGGAGGGCAACGCCGGCACGGTGAACGCCATCTTCACGGTCGTGCTCTCGAACCCGAGCGCAGCGGCGGCGTCCGCGCCCTGGAACACCGCGAACGGCAGCGCCGTCGCACCGGGCGACTACGCGCCCAACTCGGGCGCGGTCAACTTCGTGCCGGGCGACACCTCGGAGACGCTCACGGTTCTGGTCCAGGGCGACCTGCTCGTCGAGCCCAACGAGTCGTTCTACGTGGACCTCGCGTCGCCGACCGGCGCGGTCCTGGGCAAGAGCCGCGGTGTCTCTACGATCCTCGACGACGACGGCCCCGCGAACCCGGACATCACGGCGTTCACCATCGTCTCCGGCGGCGCTACCGGGGCCACCAGCGGGTTCAACCGCCTGCAGTGGGTCAACCCGGTCGGCGGCAACCCGATCGAGCTGCGCTTCCGCTTCAACAAGGGCCTGGGCTGCACGCCGCCCGACCCGGGCCTCCCGAATGGCGGTTCCACGGGGGTGATCTCGCTCCTGCCTCCCTTCGGAGGGCCGGGCGAGGCTCGGTCGCACCCGGATACCGGCCTGGACCTCGACACCTCCTATTGCTACACGGCCTGGGCCATCTACACCGGTCCCGTCGCGTCCGCCGGCGTGTCCGGGATCGGCCGGCCGTTCGACGCCACGGGCCGCGTCAAGTGGAAGTACGCCACCGGAACCGGGACGACCGGTGTCGCGCCCCCCACGGTCGGGTTCGAGGGCGTCTTCGCGGTCGACAATTCCGGCGACCTGCACGCGATGAGCCGGTCCGCGACGGGCGGTCCCTGGCCCGCGGGCCCGCCTGTCTGGTATCCGACCGACTTCGGCTCGCCGTCCCAGGCCCGCAATCCGATCGTTCCCCTGAGCATCGGCTCGCGCGCCTTCATCGCAACCCAGGACGGCCGCGTGCATTCGGTCGACACCCAGTCGGGCGCCGTCAACTGGACCACCGCGGTCGTGCCGGCCAGCTTGACTGGCGCGCCCGCCGGGATCTTCACGGGCTTCGGTGGCGAGCACGACGCGATCTTCGCGGGCACGAGCGCGGGAACCGACAACGTGCTCCACGCGCTCGACCCACGAACGGGCGCGCCGATTGCCGTCTTTGGCGCTCCCGCCAACCCAGGCATCGGTCCCATCCTCGGCATGCCGGTCGTCGACTACTCGCGCGCGCCGCAGAACCGCGTCTACTTCGCGAGCCGAAAGAGCAGCGCTCCCGAGACGCTCTGGTGCCTGAACCTGGGGCCTCCGGGACTGCTCGGCTTCACGCTCCGCTGGAAGATCGACGTCGGGAACATCAGCGGCAGCCCGGTGCTGCGCAACGGCCGCATCTACGTTGGGAACGAGGTGGGCGAGGTCTGGTCGGTGCGAGCGGACGACGGCATGGACGCCCGCTTCATCAACCTCGGCGACGGGCCCGTGAGGGGCTTCGTGTTCCCCGACCGTGGCAGCGGCGACGTGTACGTCTCGACCAGCAACAAGGTCTGGCGTCTCACCGACACGGGCTCGGGCTGGACCGACCAATGGCCGGGAGGTGTCTCCGTGCCCAGCCCGTCGCCGCCGCTGCTGCGGCCGGGCGCGACGCACGTCTACGTCGGCGGCTCTGACGGCCGGCTCTTCCAGCTCGCGCTCCCCGGGGGTGCGCTCACGTCGATCGCGCTCGACTACGACCCGACGGCTTTCGTCGTCGGCGCGCCCTCGTACGACCTCGGCTTCGGCCTGGTTCACGTCGGCAGCGAGCACGGCGTGTTCTACGCGGTCCAGGTGCCGCTGCCTTGAGGAGAGATCCATGCGCGTGAGGCTATCCGCGCCGCTCGGCGTGGCCGTCGCCCTGGCCGCCAGCGTGCTCGACGCAGCACCGCTCCCGGCGGCTTCGCCCCACGAGCCTCGTGAGCGGCAGTCCGTGTGCGCGGTGGTCGAGATTGGAGCGAACCAGACCAAGCACCGTCTCCACCGCTTCAGGGCGACGCGGATCCTGCGTCTCGAGTTCGAGACGCTGCTCCTCGGCCGCCCGAAGCGCGAACGCTCGCTCGAGCTGCGCGTCTACACCCCGCACGGCTTCCTGTACCAGGTGCTCGAGACGAAGGCCGGGCACGGCCCCGCAAGCGGGCGCCGTTTCGAAGCCCGGCTGCCGGTGGCCGGCACCTCGATCATGGCGAGCGGCCTTTATGGCCGGTGGCGAGTCGTTCCGCACCTCGCCGGCGAGCGTGAGCCGTGCGGTCCCGGCCGGAGCTTCGTGATCCAGCCCTGAAGCGTCGAGCGACGTGACGTCGGCGCATGCCGGGCGCGCGGGTGTTCACGTCTTGTGACGCCTGTCTCCGGAGCGCCCCAAGGGCCCGGGCTCGTTCCGGCATCGGTGCTCCGTCCTCTCCGTGGGACGCTCGCAGGCGCCGCTGTCCAAGTCGGGCGACGCGCTCCGCGCGAGCGTGCGCGTTTACACGCTGCCGGCACGGATCGCATCTGGCAGGCGGCTTGCTTCGTAGATCGGGCAGGCCCGTGTCGGGGGATCGGGCCCAAAGCCAAGGAGTCGAGAGCATGACAAGCTTTGACGGCGGTGGTCGGATGGCGTGGGGTCGGGCGCTCGCGGCGCTCGCCGCCATGAACTTGATTCTCGGCGTCGCAAGCGCTCGGGCAGACGACACGGCGCTCCAGCGTCAGGTCGAGGAGCGCCTCCGGCGCGCGAAGGTGTACGAAGCGGCGGAGATCCGGGTGACCGTGGAGAATGGCTCGGTCACGCTCGAGGGCCTGAGCGCGCGCATGGACGTTTCGCTGGCCGCGGAGCGCGCCGCTCGCAAGGAGTCGAAGCACGTCGTGAACCGGCTCCTTGTGGTGCCAGAAGTCGAGCGCAAGGACGCGGATATCCACAAGGACGTCGTCGATCGGATCCTGCGTTACGCCTGGTACACGGTGTACGACAGCATCGACGCCGGTGTCGAGAACGGGGTCGTCCTCCTGCGCGGATCGGTCAACCAGCCCTACCGCAAGACCGACATCGAGAACCGCGTGGCGGGCATCCCCGGCGTCAAGGGTCTCGTGAGCGAGATCCGCGTCCAGGGAGTCTCGGGCTTCGACGACCGGCTGCGCATCGAGCTCGTGCGGCGCATCTACGGGGATGAGCGCTTCGTCCAGTACGCGAGCTGGGTCCACCCGCCCATCCGCATCATCGTGGACAAGGGCCACATCACGCTCACGGGACTCGTCGGGAGCGCGGTCGAGCGGCAGCTCGTCGGACCCATCGCGCGCGGAACGCTCGCCTTCGGCGTCGACAACCAGGTGAAGCTCGAGCGTGACCGGACGGCCGAGCCGGCTCGCAAGACGCCCGCCGAGAGCTGAAGCTCGTCAGGGCGGGCCTGCGTCGGCCGACACGCAGGCCCGCCACGTGGCGACGGCCTCTTCGCGAGGCATGGGAGGAGGCCGAATCGCGTTGTTCGCCACGTGCTCCGGCGTTCAATCTCCGAAGCGCCCGCGGCCTTTTAGGCCCCCGTGGCGGGCCGCATCGCCTCTTCGCGCACCCGCTTGGCGTGCTGCTCGATGTGGGACGCGCCCGCGCCGAGGTCCGCGAGCACGAGCGACGCAAGCGCCACCGCCGCCTCCACTTCCTCGAAGCACACGGCGTTCGTGCCGACCTGCTCCAGGTCGCCCCGCTCCCGCAGGTAACGGGCCCGGACGAAGATGCGGCAGGCGGGGTTGAGCTGGCGCGCGGCAGCGATCATCGGTGTGCGATTCACCGAGTGCGGCAAGGTCACGACCAGATGGCCCGCGCGGGCGATGCCGGCCTGGGCCAGGATGCCCGGGTGGCTGGCGTCGCCGAAGATCGCCTGGCGGCCCTGCCCGTTGAGCTCTGCCACCGTGTCCATGTTGAGGTCCACGACGACCGTGCGGGTGCCGGCCTGGCGAAGCGCCCCGTCGACCGCGCGGCCAACGGGACCGTGACCCACCACGACGGCGAGCGGCGGGTCCACGGTGGCCACCGTAGCCGCCGTCTCGGCATTCGCGGCCGCATAACGCCTTGAGCCCACGGCCTTCAGAAGTCGAAAGAGCTGGGGGCGACCTCGCAGCCAGCCCTCGAGCCGGTCGAGCGAGCCGAACAGGATCGGGTTGAGCGAGATCGACACCAGCGCGCAGGCGACGAGCAGGCTGAAGCCGGTGTCGGACAGCAGGCCGTGGTCCCGCGCCAGGTCGCCCAGGATGAACGAGAACTCGCCCACCTGGGCGAGGCCGAGTGCTATGACCAGCGCCGTGCGGGTCGAGTAGCCCAGTAGCGCCACCACCACGAGCGCCGCGATCGGCTTCCCGACGAGCACGACGCCGAGGGCGGCGAGCAGCAGCAGCGGCTCGCGCACCAGGAACGAAGGCTCGAACAGCATCCCAACCGACACGAAGAAGAGCACCGCGAACGCGTCGCGCAGCGGCAGGGCGTCGGCGGCCGCCTGCTCGCTGACCGGCGACTGGCCCACGACCATCCCGGCGAGGAAGGCCCCGAGCGCCATCGAGGCCCCGAAAACGAGCGACGCACCGCTGGCGATCGCGAGCGCCAGCGCGAGGATCGTGAGCGTGAACAGCTCGCGCGACTGCAGCCGCGCCACGTACACGAGGGCGCGCGGCAGCAGCCGCGAGCCGACGCCGATGACCAGGCCGACGAGGGCGAGCAGCTTGGCGAACGCGAGCGCGAGGCTCCCGAGCAGGCCCGTGGTAGTGACGCTCGCGGCATCCGCCTGACCGAGCACGGGGATCACCACCAGCACCACGACGGTGAGGATGTCCTCGACGATCAGCCAGCCGATCGCGGCGCGACCGGCCGGAGTGCTGACGAGGTTGTGGGCCTCGAGGCCCCGGAGCAGCACGACGGTGCTGGCGACCGAGAGCGCCAAGCCCAGCACGAGCCCGGAGGCGACCGGCCAGCCGAAGGCGAGGCCGATCCCGAGGCCCAGCAGCGTGGCGACGCTGCTCTGGACGAGCGCTCCGGGGATCGCTATGCCCCCCACCTCCCTCAGGTCCGACACGTGGAAGTGCAGCCCGACTCCGAACATCAGCAACACGACGCCGATCTCGGCCAGCTGGCTCGCCAGCTGCACGTCGCCGGTGAAGCCGCGCGTAAAGGGGCCGATCACCACGCCAGCCAGCAGGTAGCCTACGATCGGCGACAGCCGCAGCCGCTGGGCGACGACGCCGAGGACCCAGGCCACGGTGAACGCGGCGGTCAGCGTCGCGACGAGCGGCATCTCATGCGTCACCGTGCACCTCCTGTGGGCGGCTGGCTTCTCTGGCGGACGCTCCCGCTGGAGCGTGCGAACATACCGCATGCCGGCGTCGAGCGACCAGCGCCACTCCTATCGCAACCCGGACCGCGAGACTGCGGTGGGTTACTCGGTCGTCCTGCTCGCACGCTAGGAGGAAGCCGTGCGCACGATCCAGCCGGAAGAGCTCGCCTCGGAGCGGCCACACGGCCCGTGGTCCTGCCACGGCCGCGACATCTGGGACGCGTTCTGCGCCGCCGCGGCGGGCGACGCACGCGGACTACGCGCCCTGCTCGCGCGCGACCCGAACCTGTACCGGGCGGAGTACTGGTACACCCAGCCGATGCACTTCGCCGTCCGCGAAGGGCAGCTCGAGACCGTCCGCGTGCTGCTCGAGGCGGGGGCGGATCCCGGCGTGACCGCGCTCTCTGGCGACGACCTGATCACGATCGCCCGCGGTCGTGGCCACGACGCGATCGTCCGGCTGCTCGAGGCGGAACGGGCGCGCGGCGAGCGGACCCTGAAATCTGAGCTCCCGGCCGATCATCCGCTCTGCGCCGCGGCGGAGCGCGGCGACGTGGAGCGCGTCCGCGAGCTGCTCGATACCGAGCCCGGGCGCATCACCGAGGCGCGGACCTCGGGCCGGCGCCCGCTCTCGACCGCGGTCGAGCGCGGGCACGAGGCCGTGGCGCGTCTGCTGCTCGAGCGCGGCACGGACCCGAACTGGCCCGAGGGACAAGTCGCCCCGCGAGGCTTGGCGCTCCACACCGCGTCCCGCGCGGGCAACGTCGCGCTCGTCGAGCTGCTGCTCGCCCACGGGGCCGATCCCAACGCGGGAGTCGACTCGTCGGGCGGCGCGACGTACGCAGCCCGCACGCCCGAGCTCCGGAAGCTGCTGCTCGCGCGCGGCGGCCGGCTCGACACCTACGACCTCGTCTGGCTGGGCGAGGACGAATGAGGTGGTGCGGCGCGTCGCGGCCGACCCCTCCTCGGCGAACTCCGGCTGCGGCGGCGTGCTCGCGGCCGCCTGCAAGGAAGGCAAGCGCGAGCTGCTGGTGAGGCTGCTCGACGCGGGCGCGCGGGTGCCGCCGGTGCTGACCGCGTGCCGCTCGTACCTGATGAGCGATCCGGACCTGCTCCGGGTTCTGCTCGCGAGCGGCATGGACCCCGACCTCCCCAACTGGCAGCGGGCGACGCCGCTGCACGACCTCAGCGGGCGGGATAGTCGCGGCCGGCCGCACAGGTATCGCGCGGAGTGCGCCACGATCCTGCTCGAAGCCGGCGCCAGCCTCACCGCGAGGGACGAGGACTACCGCTCGACCCCGCTCGCGTGGGCTGCGCGCACCGGCCTTGCGGACATGGTCGAGCTGCTGCTCGCGCGGGGCGCCCCGAAACAGCTTGCCGACGACGAGCTCTGGGCCACGCCGCTCGCCTGGGCGACCCGCCGCGGACACGCACACATCACCGCGATCCTGCGTGGTACCGCAGCGTCCGCGTGAGCGGAAGTCAGTCCGAGTTGGCTTGTCATGTGGACGCGGTGACCCCGGCCAGCGTTGCCTGACGCAGCCCCGAAACGGCTGAGTTTCGGATGCGCCGACGCCGGGCGCGGCGCGACGTCCCCTGGCATGGGCGATGGGCGGTGACCACCGTCACAGTCCTGCCGCCGCGGGCGGCCTAGGCTATCCTTCACCCGAAAGCCGCGACCGGTGTCCGAGGCGCGGCCGAAGCGGCGAATCCCTCGGCGTGGGGCATTGCCCAGCGCCGCCGCACACTCCGCTCGTCGATCCGGAGGCCCCATGGCCCCGCAAAAGACCCTCCCCCTCGTGGCCGCCCTCGTCACCTTCGCAGCCGGGACGGCGGGAGGCGCCAGCCTCCCGACCGGTTTCGCCGAGACCCTGCTGGTGAACGGCCTTTCGAGCCCCACTGCGATGGCGTTCGCGCCCGACGGTCGGCTCTTCGTGTGCCAGCAGGGTGGGAGCCTCCGGGTGGTCAAGAACGGCGTGCTGCTGCCGGCGCCGTTCGTCACGCTGAGCGTCGATCCTTCCGGAGAGCGGGGCCTGCTCGGCGTCGCCTTCGATCCGGCCTTTGCCTCGAACGCGTACGTCTACGTCTACTACACCGCCACCTCGCCCGCCGTCCACAATCGCCTGAGCCGCTTCACCGCGAGTGGCGACGTCGCCGCCACCGGCAGCGAGCTCGTGCTGCTGGAGCTCGACAATCTGAGCGGCGCTACCAACCATAACGGCGGGGCGATCCATTTCGGGTCGGACGGCCGGCTCTACGTCGCGGTCGGAGACAATGCCAACGGCGCCAACTCGCAGACACTGGCCAACCTCCTGGGCAAGGTCCTGCGGCTCGACAAGGACGGAGCGATCCCCACCGACAACCCCTTCTACGCTTCGGCTTCGGGAGTGAACCGCTCGATCTGGACGCTCGGCCTGCGCAACCCGTTCACCTTCGCCTTCCACCGCGTGAGCGGCCGGATGTTCGTCAACGACGTGGGCGGGAGTGCGTGGGAGGAGATCAACGACGGCATCGCGGGCTCGAACTACGGCTGGCCCACGACCGAGGGGCCCACCAGCGACCCGCGCTTCCGCTCGCCGCTCTTCGCATACGGGCACGGCGGTGGGACCAGCAACGGCTGCGCGATCACTGGCGGCGTCTTCTACGACGCGGCGACGCGGCCTTTCCCGGCGAGCTACCACGACGACTACTTCTTCGCGGACTACTGCAACGGCTGGATCCGGAGCTTCGACCCCGTGAGCGGCCTCGCGAGCGTCTTCGCCACCGGCATCGCGAGCCCGGTGGATCTGAAGGTCCAGCCGGACGGGAGCCTCTACTACCTGGCGCGGGGATCGGGCGCCGTCTACCGCGTGCAGTACACGGCCGGCCAGGCCCCCACGATCGGGACGCATCCGGCCGACGTGTCGGTCTCGGTGGGGGCTCCGGCCACGTTCTCGGTGGCCGCCTCCGGCACGGCGCCCCTCGGCTACCAGTGGCAGCGCAACGCGCTGGACATCGCCGGGGCCACAGGCCCGAGCTACACGCTCGCCTCCGCGCAGCTCGCCGACGACGGCGCCCTCTTCCGCTGCGTGGTGACGAACGCGTTCGGGACCGCCATCAGCAACACGGCCCGTCTCACCGTCACGCCCGACCTCGCGCCCACGGGCGTCATCGATCTCCCGGCAGCGGGGGCGCTCTACGCCGCCGGCGACACGCTCGCCTACTCGGGCTCCGCGACCGACCCCGAGGACGGCACGCTCCCCGCGAGCGCTTTCACCTGGCAGATCGACTTCCACCACGACGCCCACACGCACCCGTTCCGGCCGCCCACGTTCGGCGCGACGAGCGGCTCCGTCGTGATCCCTACCTCGGGCGAGACGGCCGCCAACGTGTTCTACCGGATCCTGCTCACGGTGCGCGACTCCGCGGGCAACACGCACCAGGCGTTCCGCGACGTGCTGCCGCGAACGGCCCAAGTGACGATCGAGACGGCGCCATCGGGCCTGGAGGTCCTGCTCGACGGCCAGCCCGGCACGGCTCCGCGAACGTTCCTGGGCGTAGTAGGGATCGTCCGCGACCTCGAGGCCGTCTCTCCCCAGCTCGTGAACGGCACGACGTGGGTGTTCGCGTCGTGGTCGGACGCCGGGGCCCGCGCCCACGCCATCGCCACGCCGGCGGCCGACACCAGCTACACCGCGACCTTCCAGAGGGTCGCGGCGGGAGAGGCGGTGGCCTGGACCGGGATGCTGGGCGTACTGGCCTCGGGCAACGACCTCACGATGACGGGGACCAGGGGCTGGGGCAACGCCGGCGCGGTGTCCACCAAGGTCCTCGCGAGCGGCGACGGGTTCTTCGAGCTCACGGCCAGCGAGACGGACACGGCTCGGATGATCGGCCTCAGCAGCTCCGACTTCGACCAGAACTGGCGATCGATCGACTTCGCCCTCTACCTCAGCCCCACGGGCGGTCTCGCGATCTACGAGCGTGGCGTCTACCGGGGGAGCGTCGGAAGCTACGCCACGAGCGACGTGCTGCGCGTGGCGGTCGAGTCCGGCGTCGTGACGTACTGGAACGGCGGCGTCTTGCTGTACACCAGCCTCGTGATCCCCGCCTTGCCGCTGCTGGTCGACACCGCGCTCCACACCCCCGGAGCCACGCTCACCGACGTCGTCATCTCCGGGAACTGGATCCTGCCCGCGCTGCCGCTGCCTGTCGGCACGGCCGTCGTCTGGACCGGGGCGGTTGGCGTGTCAGTCGCCGGCAACAGCCTCACCAAGACCGCAAGCACGATATGGGGCAACGCCGGCGCCGCCTCCGCGCAGTCGCTCGTGTCGGGCGATGGCTCGGTGGACTTCGTGGTCAGCGAGACGAACACCTCGCGCATGCTCGGCCTCGCCCGCTCCGATATCGACCAGGGCTGGAAGACGCTCGACTTCGCCTTCTACCTGCGCTCCGATCAGCGGCTGCTGATCTACGAACGCGGCGTCTACCGCGGCTACTTCGGGACGTACTTCACGGGCGACGTCCTGCGTGTCGGAGTGGAGGCAGGCGTCGTCAAGTACCGCCGAAACGGCGTCCTGCTCTACGCGAGCCCCACCGCTCCCGGCTTCCCGCTCACGGTCGACAGCTCGCTCTACACGACCGCCGCGACCCTCACGGACGTGGTCGTCTCCGGGAGCTGGACTACTCCGTGATGGGGCTGCCAAGCGAGGAGAATGAGCCATGAGCGCATCGATCGCTTCGGCGCTGGCGCTGGCGTTGCTTGTCGAGACGGGTAAACCCAGCCAGGGGAAGCAGCATTCGTTCGACGTGGACGGCACCAAGCGCCAGGCGGTCGTCCATGCGAGCTCGTTGCCCGCCCTGGCCACCGGAGCGCCGCTGGTTCTCGTGTTTCACGGTCACAGCGGCCAGGGGGATCGGGCCGCCGACCGGTTCAAGCTGCACGAGCACTGGCCCGAAGCCGTGGTCGCGTACATGCAGGGCCTCCCGGGTCAACCGGGTGTCAACGATCCCGAGGGAGACAAGTCCGGCTGGCAGAAGACGCCCGGATCCCTCGGCGATCGCGACGTGCGGTTCTTCGACGTCGCGCTAGACCAGCTCCAGGCGCAGCACAAGATCGATCCGGACCGAGTGTACCTGCTGGGACATTCCAACGGCGCCCGATTCGCGAACGTGCTGTGGAACACGCGGGGTGAGAAGCTGGCGGCGCTGTGTTCGGCGGCGGCGCAGGGGGGCCGGCTGATCCGCGACAGCCGGCCCAAGCCGCTCTTCATGATCCTGGGCGAGCAGGACAGAGTGGCGCCCTTCAACGGGCAGCTACGGAGCGTCGAGCTCGCACGCGAGCTTCTGAGGACCGACGCCTCCAAGGCAAGGACCGAGGGACTGGCCCGGACGGAGCCCGGCAGGGATGGCACCGAGCTCGTGGTCTACATTCATCCGGGAGGCCACGAGTATCCCGAGGATGCCACTCCGCTGGTCGTGAAGTTCTTCGAGAGACACAAGCGACGCTAGCGGACTGGGCCCTCGTTCTCGGGCCGCGACGGCGAGTAACGGATAGTCAGCCTGTATCGCGACACGGCGTTCCGCACGATGGGCAGATCGAGAAGCGCTCGGGTATGCCCTCCCGCGTTGTATTCAGGAAGGCTCTCCTTCCAGCAATCCTTGATTCCGAATTATGACGGCCGATGACATATTCAGGGTCGTATCTTGTCCTCATCGACCAGGGCGCTAGCCTCGATTCCCACAGCAGGTAGTCGACCTAACAGGACGGGCCATTAACCGAACTGGAGACGCAGACGCTTTCCGTCGAGCCACGGGACCGGTTGCTGAGTCTGGTCGAAGCGGGCCGCGAGA
>Ga0247727_10010415_pt1 | contig 16487 bp, 6 predicted proteins | sample WisWelCaveWW1625_FD_202498 | JGI IMG/M metagenome (GOLD analysis project Ga0247727, IMG submission 202498) | Biofilm microbial communities from Wishing Well Cave, Virginia, United States - WW16-25 | ecosystem: Environmental > Aquatic > Deep subsurface > Groundwater > Cave microbial mat | place... | reverse complement strand
CAGGAAAGGTCTCGATGGGACGCAGCGCCTGGTTGGTCACCGCGCCCGTTAGGTTCGTTGGGGTCAGCCAGCCCAATGCAAATTTGGCCCAGGGCGTAAAGTGAACGATGCCCCCGAGAAAATTACCGGGGATAAAACCGAGCGAGGAAACCCCGTTCACCAGGTTAGGGAAATTGCGATTTCCCAGCGACATACCGTCGAACAGACCGGTGCCGGCCGATGGCAGGGCGATCAGCCCCGACTCGTCGATCAAGTCCGGCAGCCCGAAGGAGTGCCCGATTTCGTGCGCATACACCGACATGCCGTTTTGCGGCGAGGTCGATACGGTGGTCGGGCCGGCCAGGAAATTGAAATCGTTGGAGACGAACACCCATTGATCGACTACCACGCCATCGCCGGTGCGAATCTCATCCGAAGCGGGGGCGGGCACGCCCAGTGCCCGCAACCGCACCATGGACTGCTGGAAGGCGTTTTGAATAATCGGATCGGCGAAATAAGCCGCGGTCCCGAACGGGGTTGCCTGCATGCCGGCGGTGGCGGTGTTCAGGTTGGCGTAGGTAACAATGACCAGGTCGACCCGACCATCTCCGTCGGAATCGTAGCGCGAAAAATCAGTGTTTGCATCCAGGCGCGAGATCAACTGGCTGAGTGCGGTCTTCCCGGCATCGTTCGCCACAGATGAACTGAAGTTCGGCGGCGGAGTTCCCGCGATGACGGCGCCGCGCGCAACCCCCAGCGGCGTGGTGGACGATTCGCCAAAGATAATCGGTCCCACCGTGTCGCCGGTCAGCGTCAATTGTCCAAATGACATCTCCCGATAAAAACTCGCCATGCTCATCGGGTTCGACGTATCCCACAGCAGCCGCTGGTAGTGCGCATTGGTTTGATTTGCGAGCACATCCGCGTCTTGCGGAAAACGCACGACGATATGCAGGCCACGTATCGTTCCGCGCAAGGGCAGGGTCGGCAGGAAGGCAGTGCCAATGGTTCCTCGCGGTGACAGCCCGGCTTGCCGGAGCGGACGCGCCGGCAAACCGTGCTTCCTCAGGCTCTGCCGAATCACGGACGGCGTCGCGCAAACCCGACCGCGCTGGGCCTCGGCTCCACCACCAAGACCGAGTGCCACGGTGAGCAGTAGCCACACGGTAGGGCGGCGGGACTGGGCGAATATTGTCATCATCGGTGGCGGCTCGTTTAGGCTATTTGGATTGGGAGGCCTGCAGGCCTCGTGACCGCAGCATCCGCTGCAGCAACGCACCCTGCGACTGCTGAAGCACGTGGTTGATCTTCGCGTTGTTCTTCGCCCGATTGAAGGCCGGTGCTCCCGGCGGCGTCGGTGCGATCTGGAACGAGAACGGATCCGACCAGACGTAGCCGTTGTCATTCGCCGAACCGAGGCTGCGTGGTGGCGCCTCATCGCGGGCGTTTCGCGCCCCCACCCGCCACAGCACGATGCTGGTGGCTCCGGCATTCGGGATCGCCAGGTTAGTCAACGTTTGCGAGATGGTCAAGCTGCTGGTGCTGAAAGTCTCCGTGATCGCGGCCCCGTTGGCGCTCGCGAGCGAGTTCGTCGCGAATGTTCGCGCCGGATCGGCGCTGATCTGAATCAGATAACTGTCGGCGCCGGTGACCGGCCGCCACTGGAACGTGACTCGATTGAGGGTTACCGCCGTGTCCCCGTTGGCCGGGATTTGAAGGAAAACGCGGTCCAGGGGTGTAGCGCCGCCGCTGCCCGAAGCATTCAGGAAGCTGCGCCGCAATTCGAGCTGCGTTCCTTGGGTCTGACCACCACCACCGCCTCCGCCGCCTCCCAATTGGCGCAGTACGCGCTGGCGTCCGGCGCCACCGAGTTGTCCACCACCACCGCCGCCGAGTTGTCCACCGCCGCCGCCGCCGAGTTGTCCGCCGCCACCGCCGCCCTGCTGCTGGCCGCTACTCGGCGGCGCAGGTGGCGGTGGGACCTTGGTCACTTGCTCGACGTTGTAGAACACCTGGGTGCCGGTCGCAAGCGTCGCCAATGCCGGCTGCAAGGTAACCGATACGGAACTCGCGCCGGTGGTCCCGCCGCCGCCGCCGCCACCACCGCCGGTTCCGGCCGTGCAAGTAACCGTCCCGCCGCTACCGCCCTGGGTTCCACCACCACCGCCGCCGCCGCCTTGCGAACTGCCGGACAACGCAATGGTAACGGTGCTTCCGGTTCCGCCGCCGCCGCCGCCGCCGACGGCTCCAATTGCCTGCCCGGTGAAGTCGGTGTATGAGAAGAACGGTCCGCAGCGCACATCACGTCCCGTGACCAATTCACTGAAGGCCCCCCGGACCGGTGACCGGTGAATGATAAAGGCGCCAATGTCCTGATCGGAGAAAATACCGGAGTTTTTCGACCACGTCAGCAGTACCGTGCCGGGCGTGCTGCCGGACGTGGCCACGATGTTTTCCGGCGACCCGGTAGCCTGACCGCCACCGCCACCAATTGCTCCCACGAGCAGTGCCAACGCAAGCACCGGCAGCGCCAGCGTGTTGAGCCCCCGCTGGGCGTCCTGGGATTTGATGTTGACCAGTGACTCCGCGTTCGGCAATTCAAAGATTCGAGTCACCCGGTCCTGCACTTCAATCCCGCCGGCCGCGTTGAGAATGCGCGCGGTCGATTGGGCCGACTCCACGGTCTGAATCTCCACCTCGCCGACCTTCTGGGTCACGTAGCTGTTTTGCATTTTGTCAAAGGATCGCCGGGTGACGGAAAAACGATCGCCGATCTTTACGCCGTTCCGCGCTCCCACGTTCATGGTGGCATCGCCCAGCGTTCCCGACACCAGCACCGTGCCGGAGACAACTCGCACTAACCGCATCTTCGCGATCAAACGGCCGGCGGCCTGGTTGATGGCTTCGTCCACCAACACCTCGGCGCCCGGGTTCTGTAGCGAGGTCGCTTCGGCGGTTTCTCGACCACCGTTGACGGGATCACCCGAAACGGCATCCACCTGCATCGTATCGACCGTGACTCTGGCCCGCCCACCGCCTTTGGGGGTGGTGGCCTCCTGGACGGTGCCGACGTAGTAACTCTGCACCCCGAGGTCCCGCGCGAGCAACATCTGACTGGGCTTATCCAACGGCGGAGTTACCCCCGGAATGCGGCTGATCGCTTCGACCATCTGCTGCTTGGGAACGACGTCAAAGCCGGAGTTGGCCAGGGAAACTGCCAGCGCGTCGGAAGCACGGCGACCCAATGCGGGATCCAACCCGCTGCGCACTCCAAAATCGAGCACCATTACTTTCTGGCTGCCGGCGATGCTGGACGGAGCCTCGGCCATTTTGCCGGGTAGGGCCTCGTCCACCGTTCCCGTCGCAGTGCCGACGCCGGCTCCGGATGCGCCAGTTGCCCGGTAGCTCAAAAAGAGCGCCGGCGCTACCCAGCACAACATCAGGCCCACAATGAGCCCTCGTCCCAAACGGTGTGTTCTTTTTCTCGGCATGCTTCTGTTACTCCTTGGGTCAACCGCAACCCGGCTGTGTTGTCCGACGCATCCCCATTAAGGTTACCGCGTCGGTCGCTCCACCTCAACCCCCTGGTGGTTATTTGAGCGCCATCGACTTCACCTGTTGAATCTGCTGACCGGTATCGGGATCGGTCGCCAAAACACGCAGGAGGTACAACCCGCGTGGCACCCGCGCCCCCCGGCGATCCGCGCCGCTCCAATGAACGGTGTTCAAGCCGGTGCGGCCGTGCAGCGCTTGAGACTCGACGAGCTTGCCCCCGGCATTGAGGACCCCGAGGCTTATCTCGGCCTCGCGTGATAGCACAAACGAGAACTGCACGCGACCCTGGCTGGTTGGATTGGCCAACAAGTTTTGAACCAATAACCGTTGGTCATCGGAGGCGGTGATTTCCAAGCGCAGGCGGCGCGGCTGGCCCAACTGATTAGTCCAAGCGTAGCTGTTGATCGTCCGGAGGTATTTCCGTTGCCCACTGTCCAGGTCGATCAAGGTCGCCCGGAAAGGTCGCGGCAGGTTGGCATTGAGTCCTGGCCAGGAGAGCGTCACCGTCTCATTCGGTTCGTTGCTGGTGACTTCAAAGTCCCACGACTTTTCCGCGGACAGTGGTCCGCGAATGTCCACAGAATAGCGGCCGGAGTTCGTCCCCCAGTCCGGATGCGGAAAGGTCACGCTGAGCGACGGAGCCATCTGCACCGGCGGGGGAGTTTCCGTGTCGTGAGCATCGTAGCCATCGCGGGCATTGGCGGCGCTACCGATGAGCGAGGCTTCGTCCTTCGCTTTTGTCGTCTGCGCCACCAAACCCACTGCCCAGCCTTCCGTGCCCCCGTCGCGCTGGACGAAGTTGCGGAACGCGCTGAGCTTGGCCGACGACCGCAGCGTCGGTTGCGTGCGCAACGCGTTGTTGCTGACCAGCAGAGTCACGCTGTTTTGCAGCGAGCGCACCCAAAAACCTCCGAACGGTGTCATGCGGCTGGCCAGTGAATAGCCGCTGCCATTGAAGGTAAACAGACCGCTGCGCACGATCCCCGCCGACGCCGCGGAATTGATGCTCTGGTCGCCGCCCTGTCCGGTGCGAATCGTCGAGCTCAACCAATCGATGCCATTGGCGAAATCGCCGCGCGGTGCGTACGGGTAGCCGACCAGGTTCCAACCGTTGAACAACGTGATCTGGAATGGCGACCCGGTCGGCAGCGCTGTGCCCTCGCGCGTAAGGTTGAGCGCGGTCTGATTCAGCAACAGAAAATACCCGCGGCCCAATTCAAAACCCTGCGTGGATGGAAACGCCGCGCCGCCGAACTCTTCAAACACGTTGCCGGCAGTGTTGAAACGCGCCATGCGGAAGACCGGCGGTGTCACACCCAAAGTTGTGCCGATGGATTCGCCGCCCGTGGTGAACGGGTGGGAAATCATTTGCAACCCCTGGGTGTAGATCTTCAACGGAAGCAACAGCACATCCTGACCATTGAGTTCGCCGCGCGCCGGGACCGCGACCCCCGTCCGCGTCTGATCCGAGAAACCGGAGGCCGTCACCCGAACCTGCACGTTCTGCGGTGGGAGGTCTTTGATGCGATAGTTGAATTGCACGTTGTTACTACGCGCATCGGCGGCCACCGTTGCAGTCGTCGTTGCGGTAAACGGCAGGCCCGGTGTATCCGGATTGAGGAGGGGCGCGCCCTGGGCATCGAGCACCGTCACCGTAGCGCCCCCCACCGGTAGACCGGTGCTGGCGATCCGGACCACGCCGGAGACCGAACCGGGCGGATCGAGCGACAGGTTGACGGTTTGGGTCTGCCCGGCCGCCATCGAAAACTGGCTGGAAGTGGCCGAAAGGAAGTTAGTCTTGATTGCAGTGACCTGGAAGAACTCATTCGCGAGGGTGGGAAAAACGCCGTTGAACGTGTACGTGCCGGTTGCATTGCTGGTGGTCGTCGCCAGCGTGCTCGCCGCAGTTGCCCCGGCGCCTTGAAACAACAGGGTAACGGTGGCGTTGACGATGCCGGCGTTGTCGTCCAGCCGGCGCACCTGGCCGGTTACGGTTCCGGGATTCGCAAGCGGCGTCAGGTTGAGCGTATCCGTAAATGCCCCTCCCGAACCACGCGCCATGATGCGCCCGGAAGCAACCGCCAGATCAAGAATGCCTCGATCGAAGCCGAGCGCCAGCCCGGTAACCCGATACTGCTGGGCGCCGCTGTTGGCTGGAATGCCCGCGAACTCATAGTATCCGTCCGTCGCCGATTGATTGCCGCCATCCGTCCGCGCCGGCACCGCGGGGGTGGGCACAATCGGCGGATTGGTCGGGGAGAATGACGGCGGAGTTCCGGCGCTCAGCGAAATTCGCACCGGCGTGGTCGTGATCGCCTGGGCGTTGACCGCGTTGCGGACAATGCCGGCGATGTCGCCAGGCGCTGCCTGCAAAATCGTGTCGCCCACCGGAGTCGCCTGGCCCGAGGTGACGGTCACCGCCGCGCCTTGTGGAATGAGTTGCGGCACCGTCGCCGGCGGCGGATTGTCGTTGGTCACCGAAGGCGCGTTGGCGTCATCGCGTAACGCCTCGCCGAAGGCGCGCAGCGGCGAGATCGAACTGGTGATGTCATCGCCAAACCCGGCGTTCAAACGATTACGCGTGTACAGATTGTAGAACAGGCGGTACCTCGTTCCCGCCGGCCCTTGCGGCAATCCGGGAATCGAATAGTTGCCCTGATTATCCGTCAGTAGCGAGGCGCCGCGTCGGAGGTTGAGGCCGCTGCCGGTGGGCGGGATCATCTCGGCAAACACCCGCACGCCCCCAACCGGATTATTCAATTGATCGACCACCCGGCCGGTAATCGAGCCGGGCGGGGAGGGTGTGAGTCGGAAATTCAGCGTCCCGTTGTTGAGGACATTGAACCCCCCGTGACTGTAGCCCAGATTCAAACCCGGGGCCGGATGTTCGAAGTAGTTGGAGTCCTCCGGAATCGCCCGCACGAACAAGACGCCGGGCGCACTGGGAGGGAGAGCATGAACTTCCCAGCGTCCGCTCCCATCGGCAGCGAGGCGTGAGACAGCCACAATCCGGTCCGGCGTTCCGGGTTCAAAAATCTCGATGCGGATGTTCGCAGAAGACGGCAACGGTTGGTTATTGCCGGCATCGACGATGGTGCCAAAGGCGAAACAGGTGCGGAAAGAACACGCAATGTTGTGCAAAACCTTCGCGCGCATGTTGAGACAGCGGTCCGGCCGCGGGTCGGCGGCGGCGCGATACTCGCGGTGGATCATCTCCAGACCGAACGCAAGGTAGGCTACACTTGAATTGTTCGTCGCGTCATCAAACCTCACTCCCGCGGTTTGACCGTTGCCGTACTCGAAAACACTCGTGCTGGCACGTGGAAGAATCGAATCGAGAAACAACAGCTCACCCACCAAGAGATTCTGCGTGGTCACTGCGGTATTCATCAGATCCCCACGCCAGGCATCGCCGGCCGTCCGGGGCGCAGGAGGATTTGCGGTGTAACAAAACATTCCACGCGGTGGGTAGTTGTCGATCGCGAGCTGAAGCCCACCCGTAGTGTCAAAAGGAAAGAGGTCCAAGCCGTAATGGGTAGTATCGCCGGCAACGGTAGCCACCCATGGCCCGTCGAAGAACGTGCGGTTCGCCGCAGAGTTCACCTGCTTGACGGCAAATAGACCTGCCGCTGTATTACTGTCGCTCACAAACGTTGCCTTCAGGACGTTAGCGAAGAAATCGTTGTTCGGTTGGGCGCCGTTCTGAGTGAGCGCGAATCCGATATCGCGCCCGGAGAACAGAATGCGACCGCCGAGACCGATGAAATTGCGAATGGTCTGCTGCGTACCCGGATCTTCGATCGTCCCGGTGCCGGTGATCAGGTTCCCGGCAAAGGGGCTGCCCCAGAGCACGCACTTCTCGGCGACCAGCGCCTGGATGGCTGGTCGTGTGGCCAGCGGCAAGGTGCTGGTCGGATCGAACTGGGTTTCGCGCGTCGGCGTGTACGCCGCCAAAACGGTAATGGGAATAGGGCCACGGGAGAGCACGCGCCACTGATCATAAGCCCTGTCGGTGAAGGCAAACTGCCCAAAGTCGGCAATGGTGTCCTCAAAGGCAAACAACCCACCGCCAGGGTTGGTCGTCCAGTAGCTCTCGCACGGCATGGCGGCGAGCACTTCGTTGGGAAAGATGTCCCCGAGCTGCTGGAGAAACGCCTGCCCCTGCATGTGATCGTTCACCAGCAGTATTTGCGTGGAGGGAGCGAAGACGCGGCGGCTGAAGCCCCAGATGTTGTCGAAGATGAACGGCGGCGCGGTACGCGCGAACATAGCGTTATCGGTCAACTCGATGTCGATCGAATAGTCCCGACCACTGGGAATGTTCTGGGCCGCCATGTCGATATTGGCCAGACAGAAAAAGATGCCATCGCCGGCTACCGCCCCGGGTTGTAGTTCATTGCCGCCCGCGGAGGGTGGCCCATTGTCGAAGAAGCTCAGATTGACCGGGTTGCCCACGGTCGGCGCCTGCCGCTCGGTGGCCGGGGGCAGACGCGCATTGTCGAAGTCATCGAGCCGCTCAGGCGATCCGAACGGGAAAAACTGGCTGTTCCCATCACCCAGCGCCGAGGGATAACAGCCATCGAAGTTCGTCCCGGAGGTTTTGTCGTAATCCAGGTCGCGGAAGACCGCACGTACTCGCTGGAGTCCACTTTCTCGTTCGATCACCACACAGGCAATGGTCAAGTTGTTGGTCAGTCCGCCATTCGGGGTGCGCGGCGTCTGGCTTCCGTTGACCACCAGCGTCCCCGGACCATCGTTGGGAACGCCCGGCGCCATCACTGGATAGGCGGCTCCGCCGATATTCACCGGCACCAGCACCGGGGGAGTGCTGTCGATAATGTTGGTGCGCCAGATGTCAAAACTGCTGGCGGTGCGGTTCGAGGAGAATGCGACCAGATCGGTGCCGCCGACGAGATTGATGGCATGGGAGGCGGAGGGTCGAAGGTTGTCCGCGCAACGCGCGACATTGGGATCGTAAGGAGCAACTCCGGCCGGTGGCAACGGAGGCTGAATACTGACGATCTGCGCGGTGGCGGTCGCCGCGACTTCAGTCAGAGTTTGCGCTGCGCCCACATCGAGCGACCAGATACTCGAGTGCGTCGTCGCACAGCCATTGGCATCGTTGCGCGTGGAGGCAAAGAAGAACATGTTGGCACGTGGCGAGGCGGTGAAGGAATCCTGCTGCGGATCGTGCCAGTCGGGATGGAACTCTTCCGCGGGCGCACCGGAATTGGTGGTTAGCGTGGCGGTACCGGTGACCTGGAACGGCGCACCCTGTGCGACGTGGGTAGCAGTGAGTCGTACTCCCCAAATGTGCCGCGGTCCGGGGCCGACGCCGGTGCGATCGGAAGTAAACAATACCAGCGGCGTAATGGGATTGGACGATGGCGCCGGGAAGGTGTCATTGGCGGCCACATTGGTGACACGAGTGCGGTTGGCGGCGATGCCGGTCTCGTCGCAGGTGAACAGATTGAAGAACCCGCCCGGTAGCGGCGTGTTGGCATCGTTGGCGGCGGTGACGTCGGTGTTGCTCGCGAAGACGATCGTGATGCCGTCGGCCAGGTAGCGCGGATTGCGCTTGATGCCCCCGAGCGGCAGCGGAATGCGGACGGGATTGGTGCCGATCGCCACCGGGCGCGCGACATCGATCACAAACAGATCGGTCTGCGTCACCGCGGGATTGAGGGTGTAGGGCGGAGACGGGGGGGGGAGATAAGGATCCGGCGCCACGAATACGATCTTGTTCGGGGCTTGCGGATTCCAGGCCGGTTCCCGCTGTCCGTTCAGCGCTGGATTGAAGTTATTGTTGGCCGTCACCTGGAAGACGCTGGTGCCGTCTCGGTTCATTCGATAGATATGATAACTGCTGTCAACCGTCGGTCGATTGGAAGAGACTGCGATGAATGCGCCCGACGAACCCGGCGTGCTGGGCGACCATGCGGTATCGGTCTCGTCGCTGGTGAAGGTCCAGGGATTACTGGACGCCACCGGCGTTATGTTGAATTCCGTCAACGGGAACTGTCGCAGGATGCGCGAGCCCTTGCCCGGCTGTGTGCGGGTGCGCGAGTACGTGGTCCAGTCCGCCTGACGCTGCAGGTCGATCAGGGTGCGGGCATTCACCGGCATCCGACGACCCCGAGGCGAGGGGACCGGTTTCTGGCCGAAAGTCCCGGACTCCAGAATCGTGCCCGCCAGCGTGGCCAACGTAGCGACGGCGACCACTGATACACGCCAGGCCCGGCCTAACTTCAATTGCTTTTCACGCATAAGGGTGGTTGGTTCGTCCGTTCCAGTGTGCGATGTGGGTTTACGAAGAGGAATCGTTGACCCCTGGTGGTTGCTCCTGCTCGACCAGTCGAGCCGCGAGGGCGGCGCCGATGGCGTCGCCGATGGTAACGCCGTCACCTTTCTTGGTTTCCATGTAATCGCGATACTCCGAGCGCTCCTGCTCCTGCTGCGCCTGTTTCAGACTCAAAGTTAGCCTCCGCTCGTTGGGCCGAATCTGCAGCACCCGGATTTGCACCGCTTGACCGGGTTTCACCACGTCGCTGGGTGAGCCAATCCGGCGGTCGGCTAGTTCGCTCATCGGGATGAACCCTTCCAGCCCCTCGGTGCCGAACGCTACGAATACGCCGGTCGGCGACAGCCGTGACACCTTGCCGTCGATGACATCGCCCACTTTTAGATCGCGGGTGGCTTTCTTCCAGGGATCCGACTGCAACTGCTTGAGGCCCAGCGCAATGCGCTCCCGGTCGCGGTCGATGTCCAGCACGAGGAGTTGCAGCGCCTGCCCTTTGTGCACGGCTTCGCTGGGATGCTCGATGCGCGACCAGGTCATTTCACGCTTGTGCAGCAGGCCATCCACGCCCCCAATGTCTACGAACGCGCCGAATTCCGCAATGCGGCGAACCACGCCATCGACAATCTGGCCCACTTCGAGATTGGCCCAGAAATCCTCTTTCCGTTTGGTGCGGTCGCCCTCGGTCGCCAGCTTATGGCTGGCGATGACTTGATTGCGCTTTCGGTTGATCTCAATGATCTTCAGCGGCAGCGTCTTTCCAATGAATCGCCCGAGGTCCTTGGTTCGGGTATCGACGTGAGAGCCCGGGATGAAGGCATCGACGCCGAGGTCGGCGATGAGCCCACCCCGTACTCGATCCTTGATCATGGCATCGATGATGGTCTGGTTCTGGTGCGCTTCCATAATTCGCCGCCAGGTTTTCTCCCAGTCGGCGCGGCGCTTGCTGAGCAGTGGCTGCCCCTCTTCGTTCTCGGGTTTGAGGACGAACACTTCCAGCTCATCGCCCACCTTCAGTTCTTCGTCGCCGCCGAGTTCCTGGCTGGGAACGAAACCCTCCGATTTGCGCCCAATGTCCACCAGCACTCCCGACCGGTCTACCTGGACAATCGTCCCGGTCACGATCTGGCCGCGGCTGAGCTTGGCGTCCTCCGCCATCATCTGGGCCCGGATTGCTGCGTCGTCCATCTCGCCGGCGGTTGCGGCCGGGCTCGTCGCCTGCAGGTCCACGTCACTCATCGACTGTCTCCATTCCGCCGGCCGAGCCGGTGGGTTGCTGGTCGGTCCTCGAACGCGCGCGTTCGAGGGCAAGAGGCATTGGACGCCACCCGAAGTGGCATCTGGTTTTCCCGAACGGAATCGACGTTAAACCTGTTGCCGCGTGGACACCTCGCCCTCGTCCACGGGCCGCAAGTCCATCCAATTGTCGCCGAATTCCACGTCCACGGTCAAGGGGACACCTAATTCTATTGCATGACTCATCGCTTGACGAGTCTTTTTTGCCAGCGCCGCCACCTCGGCCCGCGGACATTCGAACACCAACTCGTCGTGGACTTGCAGCAGGAGCCGCGCGCGAAGTTCGCTCCGGCGCAGTTCCTCCGTCACTCGCACCATCGCCATTTTGATAATGTCGGCGGCGGTGCCCTGCACCGGCAGGTTCACGGCCACGCGCTCGGCGGCTTCGCGCACCCGGAATACCGGGCTGGTCAAGTCGGGCACCGGCCGCCGGCGCCCCAGCAACGTGCTGACGTAACCCGTAGCGCGGGCTTCCGTCAGAGTGGCGTCGATCCAATCACGCACGCCGGGAAAGGTGGCGAAGTAGCTCTCGATCAGCCGATTTCCCTCGCCCGGTTCGATGCCCAGTTGCTGCGAGAGTCCGAATCCGCTGATGCCGTAGGCGATGCCGAAATTGACGACCTTGGCGCGCCGCCGCATTTCCGCCGTCACTGCCTCCAGCTCGATGCCGTACAGTTGCGCCGCGGTCCGGGTGTGGATGTCCACGCCTTCCTCAAACGCACGCAGCAGATTCGCGTCGCGGCTCAAGTGCGCCAGCACGCGCAACTCGATCTGCGAATAGTCTGCGCAGACGAGCACCTGGCCGGGCGGCGCGATGAAGGCGCGGCGAATCTCCTTTCCCCACTCGGTGCGGATCGGAATGTTCAACAGGTTTGGGCTGTGCGACGCCAGCCGCCCGGTGGCCGCGCCGGTCGGCACCAGCGTGGTGTGAACGCGCTGCGTGACCGGATCGGCGCAGGCGATGAGTTCGGCCACGAAGGTCGAGTTGAGCTTGGTCAGTTCGCGGTAGTCGAGAATCTTGCGGACGACCTCGTGTTGCTCAGCCAGTTTCTCCAGGACGCCGGCGTCGGTCGAATAGCCGGTCTTGGTCTTCCGGCCGCGCGGCAGCTTGAGCTGCTCGAACAGAACAGCTTGTAGTTGCTTCGGCGAGTTCAAGTTGAATGAGGTCCCGGCCAGTTCGTGGACCTCGCGCTCCAGGCGCGCAGCCTCCGTAGCCAGCCGGGCACCCAAGACGTGCAGGCGGGCGACCTCGACCAGCATGCCGGCGGCTTCCATCTCGGCCAGCACGCGCCCGAGCGGCTGTTCCACGTCGCGCAGTGTCGAGTCGAGCCCGGCTTTGGTGATGTCGAGCGCGAGCGGGAAATACGCGGATCGGGTCGCCCGCGCGCGCGCGATCAACTGGGCAGGTCGGGCGTCCCCGCCCGACGTCGCCCCGCCAAAATCAAGGCTGCCGGAACTTGCGGGTGGCGTGGCGGAGGGCAACGCGGTCAACGGTTGCCCGAGGTAACGCCGGGCCAGGTCATTCAAGCTGTGGCTCTTCGACGAGTCGAGCAGGTGGGCCATGATCGCAGTGTCGCCCACCAGCCCTTGCAAATCGTGGCCAGTCGCGCGCAGTGCCCGAAGCGCGGTTTTGGCATCGTGGACGACTTTGGGCGCCGACTGGTCGGCCAACCAGTCGGCGATCGGGGCATGGGTAGTCAAACAAAAGGCCGTATCGTCGATTACCCCTGCGACTCGCGTCACCGATAAGCCGTCCTGTTCAAAGGCAAGCGCGACACAACTGGTTGAGTTGTTCAGCCGACGCAGGACTTCTGCGGGTTCGCGCAACCATTCCGTTTCAGCTACTGACGGTTCGCCGATCGAGGCCACCGGCTTGAATTCGCCGGCCAGCGTATGCATTTCCCAGTGGGTCAATGTTGCGAAGGTCCGCTCAAGGTTGGGTTCGACGACTTGCAGCTCATCGAGCGTGGCGGCGAGCGGCGCCGCGCAGTCGATCGTCGCGAGAAACCGGCTGTGACGCGCCTGGGAAGCATGGACAATGAGTAGGTCGCGAATTCGTGGCGGCTCGACCTCGGCCACGCGCGCAAGCAACTCGTCCACCGAGCCGAACTGCTGCATGAGTTGACGGGCGGTCTTCTCGCCGATGCCCGGCACGCCGGGGATGTTGTCGGAGGTATCGCCACGGAGCCCTTTGTAATCGGGCACCTGCGCCGGCCGAATCCCCATGCGCTGCTCCACTACTGCGGGCGTGAAGCGTGTGGTCTGCGAAATGCCGCGTTCGGTGACGATGACAGTAACGAGGTCGCTGGCGAGTTGCAGTGCATCGTGATCGCCGGTGACGATCAGCACCGCAAAGCCAGCGTCCTCGCCCCGGCGCGCCAGCGTTCCGAGCAGGTCGTCGGCCTCGTAGCGCGGCAACTCGACTTGCGGCAGGCGGAGGGCATCGAGGACTTCACGGAGAATCGGGTCTTGCACTTCCAGGTCGTTCGGTGTCTCGCGGCGCGTTCCCTTGTAATCCGCGAACTGCTCGTGGCGGAAGGTCGGGCCGGCGCTGTCCCAGGCGATAGCCAGATGCGTCGGCTGCTCCTCGGACTGCACCCGCAGCAGCATCCGCAGGAAGCCGTGGACGGCGTTGGTCATGACGCCCGCCGAGGTGCGCAGCGGCGGGAGCGCGTAAAACGCGCGGAACAGCAGGCTGTAACCGTCGATCAGGAGAAGGCGAGGCAACCGCGCGCTCTATCGCACTCGCAGCGCCGGCAGCGGCAAGCCCGGCCGCAGCGTAGCGCGAATCACCGACTGGGTGTTGAAGCGACGGGCCGCGTCCGAGAAGTCGCTCATCAGGGCGTCGAACAATCCGCCTCCACCGCCGTACCGAACCACGCGCGGCTCGCCGGAAATGCCGGCCAGCTTGCCCGCTTCGCGAACCGCGTCGTGCAGGCCACCGATCTGGTCGACCAGTCCCAGCGCCTTGGCCCGCTCGCCGGTGTAAATCGAGCCGTCGGCGATTTGCCGCACACGCGCCACCGGCAGCTTGCGGCCCAGCGCCACATCGCGGATGAACTGGTCGTGCACCTCGTTGCTGGTCCTTTGCAGCGACGCGCGTTCTTCCGCGGTCATGGCGCGGAACTGGGAGCCAACATCCTTGAGCTTTCCGCTCTTGATGGTGGTGTCGCGAATGCCGAGCTTCTTCATCAAACCTTCGAGTTCGAACCCGCCCATGATCACGCCGATGCTGCCGGTGAGCGTGCCGCGCTGGGCCACGATGCGGTCGGCGGAGGCGGCAACGTAATACCCACCGGAGGCGGCGACATCGCCCATCGAGGCGACGACCTTCTTACCGGCGCGCCGCACGCGCTGGATCGCGTCGAAGAGGTCCTGCGAAGCCGCCACCGTACCGCCGGGGCTATCCACCCGCAGAATGACGGCCTTCACCGAGGGATCCTTGCGGATTTTGTCGAGCCGCCTAACGATGCCCTCCGAGCCCACGCCCGCGCCGCCGAAGAGCGACAACTCGGCCGAGTCGGTAATTGCGCCACGGACGTACACGAGGGCGACGTTGCCGCCCATTGGACTGCCGAGTGCGGCGACGAACAGCAACAGCGCCAACCCGCCGAGCGCGCACAACCCGAATGCGCTGAGGCCAATGATCAAGCCCCAGGGCGTCTTTCTTTCATTGCGCAGAGGAACGGGACGAATCGGCGATTGCATGACAACACCTCTTGAAGTGGTTTTCCGCGCCGGTCATACTGACGGCGTCACGAGCCGAAGTGGCGGAACTGGCAGACGCAGCGGACTCAAAATCCGCCGCTCGCAAGGGCGTGTGGGTTCGACTCCCACCTTCGGCACCAAACGATTTCCGATTTGGAGTTTTTCCGAATTGCGCTGGCCAGCCGTCGTCAGGTTGTCCCAACGACAAAAGCCCTGTCAATCAGGATGCACACCGCCATCGTCTGATCGTCGCCAAGCCGAGGGGACCATGTCCATAAAATCCGACCGGTGGATAACGCGCATGGCGCGCGAGCAGGGGATGATCGAGCCGTTCGCCGAGGGGCAGGTGCGGGCGGGCGTGGTCTCGTACGGGGTGTCGTCGTACGGCTACGACCTTCGTGTCGCCGATGAATTCCGGATCTTCACCAACGTCAACTCCGCCATCGTGGACCCGAAAGCGTTCGACGAGAAGTGCATGGTGCCGTTCAAAGGTGACGTATGCCTGGTGCCACCGAACTCGTTTGCACTGGCTCGCACGATCGAGTACTTCCGCGTACCCCGCAACGTGTTATGCATCTGCCTCGGCAAAAGCACTTATGCGCGCTGCGGCATCATTGTCAACGTGACTCCGTTCGAGCCGGAATGGGAGGGCTTTGTGACCATCGAGATTTCCAACACCACTCCCCTGCCCGCGAAGATTTATGCTAACGAGGGCATCGCACAGGTGCTCTTCTTCGAGAGCGACGAGCCCTGCGCGGTGAGCTACGCCGACCGCCAGGGCAAGTACCAGAAGCAGGTGGGCATCACACTGCCGAAGCTGTAGGAGACGACGATGGTCTGTACGAAGTGCGGCTACAATCTCGACCCCCTGGATGAGCAGTGTCCCCGCTGCGCTCGCGGCACCGGCCCGGCGGTGCCCATGCCGCCGTCGCCACCGCCGACGCGCCCCGGCTCGCGACCGATTGCTCCGCCACCGCCGACGAGTTTCGGCGGCCCAACCAGCTATCCGACTGGAGCAGGCGCGATGAACTTCGAGGTGATCGGCGATGTCATGCAGGCCGTCAACGTCACCATGCAGGCCGGCGACTCGGTGCGCGCCGAGGCCGGCGCCATGCTCTTCATGACCACCGGCATCACGATGGAAACCAAAATGGAGGGAGGCTTCTTTGGCGGGTTGAAGCGGATGGTGAGCGGCGAGAGCTTCTTCGTGCCGACCTTCCGCTGCGACGCGCCCGTGGGCCGGGTGGCGTTCGCTGCGCCAAATCCGGGCAAGGTCATCCGACTCGACCTCAATCTCGAAGCGTGGCTCTGCCAGCGCGACTCGTTTCTGTTCGCGACCCGCGACGTGGAAATCTCGATTGCCTTCACGCGCAAGTTAGGCGCGGGCTTCTTCGGCGGCGAGGGTTTCATCCTGCAACGTCTCGCCGGTGCGGGCACCTCATTCATCTCGTGCGGCGGCAATATCATGGAGTTCGATCTGCGGCCCGGGGAGACCATCAAGGTGGACACCGGCTGCATCGCGGGATTTGAAGAATCGGTGAGTTACGACATTCAATTCGTCGGCGGCTTTAAGAACACGTTGTTCGGCGGCGAAGGGTTGTTCCTGGCGACGCTGACCGGCCCCGGCAAGGCGTACCTGCAAACGTTGCCG
>Ga0247727_10010414_pt1 | contig 16487 bp, 17 predicted proteins | sample WisWelCaveWW1625_FD_202498 | JGI IMG/M metagenome (GOLD analysis project Ga0247727, IMG submission 202498) | Biofilm microbial communities from Wishing Well Cave, Virginia, United States - WW16-25 | ecosystem: Environmental > Aquatic > Deep subsurface > Groundwater > Cave microbial mat | place... | reverse complement strand
TCCCAGATCTTCTCCTCTAGGGGTCAATCTAAGGTAATAGATGGAATAGCGAGGTGACTTCCTAGAGCCCGGAAGCGTTCGTCCGCCGAGGCGCTCGCCGAAGGAGCTTCCGGGATCGCTTTGCCACTTACGCGTAAGATTCTGCCTTTGGCACTTGCACAGAGAGTGGACTAAAATAGAGGTAGTTATGGATCACGAGGAATTCACGAAATTGAGCTTGGAGGAGCAGGAACGGGTGTTTCACCAGACCCCCTTCCGCGAACGGGGGGATATGATCCTTCATTCGCACGACCCGAATTACCTCACGAGGTCGCTCTCGCAGGAGGAGCTTTATCTCGTGACACGCGAGATGGACCTTGAGGAGCGGAGCGAAATCCTCCGCTACGCCACGCTCCCTCAGCTTTTCTTTGTTTCCGATATCGACTGCTGGAAAAAGGACCGGCTCGACACGAAGCACTTTGTCGGGTGGCTTGAAACGCTCCGGGAGGCGGACGAGGAGAGGCTCCTTGCGTGGCTCGTCGAAATGGATTACGAGACCGTGGTGGCCGGGTTTCAACAGCTGATCCGGGTCATTAAGCCGGAATGGGAGTGGCCTTCGGATGAGCTGCTGGGCGACCAGCCTTACTTTACCCTCGATGAACAGTACTTCATTTCCGTGAGCGAACAGGACCTTGAGACTGTGAGGCGCGCGATCGAGGTCCTTTACGAGAACCACCGCGGCCGCTACGTGACGATTCTCGAGGGGATCTTGGGCGAGCTCGATTACGAAATGGAGGAGGGGGCCTATCAGAAGCGCTCGCTCCGCCTTTCGGATCGCGGCTTCCCCGACCCCGAGACCGCGCACCACATTTACCGGCCGCTCGCGGAAGGGGAATTCGAAAAGTCGGCGCGAAAAGAGGTGACCCACACCCGTTTCCAGGGGGAAGAAACCCTTTCCGAGCCGAGGCCGCCTCATTATCTTGCGCTCTGGGCGAACGACCGGATTTTCTTAGACGACGTTCTCCTTCTTTTCCGCGAGGGGCCGCGCGAGATTCAGGAGAGTCTCGAAGAGGAGCTCGCCTGGCTTTCCAATAAGATCATTGCCTGCGACGGGATCGACTTCGCCTCGGAGGAGCGGGTAAGGCACGGGATCGAACGGTCCCGCCGTTTCGTGAGTCTCGGGCTCGAGCTCTTAAGCGAGCGAAAGCTTGAGCGGGCCCGCGGGCTTTTGAAGGAGCGCTGGCTTGAAATCATCTTCCGCTGGTCGGTCACGCGCTTGATCGAACTTCGCGAGCGTGCCCGTAAGATCGTAGAGAGCTACTGGAAGGGGAAGCGGGAGCCTTTCCTCGAGTTTCTCGAGGCCCCTTACGAATCGATTTTCCGGGGGCTTTTTCATAAAGTTCCGCTTTGTTACGACCCGAAGGTGGCGGACGACCCGGACCAGCTCCGCGATTTCAAGGACGCTCAAGATGTGGACAAGACTCGGCGGGCGCTTGATCAAATTGATCGGATTCACGAATTCCTCGGCGAAGGCCTTCGAAACGTTCACCTCGACCAACTCACGCTCGAACCGCTCCTGGCGACCGGGTTTGCCCGGTTTCTAGTCGGTGGAAAAGTTTCTTTTTCACCTTTGGGTGCCAAGGAGGCGGCTGAGTTCTTGAAGAAAGCTTTTGTCACGCGCACCTCGGTCCGTCTTCTCGATCCGGCCGCCAAGGAGAGGTTTCTCACCCGCTCCTTCTCGCCGGAAGATCAGGAGCTCCTCCGCCCCCTCTGGGCCCTCGTCTTCCAGCGCCTCGAAGACGAATTTTCTCGCCTCGACCTCTCTCGCGAAATCGACCCCCGCTTCATTTCTTCGCTCTATCTTGCCCAACCCGCCCCTTCACACGCTTCACGGAAATGAACAAAGAAACATTGGAAGGTACGATTTCTGGAAGCACCGGCGAACCAAAGTTAAATCTCCCTCGGAAGAGCCCCTTCTGATATCATCTCTTCCAAAACGAATCAACCGCGGGGGCATGACACCGCCCGGAACGCTCCTCAACTCAACAAGGAACAACTCGATTTGGCGATGAATCATCGGTGGACTTCGGCGCTGCCGCCCCTGGCGTGGTCCGCTTTGGCCGCGGTTTCGTGTTTTCTCCTTTTCCGCTTTGTCGATCTGAAACCGCAGGTTGAACCGCAATTCTTTTTCGCCGAAGGCGATCCCCACTACCTGGAAGACCTAAAAATTAAAGAGATCTTCCCCGAGCTCGAGCAGGTGATCGTCAGTGCCCAAGGCCCCCTTCGCGAGCCGGATTACCTCGGAAAACTTACCCGTCTGACGAGGGACTTCGCTTCATTTCCCACCGTCTTCGCCGTCAATTCACTCGTCCTGGGACCCGAGGAGGTCGACGACGCCTTCACGAGCCCCCTTTGGAAGCGCGTCCTTCTCTCGAAAGACCGCGAAGCCTCTTTGATCCTGCTCTGGATGAAGAAGCCTCCCACAGAATCGTTTCTGTTGCGGCTGGAAGAGATCACGAAGTATTTTCATTCCGGGGATTTTCAATTGCGGATTTCAGGGGCTCCCTACGTGATTGAACTCATTCGCCGCTACCTTTTGCGAGACCTCCAGGTTTTCACTCTCGCCACCTTCTTGGTCTTTGCGGTGGTCGTCATCGGCATCTTCCGTTCGTTTCGGCTCCTTTTGGGGACGATCGTCTCCTGCCTCCTGGCGGGCTCGGCGACTCTTTTTATCACGAATGCGTTGAAAATTCCGATGGGACCTCTCACGGCCAACCTCACCACCATGATTTTTGTCATGACGCTCGGCCACGCCTCCTACCTCACCTTCAATTGGAAGCACGTCGTGGACGGTTCCCTCCAGGGAAGTGGCCACCCGGCCTGGGCGGCGGTGAAAATTACGCTGCCCCCCTCCTTCTGGAGCATGTTTACGACGTTTCTCGGGTTTGCGAGTCTGATGTTTGTTCAGGCGACGCCGATGCAAAGGCTCGGCGTTTCCGGGTCTTTAGGGACGTGGATCGCCTTTCTCGTTTTTTATTCGGTTTACCCGTGGTTCCTGCGGTGGAAGACACCGCAGCTCAAACCGAAACAGAAACCGATTCCCGGGGAAGGTAAGGTTTCTCAGTTCTTGTCCAAGGGGCACCCGGCAATCACGCTCGTGATTTTTATTGCCGTGGGACTCGTGGGCCTGGGTTTTCTGACCCTTCAGCACGACCCGAGTTTTCTCTCTTATTTCAAGCGGGGCACCCTCTTGCGGGAGGACCTCAATTTCATGGACCGCCACTGGGGGACGGGGCTCATCAAAGTGGTCATCGAAGATCGAGAGGGGGGCAAATTCACGAGCCGAAAGACCTACAAAAAACTCTGGAAACTTCAGGAGGCCCTGGAAACGTACGAGCCTGTGGGATATACAGTCACCGTGGCGCCGATCATCGCCGAGGCGAGAGAAGCCGCATTTTTTTCTTTTCTCTTTCGGACGGAGTCGATTTTGAGGGCCCTGGACCAACCGAAACATGGCGAGATTACCCGGCAATTTGTCACGGGCGACCGGAAACAAAGTCTCGTCCTGTTACATATGAAATCCGAGTCTCGGGGCGAATCCCGCTTCCAAATCATCGAGAGGATCAAGCGGATTGTCGAGAAGCAGGGGTTTTCTCCCGTGATGATCGGAGGAATCTATCTTTTGCAGGGACAACTTTCAGAACTCATTTATACGAGCCTCCTTTCGGGGATCGTCGCCCTGCTTCTGATCTTTTTTGGGATCGGAATCTGGATCACCCGATCGCTCTTGTCCGCTTTGGCATTGACCTTGAGTTTGGCGGTCATTCCGGCTTTTCTTCTGGGAGCCCTCGGCCATTTTCGAATTCCGATCGATATGATCTCAGCACCGGCAAGCAGTCTTGCGATCGGAATGGGGGTCGATGCGATGATTCACACCTTGATGAGGGTCCGCCGCCTTCGCCGGAAGGGGAGGAAAGCGGGGGAGGCGTGGGAGGAAGCCCGGAAGCTCCTTTGGAAAGCGGTCCTGAGCGCCAACGGGATCGTCTGTCTCGGCTTCGCCGTTTTTGTCCTCTCACAATTTCCGCCGACCCAGCGCTTCGGAGTCGCGGTCATCCTGGGGACCGCGATTTCCGTGATCTCGGTCTTCTTCGTCCTTCCGACCCTGGCGAGCTTGGCCCTCCGCCCCAGCAAATCGTCCCGGAGTTCCGGTTAACGCTCAAGCGGTTTGATGGTCTCGTCGTAGAAGCGGTCGACCACTGCGAGGAAGGCTTGGACGACCTTCGGGTCGAATTTTCTCCCCGACATCGACTGGACGTAATCGACCGAACGGGCCTTGGAATAGGCCTCCTTATAGGGGCGCTTCGTAGCGAGTGCGTCAAAATAATCCGATAAAGAAACAATCCGCGTCTCCAAAGGGATCTGCTCTCCTTTTAAGCCGTCCGGGTAGCCTGAACCGTCGAAATTTTCGTGGTGTCCCCGCACAATCGGAATGAGGTCCCAGAGAAGGTGGGAGTTGAGAATGAGGAAATGCCCCTTTTCCGGGTGCTGATTCATCCGAGCCCTTTCCTCCGGGTCGAGGTCGGCGTTTTTGTAGAGGAGATCGTCGCGGATTCCGATCTTTCCGACGTCGTGAAGAAGGGCCCCGCGCTCGAGCGTTTCAAGGCGGCTTGATTCCAGGCCCATTTTCTTTCCGATCAAGACGGCGAGAGTCGCCACCCGCTCCGAATGTCCTTTCGTATATTCGTCCCGCTCCTCGAGGGCCTGGACAAGCACGTGGATCATCTCGACCAGGGCTTCCTCCCCCTTGCCGACCTCTCCGAGAAGACGTTGCGTCTTAGAGTTAGTCCCCTTTGACCGTGTAGGCATAGCCTTTAAGGAAAGTATACCCCGCCCGCGCAGAGGAAAAAATAGGCGACAGGGGGCAGGGAAGCAATTAAGATTGACGGTGATGCCTGCCATTAAGCTTTCGCCCTCGGCGCTGAATCTCTTTCGGGAATGCCCCCGCTGTTTCTGGCTCGATCGGATGAAAAAGATCCGAAGGCCGCGGGGAATTTTCCCGTCGCTTCCCGGAGGAATGGACCGGGTGATCAAGGTCCATTTTGATTCGTTTCGGGCAAAACGGGCGCTCCCGCCGGAGCTCGCCGGAGACGAATTCAGGGGCGTGGAACTTTTCAGCGACCAGGCGCGGCTTGAAAAGTGGCGCAATTGGCAGTCGGGACTGGAGTGCAGGGACGAGGACGGCTCGATTCTGAGCGGCGCCCTGGACGATCTCCTCGTCAAAGAGGGCCGCTATATCCCCTTCGATTACAAAACCAAAGGCTCCGTCACCACCGAGGAAGACGCCACGAAATATTATCAAAACCAGCTTGATTGTTACGCCCTCCTGCTCGAAGCGAATCAAATGCCGACCGCCGGTTACGGCTACCTCCTTTATTATTCCCCCAAGCGTGTCAGCGAAGGGGGAGCCGCCCTCTTTGAACTCCAGGCGATCAAGATTCAGACAGAAACCGAACGCGCCCGGTCGATCTTTAGGAAAGCGGTGTCGCTTCTCCAGGGCCCCCTTCCCGCAAGCGCCCCCAATTGCGAATATTGCGGCTGGCTCGGAAAATTGAAATAATGTGTCCCTAATCAGAAACGGAGGAATCGTGAAAACTTACTTTGTCGGGCTCGCGCTGGTGCTTCTCTTCGCAAGCGAAGGACGGGCGGAAGATTACCGCCAGTACCTTCCCTCCATGGAGGAGTCAAGGGCTTACCAGCAATATTCCCTCCGGCCCAAAGTCGAACTCTCAAAACTGATTTATCTCCTCGACCGCTTTCGCGAATCGAAGCTGGAAGTGATTTTCGACGGCAACCCCTACCCCCCCGAGAAGGCGGCTGATCACGCGAAGGTCTACCTCTCGAAGCATTACCACCGGGAAGAAGCGAAACGCTGGATCAAACTCCACGTTCACCGTTCGATTACGAAAAATGAGGTAATCTACGCCAGATTTCCGACCGGGAAAAAGAAGCCGGCAAAGGACATTCTTCTTAAAGAGTTGGAGTTTCTCGACGATTTCGATAAAGCCCCGCAAGCTTGAGCTCGCGGCCGAGAGTCATCCCCAAATTCAACCCGATATGCTATTTTTGGGATAGGCATGAAACCGATTCATACGATTCTTTTCATTTTGATCATAGGATTCTGCGCTTCAAAAGCAGAGGCGGAGGAGGGCGCGTCTCAAGCAGCCTTTTGTGGTGCTGAACAAGGAGGAGCGGTGACCGTGGAGAAAATGCCTAAAAGCGAGGAAGAGTGGAAAAAGGCTTTGACGCCGGAAGAATATCACGTGATGCGGGAAAGGGGGACCGAGCAGGCGTTTACCGGGGGATATCATGATTTTAAAGGAAAGGGACTGTACCGTTGCGCGGCGTGCGGGGCGGAACTCTTCAGTTCCGACACGAAATTTGATTCCGGAACCGGCTGGCCGAGTTTTTGGGCACCGGCGGATAAGAAAAACGTCATTCTCAAAGAAGACCCCAGCCACGGAATGCGCCGGACCGAGGTCCTTTGCGCTCACTGCGGCGCTCACCTCGGACACCTCTTTGAAGACGGTCCGATGCCGACCGGCCAGCGCTACTGCATCAACTCCGTTTCCCTGAAGTTCTCCGAAAAGAAAAAATGAACTACTTCGATTACGAGACGCGCGTTCGCTACGGCGACACGGACAAAATGGGGGTGAGTTACTACGCCAACTACTTTGTCTGGTTTGAGGCCGCTCGGACGGAATACTTCCGGGCCCTCGGGCTTCCCTACACGGAATGTGAAAAGAAAGGGTATTTTCTCCCGGTCGTCGAGACCGGGGCCCGCTACCACGCCCCCTCGGCTTACGACGACCTCCTCGTGGTCCGGACGAGCGTGAGCGAGGTGGAAAAAAGTTCCCTTCGCTTCGAATACCGCGTGACGAATCGGCTCACCGGGAAACTTCTTGCGGAGGGGTTTTCTGTCCACGTCTTTGTCGACCGGGATCTCAAGCCGACTCGTGTCCTCCCGGAAGTGAAATCGCTCGTCACCCCCTTTTCACTCCCCAAGGAAAAATAGCCGGCAGCTTTCTTTTTGACTTCGATCGGGCAGGGCGGTAAATTCTAAGTGGAATGAGAATCCGTGTCGGGTTTTTCATCGTTGGGTTGGTATTAGCCGGAGGAGGGGCGGCTTTGGCGGAGAAGGAGACAAATTTTAAAAAGGCGACCTTCGCGGGCGGCTGTTTCTGGTGTATGCAGCCGGTCTACGACAAGCTTGCAGGCGTGACCTCCACCTCGGTCGGATATACCGGCGGGACAAAGAAAAAACCGACCTACGAGGAAGTGACGACGGGAAAGACCGGGCACGCCGAAGCGATCCAAGTCACCTTTGACCCCTCTAAAGTTTCGTACCCGGAACTCCTGGACGCCTTCTGGCGAAACATTGACCCCACCGATCAGCGGGGCCAATTTGCAGACCGCGGGTCCCAATACCGCACCGAGATTTTCTACCACGACGAAGAGCAGAAGCGGCTTGCCTTAGCATCGAAAGAGAAGCTCGCCCAGTCCGAAAAATTCGATAAACCGATTATTACGGAAATCACCGCCGCGTCCGACTTTTATCCCGCGGAGGACTACCACCAAAAGTATTACGTCAAGAACGCCGGCCACTACCTCGTTTATAAGGAGGGCTCGGGACGGGGAGGGTTCCTCAGGAAACTCTGGGGGAAGGGGTAGAGGCTCTCCCTTAAAGAAGGAGTTGAGGAACCCCGAGCTCCAGTTCCGCCATCGAATTTTCAGGGGAGATTTCCAGCAGGGCGTCGTCTTCTTCCGTCCAGGCGTCCAGCGCTTTTAGGAGCTCGACCTCCTGAAATAGTTCCTGGGTCTCGGTTTCAGCCGCCTCAGGCTTCAGAGACGGAGCCTCTCCCGTGAAGGGAAATTTCGAGACCGCAAGAGCGAGAAGGCAAAGCCCCAGCGCGAGCGCGGGGACCCCGACCCAAACCTCTAAAGGGAGGGGGGCTTTCGCCCGGATTCGCTTTTCCACCGCTGCGTCAAGGCCCTTAGAGGCCTCCGCCGGTATTTTCCGCTCGCGGAACGGTTTGAACCCTTTCATGAAAGAGCGGTCCATTTGTTCAAACGATTCTTGATCCATCGTTACACCTCCAGATCCGATAAATAGGGCGCCAAAAACTTTTTCATTTTCTCTCCTGCCTGCCAAAGATTTGCTTTCACCGCGCCCACGGTAAGTCCCGAGGCATTCGCAATCGCCTCCAGGGGGAGCCCCTCGAGATAACGGAGCGCAAAGACGCTCCTTTGGCGAAAGGGGAGCTTCTCGAGGGATCCCCGGATCGCCTGATCCAGCTCCTGGTTGACCACCCCTCGGAACGGATCGGGCGCAGGAGAGGGAATGGCCTCTTCCGGGGATGATTCCTCCTCGGAAGATTTTTGGAAAAGCCCGAAGCCCTGCCGGATCTTTTTCTTTCTTAAGAAGTCCTTGCAGAGGTTTACCAGGATTCGATGAAACCAGGTGCTGAACCGGCTTTCCGCCTTAAATCCTCCGAGGCTCCGGTAGGCCTTCACAAAAGCTTCCTGCGCCACGTCACGGGCGTCTTCCCAGTTTCCCAGAATGGAGTAGGCGAGACGGACCGCCCGATCTTGATAGAGACGAACGAGGGCGGAGAAGGACTCGACGTCGCCTCCTCGCGCCCTCACAATTAAAGCCGTTTCATCGGGACGGGTCTCAACGACCGAACCCACGATTATCTCCCTCGATCTCTGCGGTCTTCCCAGCGGTCCCACTGATCTTCCCGCCTGTCCCGAACGTCCTCCCAACGATCTCTCCAGCCCCCTCGGTGCTGGGCATCCCGATAGTCTTCTTTCCGGTCCCGCCGGTCCTCACGTTTGTCCCGAATGTTTTCCCGGAGAGCCGGATAATTTTGGGCGTAGCGCGGATGGTGTTGTCGGTGTTGCAAACGTTCCGCCAACCGGGGGTGTTTCTCAATGAATTTCTGGTAATGCTCCGGGTGCTTGGCGCGCCACGCTTCGAGTTGTTCCTTCCGTTTTTGGATGATTTCATTGAACTTCTGCGGATCCTTCTCGCGGAGCCTCCTCAGATGGCGCCAACGGTTATGAAGCTGCTTCTTTTTAATCGCTTCAAATCTTTCTGGATGCTCGGTCTTGAGTTTCTCGAGCTTTTCCCTGATTTTTGCCTTCCGCTCATCGATGAGGCGCTTAAATTCTTCGGGATTCTCCTGTTTAAGTTTCCTGAGCTCAGCGATTCGGTCGTGGAACGCTTGGCCGAGACCATTCCCCGAGCTCTCCTGGGCCGAAGCCGAGAAGATGCCCATTCCGAGCGTAAGAACCATTGTTACCAGAACGACTTTTAACGTTTGCATTAGGTTTCTCATTGTATTCCTCCTTGAGTGGGTTTCCTACCCCCTTAGACGTATCCCCCTCAAAAAGGTTTAATCCCTTAAAAGAGCTTTTGTTCCTTTCCTTTTTGCGAGCCCCAGAGGAGGACCTCGGTGGTAGCCGCATAAGCGGCGTTTCCTCTGGAATCGAGTCCCACGGCGCCGATTCTGCGGCCTCGCGCTCTTACCTCTTTGAACGTTTTTCGGAAGGCGCCCTGAAGGCTTGCCCCGTCTCGGACGCGGGTTGCAATCTTAATGGCAAGCCCTTCGTCGATGATTTCTTCACCGATTCCGGTGGCCGAAATCGCACATTTCCGGTCAGCGAAATTCGCCACCGGCATTCCGGTGTCGCTGACACGGCCAGGAAACTCAAACCCGCGGCCGCCGGTGGAAGTGGCACTTGCCAGATTTCCGAAGCGGTCGAGCGCACAAGCGCCCACAGTGTCATAGCCGCCTTCCTTATGTCTCTTCCAACGACGAATCGCTTGGGGAGTGCGGGGATCCGTTGGTTTCAAGCCCAATTTCCTTGCGAACCGAAAAGCCCCCTCTCCCGCGAGAACCCGGTCTTTCTTATTCAAAAGGGCGCGAGCGACAAGAATCGGATTCTTAATTCTTTCCAGATTGATCACGGCCGCGAAACGCTCTTTCGCTCCGTCCATGATCGAAGCGGAAAGCCGGGCCTTCCCGTCCGCTTGAAGCTGGGAGCCGGTGCCGGCATTGAATTCCGGGTCGTCTTCGAGGAGCTGGACGGCGTAAGTGACCGCTTCCAGGGCGTTTGTTTTAAGGAGGAGTTTGTAAGCTGATTTGAGGGCCCGGACGATTTTTTTTCGGATTCGCGCCGGTCGGCGGAGGTCCTTTTGCCCTCGGCCTGCGCCTCCCTGAATGATCAAAATCGGTTGCGTCATTTTTTGTTTCGGGTCATATTAGCCACGATGAGAAGCGAAGTCCAGCGTTTGCCCTCCCTTTTTCTGGAGAGGTTCCGCCGTCTCGTGGGGCCTCAAAAGTTTGACGAGCTCGCCAACACGTTTGCGGAGCCGAAACCGACGACGTTTCGTGTGAATACGTTGAAAGTAGGGGCGCAATTCATTGCGCCTTTACAAGAACGGTTACAGCACCAAGGTTTCCGCCTCGAAAAAGTTCCCTGGTATCCGGACGCTTTTATTCTCCGTTCGGGCCGGCTTCGGGAACTTCAGGAGACCGAGGCTTACCAAAGAGGGGAGATTTACGTCCAGAGTCTCTCGAGTATGCTCCCGCCCGTCGTCCTCGACCCTCAGCCGGGGGAGACGGTCCTTGATCTCACCGCAGCTCCGGGAAGCAAAACGACCCAATTGGCCTGCCTGATGAAAGGGGAGGGGAATATCGTCGCAAACGATAACAATAAAATTCGTTTCTTTAAATTAAAAGCGAACGTGGAGCTGCAAGGTGCCACAAACGTGAAGCTCTCGCTTAAGCCGGGCGAACTTTTCGGTCGGGACGATCCCGAGCGTTTTGACCGAGTCTTAGTCGACGCTCCCTGCACGGCTGAAGGACGTTTCCTTGTGACGGAACCCGCTTCCTACAAATATTGGAAGCCGGCCAAGATCAAAGAAATGGCGCGAAAGCAGAAAAATCTGATTCTCTCCGGCCTCCGGGCGCTGAAGCCGGGCGGCGTTCTGGTCTATTCGACCTGTACTTTCGCTCCCGAAGAAAATGAGGCGGTGCTTACCTGGGCCATTGGGAAAATGCCGACCCTCCAGGTGGAAAAAATCAATTTGTCTTTTCCCAACCAAACCGCCGGCCTCACTCATTGGGAAGGTGAGGAATTCCACCCAGCGGTCCGCGCCGTAGCCCGCATCCTTCCCACCTCGTTAATGGAAGGCTTCTTCCTCGCCCGCCTCCGGAAAGCTTAGGGGGGTCTCGCCTCCTAACGAGGATTTGCCGCCGGGGAAATTCCTGGCACGGGCCTCAGTCGGATTCCTCGTAAGAAATCTAGACGAGCCGTCGTGGGAAGACCCTTCCGCCGTTCCCCCTTCGAACAAGCGGTTGCCGGGGGCCGTCGGCTTTCCCACGCCGCCTCGTAAGATTTCTAAGGAACACGAATCCGATTCGGCCCTTAGCCAGGGCTTCCCCGGCGGTCAAAAAGCTGCGTGTGACGGGGAGAAAATTTCTTTCCCTGACGCAAATAGGGCCGAAGGGGGGAGATTCTGTATACCTTGACATACCCTGGGGGGGTAGGGTACTCTTGGGGCAGGAGACGAAACGAGATGCCGAATTTCCCTTCGCATAAGGAAGAGCTCGAGAGGCTGCGGAAGATTGAGGGCCAAGTCCGCGGCGCCCAGAAGATGATCGAAGAGGAGCGCTACTGCGTCGATATCCTCCAACTTCTGAGTTCGATTCAGGGAGCGATCGGAAAGGTGGAGGATGAAATTTTAAGGCGCCACCTCGAGGGGTGCGTGAGTGAGGCGGTTCGTTCCGGCTCTTCAAAGGAGCGAAACGAGAAATTCAGCGAAATCATGAATCTCGTTTCGAAGTTTAGAAAATGAAGATGAAGAAGCTCGGAGCATTTTTACTGGTAATGGCGCTCGCCGGTCCGTGGATCGCGCTCGCCTGTGATTGTTGTCCCACGAAGGGAACGCCTTCTTCCGGAACCGTCCTCACGTCCGAACATTGCAACTGTTGTCCCGAGGCTCTCCAGATCGATCAGAAAGACCAGGGGATCACGGGAAGCCAAAAATCTCTTGAGCCAACCTCCCTTCGTTTGGCGCTTCATCTGACAGGTATTGCTGCAATCGTTCGTTTCAATCCCTTCCAAGCCTCAACGTCTGCTCGTCCTTCGCCCGATCTCGGGCCGCCCGGCCTTTTTTCAGAGACTCCGCTTTACCTCGCCTTAAGAGTTCTCCGCCTCTAAAATTTTCCTTTTGAGATCCTTGCCCTAGAGGCATACTCTGCCTTTAGGATTCTGACCTAATCTAGAAAGGGGGGATTCGGAATGGATCAAAAGAGGGAAAAAGGAAATCGATCGTTCAGCCTGGTCGTCACGTCCGTTCTCTGTCTGGTGGCTTCGCCGGTTTGGGCTGCGGAGGTCACCGTTCCAGTCCGAGAAACGGGGCCGGTCTCAGAAGTGAACCTGGTCCGTCTTGAGGATTTGATTCAGAGGGCGCGTGAAAGGAGCCCGGAGATTCTCGCGATGAAGGCCGATTGGCTCGCCCAGAAGAAAAGGGTCTGGATCGACTCTTCGCTTCCCGACCCGATGGGGGAGTATGACCTTATGGGCTCGGACCGAGAAACGAGAGTGGGTCCTGAAATGCAGCGTTTCGTGATTTCCCAGGACATTCCCTTTCCCTGGAAACTCTACGAAAAAGGGAAAATGGCCCACGAGGAGGCGCGCGCGGTCTACCAGCGCTACCGGGCGATTGAACGGGACATCCTCAACCAGATCACCAAGCTTTATTACGAACTTTACTTCGTCGACGCCTCCATTGAAGTGATCGAAGAGATCAAGGAGCTTCTGAAAAATTTTGAGAACGTCGCGCAGGCTCGTTACGGCAACCTGAGTGGCTCCCAGCGGGACGTGGCGAAGGCGCAGGCGGAAGTCTCGATGAGTTTGGAGAAACTTTTTATGCTGAGACAGGAGCGGGAAAAGGTGGTCGCAATGATTCACGCGTTTTTGGACGAAGATCCGATGAGCTCGATGGGGAAGGCGGTGCTTCCTTCAGAAAAGCCGAAGCTCGAACATTCGCTCGTGGAACTCGTGAACTTGGCCGTGCAGAATCGGCAGGAGATCAAGGAGATGGAGGCGATGGCGGCCAAGAGCAAACACGGCAAGCGGCTTGCAAAACTCGCTTACATTCCGGACCTCAGTATTGGCTTCGAATATATTCGAGTCGGCGGGGGGACGACGACAGAGGAAATGGATGGACAGGACCAATGGATGTTTCCTCTGAGGATCAATATTCCGCTGTGGCAGAACCGGATTATTCCTGAGATTCAGGAAGCTCAGAAGCGGCAGGAAGCCGCGCAGGCGAGGCTTGTTCAAGCGAAGAACGAAACCTTTTACGAGGTGAAGGAAGCTTACTACCGCTTCGATGCTGCGCGCAAAATCTCAGAGCTTTACGACACGGCGATTGTCCCCCAAGCGAAGCTTGCGCTTTCCGCGGACCAGGCGGGCTACGAATCGGGAAAGTCCGGTTTTCTCGATCTTTTGGACAGCGAGCGCGTTTACTTGAACGCCAAGCTCACGCACGTCCAGTTTTTCACGGAGGCGCTGAAAAGTCACGCGGACCTCGTACGGGCCACGGGGCTCGACCTATCGTCATTGCGAGCCCCGGAGGGGCGAAGCAATCCAGAAGCTGAGATTGCTTCGTCGCCGCCAAAGGCGGCTCCTCGCAATGACGTTCCTACAGGAAGCGAGGGAATAGAACCATGAAAATGAGTCGGGTTATTTCGATTGGAATTTTGATTGCAGCACTCGGGGCTGGCGGTTATGCGGCCTACCAAGTAGGCTTTTTTGACAAGCCTGCGGGAGAAAAAGCCTCCAAGAAAAAGGAAGTTTGGTACTGCCCGATGCACCCAACTTACACCTCCGACCGTCCGGGCACCTGCCCCATTTGTTTTATGAACCTCGTGAAAAAGGAAGGAGAACCAGAACAGGAAATGGCCTCCCACAAGGGCCAGGCAGCGGGACTTAAGACCTTTACGATCCAGGAGCTTCTCAAGATGAAGCCCGGAGAGATTTGCCTCCTTCACAAGTGCAGTAAAGGACCCTGCAAGATTGTAATGACCGAAGAATTTGCGCGTCTCGGGAAATGTCCCGAGTGCGGAGAAGACTTGGGGATTCTCGTGAAGGATTTGGTGCCGAAAGGCTACGCCGAGGTTCAGCTTACGCCGGAGAAGCAACAGGTGATCGGAATTAAGACGGCGAAGGCGGAGAAATCGAGAGTCGTCAAGACGGTCCGCACGGTGGGAAGAATTGCTTATGACCCGGAGCTTTACCAGGCCGAGCAGGAATACATTCAAGCGATTCAGTCGCTTCGGAAAGCGGAGATGGGACAGATCCCCGAGGTGAAAGAGCAGGCCGCGAAGCTCGCCGACTCCGCCCATTTTCGGCTGAAACTATCAGGGCTCACGGACGAGCTGATTCAGGAAATTGAAGCGGCCGGCAAACCGGACCGCTCGCTCCTTTATTCCGAACCGGGCGGGAAGGCTTGGCTCTACGCTCAAATTTACGAATACGAAATCTCGCTCGTGAAAGTGGGAGACAAAGTGGAGGTTGACGTTCCCGCGGTTACGGGGAAGAAGTTCGAGGGAACGATCCGCGCGATCGATCCGGTGATTGATCCCACCACGCGGTCCGTGAGGGTGAGAGCCGTCCTAGAAAATCCGGAAGGAACGCTCAAGCCCGAAATGTACGTCAATGCCACACTCCGGATCGACTTGGGCGAGATTCTGCAGGTCCCGGAAGAGGCGGTTTTTGTCACGGGTGAGCAAAACATCGTATTTGTCCAGAAGGACGGGACGGTCTTTGAACCCCGAAACGTGCTGCTTGGCACCAAGGCCGAGGAGCGTTACGAAATCAAAAGTGGGTTGGGAGAGGGAGAAGTCGTTGTGACGAGCGGAAATTTTCTCGTCGATTCGGAAAGCCGGCTCAAGGCGGCCCTCGAGGGAATCACCGAAGGAGGCGAACACAGGCATGGAGCCTAAAGCGCCCGAGCCCCAGATCGAACACCGCCTCCGGCAGGGCGGCTTCGTCGAAAAGGTGATCGAATTTTCGGCGCACAATAAGTTCCTCGTCTTGACCGTGGTCTTTGCCTTGATGGCCGCATCCTTCTGGTCGCTCAAAAACATTCCCCTCGACGCGATTCCCGATCTTTCAGACACCCAGGTGATTATCTACTCCCGTTGGGACCGGAGCCCCGACATCATTGAAGACCAGGTCACCTACCCGATCGTGACGGCGATGCTTGGGGCACCGCGCGTGAAGGCGATTCGCGGCTTCTCCGATTTCGGCTTTTCCTACGTCTACGTGATCTTTAAAGACGGCACCGACATTTACTGGGCGAGGAGCCGAACGCTGGAATATTTGAGTAAGATCATTCCGAGGCTTCCGGAAGGAGTGAAGACGGAGCTCGGCCCCGACGCAACCGGTGTGGGGTGGGTCTTTCAATACGCCTTGGTTGACACCACAGGAACACAAGACCTGCAGGAACTTCGCTCCTTTCAAGATTGGTTCCTCCGCTACAACCTTCAAAGCGTCCCCGGCGTCGCGGAAGTCGCCGCATTGGGCGGCTTCGTCAAGCAGTACCAAATCACGATCGATCCGAACCGGCTCCTTGCTTACAACATTCCTCTAACAACGGTGGTTGAAGCGATTCGAAAGGGAAATCAGGAGGTGGGGGGGCGTCTCCTCGAATTTTCCGGAGCGGAATATATGGTCCGCGGCCGCGGCTACGCGAAATCGATTCAGGATTTTGAAAATATCGTGGTGGGAACGGACGCGAAAGGGACGCCGGTCCTCGTGAAAAATCTCGGGAGCGTGAACCTGGGCCCGGAAATTCGCCGTGGGCTTGCCGACCTCAACGGCCAAGGAGACGTCGTGACAGGCACCGTCGTGATGCGCTCGGGAGAAAATGCGCTCAATGTCATCCAACGGGTCAAGGCGAGAATCAAGGAGCTTGAGCCAAGTTTCCCCCCCGGAGTGAAACTGGTTGTCACCTACGACCGCTCCGAACTCATTCTCCGCGCGATCGATACCCTCAAGAAGCAGCTCGTTGAGGAAATGATCATCGTGAGTTTCGTGATCCTCGTCTTTCTCTGGCATTTTCCTTCGGCGATCATTCCGATCGTAACGATCCCGATTGCCGTTCTCCTTTCCTTCATTCCCCTTTATGGAATGAAACTCACCTCGAACATTATGTCTTTGTCGGGAATCGCCATTTCGATCGGTGTTTTGGTGGACGGGGCGATCGTGGAGGTGGAAAACGCCTACAAGCGTCTTGAACAGTGGGTCGAAGGGGGGCGAAAAGGGGATTACCACGCAATTCGGCTGCAGGCCTTGAAAGAAGTCGGCCCGGCCGTCTTTTTCTCGCTCCTTGTGGTTGCGGTCTCCTTCATGCCGATCTTTACGCTCGT
>Ga0247727_10010413_pt1 | contig 16488 bp, 19 predicted proteins | sample WisWelCaveWW1625_FD_202498 | JGI IMG/M metagenome (GOLD analysis project Ga0247727, IMG submission 202498) | Biofilm microbial communities from Wishing Well Cave, Virginia, United States - WW16-25 | ecosystem: Environmental > Aquatic > Deep subsurface > Groundwater > Cave microbial mat | place... | reverse complement strand
GGCATCGAACCCCTTGATCGATTCGGTACCGTAGAGGGTAAACCCTGCGCCATCAACCATCGCGCCTGGCTCCTCCGCGTGGGATACGGTCATGGGTGAAGCCATGGATCCGATGAGTCCCAATAATATGAACCCCGATGATCGCCACGCCTGCATAGGTGCCTCCTTCAATAACAACGACGCACAATTATTTCTCTTTGATCGGGATATACGTGTCGGCAATGAGTTGTTGACCGGCCGGAGACAGAACGAACCGGGTGAATGCCTCAGTCAGGGGATGTGGCTGCTTCTTGGACAAGAGAAGAACGGGGCGTCGGAGCGGATAGCGTCCGTCTTTGACGGTGGGTCCCTCCGGTTCGACCTTGTCGATAGGCAAAAGTCTGACGGGGACGCCGCTTGAGACGACGGACAATCCCTGGCTCAGAGACAGGTAGGCGATCGCAGACAGAGGGGGAAGTGTTCCCACGACGGTTTTAACGACCTGTTCATCGGAGCCAATCACCTTGGCGGCACTGGTGATCTTGCCGGTAATGCCGAGCTGGGATTCAAACGCATCGCGGATGTTTTGGTTGCGAGGCCGGTCGATGACCAATATTTTTGTCTCTAGACCACCGAGTTCGGACCACAGCGTGATCTTACCGGAGAAAATGTCGGCTACTTGTTGCTTCGTAACTTCTTTCGTGAAGTTGGAGAGGTGCACGAGGACGCCGATCCCATCCCACGCGATGGGCGTCGCCGAAAGATCCCCTGCTTCAGTTCCGGCCACGGCGATGTGGGCCTGGCCAGATTTGACCATCTCAACAGGTTTCGAATTGCCGTCCCAGACGACATCGAGATAAGCTCTCGGATTGGCTTTTTCAAATGCGCGGGCGAGGGGTTCGATGGTCGTCAGCTCCGGTCCGTTGCCGGCGATGGTCAGGCTTCCGGCGACGTCCGCAAGGGTGGCGAGGGCTATTCCATAGCTGAACAGAAGGCTGAGGCCTAGCGAGAGCACGAGTCTCGCGGTCATGCGATCTCCATGGGGCTGGGGTGGATGTTGGAAAGAGGACGACGTATCGTCCCTTGCCGTTCACGATCTCGCTTAGCAGGCTGCGGAAAAACTCAGTTTATACACAATACACCGTTGGAATCTTACATCATGGTGCCGATGTCAACATAGCTTCAGGATGCTCAAAAAGGCTGTCCAGCAAGGCCGCAGCGAGCGAAGAGGAGAGGCGTACGCTTCGGTACGTTGAGCCTCTGAGCGATGCGAGAACGCCGCTGGCGGACTTTTTCAGCATCCTGTTAGTGCTCCCTTGTGTCGCCGGTAGAAGGATCAGAAGCTGGAGCCGCGTCGGGGGCGGCGCGTTTTCCCATCAGCGGCGGGAGTTTGGCGAACTTGTCCATCCGCTCGTCCAACATGTTGTAAGCTTTCATTTCGGCGAAGCCGGTTTTGCGAGTCCCTTTCACTTGTGTCGTGCAGGCGGACAGTAACCGCGTGGCGCTCTGGGCATTACAGTGAGGGCACACGGTGTCTTCCGCTCTGGCGTGGACGGATTGGGTGGCGTCAAAGTGCTTCTCGCATTGTCCACAACGATATTCGTAGATCGGCATGGTTCGTATCTTTCAAGTCAGATGAAAACAGCACAGAGAGAGAAAGCGCTCTTGACCGGCCGTTGAGGTATGCCTTATTCTACACACGTAGCTGATCTGACTTCTAGTGGTTGAGCAGGATGCTGAAAAAGTCCGCCAGCGGCGTTCTCGCATCGCTCAGAGGCTCAACGTACCGAAGCGTACGCCTCTCCTCTTCGCTCGCTGCGGCCTTGCTGGACGGCCTTTTTGAGTATCCTGCGTGGTGTACTCCCATTATTCCAGACATGCAGACCGGTGAAATTCCGGCGTGCCCATCGAGTTTTTCCGCCGCCTGTTAGAGGAGGATTTCGATGTCCCTGTTGATTCGTAAATACAAGAGTGTTGGTGGAATGATGCAAGAAGAGCGGATCGACGATCCGGATCGGATCGAGCGGTATATGAGGATCTTCGAGAAGGACGATGTTAAGAAGCTCGAGACGGGTGTAAAGGTCTTCATTGAAAAGGATGAGTGGCAACTCCTACCCTGAGCCAGTGAGGGGTAAAGGGTCAGGAGTAAAATATTCACGATTCTTTGTCCCTGTCGCCCCTCACCCCTTACCGTTTACCTCCACTCGTTCCACAATGGCCTACTGGATTCACATCGCGCGTTCGATCGATCGGGTCACGCTCCACAAGGATCGTTGTTCTGAGGTGCCGTCTACGTCGATCGGTTCCTCAAGCGATTTTTGGGAAGGCGGATGGTTCGATTACCCGGACAAAGAGCGGGCGTTAGCGGCGATGGAGCAGGCCGGGACGACTGAACAGCGCCGTTGTACGCTGTGCAAAGCATGATGGGGCAGTGCTGAGTCTTGAGTGCTCAGTGCTGAGTAATTCCCTGAGATTCAAGCCCAGCACTCAGTACTCAAATCTCAGCACTCTTTCGATTCCATGCCACGATTTGCACTCCTGCTGACAACGTTCATCTGGGGCGCGACGTTCCCCGCTACCAAAGCGGTGTTGGAGCAAATTCCACCGTTCGCGTTTCTGTTTCTCCGATTTCTCCTGGGAGCATTACTGGTCGGGGGCGGCTATCTGCTCTGGAGATTTCCCTTACACCGCGAGCCGGCGGTCTTGCGGGCGAGTGCGATCGCCACCTGCTGGCTCTTTCTCGGCTATGTTTTTCAAACGGTCGGGCTCCACTATACCACCGCATCGAATTCCGCCTTCATTACGGCGCTGTATGTCGTCATTGTGCCATTGATCCTGCGCCGATTCGGCCGGCGTGTGTGGTTGGCCACCGGAATCGCCATGGTGGGGCTCTGGCTGCTGGTGAAGCCCAGCGCATCAGGAAATTTCGGCGATCTCTTGACGCTCGTCTGTGCAATTGCGTTTGCCGCGCATATTGCCTGCCTGGAACGGTTTACGCGCGAGGTCGATGCGCCGTCCTTGTTTGCCTGGCAAATGATGACGATGGTTGTTCTGTTGCTCCCCACCTTTCTGGTTGAACAGGCACCGGCTCAGGCGTTTGCGCCGACGGCGTTGTTGCTTGTCGGGCTTGGGGTGACCGGAGGACTTGCGACCGGAGCCTTTGCCGTTCAAATGTGGGTGCAGCGCATTGTGCCCGCCCAACAGGTGGCGTTGATCTTTGCGTCAGAACCGGTCTACGCGGCTTGGCTCTCCTGGTACTTTCTCGGTGAAACATTGGATCTTCAGGGGTGGGTTGGAAGTGGACTCATTTTGTTGGCTGTGCTGGTAGGCGCTTTTGGGAGCGGCCCCCAGTCATCATCGCCCGCAGTCGGCACAGTCCAGCCGGCCTAGGAGCAATATTCATGAACGCTCTGCTGCAATCGCCAATGTTTGGGCGAGAAGCAAGGGGCCAGAGGCTAGGGGCGATCAGAAGGAATGTCTTTCCTCTCGCCTCGTGCCCCTCGCCCGGCTTCTATGCGGCTTCGGGACAAACCGTTATGAATAATGTGGGCTAATACGTTACAGGGGGTCAGATGGCACAAAAATTTGGCAATGGACGCTGGGTACAGGAAGGGTTTCTGGATAATCGCGTTGACGGAACGATCGTGGGGCGTATTGTGTTTGCGGTGATCGGTCCTGTCGATGTGTATTTATGGGGAAACTTCAAGGCCGATATCGCGGGGCAGGTCATTCAGTTTCGGAATCGTCGGTTTGAGGACGAGGATCTTGCCGGGCAGGTGATTGGTGACATGGAAAACCCACAGATCGGGGATGTGAACTTGATCTCGTTCGATCCTCATCCGAACCTTGCTCCTCATCCGTACATCGAATGGTTTTCGGCGAGGAAGAATCATTATCGCATCGAATTGGAACCGGCAGATGCCTGGATCGTTCCTGCATCGGAGGTGGGAGAGATCGATCGGGTGAGTCGAATGATTCGTGAGGTGCTCGCTAGGCGGGTGACAGAATGATCGACCCAGGAGCCAACGGAGTGGGTGTAGCGGACTAGAAACAGTCTCTCGTTCCTCGTGAAGCGTATCTCGAATCGAGCTAGGTAAGAACGACCATCGCAATTTCGGTATGGTCGGTATGATCTGGTGCCTGCATCCCCGTCAAACGTCGCGTGCGTTGCTGGATCCAGATATCGCCAGGAGGCAGCCGAAGGGGATAGACCAGCAGAGGATCTGATTTTTCCCAAGCTGAGGGGAAGGGATCGGTAGCCCCTGAGGGGGCTTGCTCTAGACCGAGAATGAGGGCGACCGATACCGTCTCCATCGCCTCAGAAGAGAGAAGAGCTGCGGGCCGGCGTTCCCCTACCAACTGAACCCGTACGACGGATAGGCCCCCTTCCATCATCCCTAACCGAGCCGCCGCGCCACGGGAAAGATCGAGGATCCGGCTATTGACGTAGGGACCCCGGTCGGTGATCCGTACGTGGAGATGCTTGCCGTTCGCTAAATTTACGACCCGGACCACGCTGCCGAGTGGAAGGGTCCGATGGGCCGCGGTTAATGCCTCCATGTCGAACAGCTCGCCGTTGGCCGCCTGCTTGCCATGAAACGACCCGCCATACCAGGATGCCACCCCACGATCCTCAATCCCCACGTCCAATTGAGAAATCCCTTTAGGAACCCACGAACAGGCACCCAGGAGCATCCCTAGACTGAGACTCATCGCCCATAACAGCTGCCGGCTGTTTCCACGAGTTCGACTGATCATCTAACACCTCTTGATCCTGGTTGAACCAGCTGTCACACAGGATCCTGGCCTGTGTACCATCACAGTACGGTCCAACCGAGAGTCCAACAATACCGAAAGCGTAGCCCTAACCCCTACATTGGGATGAAGGGAAAAGGAGAGACCGATAAATAACTGTACGACAACGAACCAACCATCTTGCTTGGTTGGCAACCTAGAGGGCCATGTATATAGAAGAAAGTACTTGTGCCAGTCAACCCATGATTGGTACTAACGCGGACGAATTGATAGCGCCACACCTGAAATCGTCATACAGCTCCCTACCTCGACGATAACCCAAGCCCGCATTATTCATGAATGCTTCTGCTGCAATCGTCGATGTTTAGGCAAGAGGCACGGGGCTAGAGGCTAGGGGTGACCAGAAGGAATGTCTTCTCTCTCGTCTCGTGCCCCTCGCCCGGCTTCCAAGCGCTTTCGCGACGAATCGTCATGAATAATGTGGGCTAGGACCCTGCAGCTACCCCACCCATTTATTGTCTTGGTGGCATGAACCAGAAGGGCTATTGAACCTGAATGATCCGAGCAAATACCCCGTCCCGCTGTTTGACATAGGTCAGCCACACCACCTCACCCGCTCTGACAGTCTGAAGCGCGATCCGCTTTCCCTTTCGCACAATCCTGGTTTGGGCTGTCACCTTGGCCTCGACGGTCATATCGTCATGCTTGGTCAACGGTGTCTTGACGACAATCATATAGGGAGATTGGGCGACGTTCACCGCCATCACCTGGCCATGAACCCGATAGGTCCGCACGCTGGCTGCCTCACTGTCAGGCGGAATACAGAGCAGCATCATCAACAACGCCGCGATTGCGAATAGTGCCCCTCTCACTTGACTCACACTGGTCATTGATCGACACCTTCAGGCAGGCCTGTTCACGCGCGAGCGGACTCTAGCAGGATGGAGAAAACGTGTAAAGTTGCACGCGGCTGGACCACGATATTGACTGCCCCAATCCGACTGAGTAAGATGCCCACGTGTTGCCTGTGAGGGTGCAACGGCCACCCCACCGGCAGTACTCCCCAACTCAATCGATCCAATCACCACATATGATTGAAGTCCAACAGATCACGAAGCGGTATGGACAACATACCGCCCTTGATCGCGTCAGTTTCTCCGTCGCCAAGGGCGAGGTGTTGGCGTTCTTGGGCCCGAATGGGGCGGGTAAAACCACCACCATGCGCATCCTGACCTGCTTTATGCCGGCAAACGAAGGCATCGCACGAGTGGCGGGATTCGATTGTGCGGACCAGCCGATGGAGGTGAAACGCCGGATCGGCTACTTGCCGGAAATTCCGCCAGTCTACCAGGAATTGACAGTCACAGAGTATCTTCGGTTTGTGGGCCGCCTCCGCGGTCTGGGAGGGAAAATCCTCACCTCGTCCATGCAGCGTGAAATCGAGCGGCTAGGACTTGGCACGGTGCAATACCGGCTTATCGGGAACCTGTCGCGTGGATATCGCCAACGCGTCGGGCTGGCCCAAGCGCTGCTGCACGATCCCCAAATCTTAATCCTGGATGAACCGACCGTTGGACTCGATCCGAAACAGATTATCGAGATCCGAGAATTGATCAAGAACCTGGCCGGATCCCATTCCGTCATCCTGAGCACCCACATTCTTCCCGAAGCTACCGCCGTGTGCCAGCGCGTCGTGATCATCAGCGGCGGGCGCATCGTGGCCGAAGATACGCCCGAACAACTCTCGGCGCGCTTACGCCAGTCCGAAAAGATCTCGCTCACCCTCAAATCTCCCGCTGCAGACACCGACAGTCGCTTGAAGGCGGTGCAGGGGGTCCAGAACGTCTTCACGAGTGGCGCCCCCGGGACCTTTCTCCTGGAATGCGAACTTGGTCGGGACGTGCGGGAAGAAGTGGCTCGCCTGGCGGTCACCAGTGGATGGGGGCTGCTCGAACTGAAAGCCATTTCCATGACGTTGGAAGACGTGTTCCTCCAACTGACCAGACATGAGGAAGGCCTCGCGCCGGACGCCGTGGTCGCCTCAGCAGAACCGACAGGCCAGCCAGCATGACACCAGTCCAAGCCATCATCGCAAAAGAGCTGCGTTCGTACTTCGTCTCGCCCGTAGTGTATGCCGTGGGATCCGTGTTTCTCCTGATCGTGGGACTGCTCGCCTATCTCTACGTTGTCTTTGCCGGAGCCCAGGCGATTCAGCTGACGCAGATGCAGGGAAGCGCCCAGATCAATCTGAACGATCTGGTCTTCCGGAATCTATTCGCCAGCATACGATTTATCCTCCTGATTATCATTCCGATCCTGACGATGCGGTTATTCGCCGAAGAACGCAAACTCCGCACCTTTGAATTCTTGCTGACCTCTCCGATCGGCATCAACGAAATCGTGGCCGGTAAGTTTATGAGCGTATTCCTCGTCTTTCTGGGCTTACTCGGGCTGACCGGTCTCATGCCGCTCATGCTTGCCCTATTCAGTGATTTCGATTGGTATCCCGTGCTGACCGGCTACCTTGGACTAGTCTTACTTGGCGCCCTCTTTCTCTCCGTCGGCGTGCTGGCCTCAGCACTGACCGAAAACCAGATCGTCGCGGCCTTTGTGAGCATTGGCCTGTTACTGGTCCTGTGGCTCCTCGCCGGCTTGGGCTCACTGCTCGGGGATACAGCCATCGGACAGGCCGTTTCGTACCTATCATTCATGGAGCACTACGACCATTTGGTGCGCGGGTTGGTTGACACGAAAGACCTCGTGTATTTTTTCAGCGGTCTGATCTTGATGCTCTTTTTGTCTCACCGAGTTGTGGACTCGGCACGGTGGAAATGAACCTCAAGACGATTCCGCTTGGCGTGATCGGAGTGGCTCTGGCCGTGGCCGGAGCGATCGCCTATAGCCTCGCCCCGGAGAAACTCTGGCTGGTCACCCTCATGGAAGGATCGGCACTCCTCTGCCTCATCATCTTTTTTGTCGTCCATTTCAGCAGCCTGCAAGCCTTCTCCACCCGTCGCTCGACGCGTATGGGTGCAAATAGCCTGCTGATGATCCTCCTCTTCATCGGCATTCTCGCGGTCGTTAATTTCCTTGCTGCCCGCCACTCTATTCGTTGGGACTTGTCGGAGAACCAGAACTTCTCCCTCGCCCCGCAAACGCATCGCGTGCTGCGGAGTCTCCCGCGCGAGGTCACCATCACCGTCTTCACCAGAGAAAAGGACCCCGGCTATCAATCCTACAAAGAACGGCTCGATAGTTATCGGCAAGCCAGCCCGAAGATTTCCGTGGAGTTCGTCGACCCGGAACGGCAGCCGAAAATCGCCCAAAACTACGGCATTACAAAAACCGATACGGCCGTTTTTGAAAGCGCCGGGCACAGCGTTCGGGTCACTTCTCCCTCGGAAGTGGAACTGACAGGGGCGCTGATCCGTGTGTCTCAAGACAGCAAGAAACGCGTGCTCTTTCTCGAAGGGCACGGTGAACCGAGTCTCGACGATCGGGAGCGAACCGGACTGTTTGCCGCCAGAGAGATCTTGTTCAAGCAGGGCTACGACGTCGGCACCCTCAGTTTGCTCAAAGAGGAAGCCGTGCCGGATCATACCGCCATCCTCGTCGTGGCTGGGCCCCGTCGGCCGGTGACCTCCGAGGAGCAAGAACGGATTCATACCTATGTGGAAAAGGGCGGCCATCTCCTGTTGCTCATCGACCCGGATACGCAGGCCGACCTGAATCCCCTGCTCAAGCAGTGGGGCCTGGGAGTCGGCCCTGGAGCCCTGGTCGATTTGCAAGATCGATTAGCCCAAGGCGATCTGACGTCCCTGCTTGTTCGCACGTTCACAGAACATGAAATTACGCAGGACCTCTCCGCCGCCGTGCTATTTCCCCTCGCGCGACATATCACCTTCGATGAACAGGTCGGCAACGCATGGGATTACGTGCCGCTCGCCCGAACATCGCCGAACAGCTGGGCAGAAACCGACCTGAAAGGCCGCGTCGTAAACCTCAATGAAAAGGAAGACATCAAAGGCCCCCTGCCGATGGCTGCGGCCCTTGCGCCAAAGGTCGCACCGGAGGAAGGCAAGCCTCGGCCGGCGATCGTGGTCATTGGCAATTCCACATTCGCGACCAATGCCTTCGTGAACTTTCCCGGCAACAGCGATTTTTTTCTCCACACGGCTGGGTGGTTGGCTGAAGAACGGAACATGCTGGCGATCAGCCCGAAGGATTCCGCGCTTCGACCGTTTACCCCTAATCCCTTACAGGAACGAGCACTGCTCTATCTGCAAGTCATCCTCCTGCCAGCCACCATGTTTTTCTCCGGCATCATGGTGTGGCGCAGACGCCGGCGCCTCTAGCAGGATACTGAAAAAGTCGTCCAGCATCGTTCTCGCATCGCTCAGAGACTCAACGTACCGAAGCGTACGCCTCGCCTCTTCGCTCGCTGCGGCCTTGCTGGACGGCCTTTTTGAGCATCCTGAGGCTATTTTATATCGGCACCATTATGTAATATTCCAACGGTGTATTGTGTATAAACTGATTTTTTCCACAGCCTGCTAGACCGATGCGGTACTGGCCCACACTCGTCATGGCCCTCCTACTAGCCGGACTCGGCCTGTATCTCTACGCCATCGAACTTCCGCAGAAGGTGTCGCATGAGCGACAAGACACCGCCGACAAGAAGGTGCTGCTCTTCGACCAGGAAACTCTCTCCGGGCTCACCGTCAAGACCGACCGGCACGAATTCGTCTTCGCTCGGACTCCCGCGCGGAACTGGGTGTTGACCGCCCCTCTCAACACCGAAGCCGATCAGCAGGAAGTACAGAATCTGATCCGAGCCTTGGTCACCGGCACCGTGACCCGCGTCGTCGAGGACCACCCGACCAACCTGACTCCCTTTGGACTCGACAACCCGGTGACGACCGTCACCGTCGTAGCCGGCGCCGCACAGGAGACCTTCTCCATCGGAGATAGCGGTCCCCTCTCCTCCACCCTGTATGTCCTTCGCGAATCGGATCGCAAAGTCCTGCTCACCAATCTGGCCCCCAAAGATTTCGTGAACAAGACCTTGATGACCTTTCGCCGCAAAGACCTTTTGCACATGTCACAAGGCGACGTCGACCGTATCCGTCTCACCTACGCGACCACCGAAATTGTGCTCTATCAAGGACAGGAGAAACCCAAAAGCAAATGGAAGCTTCGCTACCCGATTGAAGCCGAAGCCGATCAAACGGAGGTGCGGGCCCTTCTGTTTAGGCTCGAAGACTTGAAAGCACTGGGCATCGTCGACCCTGGGCCCGACCGCGATGCCCTGGCCAAAACACTCACCGTGCCGAAAGTGAAAGTCGCCATCCATATGGCCGATGGTGACCAAACAGTCAAGCTATATCAACCAGACCCGGCCAACGGCGAAGCCATTGCGGAAACGAGTCCCGATGGCCCGCTCTATCGCATCAATCCCACCGCGATCAGAGACCTGACCAAGGAATTATTTACGTTCCAAGACAAGCGGCTGCTTGGCATCGATTACACCGAGATCGCCATGCTCTCCGTCAAGACGCCGATCGAAGAATATGTTCTGATCAGCCAACAGAACGAGTGGGTCTTGGAAGATCAGCCGACTGAGAAATTGGATCAACAGGCCGCCAACTTGTTTGTCAGCCGTGTCGCCAATGTCCCGGCCGAAGAACGGGTGATCAAACAGGCCGGGCCGTTGGCGCCCTACGGCCTAGTGACACCGGCAGCAGAATTTATCGCCACGGGAAGGGATGGGAAGATCGAAGGGAAGCTCTCGATTGGGAGCCATGCCAACGGGTTGGCCTATGCCATGGGGGTACGGATCCAAGGCATCTTCCAAATTCGCGCCGACCTGCTTACGCAGATCCCTGCAAAGAAAGACCTGTTGGCTGCCTCATCCGAAAAGACACCTTCTTCGCACTAGCCGCGGCAAGAGATCATTTCCCTGGCCTAGACTTTTCACCTCCCAATCAGTATCGTAGTCTCCACGCCCCCGTAGCTCAGTTGGATAGAGCAGCGGTTTCCTAAACCGTTTGTCGTACGTTCAATTCGTATCGGGGGCACCAAACCGAGATCACTCGTGCCGTCGGCCTCTTTATCGCTCTCGCGTCATCTCGGCCATCGATCCCCCCAACAGCATCGTGTCCTATGCACCATGTGTGCTTGTACCGCAGGCTCTGCATCGTGCGTTCGCCATGAATGCTACCCACGATCTCCATCTATGCTAACAGTGCGCACCTCCTCTCACCGAAGAGGAGTTCAAATACGCTTGCCCACCACGCACGATTGCGTATACTCAGCCTAAGCAAGCGAACCATCTTGAGAAAGGAGTGCCCTTGTCGAAGCGAAGCACCTCGAAGCCAAGAAGCCGCGTAGCCGATCCGTGCGTCGTGGAATACCTCGGACAGAACTTTACGGAGAAGGGAACGATGACGGATCTCTCTGGTGATGGAATGAAAATCCTCGGCACCCATCCAGTCCATACCGGCATGCGCCTTGCCCTCCGACTATCGGTCGGTGAATCTGCCATACCAATTCAGATCCCCTGCGCCTATGTGCGATGGACGTGCAATCAAGAATTCGGAGTCAAGTTTGGCCCGATGGAGCCAGCAGTTATGGCGCAACTCCACGATCTTCTATCGGCCCGCCGGGGCTCATCAACCACGTAACAGGCTACGTGGTAATTATTTTGTTACGCTCGAATTTCCATGGTCTACACGTATGCCTGCGACGAGTTCAGTCGAGCGGCGCAACAGGAGATTACTCCCGCAGCGTAGCTAAGCGAGACTGGCGGGACAGGCGAGGGTTCGAGGTCCGAAGTTCGAGGTTCTCGGAACTTCGAACCGCGAACTTTGAATTTAGGATCGCGCCTTTCTCGCATGTCTCACACGTTACGCATCAGACTCCCTCTCCACCTCAATCTAGCCCGCATTATTCATGAGCGCTTCTGCGCAGTCATTCTGGCGAGAGGCAAGGGGTGATTACAAGGAATGTCTTCCCTCTTGCCTCGTGCCACTAGCCCCTCGCCTGATTACTATGTCATGAGGGAGGGAAAGATTGGGTGGGGGGCGACGATCCGTCATGAATAATTCGTGCTGCGTCATCTCACCCTTCCTTTGAGGCACCTTTTTTAGATCTAACCAACTCCGCGGTGACCCATTACTCTTGTGACTAGAGAGGCAGACAAGGAGGGCATCATGACCTGTACATGTTGCCAGGGTTGTATGGCAAAAGATTACTTCATGGATCTCATGGAGAGCGCTGAAAGTATGTGGCTGACTGGCTGGCGCTGCCTCAACTGCGGAAACGTCCTTGATCCAGTGGTGGAGAAGAATCACTGCGGGTAGGAAATGTCCGCAGCCGTCTCAAGCGCGCAAGTGTCAGGCCGCGCGGCCTGATCAGCCGGGCCACCAGTCGATGTGACATGCCGAAGACACAGAGTCTTACCTGAACCGGCTTCCAGAGCCTTCGTCTGCTTTCCCATGTTTTCTTGCCACGTTGTAGAGGTCGGGCTACACTTTCCCCACACTCTATGGCACGAGCAAAAACATCAGAACAGTCCCGCTCGCGGTCCAAAGCTGCCACGATTGAAGAGCTCACCCGTGGTGCCGGGAAGCTGCATGAATTTCTCGCACAGGTGGAAGACCTTGGCCGAGAAGGCTTCCCCTATCTTGACGCGGCCAGGGCCAGAACAGAGTCGCAATTCCGCGAGTGCATTCGCCGCACGTTTGGTGAGAAGTCTCTGGAATTCCAAGAGCATCGGCACCACAAACTCCTCATGGACAGTCCTGAGGACATGCAGCAGAGCATCACCCTGATCAAGACCCTTATTGCCACGGTTGAACAGAAAAAACGTGACCTGCAAGGAGAACCTTCTCCCCAACAAATCCTTCCAACGCCGCCGGCTTCACCAATACCCACGCGCCCACAGATGACCTTAGTGCCTGCATCGCTTCCGATGGTCCACATGACCATGACGCAAACAGCACCGGTCACGCCACCGCCAATGATCATGTCCGTCGCCATGACCACGAATCTCGATCTGTCCTCAGCCACCGCAGCACCGAGTACACCTCCGTCCCCTTTGGCTCCCTCAGCTGCTTCAGGAGAGGCGAAGCCTCCTTTGAGCCCATCCACATCTCTGCCCGAGCCATCGCCGATTTCACCAGCTTCGACTACGGCGAAGTCGTACACTCCACCGCAACCGGTGGCTCGGCTCGCCCCGGCGCCCTTGCACCAGCCACCACTAACTCCACAGCCTGCGCAGGCGACTTCGTCACATGCCAGCAGACCACCGCAGCCACCACGACGTGAACGGGAGCCCATCATGCATCCAATTCCTTCCACCGGGCCAGAGTACCAGATGCAGGAACCGTTTCCCATGCCTACGCAGTTGCAGTCGCGTTCCTCGATGCCGATCGGCTCCTCCTCGGACCAGGGGCCCGCACCGCAATCTCCTCAGGCAGGATCAGACTCTGTCGGACGCGTGAAGACACTCTGTTGTCGGTTCCACTCCGTCGCTCGGCAGTTGCGACTCCGTGGGGAATATCGAGCCACGTTAAGTGTGGAAGACGAGTTCGATGCGCAAGATCTGCTGCATGCACTCCTACGGATCCAATTCGACAATATCGACACGGACGAATGGACGCCAAGCTATTCAAACGGAGCCCCGCGCACGACACTCTTGCTGAACGACGGTCGTCTTGCGGTAATCGTCAAGAAAACACGCCCCGGTCTCAACGCCAAAGACCTTACCGACCAACTCCGGATTGACGCAGACCGGTATCAATCCCACGGCCGCTGCACAACGCTCTTGTGCTTTATGTACGACCCCGAGGGCCGTATCGGGAACCCTCGAGGTCTCGAAGCTAGTCTCACGAGCACGAACGATTCATTTGTTATCGACGTACTTGTCGCCCCGAAATGAGGTGATGAATGAAGAAGTCTAAGTCTGCCGTCGCCACGCTCCCCACATCGTCTGTGGGCACTCCTGCATTGACAGAGGCCTCAGGCATCCGCTACGTTGACCAGGACCCCGCTATTTCTGCGGTGCCTTGTACAATACACGCCCCAGTCGATGGCGGGAGAATCATGTCGGATCGGGCTTACGTACTCATCAATGTACAGCCGGGACGTACGAGCGATGTGGTTCGGGCTCTGTCCGGAATCAAACAGATCAAGACCATCGACCCCTGCTGGGGCAAGCCGGATATTATTGTGGTGGTGGAAGTGTCGGACCAAGATGCTCTGACTCAGTTGGTGCTGAGCCGGATTCATGAGATCGACGGCGTCTCGCAGACTGACACCCATCTCGTCTATCGATTGAAGGCCAGTAATACCAAGTAACCCGCGCTCTTGGCGAACTCAGCCGCGTCCTCCTAGTATGCGGCTGAAAAAGTCCGCCAGCGGCGTTCTCGCATCGCTCCCAGGAGCCGTGAAACGTGAGGCGTGAAACGAGGGTCAGCCGCGGGGCTGCGGCCTTGCTTGGGACAAGGCGCGGCCCAGGGCGAAGAGTCTGCCTCGGCAGACTCGGGGTGGGCGGGTGAGAAGTCCGGCCTTTTTGAGCAGCCTGCGTGCTATTCTCCCGTTGTTCCAAACGTGCAGACTAGTGAGGTTCTGGTGTACCACAATAGTTTTTCCGTATCCTCCTGACTCCGTCTCCTACTCTAACTCTCCGCTGTCGGCATCATCGCCAAGATCCAATCCAAACCGCTCAGCCATCCGATAGAGCGTGCGCCGATCGATGCCGAGAATCTTTGCAGCTTTGACTTTATTCCCCTTGGTTTCCTTCAGCACGCGAACGAGATGACGCTTCTCGACCTCCTCAAGCGACAAACATCCCTCATCGCTGTGGCCGATCGCGCCGGCGGTCTCCTTCGATGGCAGCTCCGTCCGACGCAACGACGCCGGCAGATCGTCCGGCGTGAGGAAGGGACCGTGACTCAACGAGACAGCCCGCTCAATGGCGTTTTCCAACTCGCGCACATTGCCGGGCCACCGGTACTGCATCAACAACGTCATCGTCTCCGGCAGCACGCCGCGCACCGCATGAGCCGCCCCGCCCGCGCACTTCTGCAAGAAGTGATGCACCAACATCGGAATATCCTGCTGCCGCTCCACAAGCGACGGCAAGGTGATACGCACGACATTGAGCCGATAAAATAAGTCGTCCCGAAACTTCCCCTCCTTGACGAGTTGCTCAAGATCTCGATTTGTCGCAGCGATGATACGGACATCGACCTTCGTCGATGTGGTGCTGCCGACGCGACGGACTTCGTGATCTTGCATCACCCGCAACAACTTTACTTGCACGGCCTGCCTCAACTCGCCGATCTCATCGAGAAACAACGTGCTCCCGTTCGCGGATTCAAAGAGGCCGACTTTGTTTCCCACCGCGCCGGTAAACGCTCCCTTCTCATACCCGAACATTTCCGACTCCAGCAGGGTATCCGGCAACGCCCCACAATTCACCGGAATGAACGGCTTGTCCCGACGAGGCCCATTCGCATGGATCGCCCGTGCAATCAGTTCCTTGCCGGTCCCGCTTTCCCCTTGCAGGAGTACCGTGCTCTTGCTTCCGGTCACCCGAGCCACCAACTTATACACTTCCAGCATGGCGGGACTGCTCCCCACCAGCGGTGACCATTCATCTTTGCTCTTCAACTCTTCACGAAACCGGGCATTCTCTCGGACGAGTCGGCAGTGATCGAGACTCCGCTTGACCACCAGCTTGATATCCTCTTTCTTAAACGGCTTGGCGAGATAGTCGTAGGCTCCTTGCTTGATCGCTTCGATCGCACCTTCCAGGGATCCGAACGAGGTCAGCACCACAACCGCTGTGTCAGGGCTCATACGTTTAAATTCACGCAAGACCGTGAGCCCATCGACTGCGCCCATACGAATATCTGTCAGAACTAGATCCGCTCGCCCCTGGCATCCACGAGCGATGACCTCTTCTCCACTGGCGAAGGCTTCAACGGCATAGCCTTCCTTCTTTAAGGCCTCAGCCAAGAGATCGCGCGCTACCGCATCGTCGTCGGCCACGAGAATTTTCGCTGATTGCATCAGTCCCTCTCTGTTACGCGCGACGGCTCGGTCTTTAATCCAGGCAAGGTCACGGTTACGGTAGTGCCGCGGTCTGTCTCGCTCTCGAGCAAAAGACTGCCTCCATGGGCCAGGACCGTTTCGCGGCTCAAGAATAGCCCTAATCCGGTGCCCGTGCCAACTGCTTTGGTCGTAAAAAATGGTTCAAAGGCTTTCTGCACATCGGCCTCCGGCATGCCGCACCCTGTATCCCGCACCTCGATTGTGACTACCAGCGGCGACATCATGTCGGCAACTCGACGGCCGCGGTCGAGTTCGTCGGACGAGGCCGCACGGGCTCCTACTAATACGCTCACCGCTCCATGCGCTGGCGTGGCGGCTAAGGCATTGGCGAATACGTTCACCAACACTTGATGCATCTTTTCAGCATCGGCCCAGACGAGCGGGAGGTCCCCGGGAATCTCGACCGTCATGGTAATCTCTTTCGCATGGAAGGCCGGTTCCATGAGCGCGACCGCCTGGCTGATCACCTGCTCCACGGGCAACCATGTCGGCTCAGGCTGGCGCTGTCTGGTTGAGGACAGCAAATCCTGTATGATCCGAACCACCCGTGTCAGCTGCTCATCGATCACTGTCACCCGCTTCTTCATCGCAGGCGTGACGCCCGGCTCTTCAGCCAGCGCTTGCACGTGCCAG
>Ga0247727_10010412_pt1 | contig 16488 bp, 19 predicted proteins | sample WisWelCaveWW1625_FD_202498 | JGI IMG/M metagenome (GOLD analysis project Ga0247727, IMG submission 202498) | Biofilm microbial communities from Wishing Well Cave, Virginia, United States - WW16-25 | ecosystem: Environmental > Aquatic > Deep subsurface > Groundwater > Cave microbial mat | place... | reverse complement strand
ATCCGCTGCACGTGATCGCCGTCTCCCCGGCGCTGAAGCTGATCGCCGTTACCGTATGCTCTTCAGTAAAATCATGGTGCGGAATGATGAAAACATTGTTCACCGCCAGCAAATCCGTGGCATCGCCGCTGACCTTGATTTGCGTCGCGCTCACGCGCGCGGTGATCGCGCCGACAAATTGCCGCAACAACTCCACCCGCCGCGTAAACTCCGCGCCGGTGTAGCGTTTTTCCTGCTCGATGATTGTCCGGCTATCGCTGAATGTTTTCATATTGTCTCACCCCTCTCTTTTTAAGAGAGGGGCAGGGGGTGAGTTAATTATTCGCTAAATACCGCCGACTGCAACTTCCTCTCCTCCCGCCGCAACTCCCGCTTCACTTCCGGCCGCAGCACTTCATCCGTCAACCGCACCGCCGTCCGCCGGTCATTCAGCGGCGAAGCGAAATGATTGTTGATCACCAAATGGCCGCGCTCGTTCCGGCCGGCGCGCGCTTCCCGTTCGCTGGATTGGCGCTGTCCAGATCGCGCCACTCGCTCGGTTGCCGCCGGCGCCATCGCCTCGACGCGCGGCAACGGATTAGCGCCGGCCAGCGCCACGTTCGCCATCGGCGTAAAAAAATTATTGACGAAATGACTGATGTTCTGATTCGTGCTCTGCACCACTTCATTTATCGTCCGTCCAACGTTTTGGCTTACCGCCGCCGCGCCGGTGGAGAATTTAATGCCGCGCGCCAAAGCCCGTTGCAGCAACTCATCGGTGAACGCATCGAACTTCCGCTGCGGCGCGACCACTTCAAACGCATCGCTGCGGCCTTCGCCAATCATCGCCAGCGTCGGCTTGGTCGCCACCGTGCCTTCGGCCAGCGCCGCAATGCGCGCCTTCGCCACTTGCAACAAACCCGCCGCGATGATCAACGGCGCCGCATTTTTTAATGCTGAAAAAGGATTGATCACCGCTTCGATGATCGATTTTATTTTGGCCAACAAAAAATATCGTTCAATCGCTTCCAGCGCTGTGGTGAGAACAGCTTTCCAAAAAGCCTTGAAAGCATCGCCGCCGATTTTAATAGATTCCGCGATGGCCAATCCAATCGCCGCAATGCCGTTGCGCAGATCGCCGGCAATGTTCATCGCCTGGTCGCGCTGCTCTTGCAGAATCGCTTTTTGTTTTTCCGCTTCCTGCCGTTGTGCTTCGGTTTCCAGCTGAAAAATTTCCCGCTTCCGGCTGATCCATTCTTCGCTCCACACCGCAAAATCATCCAGCCGCGCCCGCAGATAATCCAAATATTGCTCGCGGCTGATCTCGTTGGTGTCCGCTTCAAATTTCGCCTGGCTATCCAGCGCCGCCATCGAGTTGGCAAAATTGTTTTGATGATGCTTCTGCGTTTCTTCATCCTGCTTGCGAAAAACTTCTATAATCCCCGTGCCCATCTCGCGGGCTTTTTTCAATTCTTCCTCTGAATAAAAACCTTTGAGCTTGATGATTTCCTGCTGTGCGCCCAGCCAATCATTATCCCACTTGGTAAAATCCTGTTGCCGCGTTTGCAAATAAGCCAGATATTGCTCGCGGCTGATCTGCTGATTTTCAAATTCAAAGTCCCGCTGGTTATCCAGCCGCGCCTTTGCTTCTTCATCCGCTTTTTTATTCACCGGCGCTGGCGCGATATTGCCGCGTTCAGCGCTTTCGAGCACGAATTTTTGTAATTCTTTGATCTGGCCTTGCAGCTCTTTTTTGCGATTCAGCAAATTCGCCGTCAGCGTTTTGTCGATCTGGTTATGCGCCGTATTAAAAGCCGCATTCTCAAACGCCGTCTGCACGCTGCGCAGTTCGATGCGCGCCCAGGTCAATTTCATCATCGCTTCCGCTGCCGAGAGCTTGGTCAAGCCGGTGCGAAATTTATTCAACGATTCTGCCGCGGCGTCAATGCCCTGCGCTGCGCCTTGCGTTTTGCTTTGCAGACCAAAAAACAATCCCGCCGCCACGCTCAAGCCCGTGAGCAGCCAACCGACCGGCCCGATCATCGGCAAGAGCACCCGCAACGCCCCGCCAAAAAGATACGCCGCCGTCGTCACCGCCCCGAGCGCCACGACTAAATTTTTCCCCGCCTCGGAAAGGCTGTTGAACCAATTCACCAAATCCGTCACTAATTCTAACAACGGCGTCAATCCCGTCTGTACCATTTGCCCAACCGCCGCGCTGGTTTTCTGCAATGCCGTTGCCAGCAGCGCTTGCTTGCCCGGCGCGTCATTCAGAAAGCTTTGATATTCGCCCTGCACTTTCAAGCCGTCGTTCATCACTGCATTCAGCAGCGCCTGCGCCTTTTCTTGATCGTTCAGCTTCCCGGCCGTCGTGCCGATTTGCTTCGCATACTCTTCGTAAATCGCCGAAGGATTTTTCTGAAACAGTTTATCCGTTCCTTCGTCAATGCCGAGAATGGCCTGATTGATCGCGATGAGCGCTTGCTCGGCGTCGAGTCCCTGCGCCGCAGCCAAGTCCAGCAGGCGGCCGATCGCATCGCCGGTTTTGCCCAGATCACCGGCTTTGCCGGTCAGTTTGCTTACCGCTATAGTAAATTGGTTGGCTTGCTGGGTGGAGAGTTTGAAGGTCGATTCGGCGTTTTTGGCAATGGAGGTAAGAGTGCCGAGGTCTACACCGGTAAGCTTGCTGGTGGCCGCGAGCTGGCGATTGGCCTGCGAGAGAGAATTAGCCGACTCATTGACGTTTTTCAGAAACAGCACGAGTCCGGTTCCGGCAATGGCATTGTTGATGCTCAAAAAACTCTCGCGCACCCCCGCCAATCTCCCCTTCAGATCGCGCGAAAATTGCTCGCCGCCTTTGAGCTTTAAAAAACCAACAATTTCATTGATTGTCGCCATTTTTGAAAGTCCCCTTCTCTTTTTAAGAGAAGGGGATTTAGGGGATGAGTTCTCAGCGTTTCAAGCTCTTGCGCTCTTCGATTTCCTTCAGCCGCCGCGCCTTTTCAGCTTTGGAAACTTTACCTTTGGTAAAATCCAGTCTTCCCGAAAAACCATGCGCAATTTCTGCCAAGCTTTCCTGCTCCGGCGCGGCGCTATGGCTGCTTTGAATTTCCGGTCTGCATCCTCCCAGCTTCATGCCATGCAGCCCGGCTTCAAATTCCAGCCGCGATCTTTTTTCGCGCCGCCGCCATTTCACCCACTTAAAAAATAAATCACCTGGCTGCTGCCCGATGATTTCATATTGCGCAATATCCCCGCTCGCCACTTCAAAGATCAACGCTTCGATATTTTCGATCAGTTCGTCAATGTCAAAGGCGTGGCGGTTTCCGCTGCCGGCGCTTTCATCTTGTCCATTTGTTTGTCGAGCCGCTTCCACCACGACTCGTTGAATGACAAAAAATCTTCCACCACCTCGGCGATAAGATCGCCATCCACAACGCCAAAAGATTCAAGATTCTCCGCATATTTTTGTTTGTCAAATCTGGTTTGCTCATTGGGAATGAGCACGGTTGCAAAAAACTCTTCGATTTTGTCGTGCTCGATGATCTGATCAAAGATCATATTGAATTCAAGCTTGCCCTCGCCGATCAATTGCGCCATGCCCAATTCTTTGAGCAGCTTCAAAAACGCTTTGATCTGATCGACCGACATAACCCCCTGCCGGTATTTTTTCCCATCAATCGTATAAATTTTTTGCTTCATCGTGGCTCCTTTGCTTTTTGCCTTTTGCTTTTTTCTCTTTGCCTTACTTATGGCAGATCGCCGTCGTCGTATTCGCTGTAAAATCCGCCCAGCTTATTGCTGTTGTCCGGATCTTGCGTCGCCTTGAGCATCACCGGAATAAAACGATGCCCGCCGATTTTGACCGCCTGGTTGAATTTTGCCATCGGCGCCATGCGATATCCCGTCCACACATCATAAAGCGCCACGTCCTGCGCTTGCGGCGCTCGCACTCGCGCGCGATAATATGTTTGTGGCTGATAATCCGAAAATTCAAACGATTCGTTTGGAACATCATCGCCGGAATTATCCGTCACTTGCGCGGTTGGAAAGCCAAAAGACAGCGCAATATTGCGCGCCCGATGTTCAATGAGCAAACATTCAAAACTGAAATTGTGCGCAATCTTTTCGATCTCGCGCAAGCCCAGCGATACCCCGTCTTTCAATTCGGCATAATCCGCTTCATAAATGACGGTCACGCCTTCTTCATTGGGGACGCCCAAATCCACCGGCGAGGTAAAGTCACCGCCATAAGCATCCAATTCAATCGTGGCCCCTCCGATTCTCGTCCGAAATTCCGTTGCTGGCATCTTCGCCTCCTACTTGATGATATGTAAATTCGGCTCTTGATTTTTTAACGCTTCCAAATCATGTGCATCCACCAAAGTTTCCGCGTCAATCACCAGATGATACTTCCGGCCATTGACTTTCCGGATCGCCCGGCCATATTGCACCAGTCCCTTGAATTGCAGCCTGCACTTCACCGCCGCGCCGGCTTTCACTTCGATCTTTTTTTCCGCTGGCGCATTGACCGTTGCTGTTTTTTCCTCTGCTGCCATCGTTCACCTCGCTTATTTTAATGATAAAACCATGTTGCGATACACATAGCGCGCCGCCAACTCCATGCGCACAAACACAAACTCCCCGTCCTGATGCTGATGCTCGCCAAACGCCCGATTGCGGATCATCGTCATCTCCGGATGGCTCGTAATGCCATTCGCATAACTCGTGGATGACAACCGGCCATCCGTCAACAAAACTTTTTCCACTTTATTCGCCAGCTCTTCCGCGGCCACTTCCTGCGTTTCGCGATAAGCTGCTGCGCTGGTGCGCTTGTCGATTTGCACCAACGCATTCAACTCGATCACCCCTTCGACCTGCTTATAGTTTCCCACCTGCGCTATTGTGGCTTCACTCAGCCGCCGCACTGCCACACAAGTAGGCGCCATGCCCGCAAATTCATTTTTAAAAATCGTCACGCCGTCCAGTTCTTGGCCGGCGCCGGTGTTGGCTGTTAAAGTTTCCGTGACCGCAGTATAAAATTCTTTCATCGCTTTCGGGGACTGATTTTCTTGCGGTAAATTTTATTGCATTCTTTGCCGAGAACGAGCCTTTGCAGATAATACAACTCTTCTTCAAGCTCTTGGCGCGGCGCCGGAAAATCTAATTCCAAACCCGCCAAATGCTTCGCCGCCGCCTTGCGGATTTCCTGTCTGATCGCGGCTCTCATACAAACTTGCTGCTCTTAAACTTTCCTTTGATCTCCGCATAAAAAACTTTCCCCGGCGATTTCGTCTTCATCAATTTCAAGTGCAACTTTTTCGGCACATCTTCATATTGATAAACCGCGCCGTCTTTGAATTCAACTTCCAATATCTCCGCATCCGGATCATATCCGATGCTTTTGATGTTGCTCGATTTGACTTTGGCTTGTTTCATAATTATTCCTTAAACCCCTTCTCTTCCTAAGAGAAGGGGCAGGGGATGAGTTACCCAAAAATCAATTGCCCCAGCTTCGGCGCTTCTTCCTCAAACGCCTGCTTCAGGAACGGGCGCGCCCGCATACCCCGAATGGTCACTTTCTTGAAAGGATGCGGCGCGCCCGGCCAGAATAATGCCTTTTTATTTTTCGCTTCCACCACAAACGGCTTTTGCTTCGGCCCGTAAATGCCCGTGCCTTCGTGAACATAAATCGCAGATGACGCCGTGAATTTCACCATGCCCACCGCCTCGAAACCGCTGCCGGAAATTTCCGAAGTTCCCGACTGCTTCAAATTAGTCCCCTTGCGCCCGCCGCGCGTGCCGCCGGCAAAGCGCGCGTAGGGCGCTAACTTCACTGCCTTCGCTTCGATCAGCAGCGTCGTTTTTCTAATCCCGCGCTCGACTTGATGCGGCAACTGCGCGCTAAAATCGCGCAACTGCTTATCGTCAAGCTCGATGGTTGCTACCGGAAATTCGGCCATATCTTCACGTTCGTCGTAACGCCTTCAGGCGTCCTTATTTCCTAATCAACAAAAATTTCAAAACCTGCACGATCACTTTGACGATATTTTCCCCGTTCTCGATTTTCGCCGCAATGCGCTGTGTGCCATCGCTAATTGGGCTGAAATTCTTCGCGCCAAACAACGTGCCCAGCACCTTGCCGAAATTCTTGCCCCAGAAAAATGTCACCGCCGCCAGGCCGCCGATTACCAAACCATAGCCCACGCCGTCAGCGCCAAGCCCGTATTGAAATAAACCGTAAAGCAGGCTCACTATGCTGGTCAGGAGCAAACCTTTCCAACCGTCGATGTCAATAACTTCTTCCAAGCCGTTGCGCAACAACGTCACGCTGCCGATCACCGCCACGATTTCCAGTTTGGTTTTTTCGTTGAAAAATTGCTCGTACAACGCCGGCAAGCTTTCCTGCAACAGCAGCAAAAAATAATTAAATAGCATGCCTAACATGATCAACTCCTTTGTCTATTGTCCTTTGCCTTTTGCTCTTTGCTCTTTTCCCCTCACTCCGGCCAATCTTCATCAATCACCGCCCCCTCGTCATCTAATGCAAAACTAATTCCAATCGGCGAACCCCCGCCGCCATCATCCGCAATGTAATCTTGCGCCGCAGCTTCGGCCTGGCGGATGAAGCTGTCTTGCATCTTCTCGATGTCCGTCATATTGCGATAACGGAACGTCGATTCACCAATCGTTCCTTCGGCTTGAATCCCCGCCGCATTGCCGCCGCTGTTGGTCATCACAATGTTAAAACTTGCCATGCCCAGCGCCAGCGCCAAATAAGCTTCCGCATCGGCTAATGCCGTCGTCTGAGACGAAGCCGCGCTGAAGTCACGCGGGTTGCCGAGGCCGGCGGCTTCAGTCTCAGACACGGCATAAGCGCTTGCCCCTACCCACCTTGACAAGCGCTTACCCGCCGTGCGCAGATGTGGGATAATCACCGCATCGCTAACCCCATCCGGCAAATTCCCCGTCGTGCGCACGTGTTGAGCATCGGCCACGCTCATACAATCTTGCCCTCTTCGCGCAGCGTCGTCGCCAACCCCGCGCTGATCGTGGCTTTGTCACCGGCCTTATATTCCTTGCCGCTGACTTCGGTTTTTTTCTTGAACGTCACTTCCACGTCCGTCGGCTCTTTGCTCGTCGAATCGCTGACCGCCGCTTTCACTTCGATCAGCTCGCCGCTATGCAGCCGCGCCGCGATGAAAGAAGTTTTCGGCACTCGCTGGCCTTCCGGTCCGGCCGTCTTCACCACGCTGATCGCCGCGCCGGTAAGCGGATCAACCAAACCCGCCCCGCGCGCCGCCAGCTTTTTTCCGAGCTTGACGTTTATCATTTGCACACTCATGCTGACTCCAAAATTGATCATCGCTCACTGATTACTGTTTACTGAAAACTGCTCACTGCTTTTACGGTTCATCATCCGTCAAATCCCACACCCGCGCCGCATTCCCGATGATCCGGCCGTAACCGACCACCTGCGAGATCGCGATATTTTCCCACTGCGAAGTGATCAGCTTCTCCGTCTCGGTAAGCTGCGCATTGGCTTCTTCGATGCGTTCCAGCGCATTGGCGCGATTCACCCCGAGAATGCTGGTCGCGAGAATGGCGCTGCTCGGATCATGTCGTTTAACCGGCGCGCCGAAGGGATCGATCGGCCGGCCGGTGTTGATGAAATTCGCCGCGATGATCGAATCTTTGAACTCCGTGATTTTGAACATCGCTGCCCAATTGGTTTTGTTCGCCGCCAAAATGTCCAGCTCGTATGGCTCGAACTCCGCGAGAAAGTCGATGAAATGGTCGTAAGAGATCGCACCCAGCGTATCGACCGGCGCGCTGTTGGAATTGCCGTCGCCATTGATCAAAACCGAAACCGCGTCTTCGGTTTTGTCCAGCATCATGCGCCAGCCCACGAGCTGGAGAAATACCGCCATTTTGTTGGCGCGCAGCCGGCGAATGTGCTCATAGGTTTGCTTGATCACCATGCCGTGTTTTTTCAGCTTGATCGTCGTCTCGCCGACCGTCAACGCGATTACCGGCATTTCCGCGCCTTGCCCGACGATACCGGCGCTCACCTCCTGCGTCTCATCGACGATGGAAGCCTGATACGTGCCGCTGTCGATCATCGTCGTCGTCGCGATCAAATCTTCATCGCGCAGCGTGTACCGGCCCATCAACATGCCGATGCGCACTTGCTGGTTAATGAACTCCGGGAAAAGGACGCGCGATTCCGGATTGTTGTACCATTCTTCCAGAGTCGCCGCCGCCTGGCCGGCGATGTTAAGATTCCGTACCGCCAATTGCCGCTGAAACGCATCCAAACGGCAACCCGGATAATTCGCCGAAGGATCCATCTCTTCGAGAAATTCCGTCAGCGTCTGGCCTTGCCGGCGGGCGTCGTCATACATGCCCTTTTCGACGCTGATTTTTTTCAGCGCCGATTTTTTAACCGTGCCATCCGGCCCGCGCAATCCCGCCGCCATCGCCGCCACGTCAAAACCGTTGGCTCTGGCCAGATTGAGCAAATCTTCAAAAGTCGCTTGTCGCATTGTTTTGTCCTCGTTAAAAATTAAAATTCCTTTTCAACCCCCCTTCTCTTCCTAAGAGAAGTGGCCGGGGGATGAGTTATCCAAAATCTACCACGCACGTTCCCGCGTCCGTATCCACGCTCTCCACGAAAAACGGAATCCCGTTCGTCGCATCGATCTGCACCGCGCCGGAAGCGCCGCACTCCAACTTATTATAGTTGCCCGCGGTCGGCGCCGTGCTGGTGTAAGGCACTTCCACTAAGCCGCGCACCTGCACCGTGATCACGTCGTCTTCGATGTTGCTGATCGCCCCGCGAAAATGCTCATCCGCGCCGCCCACTTTGGCCAAGCCGCCGGTCGTAATGCTGGCCGCTTTGCCTTCATGCGTTCCCTTCGTCACCGTCCCGCTTTTTTCATAGGACAGATACTCAGCAAACTTTCCGGATTTTTTATGCGTATTCCACGGCATCATACACCTCGGTTTCTACCATTTGCGTGACGCCACGAAAATGGTTTTGCTTTTATTTGCCCATGCCCGCTCGCGCGAGCTTGATTTTAACGCAATCTAAAATTGCTTTCCCGCACCGGCTTTTCCGCCGGTTGACCGCCAACTTTCGGCGGCTCTTCCACGCTCGAGCGCCGCTCGCAATTTTTGCTCCCGCAATCCATGCACTTCATCGGCAGCTTCGCTTCCAGCTTCGCGCCGTATTCTTTTTCCAGATCGCCGAGCGCTTCCCATTCCAGCTTGTCCACCACCGCCTGCAAACCCTTGCTGTTTTCCCCGTCCACTTTCACGATCAACGCTTTCACGCCGTCGCGCTTCTCGCCCAACAGCTTATCGAACTGCCCGGCCTTCGCCGCCAAACCCGTCCGCTCGCCGCGCAACGTCGCATTCGCCGTGCTGATTTGTTGCGCCTGTTCGATCAATTCTTCCGGCGTCGCCAGTGCCTGCACACCCAGCGCCTTCGCCAAGCTTGCCACTTGCTCATCACTCAAAACAAATTTCATCTTTTTGCCTCCAAGATTTTCTTGCTGTTTGTTTTTTGCCTTTTGCTCTTTGCTGTTTGCCTTTTGCAGTTTATCAGCTTCTTCATCCGCTCCCTCGTGCACCAGCGCCACGTGCCGGTATTCTAAAATTTCACTTACCATAATCCGCACGATCTGGCCGTCGATCTCTTCCCCGATCAAATTCCAAAACTGCCAGCTTTCCAATTCCGGATGCGATGGCTCCCATTCAAACATCAATGAGATCGAGCAGCTTTCCACCAGCGGCGGCTCCGCCATGATCTGCCGCGCTTCGTTCGGCGCCAGCTTGTAATCAATCATCACGTCGATGTTGATCCCCGGATAACTCTGCTCCCCGCCCGCCTCGCTCCATTGCGCCGCCGAAATGTAGCCGATGATATTCTGCGTCAGGTCGGAATGATTGCGATGGAATTTCAACGGCCGTCGCCGCGTTCCGCCCGCGCCCTTGGTCAGCATCAGCGGCAGGCTCGCCAACAGCATTCCCGGTCGGCTGAAATCCAGCCAATAACCTTCCGGCCCCAAATACGCCGCCGAGATCGCGCGAAACTTGGCCAGCAACCAATCTTCCGGCTTGGGAATCACATCTTCCACCGACTCCGGATTCACTTGCAAATTCGCCGCTTTCATTTCCCCGCGCTTCACGCCCTCCACCGGCATCCGCAAACTCACCCGCGCCCGATTGTTTTCCATCAACTCAAACCACGCCGAAATTTTCGCTTCCATTTTTCCCATCGCTTTTCAATTATTCTGCCGAAAAATCATTCTGCCAAAATTCTTGGCCGAGCTTTTATTTTCCCACGGCTTTTGAACGTTCAGAACGCGTTCAAAATCTTCACCACGCGAAGCACCCGGCTTCATCGTAGGTCAGAACGGCCAAACGCGCCACGGGCATTTTACGCCGGTTTTCGCTCGGTTGCGATCAGCCGCGTTTTACAGTTCGGATGATAAGGCGGAAATCCCCATCCGTCTCGCACCGCGCCGTCCAATCCGCGCGCATTGATCCGCTGCTCCGTCACCGTCGCAAGCTGCGCCTGAAATTGTTCCGGCGTTAGCTTGCTCAGTTCATCCACCGCCTGCCGCGCTGCTCCCACCGGAATGATCTTTCCCGCGAGAAACTGGCAAATCTCCGCTTCCGGCGAAGGGTTGTAAATCTCGGCGTATTCAAAGCCGGCTTCATCAAGCTGCCCGATCTCCGCCCACGTCCGCATCCGCTGCACGGAGGTATTGATGATCCGCTGCGCTTCATAATCCGTCATCGTTTCCAGCGCATCTTGCGCCAGCAGCTTGAACTCCATTAGCGCTTCTTCGCTGGTGCGCTGAAAAATCCCTTCCCCGCCTTCGATGAACCGGCGCTTCAGAAAATCCAAAACGCTTTTTTCCGTTGGCTCATTGAAAATATATTTGCTCAGATAGAAGCGGTCGATGCGCCGCATGAAATTCAGCGTCCGCCGATCCACCGCGTCCATTACAAAACTGATCGCCGGCGCCTTCGCAAAAATCGCGCGATCTTCCACGCGGTAAAATTCATACACGCCCTTCACCGCTTCTTTGATCGCCGCCTGCGCTTCCGTGCTGCTCATGGCATCGACATAAATCGGCGAGAGCGCCGCAAACGCCTTCGCCGCAAAATCTTCGGCTGAAGAAAAATCACTAAACCGCGAGCGCCGCACAAATCCCAACAACACCTCCACCGCTTCTACGGTTGAGTTTTTCAAATGCGGCGAAATCTTTTTAAGATACTTGTCAACCCACTTCTGCATAATCGCCCGCGTCTCGGCTTCGCTCACCAAACTTCTTTTCGCCAGGCTCACCACCGCCCGATCCCGCAGAAAATCATATCGCCCCATCTCCCGATTATATTTCAACCGATAGCGCCGGCTCGCCTTGACTTCGGACATCGGACTCCCGACCTCGGATAATCTCCCCACCTCAAACCAGGACTCATATCCCAACTCCTGCGCCGCTTCATCCGGCGAGATCATCCCGACCTCGGCCTTTTTGATCACCGCCCGCTCGCGCGTCTCTTGTGCCTGCGCTTCGGCCAGCGGATCGCGCGCCGGATTATCATTGAATTGAAACGCGATGTTATCCACTGGAATGCTTTGCAAGCGCAAATCCAGCCGATAGGTTTCCTCCATGCGCCGTTTCGCCAGCCGCCGGATATTATTGCCTTCGCGAATCATGAACATGTACACCACGTTGGCGAAGCTCTCCGTGCTGCGATACGAGCGGCCAATCATCATCGGATCAACACCCGCGCCGCTGGCCACTTGCTCTTCATTCATGTTCCAGACTTCGCTGGTGCCCTTCGCGTCGCCGGTGATATTGTGATGCTCCAAAGTTTGATCCGTGTACTTCACCATCAAACCCTGAAAAAAATTTCGGTTCACATCATTGAGCACCGCGCTCAAATAGCGCTGCTTGCGGTCATTGAACTCTTTATCCGTTTCCCCGGCCTTGCGCGGCGGCGCCATCAGCGAGAGCGACACAATGCCGAGCAAACCCAGCTTCCGCACGATGAACTTGATATTCTTCACCATGTCCCGCTGCGTCAGAATCGCGTCAATCGCCGCCAGATACAGCGGCACCGCATACGGCGAATTTTCCATCGTGCGATACGCATAGTAATGATAGGTCAACTCATTCAACTCGACCATCTCCCCGCTGCTGCGCAAAAGCTGAAACGGTTTGTATTCGCCGTCCAGTAATTTAAAACGGATGCGCGGCGTCGGCACGATCACCACTTTCTGCACCCCGTCCAGCTTCGGCGTCAACACGTCCTCGCTGCTAATCGCCCCGGTCACCGCGATCTGCTCGATATAATGATTGATCAACCCATCGACGCCGGCGCTGCGCGGATAGATGTTCTGCGCCCGGTCATTCAACCGTCCATGCGCCTTTTCCATTATAGCATCAGTGCGCGCTTCGATATTCACCGTATGGCCGTTGTTCGATAGGTTGATCAAATTCGTCGTCGCATGATTCAGGTCCGGATTCACCGCCGCGATCCGGCTTAAAAATTCCAACAACTCGAACGGCACCACCGGATCGAGTCCATGAAAATCCTGCATGAACTCGCCCATCCGCCCAAAGATATTCGCCGTCTCCTCAACACTGGATCGCCCCGTCGCCGGCGCTACCGGATCAGACTGCGCCATTTCAATGATCGAGCGCAACCTCTCACCCTGCGCCGGCGCATCTTTCACATACCCAAACGTGCCGAGAATTTTTTCAATCCAGTTCGCCAATTTATTTTTCCTTATCCCCCTTCTCTTCTCAAGAGAAGGGGGCAGGGGGATGAGTTACTCTCTTGCAAAATTCCCAAACACCGGCGCCATCCCCGCAAACTGCGCTTCATATTTCGCCAACAGCGCCGCCGCGGTCGCCGCATAATTTCCCGCGTGGAAGTAATGATTCTCCACGTTCTTTTTAAAGCGAAATACTTTCTTGCCCAGCCGCAGATCGTCCACTTCATCCTTCTGCGAGCCGATAAGATGATGGATCGCAAACGTCGAATCCTCAAAATCCACCTCCCGCCCATCCGCTTCGATCATGCGCTCCGGAAAAATAATCTTCGGCAACTCTGGCGTGAACAAATCACAGTAAGCATCCAGCGCCTGCTCGCGATCCTGCGAAATCACTTTGTACGTCTGGCCGAAATGCTCGTGCTGATCTTCCTTGACTTCATTGCCCTTGTAGAAATTCAGCGTCACGTTCTCCGGAAAGCGATACGCCAGCCGCCGCGCTTCCGTCGTCAGCGGCAGCGCATCTGAAACCAGCATCATGCAATTCATGCTCACCATCAGTTCCGCCATCGTCTCTTCCAGGCGGTCGCTGTTGATCTCCTGCACCCAGATCAGCCGCATGATGTCGTCAATGAAATCATAAAATTCGGCGTAACACGTATTGCCCAAATCTAACCCGCCGATGCTCCACGTTGCCCCTTTGCGCAATTCATATTTGCGTTTCAACTGTATCAACGTATCACGGCTGATTCGTTGTAAGTCACCCGCGTCTGGAATGGCTAACATCGAAGAATGCAACTCCGTGCGCTTGCTCTTGCGGCTCGCGCTCTTCTGCCAGCGCCGCATGATCTTGTTCAGATCGCGCCCTGCAAAAATCACCTGCGGCATCCGGTAGCTTTGAATTTGCCGCTCCGGAAATTTTGACACCCAATGAAAATTCTTCTTGCGTTCATACGGCTTTTGGCATTTCACACACACCACTTGCCAATTGCCCGCAGGATCCTGATTAACGCAACGCGGATGCGGCTCCCGCGCCAGCGAGCTTTGATAAAACATCTCCTCCAGATTTTGCCACTCATTGCAGGCCGGACATTTCATCAAACACACATTCTGCTTGCCGCTTTGATAGCCAACGTCCGCCGGTCCGCCCGGATAAATCTCGCGCGCGAAGCCGATCAGTTGGCCGAAGTCCGAAGCGTCCATCCGCTCCTGCATCATGTCAATGCTCTTGCGCTCGATGATGGTGACTTCATCTAACATCACCGCGTCCATTGGCCGGCTCAGTGTTTCCGAGAGCACGTTGGCGCCCAGAAAATAAACATAGTGCGGTCCGGCGCTGTAAAACATTTCCGTCTCGTGCATCTCGTACATCGCGCGCAGTTCTTTATTCTGCTGAATCTGCTCTTTGCTGAAGCGCGTTTTCATAAACGGCTTGATCATTACCTTATCCGGCAGCGCGTAGCCGCAATCCAGGCCGCGCCAGTTCGGCAAATACAAGCTCCAACCGATCACGAATGTCGAAAACGCAATCTGCGTCCCTTTCAAAAACCACTGTTCATCATATTGGTGCATCTCCTGCGCGATCTGGATGAAAGGCTCGAAACCTTCAAACGAATAACTTTGCAGCTTGCCAGCTTTCTTCACCGTGACGTACTTCGCCAGCCAGTTGGGAAAATCCCACTCATCCTTCACGGCGCGATGCGTTTTCGCATTCACCCGCTTCAGCGCGCTGCTCGCCGCCGTCAAAACTTTTTTTTGCTCACTGATCACTGAATACTGTCCACTGCAAAATGGTTACTGGCCACCGGCTTCGCTTCATTCTCCTGAATGCGCGCTTCGATCTGCTGCAAAATGTAATTCTCCCGCTCCTTCAAAATCGGCGCGATTCGCGTGTCTTCGCCCAGCACGTTGAAAATGATCATCACCAGCCGGTCAATGCTGCCGCGAAAACCATAGCGCCCGCGCTCGCCCGTCATCTCGCCCAATTCTTTCAAGATCGTCCGCAGCGAATAAATCGCCCCTTCTTTGCTCTTGAACTTCAGTTGTTGAATATCATCGATGATGTCATTGCGAATGATCTTCAGCTTGCCGATCACCTCCAGCTTGTCGTTGACCACGGTTTGATCGACCTGCGCCGACACTTCTTTCTGCACCCGCTTCCTCCGCCGCTCCCACGCATATTTCAATCCCCACTTGGAAATGGTTTGCCGCTTGATCTTGCCGCATTCCTTTTTATTCTTCTTGCGCATCTCTAAAGCCACGTCATCGTAGCTCAAGCCCTGCGCATACAGGATAAAAGCCTGCTCTCGTTGTTCCAGCGTATAAGCCATTACGGCACCAATAATTTTCTAATGAACTCCGCATACAACCCCAGCAGCATCGCGATGATCGCCCAGTTTTGTTTTTGAATGAACTTGACTTCGTGCTCCAGCGCATCCACCCGCCGTATCAAACCTTTATTGCCGTTGCCATCGCCATAAACCGACAATTCCAACTCCGCAATATCTTCGTTGTTTTTTTGTGTCTGAAAAAACAATGCCTGCGCGTCCATCATCTTTCCTTATTCATTGATTACTGAAAAAGCGGGCTTGGCGAAACTTCCTATTTCAACCAAGCCCTTTGGCTGTGTTGGCTTGGGCTTTATAATGACGCAAACTTAGGAAAGCACAGCCGCGCCGTAAACGTTTGCGTCGCGTCCTTGCTCGTGTCGTTTTCGATCAACACCACGCGAAACTTATAAGGCACTCCGTAGCGCAGCGGAATAAACCGGTTGTTAAAGCTCGTCGCGTTCACGTTGCTAAACGTGTAAAACGTCACCCAATCATCGCCTGCCAAACTCGGCGTCGCCGTTGTCGAGGGACTGTCTTTATAGCTCACCTGAAACAAAGCCGTCAACCGCACCGAATCCGCCGTGGCTTCCGTGGTTTCCAGTTGCAGTGTAATCGTCGAATCCGGCACGTTCCGCGAGCTCATATAACCGACATAAAACGGCGTCGCCGATGACTTGTAAAGCACCACCGTATCCACCACCGAAATGCCGGTCGTAAACGTGTAGTTGTACACCACCGTGTTATCCCGGCTCTCGCTCGACTTGGTAATCGTCACCGTCGGCGTCGTCGCCCATGCCAAAATGCTGATCCCCGTCAACACCGCCAAAACCAAAAACACCGGACTGAAAATCTTCAAAAACTTTTTCATCGCCAATCTCCTTATAGTTTGCCTTTTGCTCTTTGCCTTTTAAAACGGCGCGCCAGCGGCTCAGGAAAACCGCCAGCGTCGCCAGAGCCGCGCCAGAGCCGTAGCGCAGCTTTCTCAACCAACTCAAAATCAAATATAGTAAACAAAATCCATCCTATCTTGCAAAAATACTCTAACTGAGTAATATTTACATGATCTAACAAAAAACAATTCTCCTATCAGTAGAATGGGCAGGTGATGATGTAGATGCTATCCAAATCGGAAACCGTTTCCGATCTCGTAACATTCGTTCACAATTATTACAAAATATGACGAAACCAGAAACAGTTTCCGATCTCGTAACATTCGTTCACAATTATTACAAAATATGACGAAACCAGAAACAGTTTCCGATTTCGTAACATTCGTTCACAATTATTACAAAATATGACGAAACCAGAAACAGTTTCCGATTTCGTAACATTCGTTCACAATTATTACAAAATATGACGAAACCAGAAACAGTTTCCGATTTC